>Ga0208357_1001533_pt1 | contig 16613 bp, 12 predicted proteins | sample NGESurdeep092012_6_FD_184487 | JGI IMG/M metagenome (GOLD analysis project Ga0208357, IMG submission 184487) | Arctic peat soil microbial communities from Barrow, Alaska - NGEE Surface sample F52-2 deep-092012 (SPAdes) | ecosystem: Environmental > Terrestrial > Soil > Wetlands > Peat ... | reverse complement strand
CCGCTGGCACAGTTCGTCGAGTGGTTTTGCGACTTGTTGGGGCGGTTGCGCCACGGTGGCGAAGACGGTGCCGACCCCGATGCTCGCGACGAACGGTCCCATCTCGCTGCTATCGAGGCGGCGCAGATCCGTGGGCTGCAAGGACCATCGATGAGTGGGAAGATGGGGTGGTCCCTCGCAAGTTGCCCACGTCCCGAGAGCAATGAGGTCTTGTTCCTGGGCCTGGACGTCCAATTGATGACCCTCGAGATGCACCCACGTGCGATCGCCGTTCCACAGAACCGCCGACGGTTTTAAGACCACATTGGGAACGGCAAAAGGATCGGCATCATCGGAGGTGATCCACGTCGATACCGCGGGGATCGGGTTGGTCCGGAGTATCACTTCGCCGATGAACCCGAGCGTCCCGAGCGCACTGACCATCAGCCTCGGCACGTCAAAGCCGCTGACGTTCTTCACGGTAGGGCCACCGCATTTGATGATTCGTCCTTCGGCCGACACATATTTGATCTGCAAGACGCAGTCTCGAATGCGCCCCCGCCCGAGCACGTCCACGTCGTTCTCGCCGACCGCGAGCGCGCCGCCCACGGTGCCCGCGCGCCTCGCGAGAGCCGTTCGCTGGCCTCGAGTCTTCAGCTCAGCGTGCAACTCGTCGACGCTCGTGCCGGCCAGCACTCGAACGATCATCTCTTCTGGCTGGCAGTCAAGGACGCCCGAAGGAGCTCGCACGAGACGGGCACCGAGTGAAAGATTCCCGCCCACACGCCAGCGCGTTCTCGCGCCTTCGATGGCAACAACGTCAGTGTCGCCGACTTCGTCCGCGAACTCTATGAGGTGTGCATCAGTAACGACCGTCACCCCCACACTCCCGTCGGTACGCTCCGGAGTGCTTGAATGTCGGCACAGCTATGCGAACCCGGGATGACCTTGCCCGGGTTGAGGCGACAAGTGGGGTCGAACGACCGCCGAAGCCGGTTCTGGTGATCCAGGTCGTCGGAGGAGAACATGAGGCTCATATACTCCTGTTTCTCGACACCGATACCGTGCTCACCCGAGAGCACTCCCCCGGCCGCGAGCGAGGCCAGCACGATCTCTCGACCCGCCTCGTGGACCCGATCGAGCACTCCGGGATCACGGGGATCGAAGAGCAGGAGCGGATGAAGGTTGCCGTCGCCCGCGTGAAAGACGTTCACTACCAGCAGTTCATGGCGCTCAGCGATGTCGTAGACCGCACGAAGCACGGTCGCGAGCGCGGCGCGCGGAACCACCGTGTCGTGCAGGTAGTAGGAAGGAGCGATTTGAGCGACCGCGCCGAAGGCCGTCTTTCTCCCCTTCCAGAGTTTCGACCGCTCCTCCCCGTCGGTGGCGACCCGGACACTCGTGGCCCCGTTCGCTCGACCGATGTCGGCGATCCGCTCCGCGTCGATGTCGACCCCCGCCTCCAACCCGTCCACCTCGGCGAGCAGCACCGCGGCCGCGTCGAGGGGGTAGCCCGCGTGCACGAAGTTCTCGACGGCCACCGTGATCGCTTGATCCATCACTTCCATCGCGGCGGGCACGATGCCTGCGGCAATGACCCCACTCACGGCGCTGGCGGCACCTTCGATTGAGTCGAACGCGAGCAGCAAGGTCCGTACTGCGGGCGGCGTTGGCGTGATGCGAACCGCGATGCGCGTGGCGATACCGAGCGTACCCTCACTGCCGACGAACGCGCCACGAACGTCGTACCCGTCGGGTTCAGCATCGAGACCACCGAGCGTGACGAGCTCTCCGTCGGGTAGCACTACCTCAATCGCCACCACGTGTTGACTTGTCACTCCGTAGGCCAGGCAATGCGGACCACCGGAATTGTTGGCGACGTTACCGCCGATAGTGCAGGCCTGCTGGCTGGAGGGATCCGGCGCAAAGTGAAATCCGTAGGGATGCAGCGCTCGGGAGAGGTCGAGGTTGATCACGCCCGGTTCTACCCAAGCGATGCGGTTCTCAACGTCGACCTCGAGAATCTTGGTCATCTTCGTCGTGACCACCACGATCGGTGCACCGAGTGGGATCGCCCCTCCGGCGAGGCCGGTCCCCGCACCCCGAGGGACAATCGATCGTTGGTGGGTCGCACAGATTCGTGCGATGAGCTGAACTTCCCCCGCATTGACCGGAAAGCAGATTGGTCCCGACACTCCGCCGACAAAGACGGACGCGTCGTGCGCGTAGAGGGCGCGCTCAGCGCTATCAATCCGTACGCGGTCGGGACTGAGTGCGTTCGTCAGCCCGGCGACAATGGGATCGAGCGAAGGTTGCTGCTGTCCCCGTGAATGGGTCCGAAGGCTCACCACTTATTCGGTCCGCGCCTGGAAGCCCGCGGCTTCGATCCCCGCAACCGCGACCGCTTCGTCGTTGTCCGAAGTGTCGCCAGTCGCCCCGATCGCTCCGATGATCGCCTGATCCGAGTCGATGATCAGCACGCCACCGGGAACGGGAATCAGGGCGCCGCCGAACGCCGCAGTGATCGCGGCGATGAAGTAGGGCTGCGCCTCGGCGCGAGCCATGATCGCGCGTGACCCCACACCCATACCGAGCGCCCCATGGGCTTTGCCGTGAGCGATCTCAAATCGGAGGTTCGACGCCCCGTCCTCGCGCTCGAAAGCCTTGACGTGCCCGCCTGCGTCAAGGACCACGACCGACAAGGGGTTAAGCCCCCGGTTATGTCCCGCTTCCAATGCGCTGGCAATGATGGTTCGTGCCTGTTCCAAGGTGATGGCGCTCATGTGGTGACTCCAATCTCTGACTTTCGTTCCACTCGTCGGGCGTGGAGTATGGGTTCGGTGTAGCCAGAAGGTTGTCTCACTCCATCAAACACGAGATCGCACGCAACGGCGAACGCCACGCCCTCGAACTGCGGTCCCATAGCGGCGTAGAGAGAGTCGCCCGCGTTCTGGCCGTCCACAACTTCGGCCATGCGTCGCATCGCGGCCATCACCGACTTCCGGTTAACGACGCCGTGATACAGCCAGTTGGCGATGTGCTGTGAAGAGATCCGACACGTAGCTCGATCCTCCATCAGCGCCACGTTGTGAATGTCAGGCACCTTCGAGCACCCCACACCCTGGTCAATCCAGCGAACGACGTAGCCCAAGATTCCTTGCGCGTTGTTCTCGAGTTCCTCTCGCCGTTCCTCGTCGCTCCAGTTTGGGTCGGTCACGATCGGAATCGTGAGGATTTCTTCTACCGGATGTCGATCTCGTCCTTTGAGCTCCGCCTGGCGTTCTTGCACATTGACACGGTGATAATGCGTGGCGTGCAGCGTCGCCGCGGTGGGCGAGGGAACCCAAGCGCAGCTAGCGCCCGCTAGGGGATGCGCAATCTTCTCTCGCAGCATGTCGTGCATAAGGTCGGGGGCAGCCCACATCCCCTTGCCTATCTGGGCCCTTCCCTGGAGTCCGCAGGCCAGCCCCACGTCGACGTTGCTGTCTTCGTAGGCCTTCAGCCACGTTTGTGACCTCATCTCCGCTTTTCTCACCATCGGCCCGGCGCGCATGGAAGTGTGAATCTCGTCGCCGGTGCGGTCGAGAAATCCGGTGTTGATAAAGGCGATTCGGCCACGGGCGGCGCGAATGCACTCGGTGAGGTTGAGCGTGGTACGACGTTCCTCGTCCATGAGCCCGATCTTTACGGTGAGTGGCGCGAGCCCAAGCACACGCTCGACGGCTCCGAACACGTCATTGGCGAAGGCGACCTCGTCAGGCCCGTGCATCTTCGGTTTGACCACATAGACCGAACCGTGCCGAGAATTCTTGGCGTCTTTTTCCCGATTGAGATCGTGCGTGGCCGCCGCCACAGTCATCAGTGCGTCGAGCAGCCCTTCGGGAATTTCTTGGCTATCGCGATCCAAGACGGCGCTCGTCGTCATGAGGTGGCCTACGTTTCGCACCAACATCAGCGCGCGCCCCGAGAGTTGCACCGTGTTACCATCGGGACCCCAGATCATCCGATCGTCGGCCAAGCGACGAATGAAGGTGCGGTCGCCTTTAGTCACTTCAATGCAGAGGTCGCCCTTCATCAGCCCCAGCCAATTGCGATAGACGACGACTTTGTCGGCGGCGTCGACAGCCGCGACAGAGTCTTCGCAGTCCATGATGGTCGTAAGCGCCGACTCGATGACGACGTCATTGACGCCGGCTACGTCGCGCCGACCCACTGGACCCGTCGGATCAAAGACGAGCTCGATGTGCAGGCCGTGATTGCGAAGAAACACCGATGATGGATTGGCGGGATGTCCGAGATAACCCGCGAACTGAGACGGATCATGGAGGCGCCTTGCGCCGCCTTCGAGTTGAACAACGAGTCCCTTGTCGACCACTTCGTAGCGCTTCGCGTGAACGTGGGACCCGATTTCGACAGGCACCACTTCATCCAGGAAGTGGCGGACCCACTCAATGACCTGGGTGCCACGATCGGCGTCGTAGGGACCGGCCTCGGGAGCCGAACCCAGGGCGTCGGTACCATAGAGTGCGTCGTAGAGCGAACCCCATCGCGCGTTCGCGGCATTCAGCACGTATCGCTCGTTCGTGACGGGAACGACCAGTTGAGGACCGGCGAGAGCGGAGATCTCTGGATCGACGCTACTGGTCGTAATTTCGAACGGCTCACCCGAAGATACGAGATAGCCAATGTCTTCTAAGAATCGTCGGTACGAGGCCCCGTCAAAGACGTGACTTTGATGCCAGGCGTCGATCTGTGCCTGAAGCCACTCTCTCTTCTCCAACAAAACGGCATTCCGTACCGAAAACTCATCAATGAGCGATGCCAGACCAGTCCACAACACGTCCTGCTCTATCCCAGAACCAGGTAGTAGTTCGTTGACGGCGAACCAGTACAGCGCTTCGTCGACCCGAAGTTCACCAACGTCGACGTAAGACATGTCTACCTCCCGAATTCTTGTATCTATGTTGTATAGCACACGTCGTTGTGGTCTAGTGCAATTCGTCTTGGCACCCGACCACGTTGTGAAAGCCCGTTACCAGATACTTCAGAGGGGTTCGCCAAGCACGTGTACCGTGAGCTCCGGATCCGGGGGCGCGTAAATCAGTTACGAACGTTGAGCGCTTCGCGGGTATGACCTATGTGGATCCTGACAATACTTATAGCGTCCTCCACGTCGCCGCGGGAGATGGAGTCAGTGATCTGAAGATGCTCGTCCACGATCGACCCGTGGCGTTCTTCGTGCTTGGCCAGGGCGACCGCCCCCATGCGCAACTGACGGTCGCGCAACGACTGATAGAACACGTCCAACATTCGATTTTCCGTCGCCGCGACAATCGCCTCATGAAATAACCGGTCGGCCTCTTGGTACTCAAGCACCATCTGTTCCGTAGCGGCGCGCTCCTGGCGATCAAGTAGTGAGCGCAACGTCTCGACGAGCGATTGCCGCCCCTTGCTCCCCGCGACGACCGAGACCGCCCACGACTCGACCAACAGTCTCGCTTCCAAGACGTCGCGCATGTCTTTGGCGGTGATGGGGATGATGAGCGCGCCACGTTTGGGATAAATCTTCAACGTTCCATCGTGCTCCAAGCGAAGAAACGCTTCTCGGACTGGCGTGCGTGAAATTCCCAGGGGCTCTGACACGTCGCTTTCGCTAATCATGCTGCCGTCGGCAAAGCTCCCGTCGAGGATCTTTAAGCGGGTCCAGTCGTACGCGCGTTCACTTGCCGACAACGCTTCGCCGGGCGCTAGCGCCACGAGAGTTCCTTCATCCTCTTAACTGTATAAGAGCCCTGTCGCGAGGAGCATCGTGACGAGAAGGCACGATGGCGTAAGTAGACGTGCGAACATTCGCTAGACCGCCGCCGATCCACGAACGCGCGCCGCCCACTAGCGAACCAAGATCGTGTCCCAGACAGAAAGGAACTTAATCAGCGATTACCCCGGAAGACCGAGTCCTGGAAAAGCGACAGCAGTCCAATCCTCAACTTCACGCATGTCGCTGCCTGCAGCTTCGGGTAAGGAGCTCAAGATGCAGTAGATCAGCGTGGGTTGTAACTCCCCGAGCCTCATTGTGCCTAGTCCGAATTGTTTGAGCTCGTCGGGGCCGAAACTATCGATAAGAACGTCGGACTCGCTGATGAGCTTCTCTGTCGAGCACGACTCGTTGGGCGTTGCTTCAACAAAGTCAAAAGAGCCAACTGTAAGCCCTTCAAAAATGACGGGATTCTCGCCCAAGGTCAGTTTCTTCGGAGCGCGGGTGATTGTTGCACCTTGTTCGCCAAGAAGTTTCTGTAACACGCTCGTCACCAGAGGATCACCGAATATCAGAACTCGCACGCCCTTAAGCGGCATTGCTCGACTTCATAGGTCCATGCAACCTCCATACATTCCGCGTAAGACTGAAGAGCTCGCAACCAAGTTCGCGGGGAGCCCGTCTAGCCGCACCCCGTGACGTGAACGATCATGAATGCTGAAACTAAAGGTCCGGTTCGATATTCGCCAAAGCGTTGATCGATTTGGATGCATACCTTTTGAAAGACGGTCGGACGTAGTTCGCGCCCAGTCTTGACTCTGCGGCGTACGCGAACCGGAGAAGAGATAATTCAGATCGAGGCGGTCCGATGATCTGCATTCCCACTGGAAGACCATCTCGAGTGAATCCGCAGGGGACAGAGATGGCCGGCAGTCCGGTTACGGAGATCCAGTAAGCCGAACGCATCCAATCAAGATAACTGGTCTGTTGGACGCCATTGATACTGCGCGGCCAGCGAGTATTGACGTCGAATGGTGGCACGGGGCTGACGGGCATGATGAGAAAGTCGATGTCTTGGAAGAGGACTGCCATGCGTTGCCAGAGAGTGACGCGGGCGACATCCGCACTGCGAAGGTCACTGACAGTGAGGGAATGCCCGAATTCAATGTTAGCTACGACGTCGGGGTTGAGCTCGTCTCGATGCCCATCAAGGATGTCGGAAAAACTGAGAAGATAGCTATAACCGCGCCACGCTCGGAAAGTCTCGTCGGCGCCGGTGAAGTCGGGGTGGACGTCGAAGACGTGGAGGTTGAGATCGTCTAGAGCGGGGCGGCCATGAGTTTCGAGCACTTCGGTGACTTCGGGGGCAATTTCGAGCCCTTGGATCGAAGAGGCCCAACCGACACGGATTCCGTTGAAGTCGTATATTAGAGAGGTAGCAAATTCGCTTCCGTCGCCGCACAGAGCGCGAGGGCAGCGAAGATCATCGCCCGCGAGAACCGAAAGCAGCAGAGCGGCATCGGCAACGTTTCGGGCCATCGGTCCTTCGACGGCGAGGTCGAGCCAACTGGTGTTTCCGACGAATGTGGGAACCCGACCGGGGCTCGGACGGAGGCCGACAACGTTGCAGAAGCTCGCAGGATTTCGTAGCGAGCCGCCCATGTCAGAACCGTCGGCGAGGGCAATAAAGCCGGCGGCGAGAGCGACCGCGGCACCACCACTGCTACCACCTGAAGTCTTGGTGAGGTCATAAGGATTACGCGTAGGGCCGAAAACTGCGTTGTACGTCTGTGAGCCGGTTCCAAATTCGGGTGTGTTCGTCTTGCCGAGCGAGATAGCGCCGGCGGCTTTCATGCGTTCGACGACAAGAGAATCGGCGTCAGGGATGTGGTCGGCGTAGACAGTGGAACCGTACGTGGTTCGGACACCTCGGGTGTCCTGTAGGTCTTTATGGGCAACGGGAAGACCGTGGAGCGGACCGACGGGACCGCCGCGCGCAATTCGGTTATCAGCTGCTGCGGCTTCGTCGAGGGCGGTGTCGGCCGTAAGGGTGACTATGGCGTTCACCTCCGAATTGTGAGCCTCGATGCGGTTAAGGTGCGCGGTCATAACTTCCCGGGCGCAAATGGTACGGTCGCGCAGCATCCGTGCCATCGTCACCGCAGGGAGATAACAGATTTCATCGTCAGTCATGAGAAATTCGACATCTTCGCGCCGTCACACGGCGCAGCGTCGCCGTCGGAAGTCGCGAAAACGTCACGAAGCGAAGATGGCTTCGCGGAACGTCCGCCGTGCCGTTGAGACTTGCTGTCGGATCGTGCGATAAATTCGGCGATATTGTCGGCGAGCGCACCATGACGAGCGAAACTCGATTGATGGAGGGCACCGGTATCAGCTTCGATTCGCCCCGAGATCACGTCCAGTATCTGGCGATTGCCCGAGGTCGCCAATGGAGACCAACTGGCAATCGCCGCCGCTAGATTCAATGCCTCATACCGAAGCTGCCCCTCTGCAACGATCTGACTGACGACGCCCATGGTCATCGCCTGCTCAGCATCCACGACCCGCCCGCTAAGGAACATCGATCGTGCCACACTTTCGCCAAAGGCGTCGACCACGAGTTTCGCGCCAGCTTCGGAGTAAACGAGTCCAAGTTTGGACGCTGGGATCGCGAATTTCACGTCAGAAGTGGCGATACGCACATCGGCGAGAAGTGCCAATTCGACACCGCCCCCTATCACGTTTCCCTGTATCGCAACGATGATGGGGATCATTGACGAGCGCAGCGCAGCGAAGTTGCGTTCGTGTGCCATTAACTGGTCAACGTCACCTCGGCTTGCTTCAACGATGTCGTAGCCTGCGCAGAAGTCGGGCGGCTCCGCCGTTATCACAATGACTTTGGTGCCGCGCGGAGGTGTGGCGACCACCTCGTCGATGCGGTCGATGGTCGAGCGACCAAGGACGTTGCGTCGTTCACCGCCCGCGAGGCGGATCTCTAGCATTCCGTGAACCAACGGTTCCAGGACGACCACTGTCGCCAGCGTGGCGTCATAACCAAGTCGCCATCGAAAACGCGCGATCAGTTGAGATGCGCGATTTCCAGTGCGCGACCGCAACCACGCCAACGGCCAGCCGCGTCGACTGATTGAACTCACCTTGACCTCTTCTTTTATCTCATCATGTGGATCGCCGCCGACTGACGAAAATTACTTCTGGTCACCGGCGACACCGTGTCCAAACTCTTGACGAATCTCATCAGAGTGTTGACCGAGCGTCGGTGGTGCCAGGCGCGGCGAAACGACACTGCGCCCATAGTGCAACGGACTACCGGGCATCTCGATCGAGCCAAGAGATAAGTGCTCACTCGTCCACACGAGGTTCTGCTGGCGCACCTGACTGGAGGCATAGACGTGATCGAGTTTCTTGACTTCCCCGGCAGGGACGCTCACCTCGTCAAACCGTCGCAACCATTCACGAACGGTTTCTAAGATGAGGGCAGGCGTTAACAAGTCGCTCAATTCGGCCAAGTTCTTAATTCGCTCGTCGTTGGTCGCAAATTTTGCCGTCGATGCATCGATGCCCACAAGAGGCGCGAATCGAGCCCAAATTGCGTCATTGCCGACGGCGATAACAATGGGGCCGTCCATCGCCTCAAAAACGCCGTACGGATAGATTGTCGGGTGCATATTTCCCGAAATTGGCGGCACTTCGCCCGCGATGAGGTAACGCGTCCCCTGGAAGACGTGTAGTGCAATCTGGCCCGCAAGCAACGACGTCGTCACGCGCTGACCTCGTCGGCTCGTCGAACGCTCGATGAGGCCTCCCAGTATCCCAATCACCGCGAACAAAGCGGCTGTGAGATCAGCGATAGGCACGCCGACTTTCATCATCGGCCCGTCGACCGGTCCGGTAAGCGACATTATGCCGCCTTCCGCCTGCAAAATGAGGTCATAGCCCACGCGGCCTCTTTCAGGTCCGTCGTCGCCGAAGCCGCTAATCGACAGGCGGATCAGTCCCGGATTAAGTTCCTCAAGCTGATGGTCAGCCAGGTCGAGGCGGTCCATGACGCCGGGACGGAAGTTCTCGACAATGACGTCAGCCCAACGTACGAGATCCTCGATGAGATCCCGCTCCCCCGGTTCTTTCAGGTCTATCGTGATGCTGCGCTTATTGCGGTTCGCGGCGAGGAAGTAGACCGTCTCGCGATCGTCAGCGGTGGTAATAAACGGTGGTCCCCACATTCTGGTGTCGTCCCCGGTCTGAGGATGCTCGACTTTGATGACGTCGGCGCCCATGTCGCCCAGAATCATCGTGGCGTAGGGTCCGGCGAGCACGCGCGAAAGGTCCAACACGCGCACGCCGCTGAGCGGCCCTTGGTTGGACGACGCGGACGATAGGTCGTCGTTAACGCTCACAATGGCTCCCTTTGTTGACCAAATTGGGGTTCTTAGTGCGGACCGCGACTTCAAAAGATGAGAGACCCCACCCCTCGCTATCCCGGTGAATGTGTAATAGATGCGCAACGTTTCCGCCTGATCGACTGCGCGATCTCCAACCAACCTGAACGGGCAGGCGCCAGCTATCTCGGATTTCGTTTTCATGGCCTAACGAGGCGCACGTTTCGTCGGGCTGCTTGATCAGCCCTGTCACGAAGCGACGCACTTTACTTTTGAGAATCAGCGGAGATGGACCAGCACTTCATGACGCTTTCACTCGGTCACTAGCGCCGTTCGACCATCCTGGGCCAGGTCGAAGCCCATTATTGCTACGTGCAGCGATACGCAACGTTCGACGGAGTCCAGTGATGCTTTTAGGACCAACTCAACGAGCGAGAGTCGGTGATAAAAGGCGGGCCTACTTATGTGATAGCAGTCGGCCGCTAGCGACTTGTTGCGCCCGCACGCGAGGAACACGCGTAGCACGCTCACGAGGTCCGAACCGTTGATGTGGTCGTGCTGAAGGAGTGGTCCGATCTCTCCCTCAATAAAGTCTTGAACTCGGCCATTGTCTCGCAGCGAGTACAAAAGTCGACCAAGTTGAATACTCGCAAGTTCGTGGTAGCGCTCCCCGTGGGGCGAAGCAGTCAACGCACCCGCTACCTCGATGGCCTCGGCGAGTCCCGGGCGAATCCCGGTGAGATCGCGGGCGGTCACACCCACGCCGAAAGCAACCCCATTGTCAATGCCCTCTTTGATCAGCCGTCCCCTGATCTCTTCTAACAACCGAGCCACGACTTCGGCGGGTTGCGCGCTCTCTTTGTTCGAGAGCAACACCGACGTCTCGCCTGGATCGCGGGCAGCAACGAGTGCACTCAGATGTAGCGACTTCAGCGAAGCCATCACGATTTTATAGGATTGCGAGTCCAGTTCCGTTCGTTGCGCACGACTGACGTTATTTCCGTCGGGCATCTTGACAACGATTGGCGTAATAGTGTTCCGAAACAGCGAAACACCCATGGCCTGGGAACGCGCGTAGATATCGGCAGGATTCGTGTAACTATGCGAGACAATATCGTTTATCAGTGCTTGGTGAGCGTGGCGAGCGGACCATCCCTCGTCGTAGTGCGTGAGTTTGCTCACCACGAGCGCCATCGCCGCGCGGTTGATGATCACGGTCTGGGTCCGAGTCACCGGGGTGCGCGAAACGAGAATCAGTCGCCCCCAAGTGTCACCGCTATTCCCCACGTTGGCGACCAGCCAGTGATCACGACCGAATTGTCCCTCGTGGATTCCTTCGCCAAGTCCACGGGAGTGGAACTCCCAGTCGAGCAATAGGCGGTCATATGCCATGCCGCGTGCTTCGTAGGCGAGCGCTTGGTGTGCCAGATTCTCCAGCACTACCGAAGTGTCGCTTAATTCGCTGGTCACCGCAACGACATCGGAGACCGAGGCTCCCATAGCATTGAGCCTCGAAAATGCTTCGTTGGCACGGTCAATGCGAATCAGTTCGGACATCTGAGAATCAATGATCATCGTGGCGACGGCTTGGGAGACGGCCACGAACGGTATCTCTCGACGCAACTCGATAAGTGGCACTCCGTGGGTCAGGCAGGCCTTGACGAGTGCTGCGGGTAATTGTTGGTAACGCCGTCCGAGTTCAATCACTACCCCTCGGACGTCGGCGTCGGCGAGACCACGAACGTATTCGGACAGTTGAGTCGGAGAGTCCGGTAGCGCGACGCCCGTGGTGAGAATAATTTCACCGCCCTTGAGTAACGGTCCGACATCGACAAGTTCGCTAACGTGCACCCAGCGCACCTGGCGATCCAAATGCTCGTGACCTGTCAGAAGGTTCGGGTCACCGGCACGGATCTCAGCGAGATCAAGGAACTCTCTGACCGTTGGACCTGGCACTAGCATCTCTCTCTCTTCGGATGATGACGGCAGTGGCTGCGTCTTACCCACCAAGGCATCGACAGTATCCTCAGCGAGCGGCGTCGTGGACGTCGGACGAATTCGGTCGTGCAACAAACTCACGATACTCCGATTGCGATCGGACGCACTGGGGATCCCGTGGCGCCCCTCATCTTAAGAGGCGTCGCTACAAATAAGAACTCAGCGACATTTGCTGCTGCGAGGACTTCGAGATTGAGATTTTCGATGATGTTGATACCGCTATTGAACAGTAATTCGGTATGACAGGGCATCGTGTTCCGTCCTTTCTCGTAACTTTCGAAGGCCATCGTGTCCGCACCGGCCGCCCTCGCACCGTGCGCGGACAGCCAGCGACCCACATCACCATTGGGCCCCGGCTGAGGACATCCGTCCTGTGGGTAGTAAATCTCTGGTTGGCCCCAGTACTGCCCCCAACCTGAACGGAACAAGTAAATGTCGCCCGGTCGTGGCGAAATGTTTCGAATGGCCAGAACCTGTTCGACTTCGTCAACCGTGATGACTGCGTCGGGGCTGAGCGCGTTCAACCCACGGTGACCCGCTGCGTCGATAAGCAACCCGCGCCCGACGATCGCAACAGTTGAGGCGATATCGCCGGAGGCTAGCCCCCGGTCGCTCTGGCCCTCCGCCACACTCACGCCGCCATGCAGGCAGCCGTTGATCGAGACGTGTCCGAGGGCATCGACGTGAGTTCCGTGGTGCCCGCACATGATGATTAGATCGTTCGCTGCGCTGTACCCATCTTTCCGATAGGAGTCGCCGTGGCGCGTACGCAGCGTCATCATAAAGCGTGGGTGTCGTGGGTGAATTGGCATCTCTTCAAACATTGGCTGAGACAGATCCCAGACGCTCGCGGATTCGTCGAAGCGATCCAACCACGAAAACGAGGAAGCAAACCCGCTGGAGGGCTCGGGAGCGGTCACGAATACTGCTTCGCTGCGGCGCTCTCACGCGCTTCTTCGAGAGCGTGGGTCAACCGGTCGGGGACGAGGTGCAAGCCGAAGACGTCGCTTACGGTCTCTCGTCTCTTAATTAGGTCGCGCGAATCGCGAGAGACCAGCACAGTGGCTGGCCGCGGCATGCCGTTGTACTGGTTCGACGTCGTTTCGGCGTACATGCCAGCGTCGAGAACAGCGACGATGTCACCGCGGGTCAACATTGGAAGTTCGACGTTTGAAGCAAGGATTGAGTGCGTACATGTGCTCCCGACGACGTTCGCGACGACCGCGCGAGGTTCATTCATCTTGGACGCCGGAAGCACGTGATGGGCATATTTGGACGAGTCGATTCGGGTGAGGTTGTTAGTACTCGCATCCACGTTGATCCACGTACGACCGAGGTCTGATTTCACCGCGCCCACGGTCGCTAGCAACACTCCGGCATTACCAGCTATGTACCGTCCGGGCTCCAGCCACAACTTCGGGATCGGTAACCCGGCGCCATGAAATGCCGTCAGTAAGGCCTCACATGTCTGCGCGGCATATTCTTCAATAGTTGTCGGATTAAGTTCCAACGTCCGTGACTCGGAGTCACGCTCGCGAGCCCAACCGCCTCCGATGTCAATAACGCCGGGTGTGAAGCCTGTGTCAGCGGCAATCTGAGCGACGACGGTTGCGAATGCGCGCGCCCATGTCCGTTGAATGTTCGGATCCCGTCCGATACGACCCATGTGGACGTGGTAACCGAGCATGAGCAGGTTAGGCGACGCAAGGACCTGCCGTGTGAGGGTGGTAGCCATCTCGGGTGAAAAACCCCACTTTTCATCGAGGACGGCTTCGACAAGTTGATTGTCGCTGACTCCAATAGTGTCGCTGTCAAACTCGGCGAGTTCGGGTGGTGCAATTTTGAGTCGGATATTCACGCGAACGCGGCTGTCTGTTTCCCGACAGACGCGGTCAAGAGTAGCGATCTCGTCAATGTCGTCAATATTGATGACGATGCCACGGGTGACCGCCTGCCAAAGTTCCTCTTCAGACTTATTACTCCCATTGAGTGCAACAAGCTCGGGATTGGCGCCCCCCGCGAAGGTGGCGAAAATTTCGCCCTGGCCGAAACAGTCGCCACCGCCGCCCTCGTCACTGATGATCGCTCGCAGCGCGATGTTGTTATTTGCTTTACCTGCGTACATGACATTGACACTGGTCGGCCATGCGGTTTCGAAAGCGCTCTGGACACGACGAAAATTGGATCGAAAGGTCCCTTCTGAGATGACGAACAGCGGCGAGCCGAATGTGGTCAACAGTTCGTTAACGTCGTGGCCCTCAATCTCGAGGAATCCTTCCTCCGACACGTCCAGGTTGTCCGTTCGAGTGAGCACTTCGGCCAATAGGCCAGCTCCTGTCTTTGGTTCTGAAGACATGGGCATCATTTCATCTACTTTCAGTTTGGTTTTGAGTGAAGCATGGCCTTGACGAGATCTGTTCGATCTCACGCCGTTTGGGTCACGGAGATGCCCGCACTTGTTAGAACAGCCGCAAGCCCTTCGAGTTCCTTAGGATCGGTCAATGCCAGCAGCGGTCGACGCGGGTATCCCGCGTCGATTCCCATGAGTAGCAGAGCGGCTTTCATCTGTGCCTGAAAAGAGGCTCCGAACTTGGGCGCATTGGTGTCGTCCCAGAGCAGAACGTCGAGAGACTTCTCCTGTGCGGCAAGTTTGCGCGCACTGTCGAGGTCGTCTCGCCACACTGCTTCGAACAGTTCCGGCAGTTTGTTGCCAAGCAACTGCCATCCTCCGATGTACCCGTCGCCTTGCCCCAGGGCAAGGCGGTCGACGCCGACGTCGCTCAGCAGATTCCCACCGAAGACTCGTAGTGTCTCACCCACAGCATCAAGAGCATCAAAGAATTCTGGATCCTTTGCCGAGTTCTTGAGCGCAACCACATTGGTTATCTCGGCCAATTTTTTCAGGGTCTTAGTCTCAATTTCAATGGCGGCACGCCGAGGGATGTTGTAAATCATCATGGGAAGTTCGGTGCCTGCTGAAATGTCACTATAGAACGCCATAATCTCTGCTTGGGTCGGTCGCACATAAGGCGGCGGTGTCATCATCACTCCGGAGGCACCAGCTGTTTCTGCTCCTAATGCCAACCTGATCACACCTTCGGCGGTGAACTCGGTGCAACCAACGACTACCGGTACTCGGCTGGCAACTTGGGACACGGCGATTTCAGCGACCCGGTCGCGCTCGGCAGGACTTTGGGAGAACCACTCCCCGGTCGAGCCGTTGATCAACAGTCCGTGCACTCCTTGATCAAGGTAGTACTCAATTAATGCACGCATGGTCGGTTCATCGATTTCCCCGGCCTCCGTAAACGGGGTTGGTGACGCAGCCCAGTATCCCCTCCAGTTGACAGTGTTACGATCCACGATTCACTCCTTCTATCTATCTCTCTCGGAACTACAGATTTCTTCAACTGTGGAGACATCGATCGGTAAATCGAATTCTCCGACATCAGCAGGTCCCGACGCGACAAGGTCACCGATCCAGATGGGACGGACGGGCGAACGGGGAGTCATCGGCGCGTCAAAGTTCGCGAACTCGAAGCCAGGTTGTCCGGCGAGCCCCGCCAAAGTGGGTAGGCAATTTCGACCCTGACAGGGTCCCATCGCAACGCGCAAATGAGCGCGGAAGGTGTTGGTGTCCGAATCGCCATCGCTTGTGGCGACGCCACGCAGCTGCGCCACACTGACGTCCTCACAACGGCAGACAATCGTCTCGTCAGTGGCCAAACTCGCGAGGTTAACTCGGTGCCGGTACACCTCGCGGACTGCGAGTTGAAAGCGACGGTGTGCACGGAGTCGGCGCGCGCTCGCGGCATGGCGGCGAGCCGCTTCATCCGCATCGAGTCTGTCGAGCATTGAAGCTACTCGAATAGCGGCGATCCTTCCTTGCTCCATTGCAGCGGGCGCGCCCAGCACGCCGACGCCATCGCCGGAAGCGAGGATGCCTGAGACGTCTGTCTCCTGGTACTCGCTAAGTACAGGTACATCAGCTCCGGAATCCGGGTCTCGGCGCATCGTGCACCCCGCAACCCCAGCGAGTTCGCAACTGGGCACAAGACCGTATCCCAAGCAAACAGCATCCGCTTTCAGCAACTCGGCCGAGTCCAAAATTATCGCACCAGACTTGTCAACGCGCGAGATCACGACTCCCTCGACGTGTTCATCACCAACGATGCTGGTCACTACTGTTCGGTACTGATACCGCACCCCTCGGCGCCGAAGTTTAAAGAAGTAATCCATGCCATCAACCAGTAAAGGCAGATCCGCAGTCGCGCTTCTCGCCACTCGCGCCAATCTGACACCACGCGGCGGCGCAGCTACCTCGACGACGGCCTCAATGCCGGCACCCCAGGTCGCGAGTTCCGCTGCGAACGCAAGGAGCAGAGGTCCGTTGCCAGCCAGCACGAGATGTCTACCGGGAATCACGCCTTGAGTTTTCGCAAATGTCTGAAGTCCGCCCGCAGTAAAGACACCTGGCAGAGTCC
>Ga0208357_1001532_pt1 | contig 16616 bp, 12 predicted proteins | sample NGESurdeep092012_6_FD_184487 | JGI IMG/M metagenome (GOLD analysis project Ga0208357, IMG submission 184487) | Arctic peat soil microbial communities from Barrow, Alaska - NGEE Surface sample F52-2 deep-092012 (SPAdes) | ecosystem: Environmental > Terrestrial > Soil > Wetlands > Peat ... | reverse complement strand
CTGGGGGTCGAGAATCTCCGGCTTGAGCATGACGTCGACGACGACGCGGGTCACGGGCGCTCCAGGGGCGAGGGTCGGGGCGGACTGACGCAAAGCCAGACTACCGGGATGGGACAGTTAGCCCATGAACGAGATGGACGCCGAGCGGTTGCGGATTGCGGAAACTGACGCCGGCGGCACCAACTGGCGGCGGTGGGGCACTTACCTGTCGGAGCGGGCCTGGGGCACCGTGCGCGAGGACTACAGCGCGGACGGCGATGCCTGGGCGAGTTTTCCCTTCGACGCTGCTCGGTCACATACCTATAGGTGGAACGAAGACGGGCTGGCCGGGTTCTGCGACTCCGACCAGACGTGGTGTCTGGCCCTCGCGTTGTGGAACGGCAACGACCCGATCTTGAAGGAACGGCTCTTCGGCCTGACGAACAGCCAGGGCAACCATGGCGAGGACGTCAAGGAGCGCTACTGGTTCGTCGACGGCACCCCGTCACATTCCTGGATGCGCTGGCGGTACCACTACCCGCAGCAGGCCTTTCCCTATGACGAGCTCATCGCGGAGAACGGGCGCCGCTCGCGGCTCGAGCCCGAGTACGAGATCGACGACACCACGGCCTTTCTCGACAACCGCTACTTCGACGTCACCGTCGACTACGCAAAGGCAGCCGTCGACGACCTGTGCATGCGGATCAGCGTTCGCAACGCAGGTCCGGACGCCGCCACGATCGACGTGCTCCCGACGCTGTGGTTCCGCAACACCTGGCGCTGGGGGCTACCCAAGGCCTCCCCCGAACCGAGGATCACGTCGGCAGAGTCGGCACTGATCGCCGTCCAGGAAAAGATCGGGACGCTGACCCTGACCGGCGGGGTGAGTGACTTCGTCGGCGCGCTCGCGTGCGACAACGAGACGAACACGCAGCGCCTGTATGGGGTGCCGGGGCCCGCGTATCCGAAGGATGGCATCGGCGACTACGTCGTGCACGGCACGCCCACCGTGAACCCCCAGGGGTACGGCACGAAGGCCGCGTTGCGGTATCGGCTCGTCTTGGCGCCGGGTGAGACGCGCGTCATCAAGTTGCGACTGCAGGCGGGATCCGCTTCGTCGGCCGATGTGGGTGCGGGCTTCGATGCAGTGCTTACCGCTCGCGAGGCAGAGGCCGACCAGTTCTATGCGACGTTGTCGGGCACCGTCACCGCGGGCGAGGCTGCCGTTGTTCGGCAAGCAATCGCCGGAATCCTGTGGAGCAAGCAGTTCTACCACTATGACGTGCAGCGATGGCTCGATGGCGATCCGGCCGGCCCACCACCACCTCGCGGTCGCGGCGACATACGTAACGGCAAGTGGACCCATCTGAACAACCACGACGTGCTGCTGATGCCCGACACGTGGGAGTACCCGTGGTACGCGTCGTGGGACCTCGCGTTCCACTGCGCCGTCCTCGCACACGCCGATCCAACGTTTGCCAAGCAACAACTTCTGCTGCTGCTGCGCGAGTGGTACATGCATCCGAACGGCCAGCTACCGGCGTACGAGTGGAACTTCTCCGATGTGAATCCACCGGTACATGCGTGGGCTGCATTGCGCGTTTTCGAGGTGTCCGGCGGGACCGACTACGACTTTCTCGAGCGGGCGTTCCACAAGCTGCTGCTCAACTTCACCTGGTGGGTGAACCAGGAGGACCACGACGGTAACAACCTCTTCCAGGGTGGGTTCCTCGGTCTCGACAACATCGGTCCGTTCGATCGTTCACGACTTTCGCCCGATGCCGGGGAGCTTGAGCAAAGCGATGGCACCGCGTGGATGGCGATGTACTGCCTCGACCTGCTCGACATGGCCCTCGTGCTCGCGATGAACGATCCGACGTACGAGGACGTCGCGACGAAGTTCTTCGAGCACTTTGCGCACATCGCCACAGCGGCCCAGCAGCAGGGTCTGTGGGACGAAGCAGACGGTTTCTTCTACGACCAGTTGCGGCTGCCCGATGGGCAGAGGCTGCCGATCCGGGTCCGGTCGCTCGTCGGGTTGATCGCGGTATGCGCCGTCAGCCACGTGTCCAACTCGGTGCTGGCGTCGTTGCCGGGTTTTGCGAGCCGACTCAAGTGGTTCACGACGAATCGACCGCTACTTACGCATTGCGTCGCAGAAACGGTGGACGACGACACGCTGTTTTCGATGGTCGATCCGGGTCAGTTGCGCAGGCTGTTGAGCCGGATGTTGGACGAGTCCGAGTTCTTTTCACCGCACGGCGTCAGATCGATCTCCGCGTATCACCGCGACCACCCGTTCATGTTCAACGTGGACGGTCAGGACTTCCGCGTCGACTACGAGCCGGGCGAATCGTCGACCGGCTTGTTCGGTGGCAACTCGAACTGGCGGGGTCCGGTGTGGCTGCCGCTGAACGCGTTGCTGGTCGAGGCGCTAAGGCGATTCGACAAGCACTTGGGTGCCGATTTTGTGGTCGAGGTTCCGACCGGATCGGGCCAGCAGGTCACACTCGGCGAGGCCGCAGAGGAGCTTTCCCGCCGATTGGTGGGACTGCTCCTGCCAGCGGACGACGGCCGGCTGCCGGCGTCCGGTAACCGCTCGTGGCCCGATGGGTTGCTGTGGTTCCACGAGTACTTCCATGGCGACACCGGCGAGGGTCTTGGTGCGTCGCACCAGACCGGATGGACCGCGCTGCTAGCACACCTGGTGCTGACCCGACGCAGCTAGGGCGCGGGCCATTTCCCAAAGCTGTCAGCTCGTGGACGCTCAAGAAGGCGTCCTGGGGCTGACAAGTCGCCACACCTGTCCACTCGGTGAGACGGTTCTGTGAAATCGCTCAGATTTCTCTCGTCCACATGCAGTGGACGGCGTTAGCCGAGGCGGCAGCGGCCAGTCGCGATGGGGACCTTCGGTCCTGCACACCGTCGTCCACACCTCGTCCCCAGGCTTGGGGGTGTTGTCCCCAGTTCGCGCACAGGTGAGTACGCAAGCGGCCCTTCCCGCGCAAGATTGGACTCTCTAAGGTCCTACAACGCAGGTGCACGCCGAGCGCCGGCCCAAAACTGTCGTCCGCTTCACGTACGTATGTCATTCATGAGTTCCCAGGCGCGAGGTGCAGCAGTGAGTGTGATCGAACTCCCAGGTTCGAGTTCACGGGAAGTAGACCGCACACCGCCGCAAGACATCAACGCCGAACAGTCCGTGCTCGGCGGCATGATGCTGAGCAAAGACGCGATCGCTGATGTCGTCGAGGCGCTGCACGGGGCTGACTTCTACCGGCCTGCGCACCAGACCATCTTCGAGGTCGTACTCGATCTCTACGGCCGTGGCGAGCCTGTTGACGCAGTGACGGTCGCAGCGGAGCTGACCAAGCGCGGCGAGATCGCGAGAATCGGCGGCGCGCCCTACCTGCACACGCTCATCTCATCTGTACCCACGGCGGCGAACGCGGGCTACTACGCCAAGATCGTCGCCGAGCGCGCGATCCTGCGGCGGCTCGTCGAGGCCGGCACGCGCATTGTGCAACTCGGATATTCGGGTGTCGGCAACGAGGTCGACGACATCGTTGACCGCGCACAGGCCGCGATCTATGACGTCACCGAACGCCGCCAAACCGAGGACTACAGCATCCTCGAATCTCTCCTGCAGCCAACGATGGACGAGATCGAAGCGAGCGGTCATCGCGGCGGGGGGCTCACCGGCGTCCCGACTGGATTTGCCGACCTCGACTCATTGACCAACGGCCTGCACCCGGGCCAACTCGTTGTTATCGCCGGTCGGCCCGCGATGGGCAAGGCACTCGCGCTCGAAACGCCCCTGCCAACGCCACTCGGCTGGACGACGATGGGCGAGGTCGTTGTCGGCGACTGGTTGATAAGCGCCGACGGTCGGCCGACGCAGGTGGTCGAGGCGACGGGTGTACTCCTCGAGCGTCCGTGCTACGAAGTCGAGTTCGACGACGGTTCCGTCATCGTGGCTGATGCCCAGCACCAATGGCTCACCGAGACTCGAGCCGGCCGCCAATCCGCGATACGCACGACACAGGAAATCGCCGAGACGCTCCGAGGCGTGACGGCGGACACGCGCCCAAATCACTCAGTGCCAAACACATTGCCACTGCAGCTCGATGAGCACCAACTGCCGATTGCGCCGTACGCGCTCGGAGTCTGGCTGGCCGCCGGACGCTCCGCCTTGGCGCGGATGACCAGCGACGATGCCGAAATCAGCTGGCACATCGAAGCCGAAGGGTTAACGCTCGACGAGGGCCTGACCCAACTAGAGCGAATCGGCGTGCTCAACAGCAGGTACATCCCGACCGAGTACTTGCGCGCCTCGGAAGAGCAGCGCCGGGCGCTGCTTGCCGGCCTGCTCGACAGCGAGGCGACCGTGTCACCCACAGGTGCAGTGCAGATCACGGTGGTGGACGCGCAACTGGCCCGCAACGTTTATGAGCTCGTGGTCAGCCTGGGCTACCGATGTGGCTTAACGACGAGACCGATGAACGGTCACACCACGTCCGCGACGGCATACACGACGTCTTTCACGCCAGCCGACAATCCGTTCCGACTCGAGCGCAAGCGGTTGGCGCTAAAGAACCAGGCCACGCAACACACCGCCCGAGTTGATTCGCGGTTCATAGTCGATGTGCGACCCATCCCGTCCGTGCCGGTCAGGTGCGTCGAAGTCGACAACGCTGCCCACCTGTACCTCGCGGGGTACTCAATGATCCCGACACACAACTCGACCCTCGGTCTCGACATCGCGCGAGCAGCCTCGATTCGGGCCAATCAGACGTCTGTGCTCTTCTCGCTGGAGATGAGCAAGCACGAAATCACCATGCGGTTGTTGTCGGCCGAATCCCGCATCCCGCTTCAGACCATGCGCACTGGTCAGATGCGTGACGACGACTGGGTAAAGCTCACTCGCCGACTCGGTGAGATGGCGAGCGCACCGCTGTATATCGACGACTCGCCAAACATGACGATGATGGAGATCCGCTCGAAGGCCCGACGGCTCAAGCAGCGCAACGAGTTGCGGCTCGTCATCGTCGACTACCTGCAACTGATGACGTCGCATTCCAAAGTCGAGAACCGGCAGCAAGAGGTCAGCCAGATCTCCCGATCACTGAAGCTGCTGGCGAAAGAACTCGAAGTCCCGGTGATCGCGTTGTCGCAGCTCAACCGAGGTTCTGAGCAGCGCACCGACAAACGCCCGCAGCTATCCGACCTGCGCGAGTCGGGCGCAATCGAGCAGGACGCCGACGTGGTGATCCTCTTGCACCGCGAAGACATGTACGAGCGCGAGTCACCACGTGCCGGCGAGGCCGACCTGATCGTGGCCAAGCACCGCAACGGACCGACGAGCACGATCGTCGTCGCCTTCCAGGGCCACTACAGCCGGTTCGTCGACATGGCCGCCGGCTAACGGCAGCGCCTAAGCAGGGCGGCGCCAAAGCGACGAATCCGCCCTGCATAAGCGCAGCTGAGCCTGGTTGCTCGGCGCGACTACGACGCGCTAGCCGATCGCGACGATCTTGCCGAGCAGGCCGTGCGACTCGCTGTTCGGACCGGCCGAGAAGAGCAGCTCGTTCGTCTTAGCGGCGTTGCCGTTGCCGAAACGCAGGCCCCACAGGCCGTCGATCACGATGCGCCGGCCGCGAGCGTCGCGTAGGTCGCCGAGTTGGGCGCCAGTGTTCGGGTTGAAGGCGTTGATCTGGCCGTTGCCGAAGTTGCCGACGAGCAACGCCCCAGAGAACCTGCCGAAACCGGCCGGTGCGAGGGCCAGGCCCCACGGTGAGTTCAGCACGCCACGAGTCACCAGTCGCCGCATGAACGCGCCGTCGTTGGTGAAAATGTCGACGAAGCCGTGCCCAGCTCCCGCCACGTCGTCGTGCAGAGTGGCGTCCTGCTTGGCGTAGGTCACGTACAGCTCGCCGACGAGCTCTTGAACGTTGAACGGTGCGTAGCCGGCGGGGATGCCGGGATCGACGAACAGTCCTCCCGGCAATTGCACGGGAGTGAACGTGTCGTCATATGCCTCGACTCGCCCGGAGCGGAAGTTGGCGGCATACAGGTACGTGTGGCCGTTGGATGCTTGGGCGATGGCCAGTCCCTTGTACACCGCGTTGGCGCCGTTGATCACAGGTGATTCAGTGACCGTCGACGGCGGCGTGGCAGTGGCGCCGACGCCCGGGTTCCAGCCGTCGATCCCACCGTTCTCGGAGTCAAAAATAAAGGTCGCGGGGGCCGAATGGCCGGTGGAGTCGTGAACGACGAATCCGCTCGAGTCGGTGTTGAACACCTGACCGGTTGGCGCACCAGTGGTGATCGTCACAACCAGCCCGGCCTTGTTCACCGACGTTGAACTGGCGCCGGTGTAGAGCGTGGTCTTGTCGGTGCCATTGTCAGACACCCAGAGCGGGGAGCCGGGTGCCTGATCTGTCCCAGGAGATGCCGCCAAGCCCCACGCATTGACCAGATCGGAATCGGTCAACGGCGCGACACCCGCGACGTCGGACACGAGGTTTACCTGGCGGAAGCCGACCTGATGCGCGGCAGCCGGACTGGCAGCCGCCACCGTTCCCATCACTGCTCCTGCCGTCACCAAGACCGGCGCCAAACCGTGTCGCCAGTGTCGCGCACCGCGATTGCCCGAGGGCCACTTCCGGATGCGACGCAGTTGACTGACCGCGAGTCCAGACATCATTCCTCCGATTCCGGGCGCGGTGCGGTCGGCGGAACGCAGACGCACATGCACGCCACTACCGACAAACGTCGAGCCGGCCGGACCGGTTCAAGTCCTCTCCACGAGCGCGCTGAGGCGCGGACTCAGATCAGGGCGAAGGTACGCACCACGGACGACGGTCCACGCACGAATACGCCACTCGCTGAGGCCAGCTGACACGAACGCTTCGATCCGACTTTCTGTCTGCTGCCCGTCGTCCAACACGTTGTCCTTGGGGTTCCACAGAAACGTCGGTACATCGAACTCACGTTCACAGAGGTAGGGCTTCGGGTCGATAGCGACGTATCGCTCTCCGTGCCGGACCAGGTTGTGATGATGGAAGTCGCCGTGTACGACCCAGTCGACAGGCTCACCGAGAGCGTCCAAGAGTTCGCGCGCCAACGGCACGAGCTCGCCGCCAGCCAACTCAGCTTCGTCCAGCCATCTCCGGACCTCAGGAACGACTGGTCGAAACGGCGACCGTCCAGCGACCCAGAGCTGCTGAGCGATGTCGAGCGCGATGCGAGTGGCCTCGGCATCGGCGACGGCGGAAAGATCGCCGCCTGGCACAGCGCGCTCTTCGAGGATCGCGGAACCGAACTGATCGATCAGCCGAACCGCGCCGTTCCCGTCCCACACCCGCAGCGCGTCGGCTTCGTGCAGTGACTCGTCGTCGCCGCCCCACGGCACCTTCACGACGACGGGACCGGCCGGCGCGACGTACGACACGCTGGACATCGCGAACGGCGCTTCCAGCGTGAGACCCCAATGCGCCGCCGCCTCGAACGCCAACGCCTTTGCCCTCGACAGATCAAAGGCCGTCGCGTCGAAACCGTCCGTCACGCCCCGATGGTAGGGCTCGCCGAGATCGACCAATGACCGGCACGAGATACTGAATACGTGTCCGCCGCTGCGACCCGCGTCCTGTTGCTTGAGCAGATCCATCCCGATGCCGACGCGCTCTTGCGCGACGCCGGCTACTCGGTCGAAACAAACACCCGCGCATTGGATGAAGACGAACTCATTGGCGCGCTGGCCGGCGTCCAACTGCTTGGCATTCGCTCGAAGACGCAGGTGACCGCGCGCGTTCTCGAAGCTGCGACCGATCTTGAAGCGATCGGCGCGTTCTGCATCGGTACGAACCAGATCGATCTTGCGTCAGCAGCGCGGCGCGGCATCGCCGTGTTCAACGCTCCGTTCTCCAACACTCGTAGCGTCGTCGAACTTGCACTCGCCGAGATCATCGCGCTGACTCGGCACCTCACCGACAAGAACACGTTGATGCACGCAGGGGTTTGGGACAAGTCCGCCGAGGGCGCGCACGAGGTCCGCGGCCGAACGCTCGGCATCGTCGGGTACGGCAACATCGGCACGCAGCTCTCGGTGCTCGCGGAGAACCTCGGCATGAACGTCATCTACTACGACGTCGTCGATCGGCTTTCACTGTCGAACGCGCGGCGCTGCGAGTCGATGCACGAGTTGCTCGCACACGCGGACGTCGTGTCCTTGCATGTCGACGGTCGCCACGACAACGCGAACCTATTCGGCGCCAATGAGTTCGACGCAATGAAGACAGGCTCGTTGTTTCTGAATCTCTCGCGCGGCTTCGTTGTCGATTACGCGTCACTGCGCCTGCACATTGAATCGGGTCACATCGCAGGCGCAGCCATCGACGTGTTCCCGGACGAGCCGAGTGGGCGTGGCGACGAGTTCGTGTCCGAGGTCAGAGGCCTGCCTAACGTGATCCTGACGCCGCACATCGCCGGCTCGACCGAAGAGGCGCAGCAGGACATCGGGCAGTTCGTCGCCACCAAGCTTCGCGACTTCTTGGTCGAAGGCTCGACAGCGATGAGCGTGAACATGCCGCGCATCACGCTGCGCCAGAATCCGCGCACGCATCGCATGCTTCTCGTGCACCGCAATGTTCCCGGCGTCCTGGCGAGGATCAACGGCATCTTCGCTGCGTACGACGCAAACGTCGAAGCGCAGCTGCTGGCTACGACCGGCGAGATCGGCTATGTCGTGACCGACATCGGGTCGGCCTTCACGCCCGAGATGGTCGCCGAACTGGGTGCTCTTCCCGAGACGGTCAGGTTCCGCGCGCTGTCCTGACATCGCAGCGAGTTATTCGCGCGACCATGCGTGTCGCCATCGGTAATGTGCAAACCATGTCGGACGCCCCGCTCCGCCCCGAACCGTTCACTGCGCACACCAATCCCGATGCACTCGATGATCTGCGCACGCGGCTTCGCGCAACGCGCTGGCCAGATGCGCCGCAGGACGCTGGCTGGTCGCTCGGCACCGACATCGACTACCTCCGCGAGCTCGTTACTTACTGGGCGGACGAGTTCGATTGGCCGAAGCAAGAAGCGGCCCTGAACCGGCTACCCCGCTTTCGCACAAAGGTGCGCGACCTCGGCATCCACTTCGTGCACGCCCGGGCCTCAGCACAACCCGCGATGCCACTGATCCTGACCCACGGCTGGCCGGACTCGTTCTGGCGCTACTCGAAGGTCGTCCCGCTACTTACCGATCCGGGCGCTCATGGTGCCGACCCCGCCGACGCCTTTGACGTGGTCGTGCCCGACGTGCCGGGCTATGGGTACTCCGACGCGCCCGTTGGGCCGCCCATCGATTCGATCGCGGTCGCTGGATTGTGGGCCGAACTCATGACCGCGCTCGGCTACGAGACACTCGGCGCGGCGGGCGGCGACATCGGTAGCCACGTCAGTCGTTACCTCGCGCTCGACTATCCCGATCGGGTCGTTGCCGTCCACCGCACCGACGCAGGCCTGCCGCTGTTCAGCGGTGACCCAGCCGACCTCACGCCCGAAGAGCGCGAGTGGTTCGCAAGCGTCGCGGCATGGGGAGCAACCGAGGGCGCGTACGGCGCGATGCACCGCACGAAGCCGCAGACCGCCGCGGTCGGGCTCAACGATTCGCCGGCCGGGCTGGCGTCCTGGATCGTCGAGAAACTCCAATCGTGGAGCGGCTGCGACGGTGACATCGAGCGGAGCTTTACGAAGGACGAGATCCTCACGAACGTCACGATCTACTGGCTGACCGAAACCATCGGCTCGTCGATGCGGATGTACAACGCGAACTCCGCGATCCCGCCCGCACAACTCGCCCGCCGGGTCGACGTCCCGTCCGGCTTCTCGATCTTTCGCGGCGACGTCGTGCGGCCACCTCGGGCCTGGCTCGAACGCGTGACGAACGCCGTCTACGTCACTGAACCCGCCCGCGGCGGCCACTTCGCGCCGTTCGAGGAGCCTGAGCTCTACGCGCAAGAGCTGCGCGACTTCTTCCGCCCCTATAGAGGCTGACCCCTACACGCTTGAAAGGGTCTAGACCCTTGACACCTGAGCGGTCATGAAGTTACGTTCGGCGCGTTGTAAAGGTTCCTAACTATGTGGCCTAACGGCCACATCCGCGCCCGGGGGTTGCGATGCGAATCTCGAGACTGGTCGCCACTGCTGCGGCCTTGCTAACCGCTGGCAGCGCCTTCGTGACCGGCAGTCTGTCGGGCGTCGCTTCGGCGCATGAAGGCACCGGCAGGACGCTGCCTGCGCACGTGTTCGCGCCCTACTTCCAGTCGTACCAGGACGGCGTCAGCCCGGCCGCGCTCTCGAAAGCCTCGGGCGCGAAGTACCTCACCATGGCCTTCCTCGAGACGGCCGGCGGCGGCTCGTGCACGCCGCTGTGGAACAACGAGTCGACCGAACCGGTCGCGTGGTCGACCTATGGCCCGGACATCGCCAAGATCCGGGCGCGCGGCGGTGACGTCGTCCCCTCGTTTGGTGGTTTTAGCGCGGACGACGAGGCGCGGGAGTTAGCCGATAGCTGCACGAGTGTCGACAAGATCGCCGCGGCATACGAGAACGTCGTCACGACGTACAACGTGACGCGTCTCGATATGGACGTCGAGGACAACTCGCTGAGCAACCTGCCTGGCATCGATCGCCGCAACAAGGCGATCGCCAAGGTCGAGACGTGGGCAGCCGCGCATCACCGCACCGTGCAGTTCGTCTACACCGTGCCAACTGATTCGAGCGGCATCGAGAGCGACGTCGAGCACATCCTGAGCAACGCGGTGCAGAACCACGCACGCATCGACGTCGTCAACATCATGACCTTCGACTACTACGACAACGCCTCGCACGAGATGGCGAAGGACACGATGACCGCGGCTTCCGCGCTCGTTGCGTTCCTGCACACGCTGTACCCGACGTGCTCCAACGCACGGCTGTGGCAGATGGTCGGCGTCACCGAAATGATCGGCTACGACGACTACGGCTCGGGCGGCGAAACCGGACCGCCGGAGATCCTGACGCTGGCCGACGCGAAGACCGTGACCGCCTGGGCGAAGAATCACCACATCGCCGAGCTGTCGTTCTGGGCGCTGAACCGCGACAAGACGGCCGACCCTGACCCGTCGGCGGCGTGCATGCTCGGGACTGCGGGTGGCGACACCTGCTCCGGCATCGCGCAGAAGCCGTGGCAGTTCACCCACATCATGAGCGCCTTCTAGCTGGTAGCTCGGAAGCATTGAAGTCCAGCGCACGCAAGAGCGAGCGCTGGACTTCAGCACTCCGTGGCCAAGGAAGGAACCTGGCCCGCAGGCGCACCGCACTTACATGTTCCGAACATGGTGCCGACCCTTCAGCTGACGTGCAGGACCGACAAAGGAGGTGACACAAAACGGCTGCCCGATCCGCGGGCCGCACTTCCAGTCCAAGGAGCACACCATGAACCGCATCACCAAGGCGACCGCGGGCCTCGGCACCGCCGCCGTTGTCCTGATCGGCCTGACGGGTACCGCCCTCGCCGACACGGGCTCGCCCGCTGTCTCGAGCGCCAGCCCGACAGCCACACCGACCGCCGCGCCGCACGGCAAGAGCCTCGCAAGCATCCAGGCAGCAGCTGCCGCCGCGATCACCAAGCGCCTCGCGTCCTTGAGCGTCTCCATCAACGACGTCAACAACAACTCAGTGATCACGCCCGCAGACAAGACCACGCTGCTCGCCACCCTCAACGGTGACGTCACCGGTCTGACCGCGCTTGGTGTGACGATCGCCGGCGACACCACGGCCAAGCAGGCGGCGTCCGACTACGCGACGATCTTCACGAGTTACCGGGTGTACGCACTCGCGCTGCCGCAGGTGCGTTTCGCCGCAGCGGCCGACGACATGACCGTCACGGTCCTGCCGAAGCTCACTGACGCGCAGACCAAGCTCGCGGCGTTGCTGACCGGCGTTGACTCGGGCAAGAACACTCCGCAAGTGCAGGCCTGGATGGCCGATCTCGCCACGCAGATCACCGCCATCGGCAACGAAACGAACGGCCTTTCCGCGACCGTGCTCGCCGACACCCCGGCTCAGTACGACGCCAACCACGCGCTGCTCGCACCTGCCCGCGCGTCGCTCGGCATCTCGCGCGACGACATCAAGACCGCTCGCAGCGACGTCTCCAATGTCATGAAGGCGCTGAATTGATTAGGCCCTCCCTCACGCTCGTTGCCGGCGTCACGCTTGTCGTGACGCTGGCCACCGGGTGTGCGGGACACCACGACAGCGTCACCCCCGCAGCGCAGAACACGACGCCAAGCGCAGCCCCGGTCTCCTCGGCGGCTCCGGTCTCGTCGCCTGCTTCAGCCGGGACGGCGACAGCGGCGGCCGCGACGACAGCTGCACCTGTGACTCCGGTGGCCGGCACGACCACGGCGGCTGCAGCAGCTCCGACCCCAACCACTGCCCCACCGGCCAATCAAGCGGCGGCGGCTGCCAACGCCAGCACCCTCGCCGCGATTACCAAGGACCTTGCCGGCATCGACGCCGGATCATCTGCGGCAGACAAGGACTTGAGCGCCGGCGACTCGGCACGTGCTCAGAACGACAACGGCTAGACCAGCGACAACGGCTAAACCAGCGACAACGGTTAAACAAGCAGAGCGCAGGCCGAGCAGGTACCCACGACTTCGATCGTGTGGGAAACGTCGACGAAGCCGGCTTCGGCGGCGACCTTCTCGGCCCAGCGCTCGACCGCAGTACCCGCGACCTCGACGGTCCGGCCGCATACCCTGCACAACAGGTGGTGGTGGTGGCCGGCACTCCCACATCGGCGGTAGAGGATCTCGCCTTCGGGCGACCGCATCGTGTCGACGAGACCGGCGTCGGCGAGCACCCGCAGCTGGTTGTAAACGGTCGTCAAACCGACATGCTCGCCGCGCCCGCGGAGCGCCTCGTGCAGTTCCTGCGCACTACGAAACTCCTGCGCATCGTCAATAACCACGGCGAGCGCACGCTTCTGGCGGGTCGATCGGCCGCTACTCGTCGTCGTCATGGCAGCACCAAATCTAGCTGACGGCCGCACGGCGACGATTCCCACTTGGAAACGGTAACCATTCCCGATAGTGTACCTGCAACGGTTCCGGATAAGCGGACCGCGCGGCGACGGGGGTGGACACTGTGCAGTTCTTCAGCCGGACGGCGATGTGCCGCCGCTCGAACGCAGCGGGCCGGACAGCAGACAGCCACGCCAAATCGTGGACGTTTACTGCCCCAGGAGGACGGCAAACGTCACGTTTGTGGGCAGCCCTCGCTCTCATCGTCGCCAGCGGCTGCGCAACAACGGTGCACCGAACCGATAGCGAACCCATCCCGCTGCACGTCGTCGCGGCCGAGAATTTCTGGGGCTCGATCGCGACCCAGCTCGGCGGTAGCAAGGTCGACGCGCAAAGCATCATCACAAACCCCGACACCGACCCACACGACTACGACCCGAGCGCCGGCGATGCGCGCTCGCTCGCAGGTGCCGCCGTCGTCATCGAGAACGGCATCGGCTATGACCCCTGGGTGAGCAAGCTCGTCGCAGCCGACCACGTCACCGGCCAGCACGTCATCAACGTCGGCACCCTCGTCGGAGTAGCGGACGGTGGCAATCCGCACCGCTGGTACAACCCCACTGACGTGCACACCGTGATCGCCGCGATCACCGCCGCGTACAAGGCAGCCGACCCGGCCGATGCGACGTATTTTGCTGCCCAGCAAGAGAGCTACGACACGACCGGGCTCGCGAAGTACAGCAGCGTCATCAACCAGATCAAGACGACCTACGCAGGTACTCCCGTCGGAGCGTCGGAGAGCATCTTCGCGATGATTGCCCCGGCGCTTGGTCTGAACCTGCTGACGCCGGCGACCTTTCTCCGCGCGATCAGCGAGGGCACCGATCCGACGTCGGCCGACAAAACCACGATCGACAATCAGATCAAGACGCACGCCATCAAGGTCTACGTCTACAACTCGCAGAACGCGACCCCCGACGTCCAGGCGCAAGTTGACGAGGCGAAAGCGGCAGGGATTCCGGTGACCACGATTACCGAAACACTGTCGCCTGCATCGGCGACGTTCCAGGATTGGCAAGTCGCTCAACTGGTCGCACTGCAGGCGGCCCTCAAGACCGCGAAGGGACAGAGCCCGTGACGCCCGCCGTGCACCCGTCTTCTGCAGTGTCACTGCGAGACGCAGCCGTGCGCGTGGGCGACCGGCTGCTCTGGCATGACGTCAACGTCGACGTTCCGGCAGGCCAGTTCGTCGCGATCCTCGGCCCGAATGGCGTCGGGAAATCGACCCTGATCAAAGCCGCGCTCGGCGTCATCCCGCTAGCCGACGGCGAGGCCTACGTCCTCGGGGAGCCTGCGGGCGTCGCCAACCGCGACATCGGCTACCTCCCTCAGCGACGCAGCTTCGACTCGTCGCTGCGGGTGCGTGGCATCGATGTCGTCCGCCTTGGGCTCGACGGCGACCGTTTCGGTTTGCCTTGGCCGTGGAGTGCGAAGAACCGTGAAGCCGGACGCCGGGTGCGCGACGTCATCGAGCGAGTCGACGCATCGTCGTACGCGATGCGCCCGATCGGCGAACTCTCCGGCGGTGAGCAACAGCGACTGCTGATTGCGCAAGCGCTCGTGCGCGACCCGCGGCTGCTCATCCTCGATGAGCCACTCGATAGCCTCGACCTGCCGAACCAGAGCGCAATCGCAGAGCTCATTCGCCGGGTGTGCGTCGACAGTGGCGTGACCGTGCTGATGGTCGCGCACGACGTGAATCCGATCCTGCCCTATCTCGATCAGGTGATCTACCTCGCCGACGGTGGCGCGGTATGCGGAACGCCTGCCGAGGTCATCACGTCGCCGACATTGTCAGCGCTATACAAGACACCCATCGAGGTGTTGCGCACGTCCGATGGTCGGCTCGTAGTCGTCGGGCAACCGGAGGCGCCGGCGCATCACGCCGATCGGCACACCGGACAGCCGCACTGATGACCCTCGTCGCATCCGTCGTCGCGGTCTCCAATGGCAACGCGTCGTGGTCGTGGAATCTGCCTGGCAACGTCAGAGACATGTTCGGGTACCCGTTCATGGTCAACGCGTTTCGCGCCGGCACGATCGTCGCGATCCTTGGTGCGATCGTCGGTTGGTACATGGTGCTGCGCAAGCAGACGTTCGCGGGTCACACGTTGTCGGTCGCGGCCTTTCCGGGCGCGGCCGCGGCAACGTTGATCGGTATCAGTGCGACTGTTGGTTACTTTGCGTTCTGCCTTGCCGCGGCGCTCGTGATCGCGATCGCCTCGCGGCCTTCTCGCGGCCGCGGCTTCAGTGCGGAGTCGGCCGTCGTCGGCACCGTTCAGGCATTCGTGCTGGCGTCGGGATATCTATTCGCCACGTTGTACAACGGCTTGCTGAGTGGACTCAACAATCAGTTGTTCGGCTTCACGTTCGGCATCACCGATGACCAGGTGGTGACGCTCGCGGCAGTCGCCGTGATCGTGCTAGCGGTGCTTGCAGTCATCGGCCGCCGGCTGTTCTTCGCGTCAATCGATTCCGATGTCGCTGACGCGCGCGGTGTCGGCGTCCGCCTTTTGGGTGTTGTGTTCTTGCTCGTGCTCGGTGCCGCTGCGGCGGAGGCTAGCCAAATCACCGGGGCGTTGCTGGTGTTCGCATTGCTGGTGATGCCGGCCGCAGTCGCGCAGCGGGTGACCGCGCGGCCTGTCGCTGGGATCATGCTCGCCGTGCTGATCGGTGTCGTCGCGACATGGGCGGGCTTGACGATGGCCTACTACACGTCGTACCCCAGTGGTTTCTGCATCACGACGTTCGCGTTCGTCGCGTTCATCGCGGTGCATCGCGTGCGGGCGAGGGCCTGATGGCGCCGTACATGCAGCACGCGGCGCTGGCCGGAACAGCGATTGCGATCGCAGCCGGTCTCATCGGCTACTTCTTGGTGTTGCGCTCGCAGGTCTTCACGACCGATGCGCTCGGTCACGTCACGTATACCGGTGCGATGAGTGGTCTTGCGTTCGCGTTCAATCCGTTGTTGGGACTGTTCACCGCGACAGTTGCAGTCGCCGGCGGGTTCGCCGTTCTCGGACGGCGCGCGCGAGCCGACGACGTCGTGATCGGCTCGACCTTCGCGTGGGTGCTTGGCCTCGGCGCGTTGTTCCAACGCCTGTACACCGAGCATCACAGCAGTGGAAATGGACGCGCGGGCGCCACCTATCTGTTCGGTTCGATCTTCGGAATCTCGGCTACTCAGGCAGTTGTGTCGGTCTTCATCTGCGTTGGCGTCTGCATCGCTATGGCACTCATGGCGCGTCCGCTACTGTTCGCCAGCATCGATGAAGCTGTCGCTGTCGCGCGTGGGGTGCCCGTGCGACTGCTAGGCGCCGGATTCTTGATCGTCGTTGGCGTCACCTGTGCCGAGGCCGCGCAGGCAGTAGGCGCGCTGCTTTTGCTCGGCCTCGTGTCTGCGCCGGCGGGCGCCGCTCATCGCCTGACGACGCGCCCGTTCGTCGGCCTGGCATTGGCTGCCGCGATCGCCGTCTTCTCGACATGGGCGGGTTTGCTGATCAGCTACCT
>Ga0208357_1001531_pt1 | contig 16634 bp, 12 predicted proteins | sample NGESurdeep092012_6_FD_184487 | JGI IMG/M metagenome (GOLD analysis project Ga0208357, IMG submission 184487) | Arctic peat soil microbial communities from Barrow, Alaska - NGEE Surface sample F52-2 deep-092012 (SPAdes) | ecosystem: Environmental > Terrestrial > Soil > Wetlands > Peat ... | reverse complement strand
CGGCGCCGCCGGAAAGCGCATCGATTTGGGCCACGGAAACTCAGTCAGTAATGACTGAACGAAACCCGGAAAAAAATCCGCCGTTGGGCCGCCTTGCTTGCGGATCACGGCGAAATAGAACACGCCCTTGCCGGTATCGCGCTGCTCGCAATCGGCCAGCGTCACGCCGGCGGATTTGAGAAAGCCGTCGATCGCGTTCTGCGGCGCGCCGATGCGCGGGCCCCGTTTTTCCTCGGCGGTGTCGGCGGTCGCGGCCGGTACATTGCTCACGACCAGCACCAGCCGGCGCGGCGTAACGAAGCTGCGCGCCTCGTCGAAGGTCAGGCCGGCGGCGGTCAGTCTGTCTCGCGCCAGGCGCAGCAAATCCTCGGCGGCGCGCGCCTGCATGCGCGCCGGGATTTCCTCGGTCAGCAATTCCAGCAGCAATTCGGGCATCAGCCGCCCTCACCCGCCAGCCAGCCTTCGCAACACCCCTTCGCCAGGGCGCGCACGCGGCCGATATAGGCGGCACGCTCGGTCACCGAAATCGCGCCGCGCGCATCCAGCAGATTGAAGTCGTGGCTCGCCTTGATGCATTGGTCATAGGCGGGCAGCGGCAATTTCCGCTCCAACAGCGCGCGGCATTCCTTCTCCGCGTCGGCAAAATGCCGGTACAGGATGTCGGTATCGGCGAATTCGAAATTGAAGGCGGAATATTCGCGCTCCGCCCGCTTGAAGACATCGCCATAGGAAATCGGCGCGGCGCCGGCGGGGTCGTTATAGGCCAGCGCATAGACATTCTCGACGCCCTGCACATACATGGCGAGGCGTTCGAGACCATAGGTGATCTCGGTCGAGACCGGATCGCATTCGATGCCGCCGACCTGCTGGAAATAGGTGAATTGCGTCACCTCCATGCCGTCGAGCCATACCTCCCAGCCCAGGCCCCAGGCGCCCAGGGTCGGGCTTTCCCAATCATCCTCGACGAAGCGGATATCGTGGCGATGCGCCGCGATGCCGAGCGCCGCGAGACTGTCGAGATAAAGTTGCTGGCTGTCGGCCGGGCTGGGCTTCAGGATCACCTGGAATTGGTAATAATGCTGGAGCCGGTTGGGGTTCTCGCCATAACGGCCGTCGCCCGGCCGGCGCGAGGGCTGAACATAGGCGGCGTTCCACGGCCGGGGACCCAGCGCGCGCAGCGTGGTCGCGGGGTGGAAGGTCCCGGCACCCATCTCGACATCATAGGGTTGCAGAATGACGCAGCCCTTGCCGGCCCAATAGGCCTGCAGCCGCAGAATCAATTCCTGGAAACTATTGCCGCTCAAGGCCGATCCGCGCTCAACCGACCCAGGGACAGTCGCCACGGCCGCAACTGGTCGCGCCGCGCGCCGGCACGAAGGCGCCACAGCCCCGGCACTTCACCAGATCCTCGGTGACCACGGCCGGCCGCCCGCGCGCCGGTCCGGGGCCGTTCGTCGCCGCCTGTTGGGCGGCGCGGCGCACCGCCTGACGCACCTGCCCGACGCGGGTGACGAACTTGATGCCGTACCACACGACGAGAAGCGCGAAGCCGAGAAACGCGAGCTTTGCAAGGCTGAACCCGATCATGCCTTGGTGTACGGGACGAACGGGTACGGGTCAAGAACGGCACGAATTTCATCCGCGGCTCGGCGAACAAAAAGGTAGAAGGCTGAACCGCCAAGACGCCAAGGCGCCAAGTTCATTTCGATACCACCACCGCGCCTCTCCGGCGGAAGCCGGAGTCCATCCCCACCATGGATACCGGCCTTCGCCGGTAAGGCGTATGAGATAAGATGAGGCGCCGACTCTTGGCGTCTTGGCGCCTTGGCGGTTCAAACTTGAAGCGCGCCGCGCTTGATATTTACGCAAGGCGCGTTAAATATCAAGCGTACGGTTGACCTAGCCGAAGTATGTAGCGCCCAAAAATGTCTTTTGCAGAAACGAAGCCAATCATCCCGCACAATCAACGGATTAGCGGCCGGAACGAAGCCAATTCGAAGCCATTCTTGTCTCCGGCGCGGCTATTTTCCCCACAGTTCCTTGCTGGCGAGGCGCGCGCCCTCGGCCAGCGTTTCGAACTTCGCCCACATCACCGAGGGATGGGTGCGCTGAATGCCCTCGACCTGGGCGAAGCCGCAATCGGTGCCGGCGATGACATTCTCGCGCCCGACCAGCTTGGCATAGCGGATGATGCGGTCGGCGACGAGGCGCGGATGCTCGACGGTGGTGGTGTGGTGCGTTACTACGCCGGGGATGAGGATTTTGCCCGGCGGCAGCTTGGCGTTCTCCCACACCCGCCATTCATGCTCGTGGCGCGGATTGGCCGCCTCGATCGAATAGGCGCCGGCCTTGACCTTGAGGATGATGTCGACCAGCGCGTCGAGCGGCGCGTCGGTGGTGTGCGGCACATGCCACGAGCCGAAGCAGATATGATAGCGCACGCGATCCTCGGGGATGCCTTCGAGCGCGTGGTTCAGCGCGGCGATGCACAACTCGGCCCATTCGCGATAGCGCGCCGGGCTGATGCTGGTCAAATGATCATAGTAATTGGTGATCAGCGCGTCATCGACCTGGAGCACGAAGCCGGCCTTGTGGATCGCCTGATATTCCGCGCGCAGCGCCTCGGCGATGGCGAAGATATAGTCGTGCTCGTTCTTATAATACTCATCGACGCCGTTATAAGCGGTGCTGGCGGGCGCGACCGAGGTCATGAACAGTTCCTCGACGTTGACCCCCTTCGCCGCCGCCACGAGGTTTTCGGTGTCGCGCCGAATACTGTCGTGGTCGGTATAGGCGATTGGGCCGACGCACGCCTCGGTCGGCGCGCCGTTGATGGCGTGCGGCATTTCCGCCTGGAAGAATTCCTTGAACCGCTCGCGCTCGCGCCCGACCCAGGCCGTCGGGCGGATCTGGTCGGTGCGAATGTCGAAGCCGCTGAGCCGGCCCAAAATATAATTGGCCCAGCTCATCTTGCCGAATTCGCCGTCATTGACGATGTCGATGCCGGAATCGGCCTGCTGCTTCACTACGGCGGCGACGGATTTCTTCAACGTGGAGAGATAAGACGCCTTCGCGGCCGGCATTTCCTTCGCGATCCGCGAGGCCGACAGCAAGTCGGGCGGCCGCACGATGCTGCCGACATGGGTGGTCAGAATCCGATGCTCGCTGCGCTTCATGGCTCAAATGCCTCCCGATCGATCGTTATGGGGCAGACCGAATTTCACGGCGCCTTGATACGCCTCGGCGTGGCGCCCGTCGATGCCCGTCGTGCCCAGTCACGCCCCACCCCATTCCGCGGGACCAGGCGATCCGAGCGGCAATTAAGCGACACAGCATGGTGAAATTAATACAAAATAATCGGTATTTCGCCCGATTAAACTTCTGGGGCGTTGCTAACGGGGGGCCGGGCGGGCCAGATCGTCATGCCTTCGGTGGCCGGTGCGGGATCGGTTGGGACGGGGGCGGCAACATCGAGGGATCGATGGCAAAATTGGCGATACTTGATCCGAGCGGCCTCTTTCGCGCCGCGCTGTTAAGCCTGTTGCAGAATTTGGGCTTCGACGATCTGACGGAGGCGGCGAATCTCGACGAGCTCGCCGCCCGCGCCGGCGGCGATGCCAAGCCCGATATACTGCTGATCAACCTCACGCGGGGCGACGACGCCGTCGATCGCACCATGGGCCGGGTCCGGGCGATCTTGCCCGACGCCAAAGTGGTGTTTCTGGCGCGCGGCCTCGATCTCGACCTGCTGGCGGCGGTGTTTGTCGCCGGGGCCAGCGGGTACCTTCTGGAGAATACCTCCCGCGATGCTTTGGGAAAGAGCCTGACCCTGGTCAATGCTGGCGGCACGGTGTTTCCGCCGGAATTGGCCAGCTTCATTCCCCATCTGGCGGCGCGGCGGCCGGCGCCAGCCAGCCCGGTGACGCTATCGGATGGGCGTTTGTCGGAGCGCGAGATCGAAATCCTGCAATGCCTGACCCAGGGCCGGTCGAACAAGGCGATCGGGCACGCGCTCGACATCGCCGAGGCGACCGTCAAGGTCCATGTCAAGCGCATCCTGCGCAAGATCGCGGTCGCCAACCGCACCCAGGCAGCGTTGTGGGTGGCCGCGCGCGGCCTCGCCATGGTCACGGGACCGTCCGGGATGGCCGATCTCGGCTCCGTCGCGGGCCGGGCGTCCACACGATAGTTCGCTGCCGGTGAAATCCCCATTGATGCGGATTGGAATTCGGACCATATCTTGGGTGCTTGCGTTAGAATGCGGGCCGCGCCGCGCTTGACCGCGGTGGGCAATTGCGTTGAAGCTGTCGATCCAACCAAAAGTACCGAGAGTCTAAATGGGTAGAGGCAATAATTTCAGAGAGCCGCGGCGCCGCGGCTTTGACGACGACATGTTTTCGGTTCGGGAGACGCGAAGCGGCGGTGGCGGCGGGGCACGCTCGTTCCCATCCTCGGCGCCATCCGCGGCGGAAGGACCGCCAATCGAGGCGGTCGTCAAATGGTTCAACCCCGAGAAGGGCTTCGGCTTTGCCTCGCTCAGCAACGGCACCGGCGACGCGTTCCTGCACATCTCCGTGCTGCAGGCGGCGGGCCGCGATTCGGTGCTGCCAGGGGCCAAGCTGCGCGCCAATGTCGGACCGGGACCCAAGGGACCACAGGTCACGCGCATCATCGAGGTGGATGAGACCGGGGCCACGGCCGAACCCGCCCGGCGCGAGCGCTCGGCCGCGCCGCGCGGCAAGCAGTCCGCCGTCGATCCCTCGACCGCGACCGAAATTCGCGGGGCGGTCAAATGGTTCAACGCGGATAAGGGCTTTGGCTTTGTCGGCGCCGATGACGGCGACAAGGACGTGTTCGTCCATATCTCGATCCTGGAGCGCGCCGGCATCAACGGCCTCGCCGAGGGACAGACGGTTACCATGCGCGTGGTCCAAACGCCGAAGGGGCGCGAAGCCATCTCGATCGCGCTGGCCTGACACGCCGTACCACGACCAAATGTTGCGAAAAGGCATCACCCTGCTACCATAACCCCCGATACCGCGCCCAAGCACAATAACAGCGCGGATTGGGGGGTCTCTTTGCCATGACCGCGACAGTCGACGCCTTCGACGCGCAATTCGCGGCGTTGACCGACCATCCGCCATTTTGCTGGCAGCAGCGCCTGTTCAAATGCCTGATGGCTGGCGAGCAACCGACCGCGCTCGACCTGCCGACCGGTCTCGGCAAAACCTCGGTGATGGCGGTCTGGCTGATCGCCCGCGCCCACCACGCCGACCTTCCCCGCCGGCTGGTCTATGTCGTGGACCGCCGCGCCGTCGTCGATCAGGCGACCACGGAAGCCGAGAAGTTTCGTGCCGCCCTTGATCGGCCGGAACAGGCGGAACTCAAAGCGGCGCTTAGGCTCGGCGAGCGCTCGCTGCCGATCTCCACACTGCGCGGCGCCTTCATGGACAATCGCGAGTGGCTGGCCGACCCCAGCCTCCCGGCGATCGTCGTCGGCACCGTCGATATGATCGGCTCGCGGCTATTGTTTTCGGGCTACGGCGTGTCGCGGAAAATGCGCCCCTATCACGCGGGCCTGCTGGGCGCGGACACGCTGGTGGTGCTCGACGAGGCCCATCTGGTGCCGCCTTTCGAGAAACTATTGGAAGCGATCGAGGGCGGCGCCAAGACATTCGGCCCCGCCGCGGAAGGGGACTGCGGCATTGTTCCGGCGTTCAGGCTCCTGTCGCTATCGGCGACCGGCCGCGACCGCCCTGGCGAGGTATTCAGCCTGGACGAGGCGGATTTCAAAGACCTGATCGTCGCGCAACGGCTCGACTCGCCAAAGCGGCTTCAGCTAGAGGCGCCCGTCCCGACATCGACATTGGCTGAGAAGATGGCCGATCGGGCGTGCGAGCGCGGCGCGGACGGCCACCGCGTCATCATCTTTTGCAACAGCCGCAAAACCGCGCAAGCTGTCGCCGACCGTTTGAAAAAGCGCGACGACGCAATCGAGCTGATCGTCGGCGGGCGGCGGCTGCGCGAACGCGAGGTGTTATCCAAAAGTGCGGTGTTCAAGCGCTTCGTGCCAAAGACCTCGACGGAAAAGCCGCCGAACCCACCAATCGGGCCGGCCTTTCTCGTCTGCACCTCGGCGGGCGAAGTCGGGGTCGATATCGATGCCGACCACATGGTCTGCGACCTTGTGGCGTGGGAGCGCATGGTACAGCGGCTCGGCCGCGTCAACCGACTGGGCGGGTTCACGGCTGGCTCTTTGATCGACGTCTTTCCCGCCCTCTCCGAAAAGGACAAAGAGGCGGAAGCCGCCATTGATGACGAGAGGCTGAGGGTTTGGCGCGCGCCGTTCGATTCCGAGCATTGGCCCGCTGGCGAGGACGGCCGCCACGATGCCAGCCCCGGCATGCTGCGGCAGCTGCGGGCGGACGAGGCATTCATGGCCCTGACCGAAGCCGCGACGACGCCGGCGCCGCTCTATCCCGCCTTGAGCCGCCCCTTGGTCGATGCCTGGTCGATGACCTCGCTGGAAAAGCACACCGGCCGCCCCGAGGTCGCGCCGTGGCTGCGCGGCTGGATCGAGGAGGACAAGCAGACCTCGCTCTTGTGGCGCACGCATCTTCCCGTCCGTACCGAAGGGGGAAAAGCGTCGGTGCAAGAGGTGGACGACTTCTTCGACGCCGCCCCGCCCCATGTCAGCGAAATTTTAGCGGCCGAGACCTGGCAGGTCGTCGACTGGCTGATGGCGCGGGCGAAGGCACCACGACCGAAGAAAGAGCCGACGAATGGGATCGATGCAGCCGAACCGTCTTATGAGCCGCTCAAACCAAACGACATCGCAGCCTTCGCGCTAACGACGGCGGGGGACATCAAGAAGAGTGCCTATGATGGAAAGCCTCTGGTTTATACGCTGGCGAATTTGATGGGCGGCGACACGGCGGCCGCGACGTTGAAAAATCGGCTAAATCGCGATCTGGCCGGCGCGACCCTCGTCTTGGACGCGCGCTTCGCTGGGTTGTCGTCCCAGGGACTGCTCGACGAGCGGACAACCAAGCCGCCCAATACCGCCGATGACGACAGCGACTGGCTCCCGCCGCCGCTGCCAGACAAACGGCCCGCCGTAAGGTTTCGCATCAGCCGTCTGCCAAAGGGTGCGAAAGCGGCCCATCCGATAAAAGCTAGCGACACTTATGTCTTCGCTCTGACATCGTCAGTCGATGATGAAAACCCTGAGCGGATCGAAATTGACACTTGGACCACGCAGAATAGCCGTTCCTTGTCGAGCAATCTGCAATTGCTTGCCGACCATCAATCATGCGCTGGGGAAAAGGCAGATAAATTGGCAACGGCACTCTCTGTCCCCAAAACATTTGCCGACGCTCTCATTATCGCGGCCCGACTCCACGATGAAGGAAAGAGGGCCGAAAATTGGCAACTAGCGTTCAGTGCTCCTCGCAAAAGAAACCAACACGGCGAATGGGAGATCTTCGCCAAGACTGAAGGACCGTTCCGTCGGAAGTTTCTCCACCGCTACCGCCATGAATTCGGCTCACTCCCACTTGCTGAAGAAAATGAAGCGTTCAAGGCATTACCTTGTGAGATGCAGGAACTGGTCCTGCATCTCGTCGCTGCGCATCATGGGTTCGCGCGGCCGGTCATCTCGACACAGGGTTGCGAGGACGCCTCGCCCTCCGCCCTCGAAGACCGCGCGCGCGAGGTGGCGTTGCGTTTCGCGCGGCTGCAAAAGCGTTGGGGTCCGTGGGGGCTGGCCTGGTGGGAGGCGCTGCTGCGCGCCGCCGACCAGCAAGCATCGCGCGATAATGACCAGCCCTCCGAGAATGGGGGCACGACATGAGCGACGCCAGCATTCCGGTCGATCTGCGCAATCCGGGCCAGGTATTCGCCTGCCTCGGCTTCCTCGAAGCCGCCGACATTTTGCTGGGCGACGCCGAAGGCGGCTTCGACTGGCACGACGAGGCGGCCGTGACATTCCAGCTTCGCGCAACGGGAGACGAGAACCCGGTCACAGCGGTGCTCGCTTTCCTCGCGAAGGCAAAAGTGTCCTCTGTCGCTCCACACGGTTCGACGAATCGCACCGAGAAATGGCATGTACAGACAACGCATTTGCTAAAAGACGCGCCCTTCCCATTTCCCGATCCGCCAAGCCCCGCGACCCTTCCGGCCGTCATTGGAACCGCGCCCAAAACCTCATTGACAATTGATCATTGGGGCGACGCCACAAGCCGCGACAACGTCAAGTTCTGGGCCGGCTCCGGTGGCTATCCCGGCGCGGCGCTGACCCAGGATGCGCTCGATCTCGTGCGTGGCGAAATGATCGAGGCAGCCGATGATCCCTTCGCGCTTTCCGCAAGTCAGAGCAGCAGTTTTCGCTTCGATTGGCGCCGCGACTATATTCCGATGGATATCGGCTTTTCTCCCAATGATCATGGCGAGTTGACCATGGTCGGTTTCCCGTTAGTGGAAATATTCGCCGCCCTCGGACTCGGAAATGCGCGCCCCGAGCGGATCGACAAGCTCAACTACCGATACGGCGTCATCGGCAACTCATCGCCCGATGCGCTTTTCCCTCCGATTTACCTTCGCGCCGCCTTGGGCGGCGCGGATCTCCCTTTCTCGCAGCGCAGATTCCGGATGCGGCTCGGCTGGCCCGGACAGGAAAATCAAGCGCGCTGCATCACCGAAGTTTTCGAGGAGAGCTGATCATGGCCGTGACGCACGACATCATCAACGCCTGGGCCGACGACCCGAAAGGGCCGGTGGCGCTTCATCTCAAGCAAAAACTCCTGCCGGTCGAGGGCGACGGCGGAGTCATCTTTCCGCCGACCTATGCCGATATTGGCTACAACATCGACACGCTATCCGACGGCACCAAAGTTGCGACCATCGACAGCGTCGGCAGCCAAGCCAACCGGATGGAGCCGATCTTCAAGGCCGCCAAAACAGGACAGACGGAGAATCCGCTGTCCAAGCTGGTTCCCCAGATTGACATCACCTATGGGAATGAGAAGACCGTCTCGATTCTTGAGGCTGGTCACCGGCTTGGCGATGCCGTTATCCGTTCGTCCGACCTAAAGGACGAAGCGCAAAACGCCTTCAGGCTGTTCCTCGATACGGACGACGCCTCGGCACTGGCGAAGCTGTCGCCGACATCGTTGGTTTTCGGCGTCTGGGATTCGCGCGACACGCAGGCCAAGCTCCCCCGCCTCGTCCAATCGGTCATTCGCGCGTCGGATGTGGAGGCGCTGCATCGCTCGGCTCAGTACAATCCCGCGCTCGACTACGCGGCCCTCGAGGTATTTACCGAAGAGGACAAACAGAAGGCGGAAGGCAAGGCGGAGAGTCCGCTCGCGCAGCGCGGGTTCGTTCATGTGCCGGCGACTGGCGCGCATGGCGGGGTGGTCGCGCATGGCCCCATCGAGCGCACAGTCACGGTAAACTTGGTCGCGCTCCGCCGCCTCGACGGCGAGAATGCCACGGCGCTTCGACGATACATACTCGGGCTTGTCCTTGTTGCCGCGACTGAACCGCTCGACGGCTTTCTTCGCCAGGGCTGCCTTCTCGTACCGGACAATAAAGCACCCGCCGAATGGGTCGTGGTTGCCCGCGACGGGACGCGTTCCGCCGTGGCGTTATCGCCATCGATGGCGCTCACCTATGCCAAAGAAGCGGCCAACGCGTTCGGCGTCGGCATCGATCGCCGGGTCGCGTTCAAGAAGGGACTGGCTCAAGCCGATTTGAAGGAACTCGACAAGAAGAAGGAAAAAAAGCCCAAGGCTGCGGCCTGATCGATGCCTGGCACGCTTCTCGTTTCCGTCCGGTTTCATGACGGGCGCTATCACGGTGTCGGGGATTGGCCGCCGGCGCCGGCGCGGCTGTTCCAGGCACTCGTCGCGGGTGCCGCGCGCGGAGACGCGCTTGGCGCAAGTGAGCGAGCGGCGCTGAGCTGGCTCGAAACATTGGCCCCGCCCGTGATCGCCGCGCCCACGGCCCGCGATGGCCAAGGTTTTAAGAATTTCGTGCCGAACAACGATCTCGACGCGGTCGGCGGGGACCCACGGCGCATCGGCGAAATCCGCGCCCCCAAAGCGATCAAGCCCCATCTGTTCGACGCGGCCGCGCCCTTTCTTTACGCGTGGCACGATGCCGTGGATGATGCCGGCGCGGATCACGCGCGCGGCATCTGTTCGATCGCCGATCGCCTCTATCAGCTCGGGCGTGGTGTCGATATGGCCTGGGCGCGGGCCGAGATTGTGGAGGCGGCCGAGATCGAGCCTCGTCTCGCGCAGGCGGGCGGCGCGGTCTTTCGCCCGCACCAGGGCGGCGCAGGCAAGTCCCTACTCTGCCCACAGAAGGGCTCGCTCGCGAGCCTCGAGGCGCGCTTCGGAAAAAATCGGGAACGCATCATCACGGATCGTAAAGGCCGAACCGTGCAGCAGCTTTTTTCCCAACCCCCGAAGCCGCGCTTTCGCAACGTCTCCTATGACAGCCCGCCTGTCCGCAAGCTGTTCGACCTCCACGACCCGAGCGAGGGGAAGGCAGAACCGGCGTTTGCGCCGTGGTCGCTCGCGAGAGCCGTCTGTCTCGTCGAGAGACTCCGCGATAAGGCCGCCACACGGTTGAGGAAACAGCTAGCCGCGAACGAAGGGGTGATCGACCGCGTGCTGGTCGGCCGTGACGCGACCGAGGCGGATAAGATACAGCGCGTGCGGATCATCCCGCTGCCCTCGATCGGCTTCGCGCACGCGGATCACGCGATCCGCCGCGTGCTGATCGAAATTCCACCCGACTGTCCAATTCCGGCCGACGATATCGCCTGGAGCTTTTCCGGCCTCGACGTCATCACCGACACCGGAACCGGCGAAATAAAATCCATCCTATCGCCCGCCGACGATGAGTCGATGTTCCGTCACTACGGCATCGGCGAAAAACGCGAGGCGCGCCTCTGGCGCACCGTCACGCCGGCCGCCCTACCCCACGGCGCCGCGCGGCACCATCAGCGCGGCGAGCAGAAGAACGCGGCGGCACGTCTGCGCGAGGAGGGGAAGGCGGTGACCGCCGTCCGCCAGGCGTTGCGGCATGCCGGCATCGCCGCGCCGGTCGAGACGATCCGCGTCCAGCGCGAGCCCTTCACGCGACATGGCGAGCGCGCCGAATCCTTCGCGACGCCGCCACGCTTCACAAGGGAGCGGCTATGGCATGTCGAAATCGCATTTAAGGACCCCGTGCGCGGCCCTCTTGTGATCGGCGATGGGCGGTATCTCGGCCTCGGCCTGATGGCCGCCGAGAAGGACGCGCCGCGCGACACTATGATCTTCGCGCTGCCATCCGGCCCCAAAATCGCCGTCACCGAGCGGACGGCATTTTTGCGCGCGGTTCGGCGCGCCCTGATGGCGCTGTCGCGCGACGCCAAGGGCGATGTGCCGCGCCTGTTTTCGGGGCATGAGGCGGATGGCGCGCCCGCAGGCTCCGGCCGTCATGAGCATATCTTCCTCGCCGCCGCCGATCTCGACGCGGATGGCGGCCTCGATACGCTGCTCGTGGCGGCGCCCTGGGTCTGCGACCATTCCGTCCACCCCAACCAGCATGACCGGGCGCTCTTCGATCGGATCGTCGGCGCGCTGGCGGTGGTGCGCGCCGGCCGACTCGGAATCATCCATCTGACACCAGACGCCGCGCCTTCGCTCAACCGGCTGATCGGCCCGTCCCGTGTCTGGGAGAGCGATACCCCCTATCGCCCAGCGCGTCATGCCGGCCGGGGCAAGGAGCCGACGGAAGCCCTGCTTCGCGATGTCAGCGCCGAATGCCAGCGCCGCGGCCTGCCCGCGCCCATGCCGGAATTGCTGGAGCATGTGACCGGCCCGAAGGACGGCATCGCGGCCCGGCTCCGGTTGCGCTTTGCCGTGGCGGTCGAGGGGCCGATCATGCTCGGCCGCGACAGCCATCACGGCGGCGGATTGTTCGTGGCCTCGGAGTGAGGCATGGCCGGCGACCAGCTTGAACTTCATCTTCCTGCCCCGCCGATAGACGGCGAGACGCCGCTCGTTCCGGCGCGGATGGTGAACGAGTTCGTTTATTGCCCGCGCCTCGCCTATCTGATGTGGACGCAAGCGGAATGGTCGGAGACGGGCGACACCGTTGAGGGCAAGCGCGTGCACGGACGCGTCGATCGGCCCAGTGCACCGCTGCCCTCGCCCGAGGCACTCGACACCCCCGATATCGCGGCGGCGGAAAAGATCGTCTCCCGGTCGCTGACGCTCTCGTCGGCGACGCTCGGGGTCATCGCCAAGCTTGACGTCGCGGAGGCCGAAGATGGCTTCGTGACGCCGATCGATTACAAGCGCGGCCGGCGCCCGCATATCGCGCAAGGTGTCTATGAGCCAGAGCGGATCCAGGTCTGCCTCCAGGCGCTGCTGCTCGAAGAAAACGGCTATCGCGTCGGAGAGGGCGCCATCTATTACGCCGAGAGCCGCGAGCGGGTGCGCATCGTGCTCGACGAGCCGCTGCGCGCGGCGGCGCGCGCCGCGGTCAGCGATTTGCGCCTGACGGTGTCCCAGGGCCGTATCCCGCCGCCCTTGCAGGACAGCCCGAAATGTCCCCGCTGCGCGCTGGTGTCTGTCTGCCTACCCGATGAAGTCCGCGCCCTGACCGGCTCGTCGCTGGCGCCCCGCGCCATCGCCGTGCCGGTGGATGAGGCCCTGCCCCTTATCGTTCAATCGCAATACGCGCGGATCGGCAAGGAGGGCGAAACACTCAAGATCGCCGATGAGGAACAAGGCGAAAAGCTGGTTCGCTTCATCGATATTTCGGACGTGGCGCTGTTCGGCAATGTGTCGATTACGACGCCCGCCCTGTCCGCGCTGATGGAGCGCGAAATTCCCGTGACGTTCCACAGTCACGGCGGCTGGTTTCGCGGCATTGCCCACGGCGTCGGTCATCGCAATGTCGAGGTGCGGACCGCGCAGTATCGCCTCAGCTTCGATGACGCCGCGTGCTTGCGGTTCGCGAAGGAACTGGTCGCGGGAAAGATCGCGAACCAGCGGACGATGCTGCGACGGAACTGGCGCGGGCCGCTGGAAGAGCGGCAAGCCGCGCTCGACCGTCTCGCTGCCGCGCGCAAATCCGCCGATGGCGCGGCGACGCTGGCGCAGCTTCTGGGCCTCGAGGGGGATGCCGCCGCCGTTTATTTTCGCGCCTTCGCCGGGTTGCTCAAGCCGCCGGACGATAAGCAGGCCCTCGGCGAACTGGCGCCGTTCCGGTTCGACGCGCGCAATCGCCGGCCGCCGACCGATCCGGTCAATGCCATGCTGTCGCTGGCCTATGCCATGCTGACCCGGCACCTGACGATCACGCTGGCGTCCGTGGGGCTCGATCCCTATCGCGGCTTTTACCACGCGCCACGGTATGGCCGGCCGGCGCTGGCGCTCGATATCATGGAGCCGTTTCGCTCGATCATCGCGGATTCAGTGGTGCTGTCGGCGGTCAATACCGGCGAGGTCGGCCCCAACGACTTCGTCGTGGCGGTCACGGGAACCGCCCTGACCCAGCCGGGCCGCCGCCGTTTCGTCGAGGCATTCGAGCGCCGGCTCTCCCAAGAAACGACGCATCCCGTCTTCGGCTATCAGGTCAGCATGCGCCGCATGCTGCTGGTGCAAGCCCGGCTGCTGTCGCGGTTCCTGTTGGGGGAACTGCCGACCTATCCGCATTATTTGCCGCGCTGAGGCGCCCGATGCCAAGCTCGCACCAATGACCGACGAACGTCTGTTCATCGTCACCTATGACATCGCCGATCAACGGCGTTGGCGCCAGGTGTTCAAGGCGATGCATGGCTATGGCGATTGGGTTCAGCTCTCGGTTTTTCAATGCCGCCTGTCGCGGCGGCGCCGGGCCGAGCTGGAAACGCGACTGCGCGAATTGGTCAAGAATGGCGAGGATCATGTTCTTCTGATCGACGTTGGGCCGGCCGACAAGATCGAGTTGGCGATGGAAAGCATCGGCAAGAATTTCTCGAAAATCGAACGTAAGGCGACCGTCATATAGTAGGATGGCAGTCGGCCTCCGAAAGGAAGCCGTTTCGGATTAGCCGTGTTTCGCGCTCGCCGGCTACGTTCGAGCGGCCTCGTGCCGTGCGGCCCCCCGGCCTCGCTCGAATTTCGGCAGACCATTGGAATTGAAGGCTCTTTGACATTGTGAATAGAATGGAACACGGAATCCCCATCGGCTTTGCGCGTCGCTACGCGCCACCTCTCGAAAACGTGCCCAACTTGCCTTCGTGCTCAAGGGCTTGTAGGATGGCTGCATCCGAGGCGTTCGCGCCTCGGCCTCATTGAAGCGTGTGGAAGTTGTGAAGGTGTCCGCGCGTATTAACGAGCATCCGAGGCGTTCGCGCCTCGGCCTCATTGAAGCTGCCACAGGTTCGGCTTGCCTGCCCCACCATACCACAGCATCCGAGGCGTTCGCGCCTCGGCCTCATTGAAGCTCGGCATAGATGCGATAGCCTGGATTAGCCGCGTCCGCATCCGAGGCGTTCGCGCCTCGGCCTCATTGAAGCATGGCGCGCGACATCGCACGGGAGCCCCGATTATCGGCATCCGAGGCGTTCGCGCCTCGGCCTCATTGAAGCGTTTTCGCCATCCCCTTCCTCCGCTAAAAAATAAAATGCATCCGAGGCGTTCGCGCCTCGGCCTCATTGAAGCAGCCGCGTGGGTGATGACGTGATCCGCCGCCTCATTTGCATCCGAGGCGTTCGCGCCTCGGCCTCATTGAAGCCAATCAGGTCGTGTCGCAGATCGGCGGTACTCCCGGGCATCCGAGGCGTTCGCGCCTCGGCCTCATTGAAGCTGACGAACAACCGATACATCGATTGGACCGTTTCCTGGCATCCGAGGCGTTCGCGCCTCGGCCTCATTGAAGCACTCCGTTGTTGAGGCCCGCGCGCAACGCGTCGAGGTGCGCATCCGAGGCGTTCGCGCCTCGGCCTCATTGAAGCAAGCGCGGAAACGCTGTCCAGCCCTGGTCTGTGGCGTCGCATCCGAGGCGTTCGCGCCTCGGCCTCATTGAAGCACATACCGTGTAGCTCATGGTTGGCGCCTGGATGCCGCGCATCCGAGGCGTTCGCGCCTCGGCCTCATTGAAGCCGCCAGCTCTTGGGCGAATAACTCATGCTTTGGATGCATCCGAGGCGTTCGCGCCTCGGCCTCATTGAAGCAACGAGGCGGTGGGGCTGACCAACTTCCTCGTGAAGCATCCGAGGCGTTCGCGCCTCGGCCTCATTGAAGCGATCTGACGGATGGCACGTTCACGCTCCGCGTGGAGCATCCGAGGCGTTCGCGCCTCGGCCTCATTGAAGCCGGGAAACGGCTCGGTCGAGGTGGCGCCCGGCGCGAGCATCCGAGGCGTTCGCGCCTCGGCCTCATTGAAGCAGCGAAACAGGCGGCCGCGAAATTCGCGCGCATCAAGCATCCGAGGCGTTCGCGCCTCGGCCTCATTGAAGCAGGCCCTGTTCGAGCAGATTGTCGTCCAGACCGGCGGCCGCATCCGAGGCGTTCGCGCCTCGGCCTCATTGAAGCCATTTTAAACAATGGGGTGAGTGGGCGCCCGGCGAAGCATCCGAGGCGTTCGCGCCTCGGCCTCATTGAAGCAGGGCGAGGGGTTGTCATGACATCGGACCATGGCGCGCATCCGAGGCGTTCGCGCCTCGGCCTCATTGAAGCACCAGCGTTATCCTCGGCTCGCCACTCGCTTCGACCCCGCATCCGAGGCGTTCGCGCCTCGGCCTCATTGAAGCTCCAGGGTGTGAGCCGAAGTCGCTGACATTTATTCCGCATCCGAGGCGTTCGCGCCTCGGCCTCATTGAAGCTCTACCTTCTGAGCCGCAATCGCTCGACGTGCGGGGGCATCCGAGGCGTTCGCGCCTCGGCCTCATTGAAGCGGATGAACCACGATATGCGGCGTGCCATATGGGATGGATGCATCCGAGGCGTTCGCGCCTCGGCCTCATTGAAGCCGCGTCGCGGCCCAGTGCATCATCGCGCCGGCGGCCGGCATCCGAGGCGTTCGCGCCTCGGCCTCATTGAAGCACCAGCGTTCTCTCGACCTCGCTAGGGCCAACCCTGGCATCCGAGGCGTTCGCGCCTCGGCCTCATTGAAGCGTTGAGGGTGGCGTTGCCGGACAGACGATCGCGATGATGCATCCGAGGCGTTCGCGCCTCGGCCTCATTGAAGCTTTCGGCCGCCGGAAGCGCACCAGGCGGTTGGGGCGGGCATCCGAGGCGTTCGCGCCTCGGCCTCATTGAAGCTTGCCGCTGTCAAAATCGCGCTCCTGGGCTTGGCGCGAGCATCCGAGGCGTTCGCGCCTCGGCCTCATTGAAGCAGATAGCGCCCGATCTTTTCCAGCGCGGCCATCTTGCATCCGAGGCGTTCGCGCCTCGGCCTCATTGAAGCCGCGGATTATCGAGGTTGACGGCGACAGCATGGAGCCGCATCCGAGGCGTTCGCGCCTCGGCCTCATTGAAGCTCGGTCGATCGTGCCCCTACGCGTGGTGTAGGAGCGGCTATATCATTGCGGTCTTCGGCGTGTCTGGCCGAGACTGTCAAGCGGCCTGAAGGGGCAGCATGAC
>Ga0208357_1001529_pt1 | contig 16645 bp, 17 predicted proteins | sample NGESurdeep092012_6_FD_184487 | JGI IMG/M metagenome (GOLD analysis project Ga0208357, IMG submission 184487) | Arctic peat soil microbial communities from Barrow, Alaska - NGEE Surface sample F52-2 deep-092012 (SPAdes) | ecosystem: Environmental > Terrestrial > Soil > Wetlands > Peat ... | reverse complement strand
CCCTCTTCGCGTCGGCGCTTCGGTTCAGACATATCCCGGACTTGCGATTACCAACATACGCCTCAAATGGGCGTTGTTCAACAGGCTCCTAGTGACTGGGCAAGCTCTCCAGCATCGCGACGAGTTCGTCACGTCGATAGCCCTGTTGTCGAGCCAGCTCGACGAGCTCTTTCAACTTCAGCGCAACCACACTTCGATCAGGTGTGCTGGTCACTCGAATCGAACGACCTCGGCCCATCTCGACGACTCCTTCGTCGCGCAACACGCGCAACGCTCGCAGCACCGTGTTGGCGTTCACACCGAGTTCGGCCGCGAGATCTCTGGCCTGGGGAATACGCTCGCCGGGACCCGCTTCACCCTCGGCGATAGCTCGACGAATCTCCGCCGCCACCTGTTCGTGCAGCAGCGTCGGGTTACTGCGGTCAAGTCGTGTCAGACCTAACGTTGGCTCCTCGTTGTCGCGCAACGCTGGATTGACAGAGCTCATAAAAACAATTATAGTAGCTTCAATGACCACGATGACCAAGTCCGCTACTGTGCCAACGCCCCTCGGTCAGTCCGAGATTCACCCAATCGAGGTGCTTTTTAAGGAAGCTAAGCAGCGCGAGCGCCGTCGGCGCCTGAAGTGGCTCGGGGCAGTCCTCGCCTCGTTCGCCTTCGTGGGCGCAGTGATCGGCGCGTCGATGAGTGCCTTCGGATCGACACCGTCGACCACGGGCGCCGCAGCGTCGGCACTCTCGACGCTCAAAAGCGCCGGAATGCTCACCTGCCGCGGCTCGTACGTCATGGAACCAACGTCCTTCATCATCACCTGTGCCGACTCGAACACTGAACTCACGCGGACGCACTGGTCGACGTGGACTTCAACGGGCGCGAGGGGTACGACCAGGTTCGCGATGAACCTCTGCACGCCCTACTGTGCCGCGTCGCCCATGTCCTATTTCGCCAACAGCAAGGTCGACCTCTCGGCGCCCGTGAAAACGACAAAGGGCACGCTCTTTTCTCTGATGGTCGTGCACTACTCGCTACACGGTCAGGCGAAGACGTATCGATTCTCTTGGAAGGGCGACCCTTCGTTCTAGAGTCTCGTCGCGCTACGAGGGTTCACCTCACCCCAGAAGGACGTCTACTTGTCGCGGGTGCGCTTCGACGGAGGTTTGCTTTTTCGCTTGGACGCCAGCGCGACGGGATCATGTAATTGCTCGTAGTGAGCGATCTCGGCCTGCATTTCGCGCCAGGTGTCGAGTCGCCGTTGCGACAACGCACCGGTCGTAACGGCGAGTTTCACGGCGCACCCCTCATCGCCCCGATGGCTGCAGTTGCGAAATCGACACTTCGTCGCGAGTTCTTCGATGTCGGGGAACATCATCGCCAGACTTTCATTATCGACCATGACGTCCAGCAGTCGGATCCCTGGAATGTCCAGCAAAACCCCACCAGACGACAGCCGATAGAGCTTGCGCGTCGTCGTCGCGTGTCGTCCTTCACCACTCTTACCAACACTTCGCGTCAGTTCGTCGCTCCCTTCGAGAGCGTTCAGCAACGACGTCTTGCCGGCCCCCGACGCGCCGAGCATGACGGCGGTCACGCCCTGGGTTAAGCAGCGCGCGAGATCGTCAATACCTTCATCACTCAGTGCGCTCGTCATTAAAATCTCAACGCCCGGTACTTCGGCCGCGATCTCGTCTCTAAAGACGCGAGCGTCATCGACGGCGTCGATCTTGGTAACCACGATCAGTGGTCGAGCACCACTGTCGCGAGCCATTATCGTGAGCCGCTCGAGCAGCCGACTGTTCAGTTCGAGATTAGTAGGTACCACTATCAACACGAGGTCCACGTTCGCCGCGAGTATCTGAACGTCTCGACCGTTCGGGTGAGGTCGTCGCAGTTCACTTCGTCGCGGCAGGACGCGCGCGATTCGATCATCGCGCACACCAACCCAGTCGCCCGCTACTGGCACCAAATTCAAGTTGGCTTCGAAGTCACATTGCGAGAGCACCTCTTGACCGTCGTTACTCAGCCAGATGACCTCCGCACGCTCGCCGTGCACGATGACAACGCGGCCAACGTTCATGCCGTTAGCTTCGTCGAGATCGTCTCTCGAGGTCAGGCCAAATGTCTGAAGAACTTTGTTCATCTCTTGGGTTTCTGATTGTTATTAGTGACTGCCCGGCGGGGCTCTGTGACGTCCATTATGTCCGCAGCGGTGTCAAAACTTTGACAAGGGGCCGGGCACTCCATGAGCGGCAACAACGTAGGGGCGCGCCCCTTGCGCGCTCGTGAACCAATGCACCACTCGTCAGGCAATGCTTCAATCACCACACTGTCGCCAAGAAATCACAAAACTTTGCGTTCGAACGCTAGTACCAGGTGTTACGATGCGCATCAGGACGTCTAGACCCAGCATCCTTCTCACCTGACATTGCGTCAGGGACTTTAGAAGAAGGTGTGATATGGGTCTTCCAGGAATGGTGCTAAGCGCCATCGCAGCGGCCGCCGGTGCCATCATGTACTGGGCCATTACCTATCAAGGGACGGGTTTTCGCCTCTCCACGATAGGTCTCATTCTGATGATTGCCGGAGCCGCGGGCTTCGTCGTCTCGTCGATAATTTTCGCCGTATCACGCGGACCCGGTCGCACTCAAAGCCACTCGATGAACCGTCAGGTCGTCGACTCCGCGGGTAACTCGAGTTCGGTACATGAAGACTCCAAGTAATCGCGCCTTCTCGACGGCCTCGACCACGTGGGCCCTCACCTCAATGGGGCCGCGATCTCACCAGTTGGTCGCGCGCGCGAGCGTCGCGCCTGAGATTGACCATGCACCTCGATGGTCTCACGTACTCGAGACGTCCGAACACGGTTCGTCATCACCGATTAACGATAGTGACGAGAAGCGCTCGCCCCTCCTTGAAGGGTGTGAAAAGGACGAACAATGACGAACAGAGACAAAGCCCACAACATCGCTCAGGTAGCCAAGGGCAAAGTCAAGGAAGTCGCTGGCGAGGCGACGGGCAACGCGCAGATGGAATCCGAAGGTCGAGTCGACCAAAGCAAGGGCAACCTCAAACAGGCCGGCGAGAAGGTCAAGGATGCTTTCAAAAAATAAATCGAACGTCCCACACGTGGACACAACAGACCGTTCGTCGACAGGGATCACACGCCCCCCCTTGATCCCTGTCGACGGCGAGCACTCAATGGACGGGACCGGCGTCACGACGAAACCCACCCTCAGTACCGATGGTCCATCCCAACCGGTCGAGAGGTACGCCGCGTCGCTCGAATCGTCATCGTATTTCCAGGGCGTGGAGGGCGAGTCGCCTCCGATCAAAACGTCGGACACGTCAAAGCCTTCAAAGCCGGAGATGAATTGGTTGGTGGTCCTCGGTGAGGGCTAACGGCACGCACGCACGCCTTCGCGCGGGGAGCTAACCCGACATGACGAAGTTCGACTCCACGGCAAAGCCGCTGTTCGCTTCCTTCCCTCCAGTTTCCAGTGATAGCCGAGTTGGCGCCTTTTCGGGCACGGCCAACCAAGCGGTTCGTTCACCGTCGGACTGGCCGCTCCTACCGTGGCCGCGCGGCCCCCTGAGCGCGACAGTAATCTCGGCGCTGCAACGCCAACCGGGGACGCTCGGCGCGACACCAGAGGTATCGGGTGTCGACGCACTCAGCGACGACGACTTCGAACTAGCCCTGTACCTCTGCTACGAGGTGCACTATCGCGGCTTGGCCGACGCCGACTGGGAGTGGGACCCCGGCCTCCTTCGTTTTCGCGCCCAACTGGAGCACGTCTTTGAAGAGCAACTGCGCGATCGACTGGGATCGACGGCCCCGCTCTATCCCCACGAAGTGATGCCGGCCCTCGATGAACTCATCGCCAACAGCTGCGACCCTTCGCTCTCGAAGTACCTCGGCGAGTCGGGCACCCTCGAGCAGCTTCGCGAGTTCTGTGTCCACCGCTCCGCGTACCAGCTGAAAGAGGCCGACCCGCACACGTTCGGCATTCCCCGACTCACCGGCGAGGCGAAGGCCGCCATGGCCCTCATTCAGTACGACGAGTACGGATCGGGTGACGCCGCGCGCATGCACTCGACCCTCTTTGGTAACACCATGACCGCCCTCGGCCTCGACGCTTCGCACGGTTCATACATCGAGGTCCTTCCCGGGGTGACCTTGGCCACGGTCAACTTGGTTTCGATGTTCGCCCTGCATCGCCGGTGGCGTGCGGCGCTCGTTGGTCATCTCGCGGTCTTCGAGATGACTTCGGCTGAGCCGATGGGACGCTACGCGAGGGCGCTCGAGCGTCTCGGCGTTGGCCCGAGCGGACGCCACTTCTTTGACGTGCACGCTGAAGTTGACACGCACCACGCCGAGATCGCGCGCGACCGCATGGTCGCGGGGCTCGTGAGCGCGGAGCCGCTGCTGGGCGCGGACCTGCTCTTTGGCGCGGGAGCCGTCTTAATGCTGGAACAGTGCTTTGGCTCTCACCTGCTCGACGCCTGGTCCACGAACCGTTCTTCGCTGGTTCCTTGGGAGATGAGCGCCAACTGACCACGTCGTCACCCGAGAATCGAGTTCGCCGCGAGACCGTTGAAAGAGGTTCCGCGTGACGTGGCGTTTCTCTCGTCGTGACGGTTTGATTTAGAGTCCAGAGACGATGACGACCAAAAGAAGTCCCAAAAAAGGGCCGTCGCGCAAACCTCGAGTCTGGCGCGAGTATCTACGAGCGTTAGGCCCTGGACTGACGACCGGCGCGTCGGACGACGACCCGGCGGGCATCGCCACCTACGCACTGGCTGGATCGAAGTATGGACTGTCGTTCTTGTGGACGGCTTTGCTGACCTTTCCGATGATGGCGGCGATCCAGGAGATCTGTGATCGCACCGCCCTCGCGAGCGGCAAGACGCTGGGCGAACTCGCGAACACCCGCTTCAAACGAACGGGTCAAACAGTGGTCTCGGCGCTGCTCGTCATCATGGTCGTGGCCAACACGCTCAATATCGCGGCGGACCTCATCGCGATCGGATCGGGCATGAATCTCCTGCACGCGGGACCCGCCTGGCTGTGGGCCCTCGTTGCCGGTGTTCTGATATCAGTTCTTTTAGTAAAAGGCACCTTCGCTCGCATCGCCATGGTCTTCAAGGTGTTGGCCAGTGCGCTCGTGGTGTACCTGGTGGTCGCGGTAGTTGTGACGCATAATTGGTTGCGGGTAATTGCGTACACCATTGTTCCCCACGTCGAATTCAACAGGGGCTCCATCGCGCTGCTGGTGGCGATACTGGGCACCACTATCTCGCCGTATCTCTTCTTCTGGCAAAGTGCCGATCGGCTCGAAGAGATGCGCGACGCTCCTGAAGGCGGCGATGAGGCCCTCACACTTATCAAGAGGACTCGACGCGGAGCAGCGCGCAAGCTTCGCATGAGTCGCTTCGACGTGTTCTCGGGCATGGCGTTCTCCAACCTCGTCATGTTCGCCATCATCGCCACGACTGCCCAAACGTTGCACGTACACAACATTCTCAACATTCAAAGTGCAGCCCAAGCCGCGCAGTCGCTCAAGCCCCTCGTCGGCCCCTTAGCCAGCGTGGTCTTCGCCTTAGGCTTCATCGGCAGTGGCTTCCTCGCCGTTCCCGTACTCGCCGCCTCAAGTTCGGTGGGGCTTTCAGGATTTATGGGAAAGGGCTGGGGTTTCTCGCGCACCGTTCGTGAAGCTCCGTTCTTCTACATTTTGGTGGGGGTGGGAACACTCGGCGGCACGCTGCTCAGTCTCTTGCACGTCAACCCCATCAAACTTTTGGTCTTCGTCGCCATAACGGACGGCGTCATCGCCGCTCCTTTGCTGGCGGTGATCATGATTCTTGCCAACGATCGACAACTCATGGGCAACTACGTCAATGGTCGCGTCGCCAAGTTCCTCGGCTGGCTCACCTTCGCGGTGATCGCGATCGCGACGATCGCGCTCTTCGCCAGCGGAGGTCTGACTCTCTGATGATTTGGTTCAAGGAAATGACAGGCCGGAGCAAGATAATCGAAGGCGAACGCGTTCGTCTTCGAAAAGAGGAAGAAGCCTTCGCTCACGATTGGAAGGACGTGGCCCGTTCGACGCTAACGAACATGAAGAAGAACCGCGTCAACATGGCAGCGGGCGCCTTCGCGTACCGATGGTTTCTAGCGGTGTTCCCGATCATCATCGCTCTGCTGGGCATCGCGACGCTCGTCACGTTGCCTCGTCACGTAGTGATCAGCCTGCTCAGCGGCGTGACGAAATCCTTGCCCTCGGGAGCGGCGCAGGTCTTCACGGGCGCAATCACGCACGCCACCCAGCGCGGCAACGCGGACCTGGTGGCAACTATCGCGGCGTGCGTGGTGGCGCTCTGGAGTGCCACGTCGGGAATGGTGATCGTCGAAGAAGGCTTGGACATGGCCTTTGGCCTCGAGATGGATCGCTCATTCCTCGCCAAGCGGGTCGTGGCCCTGCCGCTCTTACTCGGCGCGACCCTGCTCGGGGGCGCCGCGTCCACGCTGATCATCTTTGGACCTCAGATCGGCAACGTCATCAAGGCCACGGCCCCACTTGGCGGCGTCGCCTTCAGTGCCCTGTGGACCGTTACCCGTTTTGTGGCCGCGCTCGGGTTGATGAATTTGTTGATGTCGCTGCTCTACTACATCGCCCCCAATCGCACGCGACCTCGATGGCGTTGGACGAGCCCGGGGGCGCTGTTCGCCACGATTCTCTGGGCTATCGTCTCGCTCGGTTTTTCCTTTTACACGTCAAGCTTCAACTCCTACGGCCGCACCTACGGAGCTTTCGCTGGTGTCGCGATTCTCATCTTCTGGCTCTACCTCACTGGTCTAGCAATTCTGATGGGGGGCGAAGTGGACGCCGCCATAGAACGCCTGCCCGACCACGCTGACGAATCAGTCGTACCGGCAACAGCCCTGAACATGGGCGAACCTTCGTCGAGCGTTAACTTCGAACAACCACGTTCAGTGGCTCGTCACCGCGCTGCATTCGATTGATCTGTTCTCGTAGGAGCCGAGCCATTCGGGGCAGCATCGCGCTGGTCGCTCCCCCGATGTGGGGTGAGATGAGTACGTTCTCGAGGGCAAAGAGCGGGTGACCCTCTGGTAGCGGCTCGGGATCAGTCACGTCAAGGGCGAGGCGTAGCCGGCCCGACGTGGCGTGCTCGAGCAGGGCGTCGGTGTCGGCGACTCTTCCACGCGCGATGTTGACGAGAAGACTGCGCTCGCGCATCAGGGACAAGAAGGAATCATTGACGAGGTGCGTCGTGGCGGGCGTGAGTGGTACAGCGATGACGACGATGTCCGCCTCGGGAAGAAGCTCGGGTAACGCTGCGACGGCGTAAATTCTCCCGCGCTCGTCAATTCGCTCGCTGGAGGCGACGCGCGTGACGCTCGTCTCAAACGGGTGCAGCCGAGCTTCGATGGCCTTTCCAACGCCCCCGTAGCCAACGAGCAACACCGAGCGGTCGGCCAGACTCGGATGCGGGCGTGGCCGCCACTCACCCTTCTCGGCGGCACGCACGAAGTCGGGAATACCTCGCTGGGACGCCAAGATGAGCGCGAGGGCGATCTCGGCCGTGGAGGCTTCGTGGACTGAGACCGCGTTCGCGTAGACCTGCCCGCTCGGCAACGCCTCTTTGACGCCGTCGTAGCCAAGCACTTGGCTCTGCACGAGACGCGTCGTGACGCCGTCCAAAAGCAACAGAATCGACCTCGGTCGCATGTAGGGCGGTACCACGATGTCGATGGACGAAACGGGAGCTGGTCCATTCATGTCCCACTCAATCAGTTCCACCCCTTCGGGGAGTGGTCCTAACGCTTCACGCAGCATCGAATCGGGCACACTCACGATCAGTGGTCTTGAACTCACGGGTATCTCAATCAACTAGGTCCGAAAAACTACGCTGGTCCTTTCATCGGACGTTGCCGCTACGGCGCCAACAAAACTCTGCCGAAGGACTGGCGACTCTCAATATAAGCGTGCGCCTCCTCGGCGTCCGCGAGGGGAAAGACGCGGTCGATGATGACACGAAGTTCACCTTTGGCAATCGCGTCGAGGTGAGCGGCGATAAGCGCGTGTGGGCGCGGCGACAAGAAGAGCTCCGCACCAAGAAAATAGCCCGACAAGGTCTGATTGTTGCCGCGCATCTTGGAGATATCGACGCGCTCGGCCGATGATCGACCCGCGTCGCCGACACTCACGCACCGACCTCGATAGGCCAGCGAGTCGAGACTTCCTTGAAGGGTCACGCCGCCCACTGAGTCAACAATGACGTCCACACCGCGACCATCAGTCAATCGGCGCGACTCGGCGACGAAATCGCTCGTGACGTAGTTGATACCCTCATCGAGTCCAAGTTCCTTCAGTCGTTCGAGTTTCTCGCCGCTCGACGCCGTCGCAAAAACTCGTGCGCCGGCTCGCTTAGCGAGTTGAATGGCGGCGATGCCGACACCGCCCGCGCCCGCGTGAATCAACGCGGTCTCACCGCTTTGCAAATGACCGAACCCGAAGAGACAGTCGTCGGCGGTGCCAAAGGGCACCGGTACGCAGGCCGCGTCGTTGGTCGAGACGCCTTCGGGAATCTTCCACGCGAAGGGCGCCCTCGCCGTTCGAAGCTCCGCGTGCGATCCATCCACACCAACCGTGACGACCCGATCGCCCACGGTAAAACCAGTGGCGTCACGTCCCACCTCGAGCACGGTCCCCGCGCACTGGTAACCCACGACGTGCGGCGTGTGGTTCATGTCACCCCCGAGACGATTAAGCGTGTCGCCACCCTCGATGCTCACCGCTTCGACCTTGATCAAGAAATCGCTGGGCCCGACCACTGGATCAGGCACGTCCTCGTAGCGAAAGACCTCCGGGCCGCCCGTCTCGTAGTACACCGCAGCCTTCATCAGACACACCTCTCGTCCATGATCCAGATTCCCTTTTGGGTCTAATGGCGCCACAGCGGCGTCCGTCAAATATCTCGAGAAATGGCTTGACAGTGATATCATAATGATGTTATATTTTGGCCATGTTGATATCAGACTTTGTCGAAAGCATCCGAGGGGACTTCAAGAACCTGGCCGAGCTGGCCGGTCCCGAAACGGCCGCCATCGTCGAGCGACTCGGCGCCGCGGTCGAGCCAGCCTTGCAAAAGCACTTCCTCGACGCGCTGAACAGCCTGGTCCAGGAGTTCAACCTTCGCGACGGTGCTCCCCTCAATTTGACCTTCGAAGGTGACGCCGTTCACCTGAACCGTCTCGTGGCCGTCACCCCGGACGAGAATCCATCCCCGAGTGACTACTCGGCGCGCATCGCGTTGCGCCTCAGCGACGACCTCAAGGGCAGCATCGAACACCTCGCGACCGACGTCGGTACGTCGGTCAACTCATGGATCGTGCGCTCCCTCGAGCGCACCGTTCGCACCGATCCCTCGGGAGCTTCCCTGCCCGGCAAACACCAGCTGCGCGGCAAAGGCCGCGCCTAACTCGAAAGCACGTGCGTTATGAGATACCTAGATCCTTCGTACGCGAGCGCGGCTTCCTATCAGAGCGCCCGCCACGAATCGTTGAACTTCGAGTCCTGTGGCGGCGAGCGTCACTCGAGCGACGACGTTCCGACGCGTCCACTCGCCCAGATCATGCAGTTCCCAACCAAAGTGGCCCAATGGATCACCGTAACTATCCATCGAAAGGAAAACCAGATGACGAACGAACACGAGGCTTCAATAAAAGGAGCGTCGGGCCACAGTAGTGCAGACGCCGCGCGCGTCGAGAGCTTCTCGCCCACCGGTCCACTGTGGGCGGAGATTCACACCAAGTGCGGCGACGTCGTCGTGCGCGCTAGTGACCGTAAGGATCTCAAAGTCACGTTGAGCGCCAGTTCGTCAAAGAACACGTACCTCCTCGAGCACGCCGACGTCACCTTTGACGCCACGAACAACGTCCTCAACGTTCACACGCTGCCGGGCGGCCTATCGGTATCGTCGCGCGGACTACGAGTCGGGCCGAGTAAGTCATGGTTCGACTTTGGATCTTCTGACATCGACGTACTGCTCGAAGTTCCCCAAGGCACGTCGTTGGGAGTCGCGACAATCTCTGGTGACACGTCCTTACACGGCTCGCTCGGCTCGGTCAAGGTGAAGAGCGTCTCGGGCGACGTCGTCGCGCGCGACTCAGCGGACTCCTTCGACGTGCAAACCGCCTCGGGCGACGTGAACTCTGGTCACGTGAAGACGTCACTGAAGTGTAAGAGCGCCTCGGGCGACGTTGTTTGTCTGAGCGCGGCCGCCAAAACCGAGATCTTCAGCGCGTCGGGTAACGTCGTGCTCTCGGCCGATCGGCCGGGCAAGATCATCGTGCGCAACGTCTCCGGTGACGTCAGCGTGCACGTGGCTCGAGGACTCGCCGTTGACATCTCGGGCGACTCGGTGTCGGGCGATATGGGATCGAACATTGACCTTGACGCGAAGGGCGACGGCGCGGGCGAGAACGAGGTCATCGTCATCAAGGTCACGACCGTCTCGGGCGATATCAGAATCGATAAGGCGTCATGAGTCAGTGCTGCTCGTAGTTCCCGACGATTGTTGCTCGAGCGAGCGTGTGCTGGAAGAGATTAAAGCCCAGGTACGCCGGCGTCGCGCCTTCGGGCAGAGCGAGCGAAGGTACGTCGAGCGCGTGCACGACAACGTAGTAGTAGTGCGGCCCGTGACCGGCTGGCGGGGCCGCGCCGACGTAGCGTTTCACGCTCGCGTCGTTCGCTAGTTGGATCGAACCAGCGGGCAGACCACTCCCCGCCTCGTCGCCGGCGCCCGAGGGCAGCGAGGTCACTGAGGCTGGAATATCCGCGACGGCCCAGTGCCAAAAGCCCGAGGCCGTGGGCGCCACTGGGTCGTAGACCGTGACGGCGAAGCTTTCGGTGCCTTCTGGAAAACCGGACCAGGAGAGCTGGGGCGACGTGTCCGAACCGCCCGCGCCCATCATTCCGCTCACCTGGGCCATCTTCAACATCTCGCCGTCGGCGACGTCACTCGACGCGAGGGTGAACGAGGGAACCTTCGGCAACTCGTCGTAGGGATTTCTACGCATGACTACTCCCTTTCTAGTGAAGCGTGACAAAGCGTGACACGGTATCGAGCAGTTCTCGAGTAGTGACCAGTTCACTCACCGCGGCGATTTCTGGCGAGAGCCACCGGTCGTGACCAGGGCCGCCCGAACGCGCGTTGACCAGGTTCGCGACCGCGGCCGTCACGGGCGAGGGCGCGAGCGGCGCGCGAAGGGCCAGTGCGCGCGCGCTGGCGAGCAGTTCAATAGCCACCACGTCACGAAAGGCCTCGAGAGACTTACGAAGCTTTCGTGCCGCGTGCCAACCCATCGAGACGTGGTCTTCTTGCATGCCCGAGGAGGGAATCGAATCAACGCTCGCGGGTGCGGCGAGCCGCTTCATTTCGGTCACGAGTGCCGCTTGGGCGTACTGCGCAATCATGAGACCTGAGTCGACGCCGGGCTTCTTTGCGAGGAACGCCGGCAGACCAAAACTACGATTAACGTCCAGGAGTCGATCGGTGCGACGCTCGGACATCGAAGCGACGTCAGCCAGCACGATGGCGAGAAAGTCGAGCGCGTACGCGACGGGCGCGCCGTGAAAGTTGCCGTTCGAGACCAACGAACCGTCCGCCAGCACCGAGGGATTGTCAATGGACGCGGCCAACTCGACGTCGGCGACGCTCGTGGCGTAGGCGAACGTGTCGCGCGCGGCACCATGGACTTGGGGAGCGCACCTCAGTGAGTAGGCGTCTTGGACCTGGGAGGGATCGTCGAGGTGCGAACTGACGATCTCGGAGTCCGCCAGGAGTGCCAGAAGATTCTGCGCGCTCGCTACTTGACCAGGGTGCGGCCTCAGCGCGTGCACTTCATCGAGAAAGACGCGATTCGTTCCACGAAGGGCTTGAATCGACAGTGACGCCGCGATATCCATCTGTTGCATCAGTGCCGTGCCGTCGTCGATCGCCAAAATTAAGTGGCCCAACATGCCGTCGGTGCCGTTGATGAGCGCGAGCCCCTCCTTTTCGGCGAGCTCGATCGGGCTAAGCCCGGCGTCAGCGAGAACCTCGGACGCGAGTCGTCGCGCTCCCCCGGCGTCGCGCACGTCGCCTTCGCCCATGAGTGCCAGCGCCACGTGCGCGAGCGGGGCTAAATCGCCGGAGCAGCCCAGCGAGCCGAACTCGTGCACGATCGGCGTGATGTTGGCGTTCAACAACCCGGCGTAGGCCAACGCCGTCGAGGGTCGAACGCCCGAGACGCCGCTGCAGAGATTGGTGAGACGCGACACCATCATCGCGCGCACGACCTCGAGCTCGACCTCAGGCCCGACGCCCGCGGCGTGGGATCGAATGAGCGAGCGCTGCAGATCGCGCCGCTCGCTCGGTGAGATGGCCGTGGTCGCGAGTGAACCAAAACCCGTCGACAGTCCATAGATGGGCTCGCCACTATCGACCAGTACGTCGATGGCTTCGCGCCGCACGCGCAGGCGCTCGAGCACTTCCTCACTCAGCGACACCGGTTCGAAGAGACGGGCGACGCTCACGACTTCGTCTCTCGACATGGGCTCGAGGCCCAGAACAACGCTCACGCCGCGGTTCCTAGAAGATTGTGCGACGCTGCCACAGAACCCATGTTACGCAAAAGTATTCACGGCTCATTCAACAAAAAGTCCGGCTCTCACGACGCAATTCGTCGCGTTCGAAACTAGCGCTCGACCGTTCGTACGCCGCTCTCCGTGGGCTCTTCGGGCACTTCCTCGATGAAGGTAGGCACGATGGTGGGTTCGAGTTCGTGATGCGCGTCTTCGCTGTAGACCGGTGTTGGCGTTGCGACATACTCACCTTCGGTGGTTCGAGAGACGACGTTCGGAGTCTTACGCTTGCCCGCGCCGTGAAAAGCCTGCATCTCCTTGCAAATCTTGTAGGTCACCGGGTACGCGATAATGGGCACGACGACGCACAAGATGCGCATCTCGAGTAGCACCGTGTTGAGCGAGATGTGAAAGAAGTTCGCGATCACGTCGGTGGAACTGGCGATAAAGAGGATCGCGAGCAACGCGAACATGGCCACGCCCGCCGCGGTGCGCTTGGGTCGGTCGCTCGGTCGGTCCAGGAGATGGTGAATCTCGTTGTCGCCGGTGAACTTTCGCTCAATCAACGGCCACATGTAACAAAGGTTGAAGATGATGCCCGGCAGGATCACCGCCGGTATGAAAACCTCGAACGGGATTGTATGGCCGAAGCTGTGGAACGTCCACGACGGCCATACCCGAAGCGCGCCGTCTAAGAAACCCATGTACCAGTCGGGCTGCACGGCGTAGGAGATGCGCGACGCGTCGTACGGTCCGAACTGCCAAATTGGGTTGATCTGGGCGAAGGCGCCGAGGAGCGCGGTGATGCCACCGACGATGAAGAGAAAGCCCGTGGTCTTGGCCATGAAGACCGGGAACATCGGAGAGCCGACGACGTTCTTTTCGGTGCGGCCCTCGCCGGGAAACTGGGTGTGCTTCTGTCTCACGAGCAGGAAGAGGTGTGCACCCACGAGCCCGATAATTACGAGCGGCAGGATCAACACGTGCAGAATAAAGAATCTCGGTATCACCGCGGTGCCGGGGAAGTTGCCACCGAAGATGAAGAAGGCGAGGTAAGTGCCAACGAGAGGTATTGAAAGCATGATCGAGTACGCAATGCGAATACCCGTGCCCGAGACCAAGTCATCGGGCAGCGAGTAGCCCAGGAATCCATTGCCGATCGCGAGGATCAACAGCGTTAGACCGATCGTCCAGTTGAGTTCGCGAGGTTTGCGGAACGCGCCGGTGAAAAAGACGCGCGCCATGTGCACGACGAGCGAACCCACAAAGATGTCACAGGCCCAGTGGTGCATCTGACGCATCAAGAGCCCGCCGCGCACCGCGAAGGAGAGATTCACCGTCGAGGAGAAGGCCTGGGTGACCTTTTGACCGTCCAAGGGCAGGTACGAACCGTGGTACGTGACGATCGCGGAACTCGGCACGAAGTAGAAGGTGAGATAGATACCCGTCACCATCAAAATCAAGAAGGAGTAGAGCGCGATCTCACCGAGCATGAAGGACCAGTGATCGGGGAAGATCTTGTCCATGAAGGTGCGCCCACCCTTGGCGACGCCAAGGCGATCGTCGAGTTCACCGAGCGTCTTGCCGATCTTGCCGTAGGGTCCGAGCGCTTCGCGCTGGGCGCGCTTGTTGGTTGGCGTGGCGACGTCGCTCATGCGCGCTCCCAGAATCCTGGACCCACCGGCTGGTTGTAGTCAGCCTGGGCGCGGAGAAATCCGTCGCCGTCGATATAGAGCGGTAGTTGGGGCAGCGGCCGAGGAGCGGGACCAAACTGCGGCACGGCGCCGTTCGTGACGTTGAACATCGACTGGTGACAAGGACAGACGAGTAGTTGGAGCTGCTGTTCGTACAGCCCCACCGGGCAGCCCAAGTGCGTGCAGACCTTGGAGTAGGCCACGTAGCCGAGTGGCGCCCACGTCTCACGTCCTTTTTGCGTCGTGAAGCCCGCGTTGGACACACGAATCAAGACGGTCTGGTCCACGGCCTGGCCCCGGTCGGAGTTCTGCGTGCCTTCTGGAAACACCGTCATGATGGAACCGACCGCCAGATCGCCGGACGACACGCGCCGCCCGGTCTGGTCAACGGCGAAGGAACCCTTGCGCCAGTCAGTGTGAAAGAGCGTGCCCTTAGGAAGTGGGCCGAGGCTGCGCAGCAGCGGAAACATCGCGACGACGCCAAAGATGCCCAGTCCTCCGCCGAGAAGACCGGCGAGCATCTTGCGACGCTTGACGACACCGCCGCCACGTTCAACAATGGCGGCCGCGAAGGCGTCGCGATCGGCCTCAGAGTTAGCGAATTCGTGACGCGCTTCGACGAAAGGACCGCGCGGCATGAGGTACTTGCCCCACGCGACGAGACCGACGCCCAAGAAGAAGAGACCGCCGCCCATGGTGGCGCCAAGAATCCACGGCTTAGCGTCGACCCAATAAGCCGCGCCAAAGCCCGCGACGAGAATCGCGCCCAGCACGAACGTGAGTGAGATGACCATCTCGACGGTTGCGGGATTCTTCGCCGCGGGCTGGAGATGCGGATCATCGGCACTCAGTCCATTGAGCGAGACGGGCGTGCGGTGTTCGTCGTGCTCGCTCACGTGCGCTCTCCAATCCAGTAACAGATGAGTACCAAGAAGCCAACGCCCAAGAGCAACGCGACGAAGCCTTCCGCGACCGGTCCGAGGCCACCCAAGCCGAAACCACCAGGGTTGTTCGGGTGTTGAATCTCGGTCGTGACGTACTTGGTGAGGTCGTTGACCTGTTTGTCGGAAAGGTTGCCCGTGAAGCGCGGCATGTTGGCCGGGCCGGTGCGAATCGCCTCGACGACTTGGTAAGCGGGAATGTTTCGAAGTGAGGGTGAGAACGTGCTCATCGCGAGCGCGTCGCCGTCGCCTTCGATGGTGTGACAGGCCGCGCAGTTAAGAGCGAAGAGCGCCGCGCCATCGGAGACGTTGGCGTTCTTCAGATGAGGCTTTGGGATGTAGGGGAAACTCGGTTGGAGTGAGTTCACCCACGCGGCGATCGCCTCGGCCTGCTGTGGATTCAGAGCGGCCTGGCGACGAGGGGCCTCAACTGCGGTCGTGTCCTTAGCGGGCATCCGACCCGACGCCACCCAGAAGTCGATCGTCGCCGGTCCCAGGCCCACGAGGTCGGGGTAGGCACCGGCCACGCCATTGGCCGGTACGCCATTCGCCTGGGTGCCGTGACACGACGCGCAGTTCTCCATAAAGAGCGCTTGGCCGAGTGCGTCGAGCTTGGAGGAGGGCGCCGAGTACGTGATGTACTTGTCGCCGTACTTAATAACGGTGCCGTTCTTCTTCACGACGATGTTTGAGTTCGGCGTGCCGGAGTTCTTGCGCGTGGTCGCGGTCGGATTGAGACTATTGGCCTGTGCGCTCGCGGCAAAGAGCGCGAGTGGACCGAGCGCCAAGACGCCCACCACCGAAAAGAGCGTCGCGCGCTTCAGGAGAGTTGAAGTCAAGTCCCTACCTACTTCAACAAGAAGAGGGCCGAGTAGAGCCCGATCCAGACGACGTCGACGAAGTGCCAGTAGTAACTCACGCCCTGGAACGTCGAGAGTTCACCGGGGTCACCTTCACGACCACGCATACGAAACAAGAGGAACGACATCGCCACGAGCCCTAAGAACACGTGCAGTCCGTGAAGACCGGTCGTAATGAAAAAGATCGAGCCGTAGGAGTTGGTGTACCAGCGCGTGGCGAGGTGCGTCCACTCGTACGCCTGATTTCCAACGAACAGCGTGCCCATGATGATGGTCGCGATGATCCAGTTACGCGCGGCGCCACGACGGCGGTGCTCGATCAACCACACCGCGTACTGCATCGTGAACGACGACGCGATCAGGATGATCGTAAAGATCCCTGACTGCAACACGTCGAGGTGCGTGCCGACGGGGGGCCACGACGCGAGGTGCGCGCGAATGGTAAATAGTGCGGCGAAGAGTCCCGAGAAGAACATCAGCTCTGAACCGAGCCAAATCATCAC
>Ga0208357_1001527_pt1 | contig 16652 bp, 13 predicted proteins | sample NGESurdeep092012_6_FD_184487 | JGI IMG/M metagenome (GOLD analysis project Ga0208357, IMG submission 184487) | Arctic peat soil microbial communities from Barrow, Alaska - NGEE Surface sample F52-2 deep-092012 (SPAdes) | ecosystem: Environmental > Terrestrial > Soil > Wetlands > Peat ... | reverse complement strand
TGGCTCGTTAATACCGCCACCGCCTTGGAAATAAGCCTCTTTTTGTTTTAAAGCATCTTTGGCTAATTGCACAATGGCATTACGTCTCATAGCTCTATCTTCAGCTTCGGCACGAGCGAGCATCTTCTTACGCTCTAATTCGTCAGATGGATCAGCAGATCCTGGAGATGGGTGCATTCCGTCTACTGGACCAACACCAGGAAATGGAGACTGACCAACCATTTGCTTATCTTCGTGATCACGAAGCTGCTCATTTAGTGGGTCTTTTGGATATTTTACTTGACCTGGAGTAGGTTCGTTACCACCACCACCACCTTGGAAATATCCTTGCTTATTGATTTCTTTTGATCCAGACATATTTTCCTCTTGTTTTTTTATAGAAGTAGTTCTTGCTAACTTATCCAGGCTTATCTTCATTTGATGAAGCCTTGTTTCAATTGAGGCAGTGACCTCTTGAAGTTCGGCAATTGATTCCACATCAGTAGTAATAGTTTCTTTCTGTGCAGATGCAAACCTAGCGGTTTGCGGAGTTTGGAGTGCCAATCCAGAATCTGTCGGGGCGCCTTCTTCCATGGCAATAGTTCCTGACGATTGATTAAATGCTAAAGAATTAGTATCTTTTTCAGAAATTTTTGTATTTTTAAATTCTTGTAGTTTAACAAAGGCTTCTTGAATATCACTTTGAAACTTATCTAAGTCAGAAGCGTTAATGTTAAATTGTGCGCCACAACCACCTTCATCTCCTTGTGGATCGCTAACATTTAGCGTAGCAGAGTATTTTAAATCTGCTAATTTTTCAAGTTCTTTGGCACGATTTTCTAAGTAAGTATCCATTGTATTAGCGGCAGCAATAATATGTTTAATATTGGCCTTTGGATCGGCACCATTTACAACAATAGATAGTTCAATTGGATTAAGATCTATGTTGATTTCACCATAACAACTTTTATTCTTCATATGATTACAGAAGTCAGCTTCTACGCGAGCAACTCGACCACAATCATAACAAATGGCTCTTCCTACTGCAGTTCCCATAGAGACACAATTAGAAACACCCGTGGAAATTTTTCTAGCTAACTCTGGATAGCTTGCTTTGTCTAAAGCGCATAAAGCGATAACTCTTTTACGATCACGATCATAAACTGTATCAACAATAAATCCTCTAACATGATCAACTGAACTTGATTTATGATCCACGCATAGAGGTTTATGCTTCCATTTTTTATAAGCTTTAACTAATTCTTCTTCTGGAAAAATATCGCCATTAGAATTTTTATATGGCTTAACATTAGGATCACTAGATAACCATTTCCAGGTATTACCGCTTTTATCCCAACCAACTTGAACGGCTTCTCCCTTGAGAGTTAGTCGAGGTGTGCCATCTTCATTGAGACTGGCTGCTTCAGCAGCGTGCATCATGACAGCACTAAAATATAAAAAGTCTTCTGCTTTTGGGGCAATTTTTTTGAGATTAACGGCAAATTTTCTAAAATTATCTAATACTTCTGCACTTACTTCTGGAATACAAGATTCCATACTCTCAAGTCTAATTTCATGTGCTTCACCTAGTTTGATTATGGGCATGTATTAACTCCCTGACTTCTTCTTAGTTGAAGAATCAGTTGATTCATTAGACTGCTTGACAATCTCTTTAGAAACATCACTAACGGCCTTCTTCTGATCTTCAGTCAGATTATCTTCGTTAACAACATTTAGTATTTTTCCATCACCACGCTTAATAAACATAAATTCTCCAAACGGGAGGGCACATAGGTATAAGGTATTATTGCTACAATTTTCAAAATACTGTTCTGAAAGTTTCATATATTATATTTCAATATTACCAGTCTTAAGTATTAGACTCAATTTCCTACTGTACTTTTTTCCTCTATTGATTGGTTTAATTGATCTTGCCTCTTTTTAAAGAGATCCACAATAAGTGGGGTTTTCTTTTCTATCTTCATTTGTAAATCATTGCTAACAGAATCCACCCAATTGGTTGCCAAAATATTAGTTTGAATATGTGGCTTTATTCTTTCATCAATAATTTCATCTACGCTATCACACTCTTTTTGAATATCTTCAATGGCTGATACTACATTTTTAGTAAAATCTTTTGATTGCAAATCGGTAAATAAATCTGCAAAATGATTAACTTTTACCTCTAAATCATCAATAGAAGCAATATATGATTTCATTAATTTAAGAGTTTGAGTGTCAGTGGAAAATGTCTGCATTAAATTAACACATTCAAATGATATTTTTTTAAATTTATCAAAATTGTCGATAGATTTATCCCTAAAACGTCTAATGACTGCACGTGCTTTCATAACATCATCTTCTGTCATATCTGGGTTATCTTTGAATGGCGTCTTCATAATATCAAGATAATCAGAAGATTGAGATAAAGTATTTTCAGCAGACTTAAAATACAAAAGAGCTTTTTCTGCCTGTTGCTTTTCGCTATCAGACACATCATAACTCATTTGAACTGAATAAGCTTTTTTTATCATCGATTTAACCATACTAGCTTGGTCATATAAAAAACCACCAACTGGTTCAGCAGGACCAACGCCATGAACACCGGCATCATTATTATATATGCCAGATAATGGTACACCATTAATTGGACCTTGGTAATAATCGTCTTTATGACGGGCTAACTCTTTTTTATCCTCTTTATAAGCTTGATAATTTTGACGAGTTGGAGATTGATCATTTAAATTTTTATAAACAGGATCTTGTGGATTACTTTGTGTTTCGTCTAAATAAGGTGAAAAAGAACCCTGATGTGCTTCGTCTAAAAAGCTATCACGATTGTCACCCACATAAGTTCTTTCATTAGAAACTATATCAGCATTATTAGTATCATTACTTTTCTTACATGAATGAATGATTTTTTCATACAAATGTACAATTTTAGGAGGTAACTTAATACCAAATCCTAAAGATTTGGCTTCTTCAATAGCTTTTTCTGGGCTAACTCCAAAATATTTGCATTTTACTAAAGCTACTGCAAGTCCTGTTCTATCTTTGCCATAATGACAATGAACAAAAGTAGGTCCGCCTTCTAAAAATAATTTTTTTAGATCAAGGGATAGAAAATGCGATAAGCTTTGACGTTCACCACTCAAATATATTTTTTCATGATGGATGCCAAGTAATTTGCAAATACGATCAATTTTATCACCCGTTTCTTTATCTAAACTAACTATTTTTTTAATACCTAAATTGTCTTGAAGTTGTTTTACGTCCTGAATAGTAGGGGCGGAGCCTCGATACAATACATGCGGAACAACTGTTCTAAATCTATTAATCATAAGGCGCTCGATAAGCTGTTAAGAACCTGTCTTACATAACTAGCATCTTGATTAAAAAGGACATGTTTAACGAAAGTAATAGCCTGTCCATAAGCTGCAACTGATGGTAATTTTTTAGATGATATTTCTGCCTCACTCATAGTGGCAAATTTTTGTTTTAGAACTTGCATGGCCCGTAAACGCTTCTCAGGAGGCACACGGTTCATAATGAACTTAACAATATCGGATAAGTATTTTCCAACTTGTTCTGCATTTCCCAATTCTGCTATTGCAGCAAACTTAATCATCTTCTTATTTAATTTAATTGGATATAGTTTATGAAATTTAAGAACTGTATTTTGCAAAGCTACTTTTTCTGGTTTATTTATTTTACCTTTAACAGCTTTATCAAATTGATATTTAAAAATATTCAAAAATGATTTAACTTGTTCTGGATTTGCTTTTTGACGTAACTTACGCATAATAGCAGAATAAGCAAACTCATCAATATCAGTTAAATCAATAACTGGCGTATCATCAGCATGTGACTTATCTAAATGTTTAAAAAACTCTACTTGTTTAAGTCGTTTTTTAGCTGCTTTTTCAGATCTAGATGTACCTAAATTTTTACCCTTTTCAGAAAGCACACGAAACTTACCGTTTGATAATTTGCTAGTTTTAGCAATTTTTACCAAATCCTGTAAACACTCATTTTCATAAGTATTGACCAGCAGTAATAGTGTGTCGATATTGTTCATTTTTTATCAGGTGGTACATTACTTCTTATATTTCCAAATGCACTTTTAACATCTAAAGTTTCTTTGCTACGTAACATCATATCTTCCATAGTACCATTACCATCAACTTCATTCAAAGCTCTAATAGCTCTTTCATTAACAAACATCATATTTCCTAATTGTAAATGATGATTTTGTGCTACGAAAGCGCAATTAAGTACTAAACATTCACGATAAGCTGCCACTACTTTACCACAAAATACAGCCGGATAGGTAGTAGATATTTGTTCGGTACTAACATCTTCATAAGCATCACCCACATAAACTTCAATGAATTTGTCTTTGAAAATAACAGCCAAGAACTCAGCAAAAGTTTTGCCGGTACCTTGACACTGCTGTATAACGTCTATGATTTGATTTTCCGATACCATTGTGTTTCCTTAGATAAATTTGAGTAGGAACTTCCTGTAGTTAGTATCAGCAGTTCTTAAGCTGATTGGTTGATAATATGACTTTTTATCCATAATACAATCGGTAGTAATTGTAATTCCACCTATTTTAATAGTTGCTTCTTTAAAAGTTTCGGCTATAACCTCTGTCATTTGCTTAACTGCGGCAAAACATTCTCTATGAGGTCCGGCAATTTTACATTCTACTTCAACTAAATGTCCATCCGTATATGGATACGTAGTTGCCAATAAATCTTCATCTAAGGCTGTGCATAAAATACGAGAGAACTCAATAGCATCTGTATATTCAGGAGCCGATATCTTTATCAAAATATCATGATTTGGCAAAGCTTGTTTGTATAGTTTTTTTAATGAGACATTTGCGGCCTTAGGTAACATTGAAAGAATATCATCTAAAATAGCCATTTCTTGATTATTAGTATTGTTTGGAGCTGAAGAGGCTATTGGAGCTACAACATTTGCTGAGGGCGAGGCTGGAATTTTTCCTGACATAGCTACCTCATAACCATTAGACTTGTTGACTTTATTGAACTGTGCCTGTATACCCGCAGTATATGTTTTTTCATCTGCTCCATAATATCCTCCAGCCTTCAAAGCTTTAGAAAAAGCAGTTGGATCTGGATGTATGATATGTTGAAAAGCGCCAGCATAACGCTTGTTGTTCAATAGTTTAAAATAATCTTTTACTCCAGTTTCTAAATTGGGGTAAGCGCGAAATTTTGCAGTGTAATAAACTTTATCATGCTGAGCATTATAATGCCAGTCTTTAGATTGCCAATAATCGAAGCCATCCCCTTGAGTATGTGTAATATTTCCAACATTGTAATTATACATGTTGGCACGATTACCTGTTTCCAAGTTATTTTGTGCTAAGATCATAGACACTTGTTCTTTAGATGGTGTATTTCCAAACATGCCTTTCCAAACAGCAATAATGGCTTGTGCCATTTGCGATTCAGATACGCTTGTTTTAACCATCTCAACTCTTTTGTCCATTTAGATTAAGCCTTAATCTGTTTAACTAAAGCAAAAAGTTTAATAGCGGTTTCTGTGTCTTTGCTTTGTATGGAAGATGCGTATTTAGAAATGAATTTAGCTAATATACAAGGATCTTCTTGACTCATAGCCTCCAAGGATTCATAAAACTTACGATGAGCAAACACGCCATCATCTGCTTTTTTAGGTTTGGTATTTGGATCAGGAATAGTATCGTGTTTTGGAGGCGCTGGCGTAGCTCCACCGCCTATATTTACAGTAGGAGACTCTGCAAGCTCCCTATTGTCTTCCATAGGTTGTTCATGAATTGGGATACTAACCTCTGGAGCTTGAGCCGGTGTAACAACAGTGGTAACAGGAACAGCACCGCCTACTTCAGTAGCAGGAGGTGTTTTTCCATTTTCAATTTGATCTTTAATAGCCATAAATGGTGCAATAGCATCTTTATAATAAGCTCTAAATCCTTTGGGGCCACTATCAAATTTGGCATATTCTGATTTAATTTTAGCGGCAGCATTAATATAATCATCTGGTCTACGAACCGCTCTAGCAGTAGCCATTTCTTTCAAAGCAGATATTGTTATTGCTAATAAATTAAAAGCACTCTCTACTAATTTAGGGCCACCATCACGTATAGCCTTAGTCTCTTTAGGATACTTTTTTTCCCAAGCTGCTAATGAACGGCCACGAGTAGAAAATGTATTATGAAAAAAATCCATAATACCGGCTTCTTTAACTAATTTATATTTAGAATTTGCACCCATATATTGTCTTAATTCTTTAATCTTATCTTCATCAACACCTTCAAATAAGAATTTGCTATGAATTAAATTAACTTCAAGATCTAATTTATTAAGCAGAGTAACTACATTGGCCATCTTTTTATGAAAACGTCCCAATTCAGAGACGCCCATAATATACTCTCTTTGATTAAAATTAGTTCGAGCATTTTTTAAAAGATCTTTGGCAGAAAAATTATCACTAGGAGTATCCCCATGATCTCCAACTTTAGTTCCTGATAATTCTGAACGAATTTGATCGTCAATTTCTACAAGATTTTCCATTACTCTATTTAATTCAGGAGTAAAATATCCCTCTAATGCCTTACTAGGTGCATTAAGTTTCTCTCTTAATTGATTAAAAGGATTTCTTTTAGTTTCCCTATTATATAAACTTCTTCTAGTTTGTCTTTGAGCATTTTTTTGCATAGAAACCCTTCACTTATAAGCAATTAGATAAAACTATACTAAATTATGTAGAGGGACACTTAGTCTAATTTATAATTATGTTACTGGAGCTGCCGGAGGCTGACCTCCGCCTGCACCATCACCTGAAGGCGGAGCTGCTGGAGGGGCTGTGGGACCGCCTGCTGGCGTTCCAGTTGGAAGAGGAGGCAATCCTCCACCCAATCCTAAATCTGGTAAACCTCCTCCTGGTGGAGCACCGCCTGCAGTTTCTCCTGGTAGAGGAGCTTCTTCAGCAGTACCTTGAGTTTGTGGTTCTGGAATTTCATCTTCTTCATCCAAAGCACGGATAGAGTTTAAATCCATTGTATCCAAAGCGGCTACTTCTTTCTTAGCAATAGCAATTTGGATACTTTCTTGACGCATTTTTCTAATTTCATCTTCATATTCTAGCCCCATAGAACGATACAAAGTATGTAAAGAGGCTCTCTTAGCATCTGGAGTAGATCCTTGCGTTAAATTAACTAAATTTTGAATATAATCTCCAGCATCGAATAATGCCATATGATTCCAATCAATTTCTGGAACAATAAGTTGTTTTTCACCACCTGAATAATCATAAAATCCCTGAATTTTAGAAATGGGAGCAAAAATTTTATTCTTTAGCCAATGAGACATCATATTTCTAAATTGCATGTAACGTTGTTTCAATAAATCTAAAGCTACACCACCATTTGCATAAGTAGTATCTGCACCACCATCCATCATAACTTGCGGAACTTGTAATCCTATAAAAATTTCCTTAATCAATTGAACGATATCGCCAGCAATATCAAAAATACCTTGGCCATAACCTACTCTAGTGACATCTACACCTTCATGAGTAAAAATCTTGAAATCTTTATCATATTGAGCCTCTTCAAAAACACTTCTCCAAGCTTCTAAATCAGCAAATGATGGCTTATAATCTGCCGATCCAACTTTGACTAAAGTTAATGGATTAATCATATTATCAGCTTGTGCATATTTAGACTCTCTTAATTTATCAAATAACATTAATTGACGAAAAATGCAAACTGGCAAACCAGTCCCTCTAATTTCATACGGACTAATCCTATGAGCTAAATGAGAAACGTTAAAATTATCTAATGGAATATTTTCTCCACGTCTAACTGAATCTATAATATGCTGATTTAACTGTTTACGTTGTTCGATATCATTTGGTTTATTGGAAAAAATAATCTTTTTAAGATTATCATCTGGGCGTAACATAATAATAGGTTCATCAGCTACTACAGTGCGTTTAACAATCATAAAATCTGGATTTTGAATATGAAGACGTCCCCATTTACCTTTACCCTCATCTAATTCTGCATATACGAAAGCCTCTCCCAATAACCAGTATTCTTGAGCGATTTGAACGCAAACATTCATTAAATCAATTTCTTCAATCATATCATCAAAAAATTTTTCAATGTCTTTATTTGGACACTTAATAGAAAGTTTGCTAATTGGATAGGTGCTATGCAAATTAATAGCATTGCTAACAAATGGGTTAAGGGCAAAAAAACTACGGCACCATGCATTAATAGTTGCGCGATCTCTTGGTAAATTAAGATTGCTATTCAGCCATAATGGAGAATATACCTCTGGAGTTTGTTTAACAGAATCTCCATGAATACCACGGAACATTCCGCCACCACTACTAACTACTTGTCCCATTTTCTTAATACCAATGGAAGAAACAACATTAGAAGCTGAAGTAGGAGCTCCTTCTCCCATCATTTTACCATTATAGTGGGGTCCAGATCCGTCCTTGAAATAACCTTGATCTACTTCATCAGAAAGAATAATTCTTCTCTCTTGAGAAACACCATGTGCCATAATAGCACTTACTTGAGGAGTGGTATTCCTGTTTTCCATAAACCTTGCTGAAAAAGAAGGATCATTTCCTAAACCTGATTTTTTTATGCCGGCCATATTATTCCTGTTCCACTATACCTTCTACTATACTCTAAATATGATATATCAGTAGTTGACTTATAGTTAAAACTTTCTGGAGATATAGCCGCTAAGTACCATTGGTTTATTCAAATTTTTAACAGTTTGCGTTAATGGATTATTATTGGTAAAACCACGAGTAACTAGAAATTTATAAGCTATATAAGCATTTAATAGTGCCATAAACCCATCGTTTGGAGTGTTGCCCTTAACATAATGTAAAGAAGGATCTCCATATTTAGAAATGGATGCCTTAATTTCCATACTAGCGCAATGCTCAACTAACCATCCAACTTTTTCATAATCTCCATATGGAAATCTAATCATACCCTTCTTCATTTGCTCATATAGCTCTCCAATATAATGATCTCTTTCAAAAACAATTTCTTTTGGAAAAGAATCTACATTGAATTTAACATGATCATTTACTTTATTATGAGCACGTGAAACTAAATACCTATCTCCATAAGTATTATGAAGGATAGATGAAAAATCATTAGAGAAACCAATATCTCCCACCGCCAATTGAATACCGTATTGTCTCATTAGTTGATCAATAATTCCCTTTTTACTTTCCACATCATTACGCTTAAACTTAGTGGCAAATTCTATAGATAATAAACCGGGACCTTTAGATAATAAAACTACAGCTGTACTAAAAGATTGTCCCTGTTGTTTTCTGTTGTCTGGATCGGCTAGCTGCTCCATATCCGAACGAGCACCATAATCAATTCCTACTACACATATTTGCTGGGTGAGACCTGGTGTATTAGTAATTTTAGAGCTAAATTTTCTTTCCGTATCACCACAAAGCTGTCTAATTTCTTCTGGCGTAATAGGAGATGAATCACCTTGAAAAAATTCTCCCAAAACTTCATTCATAAATATTCTTTTAGTATTAATTGGATGTTTGCCTGGCTTTTCTTTTTCAATAGACTCTCTGGTAAACATTGGCATATATAGTTGATTAATATGAAAGCCAATCATTTGACAATCTGGATCATCTGAATTCATAAGACCCACCCATTTACCACGTTCTGCTGCTTCTAATTTATCTTGTTCATGACCACAATGAGGACATTTAACAATGAATCCATGAATCCAAATTTTTTCCCAACTTGGTATTTCATCATCAGCAGCCTCTGACTCAGCTGGAGTATATAGTGGGAAAAATTTTTTACAACCTTCGCAGCCTAAATGATAATATTGTTGCGAAGAGGTTTCCCACATCTTATGGAAATCAGAGCCCTTACGTCTTGGGGTTCCAAAGTAAACTTGAACTCCCTTAGATGGCTGACCGTATTTAGCTGTGGTTAAAATCTTAAGAGCGTTTCCAATGGCAGTACCAGTAGTTTTTTGAACTTCATCAAAAAATATAATATCGGCTGTACGACCCATAATACGATCGGCATCAATGCCGGTTGATTCAATCCATAAATGGTTACCACCTTGAAACTGCTTAAAATGCAAAGAATCATTGGTGGCCGTAGATTGATCTAATAGCTGCTGCATATAAGACTTAGTACGTGTACCTGCTTTTTTCTCAGTACCTTCTGGAACCTTAGATTGAGTAATCATTTGATTAAGCTTAGTCTTTGAATAAGCTGCCGCTAAGTCTAATTGTGGAAAAGCGTGAATAACACGAATAGGTGGCCTAAAACCATCACCAAATAATCCAGATCCCATAAAATACATCTCTAAAGCTGAAGCCATGGTGGTAGCTCCAACCTGACGACCTTTAACTATAATGATTGGTTTGGAGTTTTTCTCTAAAGCTTTAACACCAATATAACGATATATTTCGGCAAAAGGTTTGTATCCATTGCCACTTAGCTTAAATGGAGCTCCATCAAGCGTTAAGTACTCTTCCGAGAAACTGACAGGATCAAGCATTAATAGCTGTTTTTTCAATTTCTCAAATAGCTCTTTATTTTCTATATTTAATGCGTTCACATTAAAGATGTGGCAAAATTACTATAACCAAATATAAAATGAATTCGGGCACTTACAGCTTAGCGGGCATTAATGCGTTAAAAGCATCCGTATTAGAGGCGTCAACATCAGTGTTATCCATAGAACGATCTCCTTGGCCTAAATTTCTATAGTTCTCATAATTAGTTGGATTATTTTTCTTAGCATTTAGATTCATTAAACTAACTAAACGAATAAGCTTCTCATCTTCCCAAGCATTTTCATCGGAAACATCACCAGCATGAATGCTATGCAAACGTGAGATAATAGCGGGAACAGAAATATTCCCTCTAGTATCCTTAACAATATTTTCTAAAGTATTTAAAATGTCTCTTTTTTCTTGAATAATTTTGGGAAGTTTGTTATTTACCGGCGCTTGTTGGGCGGTCTTTTTAGGTTGAGATGGAGTCTTGTCATGAGAAACTTTTACATGGTCCAAATATGAAGACAATCCACTACGCTGCATCATATCATCTACTGCAGCTTGTACAGAAGGATATTTAGACTTAGTGTTCATAATAGAAGAGATTTGATCGTAAGTGCTATCTCCTCGTGGTTGAACACTGGTTTTCTGTAAAGTGGCTTCAAATTCTTTCAGCCAATGATCTTCACTATAAGATTCATCAGATTGCTTGCTGATAACGGAGTTATATCTTTTAGACATTATTAACCTCTGTAATTTGCTGCCCAATCCATATTGTCAGTATCCCAAACTTCCATATCATCATCTGGCATGAAACCACGATCTTGACGAAGAGGGTATCCCATATCAAATAGTAATTGTTGAACTTCAGCTTGTTCACGTTCATTAAGCTTGTATCTATCTACTTGACGCTTGTATAAATCTTCAATATCATGTCCTGCGGAAACAGTACCATTGATACAAACGCGAGCCACTCTGGAAATCAAAAGTGGAACAGTAACATAGACACCTTGTACGCCTGTGATTTTTTGGGCTTCTTTAATAAATCCTTCATCATCAACTTCGTATTCAGCGGACTTTTTACGTTTACGAGAAGACTTCTTGGTTTCTTTGACCTTATCAAGACGAGCTTGTAATCTAGCCAAACCTTCATCTAGTTGTGAACGAACTGCTTCTACTTTATTAGCATCTAGTTCACCGTCTACATCCATTCTCATAGCCTTAGAAATTTCATTATCTAATCTATCGAAATAAGCCATAGCACGTTCTAAACCGGCAGAATCATAACCAGAATGCTTAGGTACATCATCTATTCTAGATTTAACCCAAGCTACGAAACCGTGAGGGCCGTGAGCAGACCAATTCCATTTATCATTTTTACCATTCCCTTTTTTAGCATCATTAGCATCTTCTTTTTCTTCTACGTGCATAGAAGGGGGTTCAGAAACTTCAAGGACAGGTTCTGGATCTTTGGTGCCAGGAGGGGCGCCTGGTAGTTCATCTACTACAATTTCAATCTCTATTGGTTCAGAAACCTCAAGTTCATGAGCCATTTCATGATGTTCTCCAGAGTCATGACGACTATGTACCTCATGGACATCTGCCTGCAATTGTGATGCCGGCGAAATCGGATCTATGACAAATAGTTCTTGTGCGGTTGATTTTAAAGTCATTTAGGTACCTCAGTAATACTTTCTTGATATGATTATATGCAAAGATATTGCTTGGTTAAATGCCTGCTGACCATTGGTTTGTATACATTTGCGTACCAATGTCTGAAGTAGTATCATATGGCTGCTCTACTTGCTCAGTTTCCACTGCGTCTAAATCGGAGTTAGGATCTATACCATCTGGTAATCCAAACAATTCAGATTCAGATGGGTTTAAATATTTATTAGCTAATTCATCTAAATCATCTTTACTAAGAGAGGATGGCCCGGTATCTTCTGTGTAATCTCTGCCAAAATCTAATTGCTCTGGGGTTTTACCCTCAAAATCATTTTCTGGAAAATAAGGTCCTTCTCCAACTAAACCTCCATAAGGTTCATTTTCTACAGTAATGGGAGAAGATTTGATTTGGTCATCAATTGGAAAATCTATATGATTGATATCTTTATTCTTTTTTAAGTTCATTATAGCGGCAGGCCCATGGTTGCCCTCTTCTCTAAACTCTTCTACGCTATCAACTTTTCCATCACTCATTTCCTGATATAAACCTTTACCTAAATCATAATTAGGTCCAGCTATTTTAATAATTCTTTCAAAAATAGAAGCGCGAGCCTTAATACCTGGATTCGTTTTAACTCTTTTACCATTATCTAATTGCCATGAATCATCGGCCACATATCTGGGGATCAATCTTTTACGGCGAGCCTCTAGAAACTCCGCAACGCTTTTATAATTTTGCAGGCCATGGTATCCGGTGCCAGGACCCACATGTTCCATTCCGGGAACTGTATACGAATCGTAGTTGCGATAAAATGGCTCTTCGAAACGAGGCTGCACCACCAAAGCCGGATCTGACTTATATTTCTTTTTGCCGTGGGTCGGTTCATTGACACCACCGCCACCTTGGAAATAAGCTTCACGAGTAATGGCTTTGACAATTTTATCTATCACTTCTTTAGCTTTATGAATAGCGGAGGGTTTAGTAAGCCCTTCAGTTGACATGTACCCTTCAGAGTCTCCATCTTTAGAAATCTCGGCGATCCAATCTCCATCCTCTTCAAACACCTTTATCTTAAAGCCTTTGTATTCTGTTATTTCAGACATTGACTTTTCCTTTAACCTGAGCCACATAGTATGGATAAGCCTTCTCAGTAATAGGTATGTGGTTCCACAAATTCATTTTAGTAATTAAATGACTGGCCCTATCAGCATCTCTAGTAAAAGCTTCATTTAACTTTTCTGTCATAGATTTTTCAGTAGATATCTTAACTGTTTGTGGGTTCTTACTTACAAAATCTATAATGGCATAATCTACATCGAAACCTAACTTGCAAGCTAAGTAAATAGCTCTAACAACTCTATTCCTATTAGAGGTTAAAGTAATCTCAGGAGATAAACAAGTTTTTATTTTATGGTCTTTAATGTCTTGAAATCCATGATGTGTAGGATCTAAAATTTTATTAAGGTCCATTGTTAGTAATAAAGAGTTACAGGTGAAATCTCTACTATACATTTCTCTTTGCAAATTGGTTGGATTTTTAATACCCATTTGTTGCAAAAGATGGTCTATATTTGGAACCATAAAATTAGAAGAGAAGTCTACTTTTAAACTGCCGATGAAAATACTACTATGTCCATCTTTCATAGTTTTTCTGGTTACGTTGTACTTTTTTCTAAATTCAATATAAAATTCTTGGGATAGATAATCTACTGTCTTATCTCCGGTAGTAATATCTATGTCGGCAACATTTTCTAATTTACCCATATACTTATCTCTGGGAGTACCTCCGCAAATCATAGGAGTAGATGCGCCAATTTTTTCCTGCACAGATTTCATGTCTTGAAGTAGTTCTCGAAGTTTCATTCATTAGCCCAATGGTCTTGGAATTGGAGCCTTGGCAGGAACGGCTGGAGGAGCGCCCAATTCTCCCAATTCTACTTCAGGAGTTTCTTTACCTTCTCCACCTTCTAACTCTTGTGCAGCCTGATCTTTTCTCATTTGCTTACGTTGTTTTTCTTTAGTTTCATTTTCTGCAAGATTTCCTTTAATTCCAACTACCTCTGGATTATTGCTGTCTGGACCGCCCTTTAAATCAATAGCTTTGGTATCCATAGCTCCACGAAGTTTAGAAAGAATGTCCTCTACACGAGTAGAAATGTAGTTATTAGAATCTAACGCTTTATTTTGAGCCTCAGATAAAGATGGAAAATAAGATGCTAACCCTAAACTATCCAACATCATATCTACAATAGCTAATTGTCTTGGCACTTCTCTAACTTTGAAAATTTTAGCTAAATCTTCTAACTTAGCAACTACATCTGCTACCGTTAAATCAGAAAATACAGAGTCCACTTTATGATCAAAATTAGATAGAGTAATATTTTCATCATCTTGGTCATTAGGTTTACGAATATCATCTTCAGTGACTTCTAATGGGTCTTCAGTAGCTACAGGATTTTTAGTATTAGTATTTTTTTCTTTTGGAGTAATTTTAGGAATAAAAGATGGCGGATTTCTATCTGGAGTTGGCGAATCTGTCATTGGAATATCTTCTAAAGCAGCTGGCGGGATACCAGGTTTTGGAGAAGGTGCCATTTGAGCCTCTGAAACCATTAAATCATCTTCTGCATCATAAACGTCTAACTCATCAACTACTTCCAATTCATCCATACCGGATTTTTGATCAAAAGTTTCAAAATTATTTTTAAACTCAGCAATACCTGGAGCTTCGGTAGTAGCAGTAGGTGGCGTGGCTAGCAAAGAGTTAGCTGATGGAGGATTTTCATTTTGCGCACCGCCATCAGAAGGTGTTTGTGGATTAGTTCCTGGTGTAGTAGCAGGTAAACCAACCATAGTGCCAACTTGACCTGCACCAGATGGGTCTGGAGGAGATGGTGTAATTGGAATAGCACCGCCTTCTTGTTGTCCAGTAGCACCTTCTGCAGATGCGCCAGGAGTCTGAGCTACAGAATATAGCATGTCAGCAGCTTTTACAAAGCCTTTACGAGAAAGAACGTTAGCTTCACGCACGATCATATCTTCATACAAACGTGTAGAAACACTTAGTTTATTAACAAGTTGGACTTTCTTTTTAAGAGTATAAATAGCTTCCATTAGTTGCTCTAACTCATTACCAGCAAACTGCTGTCCTTCTGGAGAGCGCAAAAGCTTCTCTGCAGAATCCAAACGTCCAATAATTTTTTGACGTTGTTTTTCAATAATACTTCTCTTCTCTTCATTACGTTCTGATTCTAAACGAGCGTCTTCAATAGCATTGCCATCATATATTGATTCAGGTTCTTTTTGAGCATCTGGTTTAATGTGCAAGAAATAACCTGGCTGCCCATTTTCATACCAAACTTGTGCAAACTTGTATTTCATATTAGCCCCTTCATCATAAAACTTTAGCCAATTTAAAAAATCATAAACTTCCATTTTTTGCCAGCCTTGAGTAGCTGTACGAATAGCCTCTTTAAAAGGAAACCCTGCCTTTTGTTTATAATTTATATTCTTAAGAGCAAACATCCATTTTGTAATATCACGTTTACCCGGAATATTCTGGTATTGGTCATAATTTGGATAGGCTTTTTTATCTTTAAAAAAATCATCACCGAAAATAGAGGAGTTGATTGGTTTAAACTTATCAAACTTAATACCGTGCCTATCAAAAAACTCTAATAGTTTTTTAATTTTCTCATCAATTACTTCACCTTCAGACAAATTAATTGGGCGAGAAACAAATTCTTGAATTTGCTCTTTTGATGGCTTGTCTATAATAGGTGATTTTGGTTTTGGCATATTACTCGTTTAACTTTTTATTAATTGTTTCATTGAGAATTTTAGCCTCAGCTAACTTCATATCAGTATTAAGAACCGTCTCTGGAACTGGCATTTTAAGCTGGCTCATTTTTTCATTAAAAAGCTCCATGAACAACATAGAACTTTCAAGATCCAAATGAGATAAAATCTCTTTTATTACATCATGAAATACCGAAATATGCTGATCTACAGCTTGCAAAGTCACGTTGTGCTGAATAACTAAATCAGCAGATCCCTCTGTGAATTTATAATATTTTTCTAATAAACCGCCGAGCATTTCGGCGTAATCAATTAAAACACGATCAATTTTAGTATTAATATTGCGAGGATCTTCTTGAATTTCGTCAAAAACTTGTCCCAAACGTGTCTCAACAGCTACACATAAATGGGCAACCATGGCACGAACATCTAGTTCTTTACCGGCCAATTCTAACATTTTACCTTTATAAGCAGAGCTATTTTGAACTGCTAATTCTAATTGTTGCTCTGTATTAGTTGCTAATGCTTGTTTAGTATTAATCATGTCTTCACGAATCATACTATAAACATCTAAGTAATTATCTTTAAAAATTTTGATAGATTT
>Ga0208357_1001526_pt1 | contig 16657 bp, 17 predicted proteins | sample NGESurdeep092012_6_FD_184487 | JGI IMG/M metagenome (GOLD analysis project Ga0208357, IMG submission 184487) | Arctic peat soil microbial communities from Barrow, Alaska - NGEE Surface sample F52-2 deep-092012 (SPAdes) | ecosystem: Environmental > Terrestrial > Soil > Wetlands > Peat ... | reverse complement strand
AATGTCGCCTGATAGTGCGTGCGTGGTGACGCCGTGGTCACGAAGCTCCTTCGGAAAGCACTGCCGCTACCTCGTCAATCTGAAGTCGCCGAACCCGTTTGGGTTGACGCGCGCGAACTCCACGGGTGCGTCGTCGGCCAGCCTTCGGGCGGCCGAGATGCCGCCGTCGTCGGAGACCACAAGGGCCGATGAGGGAGCGTGACTCGCGCAGAATGCGATCGCGGATCGATGCCGTCCACCGCCGAGTTGATCGGACAGGATCGTGCGGCCGGTGCCGTCGGGGCCGTACTCCACCACCGCGATTGGCTCCTTCGGCAGATCGATGAACGTGCCGAAGCCGAGCACCTGCCCATCGCCGGCAACCAGGATCGCCCCGTCGACGCCGGCCAAGTTCCCAATCGAAAATCCCCAGGGCTGACGGTTCTCGTACTTGGGTATCGCATCGAGAAGCTCAGCCTGGACGTCGACCGGGTACCCGACCGTGAGCCCCTCCGACAGCGTTGCACCTGGGGCCACTGCCCACAGCGATCCGCCGTGGCCCTGCTCGGCGATGATCCGCGCGGCGCTGCCGATGAGCAGCCGCAGGCCTTTCGAATCGAAGCAGGTGGTGACCCAATCGGCGGCGGCGTCGGCGCGCAAGCCGGCGCGTGACAAGAGACTCAGTTCGCCACCACGCAAAGTTCCCAGTTGCATCGACGACCAGGAGAACTCAAGCGTCGCCTGAGCCTTCGACACCACATGAAACGCGTGTGGCACAGCGCCGCGGAAGTGGAATACCCCGATACCGACGATCGCCGGGTCGGGCAGAAAGTCCAGGGCCAGAAAGCTGGCCAGCCGGTCGTGGGCGTGCGCGAGCTTGACGAACTTCTTCAGGTTGGCGATGTCGAGCGGTACGGGTTCGCGTAGGCGGTGCATCGCCAGCAGCGTCTCGACCTCAGTGGGCTTGTAGGCAACGCGAAACCGTGTAGGCCGCTGCTCCTCGGTCTCGATCGAAGCCCAAAAGAGCGGGTCGATGATCGATGCGATCTGCGCCTCGGTCGGGAGTGGCGCCGTCTTGACCGACTCGGCCAGCTTCTCGTCGGCGGACATTTCGTGGTCGAGAGTCGGAAAACCGATCGAGGCGGCGAACCCGCGAATCTCCACCATCAGTTCGGCGGCAATGGACGCTGCGCCGATCACCCGATCACCCGATCACCCTAGGGCAACGTGGCACGATTGCGAACGTGAGCAACACATCAGCGCAGGCGCAGCAACTGCGCGACCTGGCGGTGTTGCGTCGCGTCCGCGACCGGATGGACCGGGAGTACGCACAGCCGCTGGACGTCGAGGCGCTCGCGCGAGGTGCGCATATGTCCGCCGGTCACCTCAGCCGCGAGTTCCGACTCGCCTATGGCGAGTCGCCGTACGGCTATCTGATGACGCGGCGCATCGAGCGCGCGATGGCGCTGCTGCGGCGCGGCGACCTCAGCGTCACCGAGGTCTGTTTCGCTGTTGGCTGTTCGTCGCTGGGCACGTTCAGCACCCGCTTCACCGAGCTGGTCGGCGTCCCGCCCAGTACTTACCGCCGCGAGGCAGTCGGTACTGGGCGCGCCACAGCGGGGATGCCGTCGTGCGTGGTCAAGCAGGTGACCAGACCGGTCAGGAATCGAGAAGCACCGGTCGCGGAGCCGCACCTATCGTGATCACGAAGGTGACCCACGACGTAGGAGCGATCATGACTTCCACCGAAGGAATCAAAACGGTGCTGCATCCGGTGACCGATCTGGCGGCGTCAAAGGCGGTGTATACCGCTCTGCTCGGCGTCCCGCCCTCGAGCGACGCGCCCTACTACGTCGGCTACGAGGTCGAGGGCCAGCAGATCGGGCTGGTGCCGAACGCTTCGGCGCAGGGCATGACCTCGCCGATCGCGTACTGGCACGTCTCGGATATCGAGGCGAAGCTGGCTGAGGTGACTGCGGCCGGTGCCAAAGTGAAGGAGTCCCCGCACGACGTTGGAGGCGGCCGTCTGGTCGCCACGTTCAGCGACCCCTATGGCAATGTCCTCGGGCTGCTCAAGGATCCCAAGTGACGGACATCGACATCACCATTAGCGCGAGCTTCCTGCCGCAGGACGACCCGGACGTGGCCGTGGCCTTCTATCGCGACACTCTCGGCTTCGAGGTGAGAAACGACGTCGGCTACGGCGGCCTACGCTGGATCACCGTCGGCCCGCCGGGCCAGCCAGGGACTTCGATCGTCCTGTACCCGCCGGGCGCCGACCCCGGCATCACCGCCGACGAGCGTCGCACGATCGCCGAGATGATGGCCAAGGGCACCTACGGCATCATCACGTTCGCCACCCACGACCTCGACGACACCTTCGCGAAGCTGCAGGCCGGCGGCGCCGAGGTCGTCCAGGAGCCGACCGAGCAGCCATACGGCATTCGCGACTGCGCGTTCCGGGATCCCGCGGGGAACCTGCTCCGTATCAACCAGCTTCGCTGAGCCCGTGATCTCCGAGGTGCCGACCGTGGATCGCGCCGATTTCGTGGCACTTGTTGCGCGGGCTCGACAACTGGCAACCTCGCCTGGCCGGCGGATTCTTGGACTAACCGGTGCGCCTGGTTCGGGTAAGTCGCGGCTGGCCGGCGAGATCGTCGACGCCCTTGGTGATGACGCGGTGCTCGTGCCGATGGACGGATTCCATCTCGCCGAAGCGGAGCTGAAGCGCCTCGGCAGCCACGACCGCAAGGGTGCGCTCGACACCTTCGACGCCGGCGGTTTCGTAGCCCTGCTGCGGCGATTGCGTGAATCCACCGAGCCGGCCGTGTACGCACCGACGTTTCGTCGCGACCTCGAGGAAGCGATCGCCGGTGCAATCTGCGTGCCGCGAAATGTGCCGCTCGTCGTCACCGAGGGCAACTACCTGTTAAGCCCGGACGGCGCGTGGTCGGCCGTTCGCGGATTGCTCGACGAGGTCTGGTACTTGGAACCCGACGACGACGACCGGATGGATCGACTGATCAACCGGCACGTGGAGTTCGGTCGTGATGTCGAAACCGCGAACGCACGAGCGCGAGGCAACGATCAACGCAATGCCGAGTTGATTGTGGCGACCAAGATATGGGCCGACCTCGTCATCGTCGGGAGCTAGGCCAACTCGTCCGGGGCAACGTCCGGCGCGACGTAGCGCCCGCCGCGCAACAGCGACGCCACCGCGGCGAGCAGCGAAAGCACGGCGGCCACCGCGAACACGACGACAAGCCCCTGGTGGAACGGCGCCGATATCAGGTTCGGGAAGAACGTGCGGCCAATCAGGTTCTGCTGGTTCGTTGCGGGCAACGTCGCGAGCGTCCCGCTAGGCGCGAGCAGGTGCTGGATCGGATTCACACCGAGAATTGCTGCGAACAAAGAGGAAACGGGCGGCAGGCTGGCGACCTGATGTGCGACCGCGTGTGAGACGCCCTGTTGCTGCAAGCCGTTGGTCAACGTCTTCGGCAGGCTGCTCGCCAGGCCGATGATCATCAGCGAGAAGAAGGCACCGATACTCAACGCCGTCCCAGAATTCTGGAACGTCGACCGCATGCCCGAGGCGACGCCGCGCTGTCGTGCCGGAACGCTGCTCATGATCGCCGACGAGTTCGGTGCGCCGAACATTCCCGAGCCGATGCCATTCGCGGTGATCAGCACCGCGAACGCCCAGTACGGGAAGTCGATCGGCAACACCATCAGCCCGACGAAGCTCCCGCCGAAAACCAACATGCCTGCAGTGGCGAACGCTCGTGCACCGAACCGATCTGACAGGAACCCGGCGACCGGCCCAGATACGAGAAAGCCGACCGTCAACGGCAGCAGGAAAATTCCAGCCCACAAAGGGGTATCGCTGTAGTCGTAGCCGTGCAGCGGCAGCCAGATGCCTTGCAACCAGATGATGAGGACGAACTGCAAACCGCCACGTGCAATGGACGCCGCGAGGCTGGCCGCGTTGCCGGCCGTGAACGCCCGGATCCGGAAAAGACTGAGCTGGAACATCGGATCGCGCACCGACTTCTCGATAACCGCGAAGACCGCGAGCAAGACGAGCCCACCAATAAGCAAGCTGTATACAGCCGGACTCGTCCAGCCCATAGTGTGCCCGTGGTACGGCTGGATGCCGTCGGTGATCGCAACCAGGACGGCGCCGAGGCCCAGAGCGAACGTGATGTTGCCCCACCAGTCGATGCGGCCGGGCTGCCGCTCGCCGTCGTCGCGAAGCTTGCGGTAGGCCCACATCGTTCCGAAAACGCCCACCGGCACGTTGACCCAGAACACTGCCCGCCAGTCCAACACTGCGAGCAGGCCGCCCGCCGTCAGGCCGATGAACTGGCCGGCGAGCGCCGCGACCTGGTTGATGCCGAGCGCGAGGCCGCGCTGGTCGACCGGAAACGCGTCGGTAAGAATCGCGGCGGAATTCGCTGTCAGCATCGAGCCGCCGATCGCCTGCGGCACCCGCCAACCGATGAGCCACAGCGCGCCGTGTCCGCCGTGGTAGGGATCGAAGGACAACATGATGGACGACACCGTGAAGACCACGAAGCCGGCGTTGTAGATCTTGACTCGGCCGAACATGTCGCCGAGGCGCCCGACGGTGACGACGAGGACCGCTTGGATGAGCCGGTATCCCATGATCATCCACAGCAAGTAGCTGACGTTGCCCGCTGCCAGGGGATCTAGCCGAATGCCGCGAAAGATGGCGGGCAAGGCGATGAGAACAATCGACCCGTCCAGGGCGGACATGAACACGGCCAACGTCGTGTTCGACAACGCCACCCACTTGTAGCCATCGTCTTTGCCGCGATCCCGCGCTGGGGCGAGTAACCCTGGTTGCCACCGCATCTAGAGGTTGTGCGCCAATCGCTCGATGAGCGGCGCCGCTGTCATCAGCTCGCGGAGCTCCAGATTGGTGAACCCGGCCGAGAGGGCCTGCGCCAACTGCTCGGTGCGCGCCGTGCGCCGGATCCGCAACGCCGCGTTGCCCGCGTCCGTGATCGAGATCACCACCCGCCGTCCATCCGTCGGGTCGGCCTGCCGCTCGACCAGGCCGCGCGTCTCGAGCGCGCCGAGCGTCGCCCCCATCGACTGCGGGCTGATCTGCTCGATCTTGGCGAGAGCGCCCGGAGTCGTTGGGCCGCCGCGGTCGAGGAGAGCGAGGGCAGAAGTCTCGGGCAACGTGAGGTCGTCGTGACCATCGACCTGCGACTGGCGGAGCTGCCGCCGAAGCAGCCTGATGCTCAGCTGCAGCGCCGCGGCGACCTGCTCGACGTCCGGCTCATCCGAAGTCACCTCCCGAACCTAAAGTACTAAGTCCAGACTTACAAGTCTGGACTTACTAACCAGGCGAAGCCGCCAGTTGGCACAACGAAGCTTTGCCATCCGGAGGTACATCCCGGACGTGCGCTGCCGATATACGGACAAATGGCATCCACACCCACCCCCCGGGCCCACAGTTGAACCTCCACCTGCGCAGCTCCGTCCTGCTCGGCGCCACGCTGCTGGTCGCCGGCCTCGCGGCCGCCCCGACGGCGGCACCGCTGGCGCTAGCAGCTGGCGACGGCACCGTCGCGCCTGCCCTCGTCCCGGCCCTCGCGCCCCCCGTTTCCGTCGTCGACCGGATCGCGGGCAACGACCGCTTTGCGACTGCCGTTGCCGCCTCGGTGTCGACGTTCCCGGCCACCGCGTCGGCCGTCGTGTTGGCGAGCGGCGACTCATACCCCGACGCGCTCGTTGGGGTCACGCTCACGGCGGCCCTCAACGCGCCACTGCTGCTGACCTCGGGCGCCACCTTGCCGCCGGCGACCAAGACCGAGATTGTGCGCGTGCTTCCTGCTGGCGGCACCGTCTACCTGCTCGGCGGCACGGCGAGTGTGCCGAACTCGATTGCGGCGCAGCTCACCGCGATGGGCTATCACACCACTCGCGATGCCGGAACTGACCGCTTCGGCACTGCCCTCGCCGTCGCTGCGGCGCTCGGTAACCCGACCACGGTCATGCTGGTCGACGGCTCGACGTTCGCCGATGCGCTAGCCGCGGGTCCCGCCGCAGCGCACGTGCACGCAGCCGTGCTCCTGACGAACGGCCCGAGCCTGCCGGCCGCCGATGCTGCCTACCTCGCCGCGCACCACGGCACTGTGTACGGCATCGGAACTGCAGGGCATGCGGCAGATCCGGCCGCGATCCCGGTGTTCGGCGTGGGCTCGTCGAGCAGCACGAGTGCGGCTGTCGCCGCAAAATTCTTCCCGGCTCCGACCGCGGTCGGCGTCGCTACGAGCGCGTCCTTTCCCGACGCTCTCGCCGGTGGTGCGCAGGTCGCCCACCTCGGCGGACCGTTGCTGCTGAACGCTCCCGGTGCCATCGACAACCAAGTGGTCAGCTACCTCACAGCGCACGCGCCCACCATCACGCTCGCGCGGATCTACGGTGGCACCAGCGGTGTCAGCGCCGCAGTGTCGGACGCCGCGCGGTCAGCCCTTGGCCTTGCCAATCCGCTGGCCAACACGGCCGACCTCGGCAACGCCGCCGCGCGGTGTGCCTATGTGGTCGGCTACCGAGTCAACATCTCCGGGGTCGTTAGTGGCTACGGATCGCCTGACCTGTTCGAACAACAAACAGTGCTCGCCGTCGTCCATGCCGCCGTCGCAGACCTGAGTTCACGCACCGGCCAGACGTACCGCTACGACGGGACGACGTCCTTCGTCCCGACCCTTACCAACTACAGTCACGGGCCCGACGACCTGGTGATCACTGTCGTGTCTCCGACCAGCACGAACTTCTTCGCATCGGCCCCCGCCGGTGAGCAGTACGGCGGGTACACCCGGTGGCAGCTCGATGGTTCGGGGACGAGTGTCGTGGCGATCTCGCCGGCGATGCTGGCGTTGCCGAGCGGTCTGAACGACGCGGGCGGCGCGAGCTTGTACGCGATCGTCCAGCACGAACTCGGACACTCCGTGGGCTTGCAACACTCGCCGAGCACCTCCGATGTGATGTATTTCCAGGCAAACCCGAAGACGCCCGCCGCCTATAGCCCCGCAGACGCGGCGCTGCTGACGAAATCGCTCTGCCGCTCGTAGCCATTTGGGGGATATCGAGGCCCTAGTTGCGCGACGTAGCTTGTGATGGCTTTACCCGGGGGCGGGGTGCACGGGTCCCTCGGTTACGCACATCTGCCAGGGGCGGGCGATGAAACGAACGCGGCTGTGACGGCGCTTGCCCTGGTGGGCGGCTGTCTGGCCGTCGGTGCCGGCACCCAACTGCTCGCTCGGGCCGATGCTCCAGCGCCGCTACCCAGCGGCACCTATTGCCAGGGCCCACAGCCGACGCAGCCCTCAAGCGGGCCCACGCACGTTTTGGACATCGTGCTCGAGAACGAATCACCGGCGTCAATCGACAGTTCTCCTGACGCGATCTTTCAGCGGGGCATTCTCGACGCACAATGCGGAACGGCCCGTTCATACCGTCACGACGCAACTGCTGCCTGACCCTGGCTTCGAGTCCGGCAACGGCGGCTGGATCGCCTTCAAGGTCGGCACACTCACGAGGGTGAGCACGCCGTTTCATGGCGGCTCGTTCGCGCTCCGGGTAGCCGCAACCGGAACTGCGGCCAACCTCGTCGGTCTGACGCAGAACACCGTGATCAGCAACTCGGTCGCCGGCCGCTCGTACACGGCTTCGTGCTACGTCGAACCCACATCGTCGGGCAGTCTTGACGCCACGATCAGGCTGCTCGAGTACACCCAGAACTTCGGCAGCAACACGCAATTGCAGACCGTCACGGTCATTAACTTGCATCTCAATACCTGGACGCTGGTTCGGGTCACCGGTGTCGCCGTCAGGGCCGGCGAGCGGATCATCCCGCAGATCTATTCGAGCAAGGAGACCACGGCCAACGGCAGCCTGGTCTACGACGACTGCTCGCTGACGTCGCAGTAGGCGCCTAGGCCCGTCGCGGCGCGATAGCGGCTCGACGGACGGTCGCCGAGTGTGGTTGCATGGCGGCCATGATGCGAATGCCCCTGTTGCTTGACCCGTTCTGGGTCGGCCGTCGCGCGCATCACTTTGACCAGCGCTGTCGCTGACCTCGTACGGCACGCCGTCGTCTAGTCACGCGACCCCCTTCCATTTAGTCCGATTCATACCTATGCCTGCCTAATTGCCCGAGAGGATTCCCATGAGCGACGCCTGGAGTTTCGAGACCAAACAGATTCACGCCGGCCAGCATCCCGATGAGGCCACGAACGCGCGGGCGCTGCCGATCTATCAAACGACCTCGTACACCTTCAAGAACACCGACCACGCGGCGGCGCTCTTCGGACTCGCGGAGTTCGGCAACATCTACACGCGCATCATGAACCCGACGCAGGCCGTCGTAGAGGAGCGCGTCGCGGCGCTCGAAGGAGGCGTCGCCGCACTGCTGGTGGCGAGTGGCCAGTCGGCCACAACGCTGGCGATCCTGAACATCGCGAGCGCCGGAGACCACATCGTCTCGAGTCCGAGCCTGTACGGCGGTACGTACAACCTCTTCCACTACACGTTTCCGAAGCTCGGTATCGAGGTCTCGTTCGTCAAGGACCCCGATGACCCGCAGTCGTGGCGCGACGCCGTTCGGCCGAACACCAAGGCCTTCTTCGGTGAGTCCCTCGCCAACCCCAAGAGCGACTTCCTCGACATCGAAACCATCGCGGCGATCGCGCACGAGAACGGGGTGCCGCTGATCATCGACAACACGGTGCCCACGCCGTACCTGCTGCGGCCCTTCGAGTGGGGCGCTGACATCGTCGTGCACTCCGCAACGAAGTACCTCGGCGGGCACGGGACGGCGATCGCGGGGCTCATCGTCGACGGCGGTCGCTTCGACTGGGCCGCGCATGCCGACAAGTTCCCGGGCCTGACGACGCCCGACCCGAGCTACCACGGGGTCGTCTACACCGAGGCGGTCGGCAACCTGGCGTACATCATCAAGGCACGCGTGCAACTGCTGCGCGACCTTGGCCCGGCGATCGCGCCGTTCAATGCGTTCCTGATCGCGCAGGGCCTGGAGACGTTGTCGCTGCGCATCGAGCGGCACGTCGCCAACGCGACGAAGGTCGCACACTGGCTCGAGCAGCGCGACGAGGTCGAGAAGGTTATCTACGCGGGCCTGAAGTCGTCGCCGTGGTACGAGCTCGGGCAGAAGTACTCGCCCCGCGGCGCCGGCGCGATCGTCTCGTTCGAGATCAAGGGCGGTCTCGAGGCCGGGAAGCGATTCGTCAACGCACTCGAATTGCACAGTCACGTGGCCAACATCGGCGACGTCCGATCTCTGGTCATCCACCCGGCGTCCACAACGCATTCACAGCTGTCTCCTGAGGAGCAGTTGGCGACCGGCGTGACGCCCGGTTTGGTCCGGCTCGCGGTCGGCATCGAAGGGATCGACGACATTCTCGCCGACCTCGACCTCGGCTTCCGTGCAGCCAAGGAGGCGTGAGCTCGGTGCCGGACGGCGGTGATCTCATCCCCGCATCGGGGGGTTGGCGCGAGGGAGATCACCCAGGTGACAGGCGCTTCGCCGAGCTCGGGTCATTCGACCTCGAGCTCGGCGGGCACCTGCCCGACGTGCGCGTTGCGTACGAGACGTGGGGCGAGCTGAACGCCGACGCCTCCAACGCAGTGCTCGTGCTGCATGCTCTGACTGGCGACTCGCATGTGGTGGGCCCCGTAGGCCCGGGGCACCTCACGGCTGGTTGGTGGGAGGGCCTGATCGGCCCCGACGCACCCATCGACAGCCGCACGTGGTTCGTGGTCGCACCGAACGTGCTGGGCGGATGTCAGGGCAGCACCGGGCCCTCGTCGCTGCGGACCGATGCGAATCGCCGATGGGAGTCGGCCTTTCCGCGCATCACGGTGCGCGACCAGGTGGCCGTTGAGGCCGCGCTCGCGGATCACCTCGGCATCGCGACGTGGGCGTCGTTGGTCGGCGGCTCGATGGGTGCGATGCGGGTGCTCGAGTGGCTTGTCGGATACCCCAGCCGCACGTCGTCCGCCCTCGTTCTTGCCGTCGGCGCGACCGCAACAGGCGACCAGATCGGCACGCAGAGCGCGCAGCTGCGTGCCATCACGAGTGACCCGCGCTGGCGCGGGGGTGACTATTACGACGCTGCCGACGGAGACGGGCCGCACGAGGGGATGGGCCTTGCGCGTCGCATCGCGCACCTGACGTATCGCAGTGCCGACGAACTGCAACTGCGGTTCGGCAACGAACCCCAAGACGGCGAAAACCCTTTGCGCGACGGTCGTTTCGCCGTGCAGTCGTACCTCGATCATCAGGCTGCGAAGCTGGCCCGCCGCTTTGACGCGGGGACTTACGTAGCGTTAACCGATGCGATGAATACCCACGACGTGGGCCGCGGTCGTGGCGGCGTAAAGGCCGCGTTGAGCTCGATCATTGCGCCGGTCGTTGTCGCCGGCGTCGACTCTGATCGCCTTTATCCGGTGGTGCTGCAGCGCGAACTTGCGGACTGGATCCCGACCACTGTCGGCGGCCTTCGCATCGTGCATTCGGAGTTCGGCCACGATGGCTTCTTGATCGAGCGCGATGCTGTTGGTGCGCTCGTAAGGGAAACCCTCGCCATCGCCGACCGCGTTAGTGCGCCGTGTTGACTCGCGCGTCGAGTGCTTCGAATCGCCAGGCAGCTAGTGCGCGGCGCAACTGGTTGACGCTCGTGGCGAGCATCGCCGGGGTCGTGGCGTCGAGTGAGAACAGCAGCCGGGCCACTCGCAGGCAGCTGCGCCGGGTTGCCGCGAGTGCGTCGTAACCGGCGCCGAGGGGGAGTGCGGCATCACGCGGCAGGACACCATCGAGCTCGGACGGCGAGGTGCTGGGCTCAGTGTCGGCGCTCAGCGAGGAGAGCACGTCGTCGGTCGCATTGAACGCGTGCTCGAGCAGGGTGGTCGTCAGGTGCGGACCGCTTGCCGTTGCGGTCGTGCACGCGCGCAGCAACTCAGCGACCCGCCACCAGATCGCACTCGAGATGGCCTCGTCAGGATCTTTCAACTGGATCACCTGAGCGATCACGGCGTCCGGCATCACTACCTGAGTCTCATGCGTCGGTGCGGTCATCGGGCTCCTGTCGCGGTAGGTCTGCTTTGTTGCGAGTGCAGCCTCACTCTGGTCCGGGATACTGAAAGCCGTCTGAGCTGTCGCTGGGAAGTTCCTGGCAGTCTCGCCCGGCCGCACGCGGGGCCCAACCCGAATACAATGAAGATCGTCGAATAGTGGAGTTGCGAGCACCGTGGCGGACCAGCAAGGCCCACCAGACTTCGAGCCTGGGCGCGTGTCGCGGCCGTACCTCTACGCGCCGGGTGAGCTGCCCGGCGGGCAGCCGCCGGTGCCAGTCCAGCAGAAGCGGCGCCGCTGGGAGCGTGCTGGCGGTACGGCGGCCGCCGGTGGCGGCGTGGCTGCCAAGGCGGGCCTGCTCACCAAGCTGTTTCTGGCGCTGAAGGCCAGTGTCGTACTGGTCAAGTTCAAGTTCGCGCTCAGCATGGCCGTGTCTGTCATTGCGTACGCCTTCATCTTCGGCTGGTGGTACGCGGTCGGCTTCGTCGCGCTGATCGCAGTGCACGAACTCGGGCATGTGGTCGCGCTGCGCTTCATGGGCATCAAGGCGTCGCTGCCGACCTTCATCCCGTTCATGGGCGCATTCGTCACGATGAAGTCGAAGCCGAAGTCCGTCGCGCACGAGGCGGTCAGCGCTCTCGCCGGTCCGGCTGTCGGGACTCTTGGTGCCTTGGCCGCGTTCGAGCTGTCGCATGTCTTCAACTCCCCGTTGTTGCGCGCGCTGGCTTACACGGGCTTCTTCCTCAACCTGTTCAATCTGGTGCCCGCATTGCCGCTGGACGGCGGGCGGGTGGCGGGTGCGTTGCATCCCGCGCTGTGGATCGTCGGGTTGGTTGCTGCGGGCGTGTTCGCGATCCTGCACCCGAGCCCGGTACTCATCTTCATTCTGGTGCTCGGCACCGTCGAACTGGTCCGGCGTTGGAGAACCCATAAGTGGATCGACGCCTCCTACTACGCGATTCCGCCGTCGACGCGGGTCGCCATCGGATCCGCGTACGCTACGGTCGCCGTGATTTGCCTGTGGGGCATGAGCCTCGCCTACGTCCCCCGCTAGAGGAGTAAGCGTGTCCGATCAGACCGACGCCAAGCAGGAGTTGCAGGCCGAGATTGACGAGATCGATCAGACTTTGCGCAGCCTTCACGGCGAGCGCGGTACGCAGGTCGACGACGAGGGCGACCAATCTGACGGTGCCGCCGACCTGACCAACTACGAAGAAGAGCAAGCGCTGATCGAGAACCTCGAAGCACGCCGCCAATCACTGGTGGAAAAGCTCAACGGCGCATAGGAGATCGCCGCCCCGATCTACCCGCGGGGCTTAAAGAAGGCGTTGCTCGGTTTCTGCATCAGTAGCACCACGATGGCCACGTCGAGCAGTCCGCTGATAAGGCCGACTACCCGGCTTGCAGCCGCGACGGTTTGGCCGAGCGACGCGAGCGCGCTGATGATGCCAAGCCCCGTGATGACCCAGGTGACGATGCGCGCCCAGTTCTTGCCTTTGCGGACTTGCAGCGCCAGCAAAATGAACAGCACGACGAAGACGATCCCGAACACCACACCCGCCCCGATCGCGACGTTCACGGCAGTGTTGATCTTGGCTGAGTCGAAGTTGGGATTCTTCTTGGCGATGTCGGCGCGCAGGGTGCTCTTGGTTGAAAGGGCAACGACCAACGACACGAGCCCGAGAACTGCGGCGACGAACATCAGCCGCACTGCGTTGACCACCGACGAAGGTGCTGGCCCGACCGGAACGGGCGGGCTGTACTGAGCAGGCGGCATTGCGCCGTAGCCAGGAGCTGGCGGAAGCGGCAGCTGATATGCCGGTTGAGCTGTGGGTTCAGTCGGTTCGGACATGTGCTCCCCTGGTCTTTGATATGTGGGTGTTAGGCGTCCCGACGGTTCAACAGCCAGGCCGCGAGGCCTAACAGAATTGCTGTCCACAAGCAGAAGACACCAAACCCTTGCCACGGCGAGAGCAGGTCAGTCTTGCTCTCATGCGCCTGCCCGATCAAGTGGCCAGCCTCTGACGGCATGTATGCGTGGACGTGCTTGCCGAGACTGCCCGGCAGCAGTTGGGCGAGTGGCGCGAGCACCAGCACAAACGCGATGACACCGGTAATGGCGCCCGCAGTGTGTCGCACCAGAGCGCCGATCGCGAGCGCGAACAGCCCGAGAACCGCGAGGTAAAGGCCGCCGCCGATGACGGCTCGCAATACACCAGGGTCACTGAGCGAGACCGGTGCATGGTTGTGAATGATCTTCGCGCCAAGAAAGAACGACGGGAACACCACGAGTTCGCCAAGCACGAAGATGCTGAAGGCGAAGACGGCACACTTCGCCGCGAGCATAGGCGTGCGCTTCGGAACGGCAAGCAGGCTGGAGCGAATAGAGCCGGTCGAATACTCACCAGCCATCACGAGTACGCCGAGCACGCAGATCGTCAGTTGGCTGAACGCTAAGCCGCTACCGAGAATGAAGCTGGTCGGGTCGGCGAGGATGTCGGCACGCTGTGAGGGGTCGGCTTTGGCCCAGTTGTGCTCGTTCAGCCAGACGAGCAGCGTGGTGAAGCCTGGGGTGAGAACGGCGAGCAGGAGCAGCGACCACAACGTCGAACGCACGGTGACGAGCTTGGTCCACTCTGAGCGCAGCAGCCGCGCCGTCTTGACCCCAGTGGACGGAGCGTCTGTCACGGCCGACGGTACTGCCGTTGCGGTCGTCATGCTGCACTCCCTTCGGCGGACGACGGATCGGGCGCGCCGCCGATCGACCCCTCGTACTCGGCGCTACCTCGCGTCAGTTCCATGAACGCCTCCTCGAGCGATGCTGCCTGTGGAGCGAGTTCATGGAGTTCGATCCCGGCGCTTGCGGCGAGATGCCCGATCCGCGGGGCAAGGAGGTTACGAACGGTCACCTCGTCGGCGTCCGTCTTCGCGATGACGCCGCCATCGGCGGTGATGAGCTCGGCCAGCCGGGCCACGTCGGGAGACTTCACCAAGACCGACTTCTCGGAGCTTCGTTCGATGAACTCCTCTGTGGTGCAGTCGGCCATCAACTTGCCGCGGCCGATGACAATCAGATGATCGGCCGTGACGGCCATCTCGTTCATCAAGTGACTCGAGACGAAGACCGTTCGTCCTTCAGACGCGAGTCGCTTGAGCAAATTCCGGATCCAGAGGATCGCTTCGGGGTCGAGTCCGTTCACCGGCTCGTCGAGCACTAGGACATCGGGGTTGCCGAGCAGCGCGGCGGCGATACCGAGCCGCTGGCCCATGCCGAGGGAAAATCCCTTCACCCGCTTCTTGGCGACGCTACTCAGGCCGACGAGCTCGATGACCTCGTCAACGCGCTTACGCGGCAAGCCTTGGCTCTGTGCCAACACGAGCAGGTTGTTGTACGCACTGCGACCACTGTGAACGGCGCGCGCTTCGAGCAGCGCGCCGACCACTCGTAGCGGTTCGGCGAGGTCGCGATAGTGCCGACCGTCGATCGTTGCGCTGCCGGTATCGGGACGGTCGAGTCCGAGGAGGAGTCGCATCGTCGTCGACTTGCCTGCACCGTTCGGGCCAAGGAAGCCGGTCACAGTGCCTGGCTGCACGGTGAACGACAGGTGATCGACCGCGAGCTTGTCGCCGTACCTCTTGCTGAGATCGCGCGCCTCGATCACGCTCGGTCCTCCCTCGTCTGTGTGCAATCGAGCTAGCACCCAAGCTATCGGGCGAGCGCCCGGAACACCGCAGACAAATGTCACCTGCGCGTGGCTGGCGCCCGCCCGGTAGGGTAGACGCCGCACGATCGGCGGTGATGCACGATCGGAAGGGGTTCGGTGGCTGACGTAGAGACCGAACTCGTGCGCGAGCAGCAGTATGTTGACCGCTTGTACTCCAGGCTCGATGAGCTGCGCGACCGCACCGAACGCGAGCTGATCGCCGTCCGGGCTACTGCTCCTTCGGGTACCCATCAGAACCGCTCTGAGCGCGATTCGTTCGCGGGCCTCTATGAGCAGCGCCTCTCACAGCTGCGGGCGGTCGAGGACAGGCTGGTCTTCGGTCGGTTCGACACCGTTGAAGAGGGACGCCGATATGTGGGGCGCATCGGGTTGTCCGACGAGGATCGCCACCAGCTGCTCATCGACTGGCGAGCGCCCGCCGCGAGGCTCTTCTACCAGGCAACTGCTGCCTCTCCCGGCGACGTGGTGCGGCGTCGCCACCTGACGACGCGCAACCGAGCGGTGACGGCGATCGAGGACGAGGTGCTCGATCTCGACGGGCTCGAGGCGAGTGATCTTTCGACGCTGTCGGGTGAAGGCGCGCTGCTCGCCGCGCTCAACGCGAAACGCACCGGCCGCATGGGCGACATCGTCGCGACGATCCAGGCCGAGCAGGACGACGTCATCAGGGCGGAACTGCCCGGGGTGCTTGTCGTTCAGGGCGGTCCTGGTACCGGGAAGACCGCTGTCGCGCTGCATCGCGCCGCGTACCTGCTCTACACGCACCGCGAGCGGTTGGCCAGAAGCGGTGTGCTCCTGGTCGGGCCGAACCAGACTTTCCTGCGCTACATCGAGAAAGTGCTCCCGTCGCTGGGCGAAACAGGCGTCGTGATGGTGACACCAGGGGAGTTGTTGCCCGGCGTCGTCGCGACGACAGATGACGTGGCCGAGGTCGTCGCGCTGAAGGGCGATGTCCGCATGGCTGGCGTGATTGCGGCCGCCGTCGAGCAGCGCCAGCGGATTCCTGATGGCCCGCGCATGCTGAATGTCGAAGGTCACCAGTTGGTATTGCGCCCGCACGTTGTTGCTGCGGCCCGCGCCCACGCGCGCCGCAATCGTCGGCCGCACAATCTCGCGCGCGTGTCGTATGTGAAGGAGATTCTCGACGGGTTGGCATCGCAGTACGCGCGCCTGCTCGGCGTCCAACTCTCGGCCGACAACCGCACCGAGTTGCTCGCGGACCTGCGCGAATCACCGGACGTGCGACGCGAGGTCAACCTCACCTGGATGCCGATGACGCCGCAAAGCTTGCTTGAAGGTCTGTACGCCGAGCCGCAACGGTTGGCCGCAGCAGCACCGCATCTGGACGACGCGCAGCAGGCGAAGCTTTTCCGCGATCGCGGTGCGCCATGGACCATTTCCGATGTTCCGTTGCTCGACGAGGCTGCCGAACTCCTAGGCGATGACGACACCGGTGGCTACGAGCTCAAGCGGCAGGCGGCTCAGCAACGGTCGGCCGAAATCGAATATGCGAAAGGTGCGCTGCAGATTTCCGGCGGCGCTGGGGGGCTCGTCAGCGCGGAGGCACTCGCTGGTCGGTTCGCCGACGAAGGACCGATCTTGAGCGCTGCAGAGCGTGCTGCCGTCGACCGCACCTGGGCGTACGGGCACGTCGTCGTCGACGAGGCTCAGGAGTTGTCGGCGATGGCGTGGCGGTTGCTGATGCGCCGGTGTCCCGCGAAGTCGATGACACTTGTCGGCGATATTGCGCAGACCGGTTCGGCGGCTGGTGCTCATTCGTGGGCGGAGGTCTTGGATCCGTACGTCGAGGGTCGCTGGCGGCTCA
>Ga0208357_1001525_pt1 | contig 16662 bp, 13 predicted proteins | sample NGESurdeep092012_6_FD_184487 | JGI IMG/M metagenome (GOLD analysis project Ga0208357, IMG submission 184487) | Arctic peat soil microbial communities from Barrow, Alaska - NGEE Surface sample F52-2 deep-092012 (SPAdes) | ecosystem: Environmental > Terrestrial > Soil > Wetlands > Peat ... | reverse complement strand
TCCGTCCGCAGAGAACGCGGAGCTGGCTCGGCGTACATCAACCTGGCCGCGCTGCAGAATGTTGAGTGCTGCATTGATTGCGGTGTCACGCGCAGCTTCTTCGGGGATCACTATCGTCGCTGGCCAATCCTCCCGACCCGGGGCGCGATTACCCATTACTGCGTTCTGTTCGACCTGCGAATACGTGCGCATCCACTCTGTGTGATCTGCAGCGCCCTGTGTGAGAAGCGCCATCGTCGCGGCGGTTTGGTAGCGAACGATATCGCCGATAGTCCAGTTGCCGCCGGGCCATGTGGTGAGAAAATCGACGCCGGACTTTTTCGGGTCAACGTTATAACCTGGACGCAGTGAGTCGAACGATACCGTGATCGGGGAAGCGAGATTCGCGCTCGCAGTCTCCGTAAGGATGCGAATTGCGCCGTGGTAGTGTTGATATGCGCGCGCGGGAGTCCACGCGTCGTACGATGTGTTGTTGGCGATGCCCCGGAATCCATCCGAAGTCAGGCGCCATGTCATCGCCTTGCCCATCTGTGCAACGCCAGCCATCAGGATCGGATCGATGTTCGGCTCGATTGGATCCATGTACGGCGGAATGAACAGTCGCGTGCCGTTGGCGCCCTGCTGATGGATGTCGTTTACGATCGCAGGATGCCACTGACTGTATAGCGAGTCGATGACCATCTGTGTCTCGACCTGGGTGAACGCGTACCAGTCGCGGTTGTCGTCGTGTCCTGTGTAGTGATGATACAGTACGGGCGGACCGCTGCCTTCCCACGCAGTTCCCATCGAACTGGCGTACCAGTCGTGCACGATGTCCACGCCGTCCGGATTGAGCGAAGGAACCAGAATCACAATCGTGTTGCGCCGGATCGACTGCGCATTCGCATCCTCGTCGCCAACGAGCTTCTGTGCCAGCACCATCGGTGTGAGGATCCCACCGACCTCAGTCGAGTGAATGCTGGAGGTCACGAGAATAACGAGCTTTCCGTCTGCCTTGAGTGTTGTGATCTGACCGGGAGTCGTCAGCCGCGGATCCGACAGCAGCCGCTGGACGTTTTTGTAATGAGCCAGATTGGCGATCGTCGTCGAGTCGCTGATGTATACGGCCACAAACGGTCTGCCCAGCGTAGTTTTGCCGAGTGTGTGGACCTGGATGCGCGGCGACGCCTTTTCGAGAGCGTGGAAGTACGCGACGACCTGCTTCCATTCGGGGAGTTTCCGATCGGTTCCCGGCACGAAGCCGATCACCGACGCCGGAGTCGGGACGGCCCGTCCAGCGGTTTGCGCCATGACAGGCGCCGGGATGCTCGATGACAGGACAACGACCGCGGACAGTATCGACAGCAGGGAAGTGCGCACCATTCAAGGGCTCCAATTGGCGGGATTCGGGGCCAAATCCGCGTGAAATCCTGGTACAATCGGCCCCCTCGGGGAGGCGGGGGCCGAGGAAGGAATATAGGCCGACGCGGCCTCCTGACCAGCATGGTCTGAAAGCGGCTGCTCCCGGGGGAAAATAGCTATTGCGATCACCGCTTTGACTGTTTATACATTCCTGGTGAATAAAATTACAGTCGGCGTTCTGGGTGCCTCGGGCTACGCGGGTCGGGAGCTCTGCGAGCTCGTGGCTCGGCATCCGGCAATGGAGCTGGGTTTCGCGTCGGCGAATTCCCGGGCCGGGGAGCGCGTGCGCGCCGCTGGCCAGTCCATAACGCTGATTCCGACGGACGACGCTCAGCTGGATAGCGCCGACCTGGTTTTCTCGGCGCTGCCGCATGGCACTTCCGCAACCTGGGTCGAAGCCGCTGCCTCTGCCGGCGCAAAGGTCGTGGATCTGTCGGCCGATCTTCGGCCGGGAAACGGTTCCGGGCAACGGGTAGAAGCTGTTCCCTACGGACTGACTGAGTTGATGCGTCCGGAACTGCTCGATGCAGACATAGTTGCAAATCCGGGCTGCTATCCGACCGCGATCCTTATCGCGCTTGCACCATTGCTCGCGCGGTCGCTTGTCGTGAAAGGCGCGACGATCAACGTGAGCGCTGCGAGCGGAACAACGGGCGCCGGCTTCACGCCAAAACCGGAGCTCATGTTCGCCGAGGTCGCGGAAGATTTTCGCGCATACTCTGTTGGCAATGAGCATCGTCACCTGAACGAGATGCGGGCAGTTGTCAGCAACCTGGGTGGCGATAACGACATTCTGTTCACGCCACATCTGCTACCCGTTGCGCGCGGAATTCTCGCGACGATAACAGTTCCCGTTACTGAGCGGTTGGCGAACCCTATCCAGCTCTGGCAGGAGATGTACGGTCACGAACCGTTCATCGAAGTGAGTGATACGCCACCATCGCTGCGCGACGTAGTGCGTCGGAACGTGGTTCGCCTGAGCGTGGTGCACGCGGCCAACGTGCGTCAGCCGACACTCGTGATTGTCGCAGCGATCGACAATCTCATGAAAGGTGCGGCCGGCCAGGCGATCCAGAATGCGAATCTCATGCTCGGAATCCCCGAAATCGCGGGTCTTCCTTCATGACTCCATCGATAAAGCGGGTCGTGAAGATCGGCGGTCGCGCACAGTCGGCGGATACGCTCGCGTCAAGCATTGCCTCGGCGTGGATTGCAGACGGAGCGATGTGCGTCGTGCATGGCGGTGGCGACGAGATCTCGGCGTTGCAGCGCAAGCTTGGTGGCGAGCCGCGGTTCGCTGGGGGCAGGCGCGTGACAACTGCTGCAGATCTCGAAATAATCCGGATGGTGCTGTCCGGGGTCGTGAACAAGCGATTGGTATCGCAGTTCAATGCGGCTGGCGCACGGGCGATCGGGCTGTCAGGCGAGGATGCGGACCTCATTTCTGCGCAACCGCTTGGCATCTCCGAATTTGGTTTTGTTGGAATGCCGGTCAGCATCAACACATCGTTGATAGAGATGCTCTGGCTTTCGGGTCTATTGCCGGTCGTGTCGCCGCTTGCAGCGAGCGCTGAAACTCCAGGTACAGCTCTCAATGTTAACGGTGACGACGCGGCTGCCGCGCTTGCCGTCGCACTGGGGGCAGACGAACTGCTCATCATCGCCGATGTCGAGGGAGTGCTCGATTCATCGGGGCGGGTGATTGATGAGCTGGACATCGACGAGGCGCGTGCACTCATCGCATCGGGCGTGGCTGCAGGTGGGATGGCAGCAAAACTCGAAGCGGCGCACGCTGCTCTCGCGGGCGGGGTGCAGTCCGTGCGCATTTCCGATCTGCCCGCGCTGGAAGATTCCACCCGCGGCACACTTGTAACGCTCGCAACGGTAGGTGCGAAGTGACGACGATGACCCTTCCAGTAATGCAGATAGGCGCCGACAACGATGTGTCGGCAGCTACCGCCGCGCCACCACCCATTCTCGGGACATACAAGCGTCCACCAGTTGAGATGGTACGCGGCAACGGCGTGTATCTCTACGACGAGACCGGAAAGGCATATCTCGATTTCGCGAGCGGGATTGCGGTCAACGCGCTTGGCTATAACGACGCCGGCATCGCCGGCGCGATCAAAGACGCGCTGCAGACCGGGTTGCTGCACACATCCAATCTGTACCGCACGCGGCCCGGCGAGGAGCTCGCGCAGTTTCTAGTCGACAACTCGTTTGCGTCGTCGGTGTTCTTCTGCAACTCCGGTGCCGAAGCGAATGAAGGCGCGTTCAAGTTTGCGCGCAAGTTCGGTCGCAGCATCTCGCCAGAAAAAACGGGGATAGTCTCGCTGCGCGGTGCATTTCACGGTCGCCTTTTCGCGTCGCTTGCCGCGACGGATCGCCCTGCTTATCAGGCTCCATTCCTCCCGCTCACGCCCGGTGTGTCGATTGTCGAGCGTACAATCGAGGATCTCGACGCCGCGCTGGATGCGCGCACTGTAGCTGCTGTGATCGTGGAGCCAGTGCAGGGTGAGGGTGGAGTTCGCGTGATCGATCACGGACTGCTCGCGGAGTTGCGTGCACTTACTCACGAGCGCCGGATCGCACTCATATTCGATGAGATCCAGTGCGGCTTCGGTCGTACGGGCACCTTGTTCGCGTACGAGCAGACGGGTGTTGTGCCCGACATGATCACAGTTGCGAAGCCGATGGCCGGCGGCTTGCCGATGGGCGCCGTGTTGATGAGCGCCGAGATCGCTTCTGAAATCAAGCCCGGTGATCACGGCACCACGTTTGGTGGCGGCCCGTTCGTCGCGAGTGTTGCGTTGCATGTTGTGAAGCGCCTTGCCGAACCTGCATTGTTGCAGCAGGTGCGCGACAATGGTGAGTGGTTTGGCGAGGAGCTGCTTACGGTGAAGCGCCGCACAGGTCGTGTCCGCGCAGTTCGGGGAATGGGGTTGATGTGGGGAATGGACGTTGTCGAGCCAGCGGCTGGCGTAGTGGCGCGCGCCATGGACGCCGGGATGCTGATCCTGTCTGCCGGCGAGTATACCCTTCGCCTTTTGCCGCCACTCGTTATTACGCGTAATGAACTGCGGGAAGGGCTTGCCCGTCTTGAGGAAGTATTGAAATGACAATGGAACTTTCTACATCAATAACCCTGCGTCCAGCCAGACCGTCAGATATTGACGGCATCGCATCACTCGTGAACGGATATGCCGCCGAGGCGATCATGTTGTACCGCTCACCGGACTCCGTGCGCATGACGTTGCACGATTTTGTAGTTGCCGTTGGTCCGGATGGATCGGTGATGGCGTGTGGCGCATTGAAGGAGTACTCGCCATCACTTGCGGAAGTTGCATCCGTAGCGGTCGCGCGCGACGCGCATGGCCTCGGGCTTGGCACGGCAATCGTTGCTGAAGTAGAGAAACTCGCCCGCAAGCGTGGGGTTGACGAGTTGTTCGCGCTGACGCTGACACCCAAGTTTTTCGAGAGCGCTGGCTACATTGTTGGTGACAGGGCGTTGTATCCTGAGAAGATCCGACGCGACTGCCTCAAATGCCCGCGCAGGATTCGTTGCAACGAGTACTGTGTGGTGCGTCCCGTACAGGAAGCGATTGCTGTGGCTGCGTAGATCGCAGTGGCGTTGGTTCGCCGACAGGGCTGGAATCTGCTAAGATTCGGTATTCCGAACGAGGTTCCACATGGCTGAATCGACAACTGCGATACCGGCGCACGCAGACTACGGGCTAGACGCGCCGGGGGTAGTCCGCACTCTGGCAATCCTCGGGATCCTGTGCGTGGTCGGCGCGTTCCTGTGGCCGCGGCTCTCATTTACGAGCCCGACGATCCAGCACATCGCGGTTCATCCAACATTATTGTGGATGGGTTGCGGATTCCTTGCGGGATCCGGTCTGATGATCGCGAGCAGCAAGTGGGGAAAACTTAGAGCGCGAGACAATCTGCTGGATCGCTTTCAACTCACCGGGAGTGAAACCGTACTGGACGTGGGGTGCGGCCACGGCCTGTTGTTGATCGGCGCTGCCAAGCGGCTGACGACGGGGAAGGCGATTGGAGTCGATCTCTGGTCGCAAGTCGATCAGAAGGACAATTCATCGGCAGCGGCGATGGCTAACGCGCAAGAAGAAGGAGTCGCGGACCGCGTGGATGTACGCGATGGTGACATGCGCGCGCTGCCGTTGGACGATTCCTCCGTCGATCTCGTACTTTCGTGTCTTGCTATCCACAACGTCTCCGGTTCGGAGGAGCGACGAAAGGCGATTCGGGAAATCGTGCGTGTGTTGAAACCCGGTGGTCGAGCGGGCATAATCGACATTTCGAACGTAGGCGAGTATGCTGACGAACTTCGCAAGGCCGGTATGACGTCGGTGAGCACGCACGGGATCACGCCGTGGATATACCCGCCAACTCGAGTGCTGACGGCTATTAAATAGCGATGGACGACGTAGGGTCGACCGAGCATCGTTCTCGTTCTGTCTGCCGCGGCGCGATTCATGAATGTCCAGTCTCATATGACCAGCCGTACTTCAATGCGCCGGGATCCCCCACGACGTCCGGTAAAGCAACGCATCATCTGGGCGCCAGTTGCGTCTGCTCTGGTGCTCGTGGGTCCTGCCGTTCTTGCGGTAGTCACGGGGCAGGTGTTTCTATTTCCGAGCCTCGGTCCTACCGCGGTAATGCTGGCGCACGAGCCTCAGCACCACAGTTCGCGTCCGTACGCAGTGCTGGTGTCGCATGCCGTGGGATTCCTCGCCGCATCTGTCAGCGTCGCGATTTTTGGCGTTGCCTTCGCACCTTCGGTGTTTGAGACCCATACTGTAAGTTTGGCGCGTGCTTGCGCCGCAGTGCTGGCCCTGGCGTTGGCAGTGTTCCTGGAAGTCGTGCTGCACGCCGAGCACCCACCGGCGGCCGCCACAACGTTGCTGGTTGCGCTGGGGTCATTCCAGCCGACACTGTACAGCGCGTTCCTCATCATGAGTGGCGTCGTCGTTGTGCTCGCTATCGGGGAACCACTGCGACGGGTTCGGCTGAAGCTGGAAGCGCGACTGGACGATCCGGACGCGAGTAGTCAGATCGTGTAACATTCGGGTGTCGGCCGGCATTGATAAGATGAAAATGCCGAGACCTCACGCCGTCCTCACACTTCAATCGAGCGAGCCGCTGACGCAGGACAAAGTGCTCGGGCGCACGATCGCTGGTGATCCATCTGGAATAGCCGAGTTATACGAACGGCACGCGGCTTCGTTGTTCCGGACCGCGTACCGGATGCTTGGCTCGCGCGCCGACGCGGAAGACGTTGTCCACGATCTCTTCGTCGGACTCCCCGAAGCGCTCCGGCGGTATGAAGACCGTGGTCGGCTGGATCAGTGGCTCACGCGAATAATCATACGTCTGAGCCTCATGCATTTGCGCAACGAACGCCGTCGCCGCTCCACGCCGCTTATGGATATGCCGCAACTGGCTGGCACGGAGAGATCGGATGCTCGGCTTGAGCTGACGGAACTGGAGCAGGCCGTGATGGCCCTCCCAACCGGGCTTCGCGCCGTATTCGTTCTCCGGCAGGTAGAAGGCTACTCATATGAAGAAATCGCAGCACTGCTCGATATCAGCGTCGGCGCGTCCCGGGTTCGCCTCGCGCGCGCAATAGAAAGGCTTCGTCGCACACTTCTATGAGCTTCATCGACAAGGTAACCGTCATGCACTATTTCTCACGCCATCCTGCGCAGGCTGAATTGAGCGACTTCCTTGCCGGGAGCGATTCGGGCTTGCGCTCTCGCATCGCGTCGCACCTCGAGCACTGTCAGTCGTGCCGCGACGTTCTACAGTTGCTGCGCGGTGCGAGTGCTTCACAATGGAACGCGCCTGGCACGGAACCGTCACCGGAACTGCTCGCGCGCATTCTCGAGAGTCGCGCATCCGACGCGCGAGTAATTCTGCCGTCCGACACTCAAATCGCAGGTTCTAGGAGTACCCCCAACCGGCTATCACTGATTGCTGCAGCGGCAGTGATACTTGCCGTGATCGGCGGCGTGCTGGTGACCCGGACCGCGAGCGATGTGGAGGCTGGTGCGACGAGTGGGACGCTTGTGTTGAATCCTGCAATGCCTCGACCAGGCCAGACTGTCAGTGTGACATACCGTGCGGCCGCAATGTTGGCCAACCAGCCGACCCTCGTGCTTCGGGCGCGCATGCGCGACACAGGCAGTGAATCATACAACGCTGGGTTCCCGACAGTCCGCGCAGCCATGCTGCAGCGCGGTGCAGATGGAGTATTCACCGGGCATTTCGTAATTCCGGCCAATATTGTGTATGCCGCGCTCGCCGTCGCAGATACAAGTGCTCAAAGCGTCGACGACAATGCCGGTCGCGACTGGGAAATACTTGTCTCCGATTCTACAGGGAAGCCGCTGTTCACGGCGTTGGATCAACGCGCCAACGACATGATGGGCCGAAACTGGGAAGAGGGGCTCGCAACCGCGCATCGCATGGTGGCGTTGTACCCGCGCGATCTGAGGGCGTGGAGTTGGCTTCGCGCATTCAACGGATGGCTCGGCAAGGTTGGCGATGACAGCATACGAGTTCGTGACCGTGCGCAGCTTGCCAAGTTCGATTCCATGTTCACAAACGGCGTCGCGTCTGATGCTGACATCGGAAGGATGGCTTGGTTCGCAGACGGGATCGACTCCAGCATTGCCGCGCACTGGCGCGCCCGGCTGATGCAGCAGGCTCCGCGCAACTCGTTTGCGGTACAGTGGCGGCTGATCGCGATCCTCGACACCCTGCATCAGCGAAATGACACGGCTACTGTGCTCCGTCAGATGGATGCGCTGTGGGATTCTGCGCCGCTGGACCCGAAGGCGCAGATAGCGACATACGCTACCGGGGTGGCAATGGATGCGGCCGACACAACTCTCATCAAACTCTGGACAACGCGACAGGCGCTTGGCGGGGGCGACAAACGCGATTTCGCACGATGGGTCGCGACGCAATTCACAAAGATACCCGCACTTCGCGCTGAGGGCATTAAGCTGGTACGCAATGAGATGGACAGTCTTGCCATACTTCACCCGTCAGAGCAGGCACTGGACGAAACGATTGCCGAACAGCGGGCGCGTCACAATGTCAGCCGCCGCAATCTGCTCGCAACGCTGGGACAGGCACTAGTTGCAAGCGGAGATTACGCGGGTGCGCGCCAGGTACTCGACGAGGCCGTATCGAAAGGCTGGAATCTGGAAGTCTTTCGCGCCGTGCGAACCGCCAGTCTTGCGGCCGGTGATACAGCGCATGCACTGACGATGGCTGCGCGAATAAGCGTCGATCCGCGGACTTCACCGACATTCACCGACTCACTGCGCCCGGTCGCAGAACGCGTCCTCGGCGCTGCAGGATGGAACGCGGAACTGGCCACAGCGCGAAAGGAATTCGTCAAGCGCATGCTTGAAAGTTCAACTCCACGATCGATACGGGGTGATCCGCGATTGCGCGACCTTGATGGTCAGACGACCAAACTCAGCGCGCTTGCGCAGGGGAAGGTCACTATCGTCGCATTCTGGTCGCGATTCTGTGGCCCGGCGATCGAGGATCTGCCTGTCATGAACGCCGTCGCGACGCGCCTGGCGAAATCTGGTGTCCGGGTGGTGAGTGTCGTTGACGAGGCAAACTCATCTGCCGCGCTGAAACAGTTCCTGCGAGACAGGAAGGTAACAATGCCGACGTATCTTGACAGCTGGCACGAAGGCAGCCGCGCGTTCAATCAGTGGGGCACGCCGGACTACTATGTAATCGACGCTGATGGAAGAATACGGTTCGCGGGAACCAATTCCGCAGAGACGGTGCTCGCCCGCGCCGAGGCTTTGCGAATGTCCGAGAACTGACGTTCAGACTTCGCACCTCCCCTAACTATTGACCGCTATCGTCTCCAGCGCTTCCCATCGTAGCATCAATTGAGATATCTCGGCGTCCAGTTCCTTCAGACGCACACTCGCCGCGCTAACCGCAACACCGTCGCGCAGAAATACCGGATCGGCGAGTGAAGTGTACAGCTGCTCACGTTCCGTTTCCAGCTTACCGATACCGTCAGGGAGAGCCGCGAGTTCGCTCGTCTCCTTATATGTAAGACGACGCTTGCGCGGCTCTTGTGCAGTCGCCGCGTTGCGCTTGGGCGCCGATGTGGCAGGAACAGCACGCTCGGCTACTTTCCGCTGCCGCACCCAATCCGAGTAACCACCGGCGTATTCGGTGACACGTCCACCGCCTTCGAAGACGAGCGTGCTCGTCACAACATTATCCAGAAATGCGCGGTCATGGCTCACGACCAGCAACGTGCCACTGAACTCGAGCAGCAACTCTTCGAGCAGATCAAGCGTTTCGATATCCAGATCGTTGGTCGGTTCATCCATCACCAGCAGATTGAACGGCCGAATGAATAGTCGCGCAAGCAACAGTCGGTTGCGCTCTCCGCCGGATAGCGCGCGAACTGGCGCACGCGACCGGTCCGGTGCAAAGAGGAAATCCTCGAGGTAGCCGAGTACGTGTTTGCGCGCACCACCGATCTCGACGAACTCTGCGCCATCGGCAACACTCTCGAATACGCTGCGGTCCGGATCGAGCTGCTCGCGGAGTTGATCGAAGTACGCAATCTGGAGGCCGGTGCCCGAACGGATAGTTCCGGAATCCGGGGTCAGTTCTCCGAGCAATAGTCGCAGAAGTGTAGTCTTCCCTGAGCCATTGGGCCCGATCAGACCAACTCGATCGCCCCGCGCTATAATCGTCGAGAAATCGCGAATGATTGTGCGATCACCCCGCGCAAATGATATCCCGCGAGCCTCGACAACCAGCTTTCCAGATCGCTCTGACTCCTGCGCCTGCAATTTTGCGGTGCCCGTGCGCTCTCTGCGCGCACTGCGCTCAACTCGAAGCGCTTCAAGCGACCTGACACGTCCCTCATTGCGAGTGCGGCGAGCCTGAATCCCTGTACGAATCCACACCTCCTCCTTCGCCAGCTTCTTGTCGAACTCGACCCACTCTCGCTGTTCATTCGCAAGCGACGCTTCCTTTCGGACGAGGTACGTATCGTAGTCAGTGCCCCAGTCAACCAGTCGACCGCGATCCAGTTCGACAATTCGAGTTGCGACGCGTCGGAGAAAAGCACGATCGTGTGTGACGAGTACGAGTGTGATTTCGCGATCGATCAGAAAAGATTCCATCCACTCGACTGCTTCAACATCCAGGTGATTTGTCGGCTCGTCGAGTAGCAGTACGTCGGGCTCGGCGATCAGCGCGCGTGCGAGCAGTGTCTGGCGTTTGCGACCTCCAGACGCGGCGGCGAATTGCAGCTCTCCGTCCAGCGCAAGATGAAACAGCACGGTCTCGACGCGCGACTGCACCTGCCACGCATCTGAAGCATCGAGTGCCCGATGGAGCCGGTCGAGCTCGCGGAGCGCGCTCGGACTCCCGGTAGCCGCAACTTTGTGGCTCGCGGCGTGATAACGGGCCAGCAAGCGTCCAGTATCGCCGAGTCCAGCAGAGACCACGTCGAAGATCGTGCCGGCCAGATCGGATGGGATCTCCTGCTCAAGGCGAGCGACGGTGACACCAGTCTGGCGTACGACTTCGCCCGTGTCCGGCGCCATCGTACCGTCGAGGAGCTTCATGATCGTGCTCTTGCCGGTGCCGTTTCTCCCCAGCAGGCAGACCCGCTCGCCGCGCTCGACCGTAAGATTGGCGCGATCCAGTATGGGTGGGCCGCCGAAAGCGATGCTGACGTCCTGCATTCCGAGGAGCGCCATTACGGTGTCTGTTCCAGGTACGGGTATCTCAAGACTGAAGATTAACAAGTAAATTGGGTTCCATGCCGATCTGGCCATACCTTCCCACGCTTCAGCGAATCGCGCTTGCGCTTGCTATCGGATTGTTCGCCGGCCTCGAACGCGAACATCGGGGCAAGGAAGCCGGCCTGCGAACGTTCGCATTCGTTGCACTGATCGGCTGCACTGGCGCGTTGCTTGGCGAGAACTTTGCCTTGCTCAGCATCGCACTGGTCGGTGTCCTCATAGTCATGCTGAACCTGCAGACTATTCGCACCACGCAGGGAATGGAGCTGACCACGTCGGCAGCGCTGATACTTACGGCACTTGCCGGCGCACTTGCAGGGGAGGGGCAGACCCTCACACCTACGATACTCGCTGTGATGACGGCGGCGCTTCTCGAGTGGAAGAGGCCACTGCACGAATTCAGTCTCGGCCTGACCGACTCCGAACTGCGTTCCGCAATACTTCTCGCGATTCTCGCGTTCGTCGTGTATCCCGTATTGCCGGCTGGTTTTGTGGATCGATGGGAATTGCTCGACCTGCAAGCGGCGTGGTTGATCGTGATCCTCATCGCAGGCATCGGATTCATCAACTACGTGCTGCTCAAGCTCTATGGTGCAAAAGGCCTGGCATTCGCGGGGTTCCTTGGCGGCCTCGTCAACAGTAGTGTGACGGTCACCGAAATGGCGCACAGGGATCGCGACAGTGGAGGCCGACTCACGAGCGTTGCATACGCGGGTATAACTCTCGCAACTGTTGCGTCGATCCTGCGCAACGCGGTGCTACTCGCGCTGCTGGCGCCCGTAGTACTGGTAGGTAGTTCACTCGCGTTCATACTCATGCTCGGCGCAGGAGTCACACTCCTGATCGCGCGGTATCGCTCACCTGGCGCAGCAACCGCCGTTTCATCTCCGGCGGAGCTCCCACTCTCATCGCCGTTTTCCATAACATCGGCGCTGAAGTTCGGACTGCTCTTTCTGGTGCTTCAGATCGCCGGTGTGCTCGCGCAGCGCTCCCTGGGACAGCCAGGCTTCTACGTAGTCAGCGCGTTGGGTGGTTTGATTTCCGGTGCCAGCACCGTTGCTTCGGCTGCGCTCCTCGCAGCGCACGGAGAAATATCCGCGCAGACGGCTGCGGTCGGATCAGTGATTGCCACCGTTGTAAGCGTGCTCGTCAATGTAGTGTTCACCGCGCGCATAACCAGAGATACCGGCCTGACAAAGCATCTTGCGTGGACGATGGGAAGCATCGCCGCGCTCGGGCTGCTTGGCGTGATTGTTCAGGATACACTGATCGTAATCGTCAACCGGTTTTGAATTCAGCGCTGCCTTCCTTTTCGTTTCGCACCTCGCATCACAGCGGCTCCGCGCGAGCTGGAATCCTTGAAACCCCCCATGGTCCGGTAGAAACACCAGCCTTCATGCCGGTTGGTACTCATGGTGTTGTCCGTGGATTGTCCATGGACGAAGTTGCAGCCGCCGGTGGTCAGATGATTCTTGCCAATGCATATCATTTGTACCTGAGGCCAGGCGACATGATGGTTCGCGCACTCGGCGGACTTCATGAGTTCACCAGATGGGGCGGGCCGATGTTGACCGACTCTGGTGGATTTCAGGTCTTTTCGCTCTCAAAACTCCGAACGGTGAGCGAGGCCGGAATTGAATTCCGGAGCCACATCGACGGTTCACTACATCAATACACGCCCGAAAATGTGATGCGGATCGAGCGCAACATCGGCGCCGATGTTGTAATGCAACTCGACGAGCTCATTCAGGGCAGGAGCGACGAGTCTGCCGCGCGATCGGCGATGGAGCGTAGCAGGCGCTGGTTGAATCGCTGTCGAGTGGAGTTTGAACGCATTTCGGCAGAAGGTCGAGCGCCGCTTCCGGAGTTTGCTGTGCCGGATGGCGCACCAGAACTTGCCGATGATATCGAGGCACCGCATCAGGCGCTCTTCCCGATCGTGCAGGGTGGTACGCATGCCGATTTGCGCAGGGCGTCGGTGGCGGGGATCCTGGACAGCGGCGACTGGATCGGCGTGGCGATTGGCGGTCTGTCGGTGGGTGAGACAAAGGCAGATACCTACGCGATGCTGGAAGTGTGCGATCCGGCCATCCCACGCACTGTTCCGCGTTATCTGATGGGTGTTGGATTTCCCGACGATCTCATCGAGGGAGTTCGGCGCGGGATCGATCTATTCGATTGCGTCGCTCCTACGCGCATGGGACGCGATGGCACCGCCTTCACGCCAGATGGAAAACTACAGATTCTACAGAGCAGTCATCGGACGGACCGGAGACCACTGGTTGAAGGCTGCACTTGTGCATGCTGCACGAAATATGATCGCGCGTACATGCGGCATCTGTTCGCAAGTGAAGAAATGCTCGGTAAACGATTGCTCGCGCTGCACAACGTGACATTCCTTATCGACGTGATGAGGAGCACGCGCGCCGCACTGGAGAGTGGTGAATTCAACGCGTGGAGCGATGCGTGGCTTGCCCGTTACCGACGAGGATGACTGTTATGTACTACGGCTTGCGGCGAGACCTCTGACAAGAGCATCGAGACCAAATTCGAAACCGTCAGTAGCGTCGTCGTCGTGCATCTGCGAGATGCCGCAGAAAAGATCCGGATACGTGTCTGCATCGGGCAGGAATCCAGACTCGATAGAAACGCGCGCCGCTTCTGCGCCCGACTGTTCCTCAATGACAGAACCGACCACATAGTGGCTCATCACCATCATCGCGCGCACCGCGTCGTCGGCGGAAAAGCCAGCGTCGCGCATGGCTCGCACGCGGCCGTCCAGACTGGCGTAAAGACTGGCGTCTGGTCTGGTCCCGGCGTGTACGCGTGCACCGTCGCGGTACCGGAGGAGCGAATCGCGGAAGCTTCGCGCATTCTCCTTGAGCGCCTCAGTCCAGGTATCCGGTGTCATCGGCCCCGGGGGCGCACCCTCCTTCAGCATCTGGGCAGCCATCTCGTCCAGCAGGTCTCGCTTGTTCCTGAAGTGCCAATAGATGGCTGGCTGCTTGACGCCCAGTCGCTCGGCCAGTCGCCGAGTCGTGAACGCATCGAGCCCGCCCTCGTTGAGCAGCTCCAGGGCGCTCCTTACAATCGCTTCACGACTCAATCCCATTTTCATGGTTCCAGCGGCCTCGGTTATTGACTAAGATTAGCACCTTATCATAGATAAGCACATTCTTCCAGTCAATGCCTCGTGATTGCGAGGTATTCCCTACGGGAGCGACGTCCTCTATACAACCCATCCGCACGCGCGTAAGATGGACCCACTCGGAAAGGAGATCTCTGTGTCGGCTTCAGTCTCACCGAACGAAACCGTGGAATCGGTCCGTGACGATGTCATCGGATGGCGCCGCCATCTGCATCAGTATCCTGAGCGCTCGTTTCACGAAGTGCGCACGTCGCAGTTCGTTGCGGATACTCTTGCAAGTTTTGGCGGCCTTGAGATCACACGGCCGACCCCGACAAGCGTTCTTGCGCGATTAGTCGGCTCCGGGCCCGGGCCTGTTCTCGCAATTCGAGCCGACATCGATGCGCTGCCAATCAACGAGCGCAATACGCACGACTTCATCTCCCGTGAACCAGGCACCATGCACGCGTGCGGCCACGACGGCCACACCGCGATGTTACTTGGCGCGGTCAAGGTACTCGTCGGCAAACGCGACGCGCTGCACGGCGAAGTGCGATTCATCTTTCAGCACGCCGAAGAGCTGAATCCGGGTGGTGCGGAGGAACTCGTCCAGGCAGGCGTGCTGGATGGTGTGGACATGATCATCGGCGCGCACCTGTGGAGTGCGCTCGCCGTCGGAAAGGTCGGCGTCAAGGCGGGTGCACTAATGGCATCGCCGGATATCCTTCACATTACCATCAAGGGCAGCGGCGGTCACGCAGCGATTCCGCACCAGACGATCGATCCAATTGCGATTGCCGCACAGTTCATCACGAACCTGCAGTATATCGTCTCACGAAACGTCGATCCGTTGCAGCCTGCAGTCATCTCAATCACACGCATTGCCGGCGGGACGACGCATAACGTGATTCCCGGTGAAGTGGAACTCGAGGGAACAGTACGCACATTCGACCCGACTCTGCGGGCCGAGATGCCAAAACGTGTTGAGCGGATACTCTCCGGGATCACTTCCGCCCATGGTGCCAGCTACAGCTTCGAGTACGAGCACGGATATCGTCCGGTTGTGAATGATGAAGGCGCCAGCGAGTTGTTGCGACGCGCCGTAGTCAACGCACTGGGAGACGACGTCCTGATCGAGGCAACGCCGACGATGGGAGGTGAAGACTTCTCGGCGTATCAGCAGCGAGTGCCGGGTGCCTTCTTCTTCATCGGAGCACGATGCGAGGAGCGCGGTATCGTTCAGCCGCACCATCACGAACGGTTCGACATCGACGAGCGCGCGCTCGACTTCGGCACCCGAATCTTCGTAGCAGCCGCTCTCGACTTCCTCGGCGCGAAGCAAGCGTGAGGCGGTACCGCTGGCTCGCTGTACTACCGACGCTTGGATTGCTGGGCGGAATCCCGTTTGCGAACCGAGTTCAGCCGTACATAGCTGGCCTGCCGTTCCTGCTAGCCTGGATCGTAGGATGGGTAGTAGCGACGTCGATCATAATGGGGCTGATCTACAGACTGGATAAGAGAAACGATGCTGCAGCCGAAGTTGCGGTTTCTCCTGTCGATCACCCGATATCATAGTGACGCCCGCGCTTGGGATCATCATCGGAGTATTCGTGCTCGTGGTCGCGCTGGGATTGGCAGCGCGTCGCGGGCACGAGATGAATCTGGAGCAGTGGAGCGTCGGCGGTCGCGGGTTTGGAACGATTTTCGTCTTCCTGCTTATGGCCGGCGAGATCTACACCACGTTCACCTTCCTCGGGGAAAGCGGGTGGGCCTACTCGCGGGGTGCGGCAGCCTTCTACATACTTGCCTACTGCACGGTCGCGTTCATCCTCAGCTACTTCGTGATGGTCCCGGTGTGGCGGGCCGGGAGACGCTTCGGCTTCGTCACCAACGCGGACCTGTTCAGCCATCGCTTCGACAGTCGCTGGTTGGGTGTGCTGGTTGCAGTGATCGGTGTCATCTACGTGATCCCGTACCTGGTTCTGCAGCTGACCGGGCTGGGGATCATCATCAACATTGCGAGTTACGGAGCGATCTCGCCAAAAGTCGCGATCGTCATCGGTTTCGTCGCGACGTCATTGTTCGTGCTGGTCAGCGGGCTGCGCGCCACCGCATGGGTGGGCGTGCTCAAGGACGTCACCCTGATCGTTGCCGTGGTGGTCTTCGGATTGCTGCTGCCAATCCATTATTTCGGTGGCGTGGGTTCCATGTTCCGTGCGCTCGAGCACGCACACCCTGGTCACATGACGTTTCCAGTCGCAGGTCAGCCGCAGTACTCGTCGTTGTGGTACTTCA
>Ga0208357_1001524_pt1 | contig 16665 bp, 18 predicted proteins | sample NGESurdeep092012_6_FD_184487 | JGI IMG/M metagenome (GOLD analysis project Ga0208357, IMG submission 184487) | Arctic peat soil microbial communities from Barrow, Alaska - NGEE Surface sample F52-2 deep-092012 (SPAdes) | ecosystem: Environmental > Terrestrial > Soil > Wetlands > Peat ... | reverse complement strand
TCAACTCCTTGCTCCTACAAACGGTGCCGGAGCTTCCGGTCTTGATTCCAGCGGAGCTCTTCCATCTGCCGCATTAATGAACGCTGCTCATGGAGGAAAAGTTCCAGCTATGTTGTCTCCTGGTGAACTTCGTATTCCTAGAGACCAAGTGGCGGCAGTTACTTCAGGAAAAGAAAAGGCAAGTAAAGTTGGTCAACGTGTTCCCGGAAAAGCTAAAGTAAAAGGGGATAGTGAGAAAAATGATATTATTCCCGCAGCTCTTTCAGAAGGTGATGTAATCGTTAAACGCACTAAAGCCGATAACGATAAAGATGCCAGAGAATTTTTATTAGCTATCCAAAAAGAAAAAGCTAGTAAGCATGGACCTTCTGGATATGCCAAAGTATTGCAGGCTAAACGCCGTGCTTCGTAAGATAGCTTATTTTCTACAATTAATTGACGACGAGCCACGAATTTCCTTGTCAAATATAGCTTTTCTTGTTATACTAGGAAAGATAATTGTAGCTCAACACGTCGATTGGCCGGCACTGGTGACCCTCTCCATTACGTGTCTTAATTTGATGCACGACAGACAAAGTAATATCTCGACTATAGACGACGTAAAAGAATTAACTGATAAACTTTCAAATGTTGAAAATATAGTTACGCAATTAAAGGCAAAAATATGAAAAATTTTACTCTAGTCCATGAAACGCCTTCTCACTTCGTTCTTCATAATGGCGTAAGTCATTTTCATGTAGCAAAAAACGGCATTAGCGAACCCACGGCAATTAAAATTCGCGCCCTTGCAAAAGGCGGAAAACCACTAGATGCCCCATCTTGGACGAAGAAGACAGATTCCGAACCAGGCGGCAGTGCCTATTACGGAGATATTACAACTGGCAATGCGGGCATGGGAGATGTAAAAGCTGCAGATGCTGGCATTCCTTCTGATTCCATTCAAAATTACAACGCACAAAATTATGATGAAGGAGGCAAAGTTCAACCTAGAAATCCTGCAGCAGAAACCCCTCCAAATCCCGACGCCTATCAAGCAACCCCTCTTCCTCAAGACCAAGAAAAGAAAGATAATAAACTCAAAAAAGTCGAAGTTAATATGGATGCTTCTGAATTTGACAATTTTGCGGGCGGCGGGAACGTAACTTCTCCCACTAAAACCAGTACTGAAACTGGCGGTTCTAGTCCAGGTGGTGCATCAACCGGCGGCGTCGGTAGTGGACTCGGTGGGGCTGGAACAGGCGGCGCTGCAACCGGCGGAGCTTCAACCGGCGGTGCTGGTACAATAACTCAGACAGCTAGTGGAAGTAGCAAAGCAAAAAGTAATATTAGTGATGTTGGCGGATCAACACACGCAGGCAACACTACAAGTGGAAAAGGTCCAGGCTCACCAGGTATAGGCGGAAAAGGTTCTGGTCCTCAAGGTGGTGGCGGAGCAGCCCCAGACGAACCCAAGAATTTTGCGCAGGGTGGAAAATTAGATGCAAATGCGCGATCACATATCGCTCCCCACAATTTTGCTCTCCCTGGTCGTAGATATCCTATTGAGGATGTTAATCATGCGCGTAATGCTCTAGCACGAGTTGCACAACACGGCACGCCCGAAGAAAAAGCTCGTGTAGCATTGGCCGTACATTCGAAATATCCAGGCATTCATCAGCAATTAGCTGATGGAGGAGAAGTTTCTCCAACTCATACGGCTACAGAAACCGGCGGCTCAAGCCCTGGTGGCGCTTCTACTGGCGGCGTAGGTTCTGGTATAGGGGGTGCGGGAACAGGTGGCGCTGCGACTGGCGGTGCGTCTACTGGCGGAGCAGGAACACTTACTATAACAGTTTCAGGTAAGACAAAACTTGCCAAAGGTGCCATTAACATATCTAACATCGGTGGAAGAACTGATGCCGGAAATACTACTAGTGGCGATGGCCCTGGAGCAGTAGGAACAGGCGGAAGTGGTAAAGGTTCTCCTGGTGGCAATGGCGCCACTCCAGACCAACCACCTAAAATGTCCCAAGGCGGCCAAATACAAAAATATTGGGATGGAACAGCAGATGTTGAACCAACTCCCACACCATCACCACAAGACAGTCAGGATAAATCAAACGAATTAGCAAATGTTTCGCAAAGCTTTAATAGTGCCACGCATAATGGTATTCAAAAGAAAGCTCAGGGCGGATCTATACAAAATGAAACTCAAGATCAAGCAATAAAACGATATGCAGATGGCAATCCCGCAACATTGAGCAAAGGCGGCGTTGCTCATACTCACCATAATGCAGGTAAAAACCAACTCCACTTCCATTTTTATGACGGCGGTAATGTTCCGACTCAGTTAGATGAATATGAACAACAATCTCCCGCAAATGGAACCCCCTTAGACAATTATGTGAAATTAGCTAATGGCGGTTCTCCCACAAATGAAATTGTTGGTGACGATGTTCCTGTAACAGCATCAAAACTTGAAAGTGCCTATGGTCCTGAGGATGATTCAGCAAAATTGGCCTCCGCTGCTCAAGATGTGCAGCAAGGTACTGATAGCCAAAATAACATGATTTCTGCTGCAGATAAAGATTCTACAACCTCCCCTGCGGCTGCACCATCTTCTGTTCCGAGTCCAACAGACTCATCTTCTTCAATTAGCGTGCCCCCAGAACAACAAATTTCCGCAGTGCCAAAACCCCTTCCTCCCAGTGCGGATCAAAATCCTAACATGTTATCAGATTTCGATAAGAACTTGGCTATGGAGAAACAGGGTATTGAAGAAGGTGCTGCTGCTCAATCTCAAGGCTTTAAATCTACTGCTCAAGCAATTGGCGAAAATCAATTACAACAAAAAGCAATACAGGATGAATATAAGTTTGCCGCAGATAATTTGACAATTCAAAATGACAACTTATTAAATCAGGTAGCTTCACAAAAAATTGACCCTAATCATTTTTGGAATAGTAAAACTGCAGGCGGAAAAATTGCTGCTACCATTGGTTTGTTATTAGGCGGCATTGGGGGCGGATTAAACGGCACGAATCAAAATCAAGCTCTTGCCATGCTTCAAACACACGTTCAAAATGACATAGAGGCGCAAAAAAATGACCAAAGCAATAAATTAAATCTGTATAAAATTGGTTTGGAGCGTTACAGAGATGAACGTTCTGCGCAACAATTTGCAACAATGCAATCTAATGCGCTTTTACAAGGGACACTTCAAAAAATCGCTGCTCAAACAGGGAACACTCAAGCTCAAGCCTCAGCTAAACAAATGATGGGTCAACTTGGTCTACAAAATGCTAGCATCAGATCAGAACTTGCAATGAAACAGGCTGCTATGAATATCATGAACGGCCCGGCACAACCTGCGGGTGGAGTAAACCCAAATAATCTACGCATTCTTGTGAACTCTGGAGTAATTCCAAAAGAAGAAGTTCCAACTGCAATGAAAGAGTATGGGGATTATAATAAGCTTAGCGATACCTTAGATCACACGGATCAAGTATTTAAACAAGCTTCGCAAAATGCTAACTATACGCAGCGTTTGGCAAATTCTTTACCTTTGGGTTCTCATCTACCTACCGTACGAGATTCTAGCAAAGCCTATGAAGCTATTACAAATGCATGGCTTGGAAATATCACTAAAGATACAGAAGGTCGTGTTACACCAACTGACGTAGATTTAATGCGCACGAGCTTACCTCAAGCTGGAGATCCTCCTGCATTGCAGCAAACTAAATTAAATAATATTAAGGATATGATTCGCGACAAGTATTCTTTTCCTACATTAACTGCAAATCGCTTATTGCATCCCAATGATCCCGTAGCTACATCAAACGCAACGAGACAAAAACGGTTTACCGAAGGTCCTCCCAAATAAACTATGAGTAGATAACGTGGCAGATATCATAAATCCAAGTGGTGTACCACTTGTAAATTCTCAAAACAATCAGCAAGAGGTGGTGCCATGGGATCAGGCGCATCAAGCTCTTACGTCCGGATCTCATAATCTTCAAGCAGGTCAAACTGTAAACGTTACCAATCCCGATGGTCAACTTGTATCCTTACCAAGCGAACAGATTCCAGACGCACTCCAAGCCGGTTATGCGCTTCCAAAACAAGCAACCGTAAACGAATACAATAATCAACAAACCTACGGCGAAGGTCCTGAAAATGAAGCAAAAGCCGCACTCGCTGGTGCAGGGCGCGGTGCAACACTTGGTCTTTCTGACGTTGCATTAACTAAACTAGGTCTTGTATCTCCCAATACCCTAGAACAACTACGTGAACGAAATCCCATATCAGATATAGCAGGTAACATTGCAGGTATTGGTGCCTCTCTTCTAGTTCCTGGATCTCCCGTAGCTCAAGTAGGAAAATTAGGCGAAGCTGCAACAGAAGCTGCTGCTCCAGTTGCCTCTAGTATTGCTAGAAGTTTAGCTAATCCCGAAACATCTCCCATTGTAGCTAAAATATTAGCTGGTGTTGGAAATGTAGGCGCTAAAACTTTAGGATCTGCTGTCGAAGGTTCTGTATATGGATTAGGAAATGCCGTAACTGAAAATGCACTGGGCGATGCGGACTTAAATGCAGAAAATATCTTACATAACGTTGGTTATGGTGCATTATTTGGCGGCGCACTAGGAGCTACTTTTGGAACTGCTGGCGAGACGTATGATCTTTTACGCGGAACTTTTGGAAAAGAGGCCGCACAAGCCGCAGCCAAAGATGCGATTATAGAAAATGGCGCTCTAAGTCCAACCCCGCAAAACATAGAACCTCCCACTTCACTAGAAGAAATCAAGCGACACATTGAAAATGCCGCAACTCAAGGATATGGTGAAGAACTTCCAGCTAAATCACGTCTATTAGAAACGAATGATATTTTAGCAGGAGACAGTTCTTATCCAGCCCATAGTTTACAAATTCAAAGTTTATCTTCCCCCACATTACGGGATTCATATAAAGCAGCATTGGAAAATCCACAAAACGTCGATGGCCAAACACTTCGTACTTGGGAAGCTGTACAAAAATCTGAAGGTGCCAATAAACTTCTACCCAATTTTATACAGCAAATCTCTCCTGAATCTTCTCTGACTAATGACGCGGTGCAGGGTGGAAATCAAGGTGTAGATGCCTTTATTAATCAGTATAAAAAAGAACAAATAGACTTAAAACCTGCATTTAATTATTTCGATAAGCAAGCAGCTACTATTGCTGCTGATCCAACAGCGGTATTGAATAAAATAGAGCAAGCAATTCCTGACTCCTCTAAATATATTATAAAGGATCCTGATGGTTATCAAGTCGCTAAATATACAATGGGGTCACCTCTCACTAAAGAAGCCCACGACGCCATTTCAGGACTTTTTGAAGAGTTAAATAAGCCCGAAGGAGCTACTCTAAGTGAGTTGCGAAACGTTAGAACTAAAATAGCTAATGAGATAAATTGGAGCAAACCATCTACCGCTAATGTACAACTATCTAATCTTAAACGCTCCTTAATGGACCTTATACAGGATGAAATACAAAAGAATGCGCCCGCAACTGAAACGGTGGAAGGATTAAATCACCCCCTTAAATCACCTCTATCAGACCCTAGAGAAATGATGAAGCGCTGGGCTATAAATGAAGAAAATCGTTCTGTCATGGAACACATTTTTGGTGGTTCTATAACTGATAAGGATTCTTTTGTCCACGAAATTAAACGGGAAGAAATACTGGATCGCATTTTTGGTAATACTGTCAATGTTAAAGCCGCAAAAGAAATACTTGGTGCAGATTTTGACAAATTAACCGCTAACTATTTATCCGAGCGGATGGCGCGAGTCACAGATCCCGCTAAAAATGGTTTTTCATCTAATAAATTCGCGACTTTCTTACGACAAAAAGGCCCTGAATTAGAAGAAGCCCTTCGTGAGCATCCTGAACAACTTAAAAAAATTCAAGCTGTGACAGATAAGATGCGCATCCTTCCTGACTCTCCTTCTATTAATACTTCAGGCACAGCAAAAACAAGCTTATTACAGCGGATGCAACACCTCAGCGGTTATTTGGGTAAAGACGGCATAATGTCTATACCGGGCAAGGTTATGAGTGCTGCGGGAGAAGCTTTTGGGGAAATGCAACAGCACTCGGAATTCAATAGAATTTTAAGAAGCAATACAGACATGGGGTCCCCTGAACAACTTGCAAATAAAACCCGGCAATATGGTGGATATAGTCGTATTGAGCGCATGCAACAACTAACAAATAACACTATTGAAAAGGGCGCTAATGCGCTTCTAAAGGCCCGAGACCTTTCTATTCCTGCCGCAGTGCCAAAACTCATCCCTAAAGAAAAACAATTGGATAATTACAATAAACTTCAAACACATTTAAAAGATATGACTAGTAACCCAGAGCATTTTGTAGATACGTTGCAAAAATCCACTTCTAGTCTTCATGACATAGCACCTAATATCAATTCCAGTCTCACCATGGCCGCTGTAAGAGCTACTCAGTTCCTTCAAAGTAAGCTACCCAACCAAAACCCCTCTTCACCCCTTACAAAGCCGTATGAGCCATCCTCGAGCGAATTGGCGAGGTTTAATCGCTATGTTTCGGCTGTGGAACATCCCTTAAATGTCTTAAAGCATATGAAAACTGGTGATTTAACTTCTGAAACATTAGAAACCCTGCACACGGTATACCCTAAACTGCTAAGTCAGATGCAACAGGCTGTTACAGATAAATTAAATGAAAAAACCATAGCTAAAATGCCATATCAAACTAAAATTATGGTAAGTGCTTTTCTCGGCACCGATTTAGACAATAGCTTACATCAACCTAACATTGCAGCAGCTCAAATAACGAGTGCTCCGCCTCCTCAACCACACCCCACACCAAAACAAAAAGTAAATCCCTCTCAAAAAGGTTTGGGAAAACTTGATAGATCTCAACAGTTTATGACTCCTCAACAACAATCTGCACAAAGATCCGATACTTAAGCTCAATCAAACTCCATAAGGGTGACCCTACTTGAGCCTACAAGCTCTTCGCCCATAAGGAGTAGCCATGAGCGACCGCCCAAACATAAAACCAAACACATTAATACCCATAATCAATAATACCTCCATGGCTACAAGCATTACAGGCCCTGTAACTAATGTATTTCTCATTCCAGGCATTTCTTATGACTTAGTGTGGACCGGAAGTCCCACAGGTACTTTCCAGGTGCAAGTTTCTAACTCCTACGTTCCAAATGCAGATGGCACTCCTGGGGTAGCCGGATCTTGGAGCACTCTTCCTGTAAGTTCTTTTGCAGGCACATATCCCGTACCTTCAGGTTCTCCAGGTAATGGCTTTTTAGATGTTGTAGGCACAGAAGCTGCATGGGTTAGACTTGTATATACAGCATCTGGTGGAACTGGCAATCTTACTGTAGTGGCTGCGGCCAAGGTATTGTAAGATGGCTAATGGATATGCGAAATATTCTGGTCTCGTAAGTACTAATACATCTCTTGTAACCAGTATAAATGGTCTCACGGGTGCGATTACCCTAGCCGCTGGTTCTAATATTACACTCACACCTTCAGGCAATGTAATTACCATTGCAGCAACTGGTAGTGGTGGAGGTTCCGGTGTAACTGCAATCGGCACCATTGATACACAACCAACATCTGCAAATGCGCTAGTAATTTCCGGTACAACCCTATTTGCACAAAGCGCCTCTGCAACAGTTCCAGGTGTTGTAAATAACGTAGCTCAAACATTCAGCGGCCTTAAAACCTTCACTAGTGCCATTTCTGTTGCTTCAACCCTTCCTGCAAATGCCCATCAAATTTATGTAACTAAGGCAGGCAATGATACCACTGGCGATGGGAGTATTTTAAATCCCTATTTAACAATAGGTAAAGCATTCTCTAGAATAACCACTTCATCTTATGTTAATATATATGCTGTAATGGTGGGTCCAGGAAACTATACAGAAACTTCATTGGCTTTTCCTGTTTGGACATGGTTAATTGGATCTTCCATAGACAATGTTAGAATTACAGATACGTCTCACAATATCAATGTAGCTCCAAATGTAGCATCTTGGGTTTCTACAGATGCTCGAGGAGGTATGTCAAATATATTTTTAGTGGGCAGTACAGGCATTGTAGGAAATTTCCAAGCTCTTACTGGTAGTACCGGCGCAGATACTGCCTCATTATTTTGGGAAAATGTAATAGTTGGCACAGGTGGCAATGTAGTTCTCACGCAACGCGGATCAGATCAAATTGATATGCAGAATTGCCAATTTTTTGGTACTTACACTGCGCATAGTTCTACCAACAGTCTGATTAATTGCTACATAGACGGTGCGGCACTTTTTGATACAGTAGGCACAACAGGTTACGAAGTCGGTGATACTATTATTGGAACAAGCTTCGCTGATACAGTTACATTTGCATCGACAGGAACTAACGGCATATATCCCTATTTAGTAGCCTGTGTACAATATAGTGATTCTATATCTGCCAGTGGTGCCAATACTACCATAGAATCAGACTCATCTTCTCTTGGCCCATCTCCCACACTTACAGGTGGGGCGACAATACAATATGTAGACATTGCACTTACAATTGGATACACGCCGACAACTTCTAGCGACTGGGGTACCGTTCCTAGTGTTATAAAATCCGCTTTGGATTTAATCGCCGCTCGAGGCATTGTAAAATCACAAGCAGCCAAATTATTTCTAGCTTCTCCTAATGGGTCTGCAGGACTCATGAGTCCAAGAGCTATTGTAGCATCAGATGTTCCAACATTAAATCAAAATACAACTGGCACTGCGGCAAATATTACAGCGAGTTCAAATTCTACCCTCACTACTCTCAGCGCACTATCCCTTCCCGGATCTCAAGTAAGTGGCAATATTGCGGGCAATGCTGCAAATATTACGGCCACATCAAACTCAACCCTTACAACTCTTAGCGCTCTTTCTTTGCCGGGCTCTCAAGTAAGTGGCAATATTGCGGGCAATGCGGCTAATATAACCGCCACATCCAATTCTACCCTCACCACGCTGAGTGCCTTATCTCTTCCCATTTCACAATTATCGGGCACTGAATCAGCCAACACCGTATTTGCTGGCCCTACGAGTGGAAGTGCAGCAACTCCAACTTTCCGCGCACTTGTATCAGCCGATATCCCACCGGCGAATTTAGCAAGTAGTGCAAATGGCGGAGTTACCGGCAATCTTCCTGTAACAAATCTCAATAGTGGAACGGGTGCATCATCTTCTACTTTTTGGAGAGGAGACGGCACATGGGCAACTGCAGCAGGTGGCGGAAACCCATTTGATTTTTTTACTTCTTCTGTGATAAATACGGAAAGCAGCGCGGTCGGATCTAGTACTTTTGTAACATTTAGTAATAGCCCTGCGTTATCCGTAATACCTAGTTTTTCAGGTACTTATAAAGTGTATAGTTCAATTCCAGCACAATCAGATGCTTCAGTTGCAGCACTTAGAATATTTAACACAAGTGGTGGAACACCCTCTTCCATTGCCCAATCAACAAATATAGTAAACTTTAATTTTTCTGCGGGTGCGAATACGCATTTTTATGGGCAATCCTTTCAACCTACTAGTACAGCAACTGTGTCCTCTATAGTGTTAAGTTTGTATTATAATGTTACGCCCTCTTCTGGAGGCATGACGGTTGAATTGCATTCCGATAGTGCAGGCAGTCCTGGCACGCTATTAGAAACCAGTGGAGCAATTGATGCCTCTACTTTAGTAGTGTCTCCTGGATCACTTATAACATTTCCTTTTTCTAGCACCACTACCCTAACATCTGGCACTACGTATCATTTAGTATGGAATGTTTCTGGTGTAACACTAGGAAATAGTATTAATATAAATACTGTCAAACCTAATCCATACGGTGCGGGTAATTTAGAACAATCCACCGATAGTGGTACAACTTGGTCTCAAGTTACACTAGATAGTGCTTACTTCGTTGTAAATACCGCAATTAATACGGCGGTTCTATTAGCAGAATCACAAGGTGTCCTATATGCGGGCAGTGGAGGAGGTGGTGTAATGAGCACATCTTACACACAATCTACATACACCCTAACTTCTGGTGTTACTTACATTTTTGATATTCAAGGCCGTATAGTAGGGGGCAGTTTAGTAACCAATGAAGGGGAAGAAGGCCAATTTTACATGTTTGCAGAGCGAGTTGGATGATGGATCGTAAATTAGATTATATAATAGCTAAAGTAGATAAAATCGATGAAACACAAGTTAAACAGGAAGTTAATTTAGGTCGTTTAACTGTATCGGTAGAAGATCACATTAGACGCACTGCACTTTTAGAAGATGCCTTAAAACCAGTTCAACGTCACGTAACAATGGTAGAGGGGGCGCTAAAAGCCTTAGGCGTAGTGGGTATATTGGCTGGAATTATGGAGGCAATTGCACTATGGTTCCGTCATTAATAGAATCCGAATTCATAAAACGTAAGTATGTAGGAAATGCCATAGAATTATACATTGGATATCATTTTGAATTTGATCCTAAGAAAAAACTTCGCCGGGGTTCGGTGCAAAAAGAAATTTCCGATGTATTGGGCATAACTAAAAATAATGTATTTTCTATGTTGGTTAATGACGCGATGGAAAGACTAGGCTTTAAAAAAGGCGAGATCCGAGGCAATTATGTTTATAAGAATGTTAAAAGGAAATAAATAATGCGAGTATTACACGAAATATTATTGCCCTCATCTGATGCGTCTGTTACGCAAACATCTCTTCCAGGCATATTAAATCAGGTTTGGGGATACAGCATACAGGCCATTTTTACGGGATCTCCTGTTGGAACTATGACTTTGCAAGGTTCTAGTGATCCAGCGCCAGATGCAAACTATTCCGCTGCTAATTATGCGGTAGTAAACTGGACTACAATTGCAAATTCTTCCCAATCTGTAACAGGTAGTGGTACAGTTGCATATGATGTAGTTAAAACTGGTTACAACTGGGTCCGCGCAATTTATACTCCCGTATCCGGTTCAGGTACCGTCACAATTCAATTTGTAACCAAGGGATTTTAAGTGGCAACCAATAGTTGGATAGAATTACCAGTATCAGACGGGAGTGGTGGTGGCGGCGTAACTAGCTTAAATAGTCTAGTTGGCGATCTTACACTTGTCGGCGGCGCAGGCATCGTAATTAGCCCTTCTGGAGCTATTATAACTATCTCCAGTACAGGTTTCGTTAATCCCATGACCTCTGCGGGTGATATTATCTACGGTGGTGCATCAGGCCTTCCTACTCGGCTTGGCACAAATGCGGGCGTATTGGTTGGCGGCACGGTGCCTTCCTATAGTACATCTCCTACTCTCACTGGAACAAATTTTACCAATATTCCTTTAGCAGGTTTAGCTTCAGCCGCTTATTCAACTACTGCTACTGCAAGTACTCTTGTTGAGCGTGATGCGAATTCAAATGTATTTTTTAATGGATATCAGCAGACCTACAATACAACTGCACTCACTGGAACTACAATCGTTCTAACGAATGCATCAGGTCAATATCAAGCTTTTACAGGCTCTGCAGCGACTAATCTTCAAATGCCAGTTGCTTCAACGATGCAGCTAGGTCAATTTTTTGAATTAGATTTCCGAGGTACCGCTGTTGTTACACTACTGACAAGTTCTGGGGCTACCTTATTTAGCGCAGTCCATGGCGCTCTGACCCTAATAGTAACTTGCGTATTAACTTCTGGAACTACATCGGCTTCATGGGAGATCAATTTCTTATTTAAGACTTACCCATTAAACGCATCATATGGGGGTACTGGCAATGCCGGATTCTTAACCGGGCCTGCTTTTAATGCTTATGTTGCTGAAGATGCGAATGGAAACTTTACAGCAAATAATTTTCTAAATGGGTTTGCGACTACGGTCACTTCTGGTGGATCAACGACATTGGTCATTAGTTCAAAGCCACAACAAAACTTCACTGGTACAGCAAATCAAACAGTCGTTCTTCCTGTGGCGTCTACCTTAGTGAATGATTTAACTTTTACTATTGTTAATCAGAGCACCGGCGTTGTTACAGTCAATTCTAGTGGGGGTAATACTCTTCAAGTTATGGCCCCCAATACACAAATAATGGTATCTGTTGTAAACACTGCCGGTGGTACTGGAACAGCTTCTTGGACTTGGGTGTCTACTTCAATTAATTCAGGAAACACAAATCAAACTACATTAACTGGAAGTGCCGGAACCGCGATTTGTAGTCAACCCCTACAGAGTAGCACCTACAAGAAAGTATTGATATATCTTAGTGGTTATACAGACACCGGCACCCAGAGTTACACCTATCCTACGGCATTCACTCAAACTCCTCTTGTAAGCGGATTGGCGGCTGGTGTTGCAGGTGCAACAGCATCCACAACAGCAGTAAAATTCACAGTGACAACATTAACCGGATTTGTAATAGTAGAAGGATATTAATACAATGAGTATAGTTCAAGATAGTGCTTTAACAGTAGCAATCGTTTCTCAATATGGGGTACAAGCGGCTTATCATATCATAACCAGCTTGGTTCCTGATGATATCAATCAACAACTTACAGTTAATGTAAAGAGTTACTCAAGTAAACAGGATTATTTGAGTGGCATGTCACCATTGATGATGAATTCCTATATCACTCAGGCTGCAGCAGATTATCTGGCTATTATAAATAGCGAAAGTTTAATAACTGCGGCTTATGCCTTTTTATCTACTCAAATAGTACCGTAAGATAATAATTACGGTTCAGTTCATACCAAGTACCTGAAAAATGCTGCGCATTCATGATTGTCGTAGGCATTCCGTTGGGTAATAAAGTATTTACATGCACTAGCCCCAGTTGGCAATGACCCAATTCATGGAAAATTAACTCTTCCCGATCCCCATCCCCAATTTCGGGTGCATTCCAATATTCTTCATCTATAATGATCTCTTTTTGTCCATTAGTGTAGGTTATACATTCACCGATGATATCAGGCGTTGTTCCAGAGATTTTAGAAAAATCTTGCATAGTTATAGGAAAGGAATCAATCGGTTTCCCATAAAAGGACTCAAAGTTCTGCACGTAGGGTACAAACACCGCATCAACCCCATGACCAATAGTACAATTAAGCCCTAGCGTGCCACAGCCAATGGAGAATAAAAATAAAATAAAAATTAAGCCCTTTATTTAGTCACCCACGCTTCGTATTTATTTAATACTGAATCTGCGGCGCTATATTTAGTTGTTGATTTATCGCAGTTATGTCCAGCTATGCCTCTATACAGCTCTAGCGCTTCCACTAGCTCCCCAACAATGGCGTCGTATGTGAGATCTACTTCGCGGACTAAAGCGCACATCTCTTTGTGCCATTCTAAATTTTTGTCTTGTGTTATTTCTACGTGTTCTTGCGTATAAATATTTGTGTTTAAGCGGCCATGAAGCCATTCATTGTTATGCTGTTTTATTTGTATCCAAAATTCTCTCATTCCTTCTCTCCAAAAAGCTTCGCCAAATCATTACCATCACTCCCTGGATCATAACTGTCTTTTTTGGTATTTGCAAGCATTTTTTCAGCGGTTTCTTCCATCTCCACCACCTCTTTCGCCCTCCATTGCGCGGTCCCAGGTCTAATCTTCTCAGGTTCAGCCTGGGAAAGAAAATGTAAGCTTTCTCTATAAGCATATAACACCGCATCTGTAATATCTGAGTGAAATCGATCAGATACAACCAATCTATCTCCCGTGGACTTATCGCGGTTCCATTCAACTAGTTGCGTATCATTAGCGAATTTCCCTTCAATTCGTGCAAAAAACTTTCCGGTCCGGAGTGCATCATTTAAAAGCTCTATGTATTCAAATTTACGGGATTTTTCAGCAGCTTTAATTCCTATCGAAAATCTGCTGGAAATCGATTCAACAATTTTCTTCCCGAGGCCGCCAGCATCCATAACGATCGAATGAGGATTGTAGTATCCGATTTTAGCGGCGATGAGATCGACCAAATCAGATAGGGTTTGCTTAGTTCTAGTAATTTCTTCGACAATAAAGACCGCATCGAGGTTGTCATGATAGGCCAACACAGCAAGAGCATCCGCGTCATCATATCCAAGATCGACGCCGATAATATAATTCCAATTTCCCGTGCCTTTGACATTCGGAAGTTCTTCATAGTTATTTTTTTCCTTGTCATATCTAAAGACTAAGGCGTTTGAGTCCGTTACCCATTCGCCAAAGCATTCGCGTCGTATGCCCGGGTCATCTAAAGTTACGCCTTTACGTTTGCAGTCTTTTTCTATAAGTTGCATTGGAGTAAGGCCAGATTTTTTTAGTAACCAGGGATTTTGTAACATGGTCCATTTATGATTAACCCACTCCGGACTGTGGCAGATTTTGTGGAAATAACCAACAGGTATTGGTGGCGGAGTGCCTATAACTCGTAAACGGCCCGCGTAATCATACAATGCTTTAGAGATTACATCGTCTATAAGTTCTTCAATAAAAGATCCAAATGCCTGTGCCTCATCAATATAGCAAAGAGCTAAAGGCAAACCCCGAAATTTTTCTATTTCGGTTTTGTCTTTTGCGCCCGATAAATAAATTACTGAGGTATTGGGGAATGTCATTGAAAGATCGGCAATGTTAGTGATACCACCAAGTTGATATTTTCTATTTAATTCTAGAATTTCGGGCCAAACAATGCGTTTTGCGGATGCACGAGATAACGTAATATATAAAGAAATAGTGCCGGGGCATCTCTGTGTCGTATCTACTAGATCAGCAGCACACGCTACCGTCTTACCTGCTCGTCTAGAACACACGGCTGTTGCATAACTTTCTTTTTCCGTTATAAAAGCTAGCTGTTCAGGAAAGCAATGATCAGACAATACGAATTTTGGTTCAGCCGTTCTAGTTTCCAATTCTTGAAATAAATTTTTAGTGGATATGGTTGATTTCTTTTTAGTCATTGTCTCGCAAGTATCTATCGAAAGATATAAATCTAATGTCGTAAGTTTCGTAGTAACCTAATAATCTATTACATTGGCCGCATAATAGACTTCTAAGTTTTCCTGTAGTATGATTATGGTCCACGTTAGCTTTGAAAACTGAAACTAAGTCTAATCCACAATCAGGCATAGCACACTTCCCGAGTTGTCTCTTAAATAGTTCCTGCTTTTGTATTAGTGTGATTCCGTAATTACGGACCAATTCTAGATTATGTAATTTGTCCTTGTTATTATCCCTGTATTTTTTAAGTGCCTTATTTACGCGTTCTGGATTAGCAGATCTCCATACTTCTTGTCGCGTTCCCTCACAAGATCTGCAACGAGGACCTCGTCCTGATTTATTGCGTTTGTCCTTTATGAATTCAGTTAATAGCTTGCTCTCGGTACAACCTAAGCAAATTTTACTATTTGTAGTCTCGGGCTGAGAACCCAAAGGACGCCCGGCTCTCATTTTGTTTTCAACACAGCTAGCGAAACTGCAAGAGGTAATGTAGAAGACCCGATTTGGTACGTGCGACGTTCTGGGTTCTTAGGATCTTTTCCATTGGGAGTGAGGCATTGCACGGTGCAAATGTAGCCGGACGGAACGGAATCTAAGCGCCAAAACCAACCCTTTTTGTGCAGTGCATCCAGTGCGCCAATGGCGGGTTCAATTTCCGTAGAGAAATATCGCGGTTCATCCCGTCCAATCGCTCCATATAAAATTTCCGCTACATCCGCATCTAGATCACGGCCAGCTTCGCGCGTTTCTTCAGATTTTTCCATCGCCTGCCACCGGAACTTCGCCGTTTTCTAATACATAATCTACGCCCTTGATATTGGCCCAAGGAATAAATTTATTACATTTTGCACCTTGTACGCGAATTCCGCCTTCTACTTCTTTCAACGAATAAGTTGTATGGTTACGTGTATTAAGCGTAGCGGTTACAAACCCGCCGAAATTGAGTGCCATGTGTAATTCCACTGCGAAAATAATATTGTCCATTTATTCTCCTAGCGTCCTTCGACGCGTTTGTCCATTTCAATTTCTATCTTCTTCAAATTAGCCAGAATCGTATATCGTTCAACCTCAGCCTGTTGCTTCAAATCAAGTTCTCGTTGAATCGTGCCCGCAAGGGTATATAAGCTAAATACTCCATGAGCTTCCGCACTTTTCACTTGATTCTCTAGAGCCTTATCGGGACCTTCCAGAATAAGCGAGCAAATACGTCTGTGAGATTCATCCATCCATAAGGAAAGTTCTCCATTACGATGAGTTAATCGATTCATCTCGTTCGTCAATTCAATATTACTCAGCCTTTTCAAGTCCATTAGACGATCTTATTCAAATCTAATAGTTGTTGTCTTAATTGAGTAATTTTCTCATAATAATCATCGATGTCTTTTTCAGCTTGTCGGATAACAAAACTTCTATCCCCAATTGCGGTGCATAAATTTGCAATCTCTTGCTGAAGTTTGACTTTCGGGTCGATTTTCTTTTCTCGTGCCATTTTTTCTCCTTCTCAAATTCTATAGGGATCATAGATTAAATCGGGAGCATACTTTCTCACAATCCAATCGGTATCAGCAGTAAAATGTGTAAAAATATAGGTTTTTTTATCTAATAACGCCCATAAAGACCGTGCAATGCCCATTTGCCGGAAAGATT
>Ga0208357_1001522_pt1 | contig 16670 bp, 13 predicted proteins | sample NGESurdeep092012_6_FD_184487 | JGI IMG/M metagenome (GOLD analysis project Ga0208357, IMG submission 184487) | Arctic peat soil microbial communities from Barrow, Alaska - NGEE Surface sample F52-2 deep-092012 (SPAdes) | ecosystem: Environmental > Terrestrial > Soil > Wetlands > Peat ... | reverse complement strand
GCCCGCCTGGATCAACAAACCAGCGAACGCCGACCAGAAGGAGGCCGTCACTCAGTAGTTTCTCAAAAAACCTGTCCAATCAAGGTTGACATATTCCGGGGTCACTCCACACTCACGTGTGGATCGGGTCGTTAGGAAGGAGCCAAGAAGGACGTTCGCAGGAGCTAGGCGTCGGCCGTGACGGTCAGAGTAAATGTCTGGACCGCCATATATTTGGTCGCGCCCTTTCCGAACTTGGCTTTGAGCGCGACACGAAAGTCACCTCGAGTCGCGGGGACACCGGAAATGGTTGCTGTGCCATCCCTGTTGTCGGTGAGCTGGAGGTGATCGGGTAGATCGCCCTTTTCGGTTATCGATGGCCAGGGACTTCCCGTTGTCGTCACGGTGAACGAAAACTGTACCCCCGTCCCAGCGCAGGCAACGTTCGGGCTCACGATGGCTTGCGGGGTGACGAGCTTGATCACACGGGCTTCATCAGTGACGGGCTGCGATTCAACCGGGCCCAATCGGGCATTATCGGGATACCTCGGTGGGCTGGTCCCGTTGCTGCCAATCGGGTGCCTCTCGCCCACGTTGGCGCCACGGGCGAGTCGAGTAATCGTCGGGCTCACCAGTGGGTCACGAGCTTCGCTGACAGCTCTGTTCGACTCCGGAAGAGGGCGGTAGGTTTCGATCTTCGATTGCGGACCTTGGGCAGACCTGGCGAGGGCGGCGAATACGGTTGCCGTCGATTCAACGATGGCTACGAACCGGTCAGCTTTTGCTCTCAGTTCATCCAGGCTTACGAGAAGGCTCTCACGAGCTTCGCTGGCCTCATCTTCCCGGACCCGAGCGCACTCATGAAACGGCAATTCAGCCATTACCCACGCTCAACTGGGCCGGCCGCCATGGAAACAATTGTCGGCACGACAGGAGACCATCTTTACCGCTGGTCCTGGGCTCCGCGGTGGCTCGGGGGGTCACCTCACGCGATCGACGGTGGCAGATCTGAATTCACGCTCCGTGATTATTGGCGAAACTGAGTTCACGCTGCGAGGTGCGGTGGGCCAAAATGTCAGGAAGCACAGGCGAGGGAGACGGGCCGATGTATGCGATCGTGACGAACGTCCGAGTTGAAAACCCAGAAGAGGCTCGCCTCCTGCTTCCCCGTGCGAGGGAGGCACTCGTTTCCCGCGCTCCCGGGATCGTGAATGGCTACTGGTTGGAGCCAATCGATGGAATCGGCACCTCCGTCCTGGTTTTCGAAACGAAAGAACACGCCGAGTCAGCGGCTGAGTACCCCGTTCCTCCGATGCCCGGCGTCACCCTTCTTGATCTGACGATTCGTGAGGTATTTGCCCGGGTTTGAGCGGATGGATGACTCCTCCGTGGCCGAGACGCCTTAGGAACGGCGACATCTGAACCGCTTCCCGAATTATCATTGACTGCGATGTCCGACACCGTGGAGTCTCTGGTCCTCGACCTTCTCGAATGGATAGGCCCCACTTCTCGCCCTTACGCTGACGTGCTCGACGCCTGGCGGACGTCGTGTCCACGTTTGCCGGTGTGGGAGGACGCCAACGACCGGGGTTTTGTGACATGCCGTCATGAGCCCGGACGCGGTCGGCTCGTATCGGTGTCCGTGGCCGGACGGGAACACCTGTGCCAAAGCCGTCCGACGGCCGCGAGCCTGCATCCTTAGTCGGTCGACCGACCCGTCGAGATGACGGCATTCAACCGTCACCGGTAGGCCTACTTTCCGGGCGAGTTGGGCATTCGCTGAAGGCAGGCGTAGGCCGCGTACTTGTATGCGTCGCTCATTGTCGGTACGTCGAAGGTGGCATGGATGAAGTAGTCGATCGTTCCCCCGAAGTGCAGGACGGCCTGGCCCTGGTGCACCAGTTCGGTGGCTCCCTCCCCCACGATGTGGACACCCAACAACCGGCGGCTGTCGGCGTCGACCACCAGCTTTATCAGCCCCTCGGTGGTACCGGCGATAGCAGCACGGCTGTTATCGACGAATCGGGATATTCCGGTCACGTAGTTGAGGCCTTCGGCCACGGCCTGTTCTTCCGTGAGTCCGACCATGGCGCACTCCGGGATCGAATACACCCCGAACGGAGTGAGGGGATCGACTGTCTTCTTGAACGGAATGCCCAAGGCGTAACAGGCAGCCACCCGGCCCTGCTCCATGGAAACCGAAGCCAGTGCCGGCGGACCGATCACATCACCGGCGGCATAGATCCCGGGAGCGGTCGTCTGAAATTGGTCATCAACACGTATGCGCCCACGTTCGTCGGTTTCCACACCGATGTCGGCCAGACCGAGGTTCTCGGTGTTGCCCACGCGGCCCGCGGCCAGGATGACCTTCTCGGGACGGAGCACGGCGTCGCGATCCGTCCGAACCAAGAGTCCCTCGGCGTCACGGGTCATGGACGCGACGGCCGTTTCGGGGAGCAGCTTCATCCCGGAGGACTGGAAACAATGGGCCATCACGACCGAACATTCGGCATCGAGGAAGGGAAGCAAGCGCGTTCCCCGGTCAATCAGGGTTACCTCGGCGCCCAGGGCCATGAAGATGGAGGCGTATTCGCAGGCCACCGCCCCACCCCCCACCACAGTGAGGCTGCGCATGGGCCGGTCGAGATCCCGGGCCGTTTCCGAGTCCAGCACGTCGGGATCATCGAACGGGATGCCGGGAGGATGAAATGGCCGTGATCCGGTGGCGATGAGCACGACATCTGCCGATAAGAGACGGTCTCGTCCCCCCGTTGTCGAAGTGACAGAGACGGTTCGGTTCGGATCGAGTCGGGCTCTGCCTGGCACCAACTCGATGTCATGACGGGCCAGGTTCTCCACCACGGCATTGCTCATCGACCTCGATACGTCGACAGCCCGGTGGCGGAGCCGGTCGATGACAGCCTGGGGGTGGAGATCGATACCGGCGCCGTAGACGTGACGGCGTTGAAAACCAGTCAGGTAGAGAGCCGCTTCCCGCATCGCCTTGGTGGTGACGGCACTGGCGGCCATCGCCCCACCAAGGGCGGCGGCTTCCTCTACGACAGCGACCCTCTTGCCGAAATAGGCCGCTTGAGCGGCCGCCTTCTCACCGGCCGGCCCGGCTCCCACCACGACCATGTCGAAACGCTCTGCCATGACACCATCCTGCCTTGAATTCGCATAGCCGAACGTCTACCGGCACTCGCGCGTGTGAGCGGCTCTAGGGAGTCGGCGTCCGCCACCATGGCTCCGAGCGGTCGGCGGTCGGCTCGGTCGGACTCCTGCGACCAACCAGTCAGACCTCAGGCCAGGGCAAGGTAGTCGAGATTGACCGCACCCTGATCGGTCGTCTCGACGCTACACACCACGAGGTTTGTGCCGGCCGCCATGGTCAGCGTGAGCGGCACGGTTTGCCATGTGGTCCAAGCCGGCGTGCTCGGCACCACAAGCGTGGCCGTGCCGTGGATGGTGCCCGTCTCGGGATCGAGTGCACTTACCGTCAATGACGACGGTTTGCCGGTGGAATTGGCCACGTGGAACTGGATCCGGTGGTTGCCGGCCCGGGGTACCGAGAGAGCCACGGCCACGCTGCTCCCCTCGGTATCGAGCCCGGTGATGTAACCCATACCCTTGTGACCGGCAAAGGTGTTCTCGAACCGGGCCGATCCTGCCCACGCCCCGACCTCGGCTTGAAAACGGGCGGAACCTTGCGGCACCACCGACAGGAGAACCGAGGCGTGGGGTGCCAAAGCCACTTGGAAACTGGTCGACGACCCCAGATGTTCGTGGGTCCAAAGGTTGCGCACCGCGGCCAATCCGGGGATGCCCAGGATGGCCGCGAAGTTGATTGCCCTGGTTACGGTACTTTCTCCGCGGTTGAACAGGGCCACGGCCCAGCTCCCGTCGGGCAGCTGGCCGATCCAGCGCTCGGGATCCCGGCTCGTGGTGTCGTACTCGAATCCGTGGCTGTTGTTGAAGACGGGCTTGCCCACCAGTCCGGCTTTTCGCAGGGCCATCACCTCGAGGTTCTGGAAGATGTGGGCGTTGTCCCCGATCGTGTCGTAACGGTCGGTGATGGCGATGGGGGCGCCGGCCATGATGAAAAGATTGATGGCGCTCTGGCGTTCGCTGTCGTTGGCGAACGACGAAATGATCAACGGATCACCGTCGAGGATCATCTGGCCGCGACCGGAGATGTCGGCGAAACCGGTGAAACCGAGGAACGGGCTGTTCCATTGGGACCACTCGGGCTGCCAGTACTGGCGGCCCTCACTCAAGTTGATCCAGGTACCAAAGCTGGCGTCGTTGTCGATCCGGACGAGGTCGCCGTATTGACGTTCCCCGGACCCGTGGTCGAACAGGTTGGGCATCACCAGGCTCAGCTGCATGTCGCCCGCCGCCTCACTCATCCACTCAAGCGCCTGCAGATAAGAATCTCGGCCGTGGGCCACCCCCACTGTGCCCTCACCCTGGTCGAACCCCACCTCGTACCAGGCCAGAAAGTCCATCCGGAGGAATACGGCACCCAGGTCGCGGAAGTAGGCGACATAGCCCTTCACGTACTCCTCGGCTCCGTCGCGGTTGGTGTCCACCCACTGCAGGAGCCCGCCTCCGTCGAAGAAGTCGCCCGGGTTGACGATGTCGCCCACCTTGACGTCGGGCCGACCGACCACGGTCACGGCCTGGTTTGAGACCGCCGACAGGGTGGCCCAGAGGGGGTTGTAATAGACGCCGAGCTCGAGGCCATTGGCCTGCAGGTAATTGGCCCACCAGGCCCAGTCGTGCTCCCAGTCGTCGGCCTGACTGAGGATGTAGCCGTTCGGTGTTATCGCTTGGGTGTTGTCGATCCAACCGTCGGTACACACCATCGTGTAGCCGTAGTCACGGAAGTTCGCCGCCACCCAGTCGACATTGGTCTTCCAAATGTCCTCGGATATAAGGACGTTGTTGACTTCCTCGTAGCCGTAGGTACTCCAGTAAAGGGGTCCCGCTCCGCCTGGTCGGAAGGAGGACGGGGTTGGGAGTGCTCGTTTCGATACCGCCGCACGGGATCTCGCCTCACCCGGCGGCGTCGCCGCCCCTGCCGCGGTGGCGCCAGCGGATGACCCGGCCAGGCCGGCCAGTACGGCGCCTCCACCGCCCTTCAGTACCTCGCGTCGCGTCGGCACTCGATCACATCCCCCCGTTTGAATCCCTAAGTAAAAACTTTAGCCAAGACGGGCTATCCACCGTCGACCAGATGCATCCCTCTCACGACTGATTGGCCGAAGGGCCGTGGCCTTGTAGCAATTTGCCGGCCGATCTTCTCGAAGAGGCCGATCGATTCGGACTCCAAGCGGCAGAGAAGGGGGCGCGAGCCGCGGGAACGCCTTTCATCAGCTTCTACACCCCGGACGAAATGCTGAAACTGGCCAGCCATGTCGGCTTCAAACACGCCCGACACGTGGCCGGAACCTTGATGGGCGAGCGCTACTTTGACGATCGGTCCGATGGCCTTCGTCCGTCAAGCGGTGAGGATCTGCTGGTAGCCACTATCTGACTCTTTCACTCCGCTCCGACCCCGCCGAGTGGCGGTCGTGTCGACCGCCACTGCCGGTGTGGCTGGTTGCGCCCTTTCGGCGAACTCTGCCAGAGTCAAAGTTGAGCCGGCAGGCATAGATATGACCGCCCACGTGCGGGCCCTGCCTGTTCATGCCGGTCTGGGTCATCGGCCACTGAGGAGCTGCCATGAACGCCCCGGAGTCTTTCAGCACCGGAATCGCCCATCACATCGGAAGGTACTCCGACGCCGTCCGGGTTCCTGCCGGCCATGAATTGATCTTTCTCTCCGGTACCCCGGGGCTAAGGGCCGATGGCAGTTTGCCCGAGGACTTCAGTGAGGATGCGGCCCAAGCGTGGCGCATCGTCTCTGACGCATTGGCACAGGCCGGGGCCACACTCACCGATATCGTGAGCGCGCGGCAGTGGCTGACGAGCGCCGACGACCTCCCCACCTACGCCGCCGTCCGGGCTGAAACCATCCACCACGAGCCGACCTTCATGCTCGGTGTGGTGTCAGGGTTGATCTGGCCGAATCTGAGAGTCGAGATCGAGGTCACGGCGGTCCGGCCGGCGCCGAACACCTAGCCAACCTGTCACCCTCGTGCCGCGGGGGAACACTCGCCAGCAGAAGTCAATGGCACCAGAATTGTTGATACCGGGGCGGCGGGTATACCAGTGTCTCGGGCTGAGAATGCCGTTCGGACCACCGAGAAGATCCCGACCGAGTCGCCGATTACCGCTGAATCGACTTCACCTCAAGGAACTCTTCGAAGCCGAAGGCACCTCGTTCGCGGCCGATACCTGATTTCTTGTAGCCACCAAAGGGCGCCAAAGGGTTGAAGTCGCCGCCGTTCACGTCCACCTGGCCGGTACGGAGTTTTTGGGCGACCTCGATGGCGTGCTCCTGGGTGCCGGCCCAGACGCCCCCGGAAAGGCCATAGTCGGTGTCGTTGGCGATCTCGATGGCCTCCTCTTCGGTGTCGAAGGGGATGATGGAGAGAACCGGCCCAAATATCTCTTCCCGGGCGATGGTCATTTCGTTGGACACGTTCGAGAAGACGGTCGGCTGGATGAAGAAGCCTTTCTCGAGTCCTTCTGGAGCTTCGGAGCCGCCCGCAACCAGGGTGGCCCCTTCTTGGATGCCCTTCTTGATGTAGTCACGGACCTTGTCGCGCTGGACGGCCGAGACGAGCGGGCCGATTCCCGTCGTGGCGACGAACGGGTCGCCGGGAGCGAACCCTGCCGCCGCCGTTGCCGCCAATTGCTCGACCTCCGCCAATTTCGAACGCGGCACCAGCATCCGCGTCGGCGCTGAGCAGACCTGGCCCGAGTTCAAATAACAGCCGAACACACCGGCTGGCACGGCTGCCTCCAGATCGGCGTCCTCCAAGATGATATTCGCGGACTTTCCGCCCATTTCCAGCGACACCCGCTTGATGCTCTGCGCACAGATCTCCATGACCCTTTTGCCTGCTCGGGTCGAGCCGGTGAAGGACACTTTGTCCACTAGCGGGTGAGATGCGATTGCTTCTCCGACTACCGGCCCGAGACCGGTGACCAGGTTGAAAACACCCTTCGGCAGTCCCACCTCGTGAATGATCTCGGCCAGTATGAAGGCATTGATCGGAGCGACCTCGCTCGGCTTCAGCACCACCGTGCATCCGGCTGCCAACGCAGGTGCGACCTTGAGGACGATCTGGTACAGGGGGAAGTTCCATGGCGTGATGGCACCCACGACACCGACTGGCTCCTTGATGACGATGGAGTTACCGATCTCCTCTTGCCAGTTATACGACGCAGCTCGCGCCGCGTTGTCGGCGAACTCCCCCGTCGGCAGTCCCACTTGAAACGTCTCGGTGAGGCTCCGGGGCATCCCCACCTCGTGACTGATCACGTCGGCGATCTCGCCGGCGCGGGCTTGGAGCCCCTCGGCCATCTTCTGAAGGAACGCTCCACGGTCCTTGGGCGCCGTGCCCGCCCAACCGGGAAAGGCCCGATGTGCCGCCTGGACTGCTCGATCGACATCTTCAGGGGTCCCGGCCGGGATAGTGGCGAACACCTCCTCGGTGGTCGAGTCGATGACATCCAAGGTGTCGGACCCGGATGGCGAGACCCAGGCTCCGTCTATGTACAGAGAATCACGAACGATCATGGTCACACCCCCGGAACTACCGACCGCCCGCTGCGGTCCAATGAAAGTGACGGTAGCACCAAGGCCTCGTTGGTGCGCTGGCCAATCCTCACTGCGTTAGCCAGGTGACCCCAGAGCGTCAGGAGACGGGCTCCGGGGCCGAATCACGCATTGATCTGTGCGGATCTCAAGCCGGTATTCCGGAGCAGCAGTGAGGTCTCGCCACCGTGGTCCCGTCGGGCGTCGCCCGGTCAGGCCGACGATGCCGACCGCGCCGACACGGTGACGAAGTCCCGCGCCCACGAGGGATCGAAGAAGGTGGACGGACCCTGCTCGGTCGCGCCCAACAGCTTGCTGCCGTTGGAGGGCGCAGCCAGGCCACCTGGTATGGGTGGATCGTAGGTCACGAAGACGGTCCAGTAGGGATTGATGTCAAGCTGCATTCCCCGGACCACGCCGGCCCGGACCAGCAGCTGAGCAAGCTGGAGTGGATCCAGCGCTGGGCCGGCAGCGTAGACGAGCGCACCGTCCGCGGTCACGCCTACGCCTGACCGCCACTGCTGCTCAATGCCGGGCACGCTCGATGCACACGACGTCGCGCCGCAGGTCGCTCCCCACGTCTGCCAGTCGGGGCTGGCCGCCTGCGCGGTCGGTTGACCGCCGGCCACCAGGGGGACGAGGTTCTGGCGGACCGCGACGACGTTCGGGGTCATAGTGACCTCGCTGCCCCAGGCCCCGATGGTCACCGAGCCGTCGGCATAGATCACGAGCGACGCCGCTCCGGCGACGAGCGGGTCGATGAGCCGGCCCTCGGTGTAGTAACCGCCTCCGGCCACGTCCATCTTGAACCCGCCGTTGAAGGCGGCGACGAGGGATACTGCCTGGGTGGGCTGGACGGGGGCGGTGAAGCGGTACGGGCCACCACCCGGGCTGACCGAGCCCGAGTAGAGCTGCACCGAGAGCAGTCGGGTGTCCATCCAGGCGATCCCGGCGGGTTGGACGCCACCGGGAGGGACGAGCGTCGTCTCGTAGACGGCAGGCAGGCCACCGACCGGGCGACCGGTCGGCGTCCACACCCCCGGGCCGATCGCCGACACCCCGCCAGAAGGTGCCAATGGCTGCGGGACCGGCAGGTGGGAGGGGACCGGGACAGTCGTGGTGGTCGGGGCCCGGGGGGCGGTGGTCGCGACGTGGCCGGCGCCCGTCGTCGACGAGGTCGATCCGTCCGATCGTCTCTGTCCGGCCCCCCTCGAGCCCAGCCCGCCGCACGAGGCGAGGATCACCATTCCGGCCGCCACCACCGCCCACGGCGACGACCGACAGCGACGAGGGTGGGACCGGGGGATTGGCACGCTGTCAGACTATGGAGCAACCAGAAAGCCGGCTACATCGCGGCTGTCGCGGCTGTCGCGGCTGTCGCGGCTGTCGCGGCTGTCGCGGCTGTCGCGGCTGTCACGGCTGTCGAGCCCGCAGCCCCGGTGCCTCCTATCATGGCGACTGTCCGATGACCGCCTCACGACCGCTCGATTCTCCGCTCGGACCTACCATCCGCCCAGGTGGCCATCACCGCCGTCGCCGGTCTCGCCGAGCGGGCCTTGTCGCCGCCGTTGCTGCCGCGTGCCTCGTCGCCGGGGGGGCTGCGGCCGCGGTCGTGCTGACCTCGGGCACGCCGGGGCGACCCTCGGCCGCTGGTGGGTTCACCGCAGGCGGGGTGGCCAGCACCACGTCCACCACAGGCGTGACAACGACGACGGATCTTCCGACCACGACGGTGCCGCCCACCTCGACGACGGATGCCGGGAGCCTGCACCAGACCGGCGCGTTCCCGACGTCGACCTCCCCGCAGTTCCAGGCGGAGATGGCCGCCTTCTGGCAGGGGGTGGTCTCCGGCTCGCCGCTCGCCGCGCGTCCAGCCTTCTTCCCCGAGGGCGCCTACCTACAGCTCAAGACAATCGCCGACCCGTCGTCCGACTACACCGACCGACTGCTCGCCGACTTCGCCGCCGATCTGGACGCCGCGCACGCCCTTCTCGACCAGGACGCGGGAACGGCCACCTTGGTTGCCATCAACGTTCCCGAGCAGTACGGCCACTGGATCCCACCGGGGGTGTGCGACAACAGCGTTGGGTATTACGAGGTCGCCAACTCGCGGGTCGTCTACCAAGAGGACGGTCAGGTCCGCTCTTTCGGCATCGCCTCCCTCATCTCGTGGCGAGGGGAATGGTACGTCGTACACCTCGGCGCCATTCTCCGGTCCACCTCCCAGGGCACCGTCGAGGATCCCGAGATCGGACCAGGCAGCTCGCCGGACTCAACGACCTGCTGACGGAGATCGGCGATGGGTCCCCCTGACGACCAGCTCGAGCGCAGAGTTCAGGGTGTGGGTGACCGTACTTCTGGTTATGAGGGCGTTGACCGTTGTCCATCGAGACTTGATCCATCTGCGCCGTGCTCCTGAGCTGGTCCGCTGGTCCACTTCGTCCACGTCACGACCTGCACTTGCTCTGAGTTGTAGTAACGGTTGTAGTAATTGCTGGACTCCGGACTGGCTCGAATTCCTTCGTCCTCCCGTCGGATCGAAGATCAGGATCGGGCCCACCTTCACTTCCGTAGTCGTGTCTCAACCGCCTGCAGATTGGGTGAGATCGCATTGGAGCCGGGCGGCTGTCGCGGCCCTCTGGCGAAATGAGGTCAGGAGGTCTGAATGAGGCGATCTGGCGTTGCCGACTCGTTTACCAGAATGATCGACAACCAAACTAGCGCTCGGCGTTTTCGGCAGCAATCCCAGCCTGGGGATCACGAGATCTCGATGAGGCTCCGTTCGTTGCCGTTCATGTCCGTATACGCACCGAGGGCCATACAAGATCCCGCGTTCGAGCATGCAACGTTCAGAAGGCTGACTTTGGGGTTCGTGGCGGCGTTGGCGGGCAGTGGTGCATCTGATGCCGTCCAGGTCCCGCCAGACCGAGTCTCGATGAGACCCTGAAGTGTTCCATGGGTGTCGCGAAAACCGCCGACAGCTGCACAAAATCGATTACCCACACAGGCAACGGCAGCGAGAGCCGCGCCAGGGTCTGGGGCTGCATTCGCGAGGACCGGCGCCTGTGAGGGCGTAAAGTTAGGCCCGGATCGCGTTTCCACGAGTCCCTGAAGGGCAGCGTTGGCATCGACGTACTGCCCAACTCCGACGCAGAAAGCCGGACTCGAACATGATACGTCGGTCAGGTCTGCACCTTGGTTTGCCGTGGCTGCGTCCCCGGGGAGCTGCGCCTCGTGTGCCGTCCACGTTCCACCCGACAATGTGTCAATAAGTCCTTGGACACCGCCAGTGGTGGCGGTGTAAGAGCCCTCGGCCACGCAATGGCCGAGCTTCACGCAGGCGAGATGATTGAGAGATCCTTCGCTCCCCACGGCATTATTGTCAGGTAGCGGGGTCTCAGTCGGCGTCCACGTTCCACCCGACAAATTGTCGACGAAGCCCTGGTCATTCGTGATCGAGTCGTGATAGTTCCCCAGAGCGACACAGGATCCTACCGCCGGACAGACGACGTCGCGCAGAACGGCGTACTGGACTGTCGATGCGTTTGGCGGTAGGGGCGCTTCCGTCGCATTCCATGTAATCCCCGACAACGTCTCTATCAACCCTTGATCGTTGCCGCTGGAGTCGACGTATGTTCCCGTGCCGATACAGAACCCCACCGTCCGACAGGTGATCCCATAGACAACAGACGAGTACTGCGTCGTTGACGCGTTCGCCGGTTGAGGTGCCTCCGTGGCGGTCCAGGTCCCGCTCGCCAGCGTCTCCACGAGGCCCTGTTGGACGCCGCGGGAGTCGACGTATTGCCCTACGCCGACACAAGAGTGCTCTGTCGGGCACGACAGGCCAATGATGGCGGCATTGGGGTTCGTTGTGGCGGCGTTCCCCGGGAGTGAAGCCTCACGGGCCGTCGCCGTTCCGTCGGCCAGCGTCTCGATGAGACCCTGGTCGCCACCACTCGTGTCCGTGTAGTTCCCCACAGCTACACAGGATCTCCGGCCGTGACAGACGACGGCATCTAGGTTGGGTGAGTATTGAGCCGTGGAGGCATCTGCCGGCAGCAGCCCCTCGGTGGCGGCCCAGGCGAGCGGGTGCGCGTCAGTCACGGTCGCGAAGACAGGAGCAATCTCAGGCCCAATCAATAGGAGGGGAATAGCGACGAATCCGACCACAATCGCGTTACGAAATCCGCGGCGCGGGCGCCCCGGGGGCATCCGGCTGGTGAACTCAATTCTCCTAGGGCCACGCGGTGGTTTCACAGTGCAACCAATGGTAAGCGGTCAAATTCCCCTACGGCATCGTCTCAATTGACGAGCATTACCGTCCCCAGCCAATCATCGCCCTCCAACGCCCCAACTGTTGTCCAACCAGAGCCCCATCGACAGAGAAGGTCTTTTAACTTGACTAGGCAAACGACCTCGATCCGCATAGAGCGGCGACTCATCCATTCGGAGGGGTTCCACGGTCTTGAAGCCTTTGAGTAGATGGAACCAGACTCCGGAGGGCAGTCTGAAGTGTCTGGGCAGTCCTGCCAGTGAGCGTCCATGCGCCTGCCCTGGCCATCTTGTCCAGCAGGTTTGCTCCAGTCTGGCCAGTCTTCCCCAGTTGATCGCCAAAATTGATCGCCAAAGCCGTAACGTTGTGCCATGCACATGGGAAAGCCTCGAACACCGACCGGTTCATACGCGGATTCGACCATGCCAGGCCGAATCAGGTATCGGGACGGTGACTCATGGACCGAGCATGTTGCCGGTGGCAAGCTCGCTCCGGCGGTGGAACTAGGGCGTGCTAGTCACGACCGAGACCTCCCGGTGCGGTTCTCGACATCGACAGATGGTTCGGCAGGGATTAACAACGGGCTTCTCAACTTGCGATTAAACCCTGAGGACTGCGTCAAGCGCTCTTCTTGATGACTGGGTAGCGCTTGAGTGGGCCCGTTCGTGTGCCCTTTGGACGGCCCGGGCCGGGCATATCGGATTTCGGTGGACTGGCGGGAGTGCCGAGCGTTGCACGAAGTCGACGAAACCCTCGGCGAACCCGCGCCGGGGTGAGCCGTGCCGGATCCAGGTGGCGTTCCCATGGCAACCGAAGATCGTCGACCAGGGGTCGCGCTAATCGGAGTTGCGTGTAGGCGGCGATGACGATCCACGTCCAACGGTCGGCCTGTTCGGGCGTCTGCAGCGACGGTGTCGTCCACCCCAGAGTGTTCTTCACGAAGCGGTAGGTATGTTCGATATCGAAGCGGCGCAGATAGGCACGGAAGCACAGTTCCAGATCAGGTTCACCGGTACCTGACCACCACAGCCACAGCGTCTTCTTGGTGCGTCCTATGGGGTTCGGGAGATGCTCGACATCGACACGGATCACGCTGCCCCGCACGATGGGAGTCTTGGCGCCCGCCCATCGGCCCCGGCGAATGAGTTTCGGATGCCGGTGGTGCCAGGCCCGCACGCGCACCGTCCCGTAGCGACGATCCTCCAGCTGGATCTGGGCGTCGGGCCGGGGTGCGGTCCTCGCGTCCGAGAGCTTGAAGCGACGTCCGTGGCGCGGCGGTCGGCCTTTGGTCGATCGATGTCGAGGGCCAGGATCGTCGTAGAAGACGCGGTCGGACTTGATGCGCACGAGCACCTGGGCCCGTACATCTGCGAGCCCCGCCCCGATGGCGATGCCGTCGTAGCCGGCATCGAAGACGAACAGCGGCGGCACCTTCTTCTTAGGTCCCAGGTCTTCCACCAGACGACGGACCTGATCGATGGTGGCGCCGGTGGCGTCGGTCCGCGGTGAGATGCGCAGGGCGTCGAGGGGTGCCGTCCAGCTGTCGGGCGTGAACGAGAGCTGAGAGATCCACTGGTAGCTCCACCCGGCCACGATGGGCTGGCCCGCCGAGTGCTTGGACGCCGAGTAGTAGAAGCCCCGCTCGGGGCTGCATTCGGCGTCAGCGCGGTCCCACACCGACGCGTCCACGGCGAACACATCCGGACAGTCTTTCGGCCGGTTGGCCACCAGGATGAGCCGCAGCCGCTCGTCATCGATCTGGCCCCGGGCCAGAGACTTGTAGAGCGAGCCGTGGGACCGACGAAAGGTCGGCTCGAGGCTCAGAGAGGGCACCGAGTGCAGCGCCCCCGGGGCGCACAGCGCGGCGTCACAGAGCTCGAACAGGGTGTCGCCCCACCTGGTCAGGCATCCGTACAGCTCGGTCCGCAGGTCTCGCAGCCGGTCTCGGTCCTGGTCATGGGCAATATGGTCCATGACCCGACAGTATTACTACTGTCTGGTCATCGATCGGGGATACTTGCCGCCATGGCCAAGGCAACGACTACAGGGCGACTGGCGGACTACGAGCGTCGCTATCGGCAGCTGGCGGCTCAGCTGGCGGAGGTCGGGTTCATCTCCTCGGGCACCGTGACTCGTCGCTACACACGCTGCGGGACGGCCGGCTGCAAGTGTCACGACGACCCACCCCAGCCACACGGCCCCTATTACCAATGGACCGCCAAGGTCGACGGCAAGACGGTCACCCGTCGACTGACGGCGCAGGAGGCGACGTTGTACAAGGAGTGGATCGCCAACGACCGCCGGATGCGCAAACTCATCCAGCAGATGCGTCAGGTGGCAACGAAGGCCGGCGAGTTGAAGATCAAAGAGGTCGCTGGGACATAGGGCGAGGGTTTAATCCCAAGCTTAGGATCATCTATCCTAAAGTAGTTTCTGTTATGTTTGAGAGTCCAAGGCCTCGCAATCCATATCGACCGGGTGCCGCGGTCACCCCGCTGTTCCTCGCTGGCCGTGAACACGAGATGCGCCGCTTCGGAGCGTCGCTACGCGGGGCTCCCGAGCTGCCCGCCAACGTCTGTCTCACCGGTCTGCGCGGCGTGGGCAAGAGCGTGTTGTTGAAACGCCTGGAAGAGATCGCCGTGGACGAGGAGGGCTGGCTCACCAGCCGGGTCCAGGTCGAGCCGCGCCACAACACCGAATACGACCTGTCCGAACTCATTCTCGGGCTTTGCCACAATGCCGAGCTCCAGGTCTCCAGAGCGGCCCGGATCCGGCAGACCGTGAAAGGCGTCACGGCATCTTGAAGGGTCCAGAAACCCTCCGACCGGGTTTGACCAGCTAGAACACCTTCGGTGAGGCTCGCATCATGGCCCTGTCCTTCCTCTACCGTTTGTTCCGAGGCGTGCTCGAGGTCGTTCGCGTCCACTGGTCGGATACTGCGGCCAAGGATGCAGAGATCCTTGTTCTGCGCCACCAGCTGGCTGTGCTGCGCCGCCAGGTCACCCGTCCCCGCTTCACCTGGTCCGACCGTGCCCTCGTCGCCCTCCTGGCCCGACTCGTACCCCGAGAGCTTTGGGGGTCGTTCCTCGTCACGCCGCAGACAATCCTCGGATGGCACCGCTCGCTGGTTCGCAGGCGCTGGACCTTCCCGCACCGCCGACCAGGTCGTCCGGCCCTTCCCAAAGAGACCATGGAGCTGATCTGCCGCTTGGCCAGGGAGAACCCCCGGTGGGGCTACCTCCGGATCGTCGGCGAACTCAAGAAACTCGGTGTCACGGTGTCGAAGACGAGCGTGGCGACGGTCCTGCGTCGGCACGGTCTCCCACCGGCTCCCCGACGTGAGGGCCCCACCTGGAGCGAGTTCCTCTCCGCCCAGGCCAAGGGCATCGTCGCCACCGACTTCTTCCATGTCGACACTGTGTTGCTCCGCCGGTACTACGTGCTGTTCGTGATCGAGCTGGAGCGACGCGTCGTCCACGTCCTCGGTGTCACCACCAACCCAAACGGCCCATGGGTGACCCAGGTCGCACGGAACTTCGCTGCCGACCTCGATGACACCGGCCAGCGTTCCCGGTTCCTCATCCGCGACCGGGACACCAAGTTCACCGCCAGCTTTGACGCGGTGTTCGCCTCGATCGGCATCGAGACTATCCGCACCCCGGTGCGTTCGCCTCGTGCGAACGCGTACGCGGAGCGGTTCGTACGCACCGTTCGCCACGAATGCCTCGACCATCTCCTCGTCGTCTCACGACGACATCTCCAATCGGTGCTCGCCGAGTACGTCCGCCACTACAACCAGGCGAGACCACACCGTGGCCTACAGCTCGCCCGGCCAATCCCCCACCACGTCAGCGCTCCCGACGGCGGCGCGATCGCTCGCCGTGACGTCCTCGGCGGCATCGTCCACGAGTACGACCGCGCCGCCTGACCCCAAGGCGCGGCGGACACCCTTGACAGCAATGCTCCGCCTCTTGAACCGGGCGCTCCGCGCCCGACCGGCGACCGAGCATTACCGTTCGCTTCCCGGCAAGCCAGCCCTTGACCCTCGCCGCCAGCCGTCCCTGCTACTAAGTTCCGCGGGACTTTACCTCGCCGGCGTTCTTGGACCCTTCAGGTCTACTACGAGTTGGCCTGTGGTCAATGGTTGCAGTTCCATGGGTTCGTTGCGATCGCCATCCCTCAGGCTCACCATGCTCATCCTGCGCTCCGGAGGCGTATGCAATCGTGGGCTCGAAGCGACGCCCCAGATGTTCTCGCTACCTAGGCAGAGTGCCGCTGCCGTCCCGGTAGGTACCGGCGGGACCGTCCGCGCCGGTTGCAGGCCAACTCCACGATGGCGTCGGCCCTCGTGTACCGACTGGCCCTTTCCGCCGGTCAGGTCGGTGGCGATTTGGCCGGGATGTGCGACGTTGATCTTGATACCCGGCCTGGTCGGTGCTGCACGCAGTCGGCGACGAGGGCGTGCCAATCCGCGAGGTATCTGAAATCTTCGTCGCGCATCTCGACATCCCTGCCGTGTCTGTCGCCCCGATCAGGCCGGGGAGTACGTAGGCTTTGTCGGCGGTTTCTGGGGATTCGACGGCCCCGCTTCGGCACAGATCACGAACCACCTACTCGGGTGAGGGGCCGACCCGCCCGGGACTCCTCGCTGACCTCAAGGAGGGCCGCTACTTCGTCTAAGAGGCTGCGACGGATAGGCGAGGTCCG
>Ga0208357_1001521_pt1 | contig 16671 bp, 13 predicted proteins | sample NGESurdeep092012_6_FD_184487 | JGI IMG/M metagenome (GOLD analysis project Ga0208357, IMG submission 184487) | Arctic peat soil microbial communities from Barrow, Alaska - NGEE Surface sample F52-2 deep-092012 (SPAdes) | ecosystem: Environmental > Terrestrial > Soil > Wetlands > Peat ... | reverse complement strand
GGACGAGCAGCGAACGCAGCAGCACTGAACGCAGCAGCACTGAGCGGAGCAGCACTGAACGCAGCAGCACTGAGCGTAGCAGCAGCGAGCGCGGCGGTAGTGAGCGGAGCAGTGGGGATCGGGGTGGTTCACGCGATCGTCGCGGCATGGCGAACTCGCGCGGTGGTGGACGCGATCGCGGCGGACGCACGATGCAGATGACGAACCTGCCGGCCATCAGTGATTTGCTGAAGCCGGGGCAGGAGATCCTGGTGCAGATTGCGAAGGAGCCGATTGCGAAGAAGGGTGCGCGGATCACGTCGCACATTGCTTTGCCGGGACGGTTCCTGGTGTTCATGCCGACGGTGAATCATACGGGCGTGTCGCGCAAGATCGAGTCGGATGGCGAGCGGCGCAGGCTGAAGGAGATTTTGCTGAGCGAGAAGGGCGATGCGCAGGGTGGATTCATTGTGCGCACGGCGGCTTCGGGAGCTAGCGAAGAGGAGTTGCGGAGTGATCTAAGATTCCTCTTGAATCTCTGGGCCGATATTAAAACTCGGTCGGAATCGAGCAAGAGCCCGGCGCTGATTTATCACGATCTGAATTTGATTGAGCGGATTCTGCGCGACCAGGTGACGGATAATTTCTCTGCGATCTGGGTGGATACGGAGGCCGAGTATGAGCGGGTGCTGCGGTTCCTGCAGCGCTTCCAGCCGAGCTTGATTCGCAGAGTGAAGCTTTATTCGAAGGACACTCCGCTGTTTGAGCAGTTCGGAATTACCGAGGAGATTAACAAGGCTTTGCGGTCGAAGGTGTGGCTGAAGTCGGGTGGATCGATTGTGATCAACCAGACCGAAGCGCTGGTGGCGATCGACATCAATACGGGCAAGTATGTCGGTAAGACGGCGCGGCTTGAAGACACGATCGTCAAGACGAACCTGGATGCGATTCCGGAGATTGTGCGGCAGATTCGGCTGCGCGATCTCGGAGGAATTATCATCATCGACTTCATCGACATGGACGAGCGCAAGAACCGGAACAAGGTGATGGCGGCGCTGGAAGAGGAGTTGAAGTCGGACCGTGCTCCTTCGAAGGTGCTGCAGTTCAACGATTTCGGATTGGTTGCGATTACACGTAAGCGGGTGAAGCAGTCGTTGGAGCGGACGCTATCGACGACGTGCGGCGTGTGCGCGGGTACGGGCATGGTGAAGTCGCCGGTGACGGTGTGCAACGACATCTACATCGAGATGCGCAAGATGCATAAGCTGATCGAGAAGGGCGACATCATGCTGCGGGTGAATCCGGAGGTGGTGAAGCAACTGAAGTCCGGCGGCGCGAAGTGGCTGCAGGAGATGGAAGAGATGTCGGGCAAGACGATCCTGGTGAAGAGCGATCCTAGTTTGCATCCTGAGCAGTTTGATATTCACTAAGGCAGTGGTTAGTGGCTAGTGGTTAGTGATTAGTGATTAGTGATTGGAAGAGCGGCGGCCCTTGCGGGTCGCCGCTCTTTTTTGGTGTGGAGAGATTAGTGGGTGGACCAGGCCAAGCCGTCGGGTTCGGGGCCTGCGTTGATGTGGGAGGTTACGGTGAGGGTGTGGAGGTCGATGACGACGATGTAGCTGTCGGGGGTGCAGGCTACGAAGGCTCGGTTGCCGTTGGGTTCGATGAGGATGCCGGCGGCTCCGTGGCCGATGGGGAGGCGCTTGATGACTTTGCGGGTGGCGGCGTCGAGGATGACGAGGTCGGGGCCGCCGAGGGTGGAGACGAGGACGTGCTTGCCGTCGGGGGTGAACTTGAGGCGGTTGGCTCCTCGGACGTCGGGGGTGAGGGTTTGGATTACTTTTTTGGCGGGGTAATCGATGATGGAGATGGTGCCGTCCTGGGCGTTGGCGACCCAGATTTCTTCGTGGTTGGGAGAGAGGTCGAAGCCTTCGGAGCCGTGGCCTACGGGGACTACGGTTTCGTTCCAGTCGGAGCGTTTGGTGGGCGGAGGTGGAGGCATACCAGCGGATGGATGAGCGCCGGGGGGTGGGCCCTGCTGGGGGAGGGGTTCCATGTCGATGAGGCTGACGGTGCCGGAGCTGACGTTGGTGGTGATGATGTGCTGGAGGTCGGGCGAGACGTAGATCATGTGGGTGCGGTTCTGGCCGGTGCCGAGGATCCAGTCGACTTTTTTGGTGGCGGGATCGTAGCGGCCGATGGCCTTGGCGGCTTCGGCGGTGAACCAGACTTTGCCATCGACAAAGGTGAGGCCGTGGGGGCCGCGGAGGGGGCCGAGGTCGATGGAGGGGAGGGCGGCGTGGTGGACAAGGTCGAGGACGGCGAGGGTGTGGTAAGAGCCGAAGCCGTAGTTGGAGACATAGGCGGTGGTGCCATCGGTCGAGGCGATGACCTCGTGGGGGTCGGGGCCGACGGGGAGTTTGTAGATGACTTTGAGGGTGGTGGGGTCGACGACGGCGAGGGTGTGGTCGTGCTTGGAGAGGGCGAGGAGGGTGGTTTGGGAGAGTCCGGGGAGAGCTGTCGAGAGGCCGAGGGCGACGAGAGAGGCGGCGGCGCGGAAGAGGAGTTTCATGTAGAAGAAGATACTCTTTGGCGGGCGGGGAAGGGATCAAATTATGGTGAGTTGCGTGAGGAGATGGGCTCGCAACGGCTCTTCGATGAAGGCGGCGTGGAGAGCGTTCTGGTTGCAGACGAGGAACTCGTGGGCGGTCCAGGCGAAGTGCTCGCGGAGGCTCTCGTACTCCTGCTCGAGGGTGACGTTGGTGATGGTGCGGGTGTCGGTGTTGATGCCGACGGAGACTCCGGCGCGGTAGAGCTTGTCGATGGCGTGCTCGGCGTAGCTGGAGGAGGTGCGGGTCTGCACATTGCTGGTGGGGCAGACTTCGAGATGGATGTGATGGTGGCGCAGATGGTCGATGAGAGAAGCGTCTTCGATGCTGCGAACGCCGTGGCCGATGCGGGTGGGTTGGAAGGCGCGGAAAGTTTCCCAAACGCTATCGGCTCCGCGGGCTTCTCCGGCGTGGGCGGTGCGATAGAGGCCGTGATCGAGGGCGTAGTGGAAGGCGGGGATGTGGGGGTCGATGGAGTAACCGGCTTCGTCGCCTGCGATGTCGAGCGCGACGACGCGGCTGCCTTTGAATTGCTCGACGAGTTGCGCGGTGAGCAGGCTTTGCTCGCGGTCGAAGTGGCGGAGCGTGCAGAGGATGAGGCGGGCTTCGATGCCGGTGGCCTGGATGCATTGTTCGGTGGCGCGGTCGACGATGGCGACGACTGCTTCGGGGGTGAGGCCGCCGGCGACGTGGAGCAGGGGAGCGAAACGAATCTCTGCGTAGAGGACGTTGTCGCGGCGGAGTTGTTCGAAGAGGTCTTCGGTGACGAGGCGGAGCGATTCCTCTGTCTGCATGAGTTGGAAGCCGCGAGGTGCGCGGGTTAGAAAGTCGGCGAGGCTGGAGCAGAGTGGTGGCGCGACGAATTTCTCATCGAACTCCTGGCGGGAGATGGAGGGAGCGAGCCGCGACACCACGTCGTAGCTGAGGGAGCAGTCGAGGTGCAGGTGCAATTCGACTTTGGGCATTTGTGACCTCTGCCAGATTATCCCTCATGTTGTGAATGATGCAGATTAGTGCGCGTGATGCGCGAAGACATGCGCCAGGGTGAGCGTGCGGTAGAGGATGATGCACGTCATGGCGATCAGGTAGACGCGCAGCGCGCCGAGGGAGAAGCGCACGGTGGGTGTTAGCTCCATCAGGCCGAGGCCTTCGGAGCTGCACTTCTGTTCCTGGATGTCGTCGAGCGGGTGGATGACGTAGAAGCTGGTTTCGGGCTGAGTTGCGAGAGCGGCCATGGGGTTCTCCTTTGGAGCAGGGATTAGGGATTAGGAAGCGCTAACGAAGTTCTGAATGAGCGATCAGGATTCCCTCGGGGGCTAAAGCCCGGTTTCTCTTTTGCAGCGTACGGCGGGGCTGAAGCCCCGCCCCTTCAAAGCAGCTTCCTTCAAAGCAGCTTCCTCCAAAGCAGCTTCCTTCAAAGCAGCTTCATCAGAGGCTTGCTAGGTGAATAGGTTGGGGAGCAGGACTTGTGCGGCGAGGATGAGCGAGAGGGCGAAGAGGACGGTGATGATCGACCAGTTGATCCAGTTGTTCCAGGGGCGGTTGACCCAGCGATCGCCTAGCAGGGCGCGGTCGTTGAGGAGGAGTTGGAGGAAGATGATGGCCGAGGGAAGGACGAGGCCGGCGAAGACCTGGACGCTCACGATGACCAGTTGCAGCGGGAGATGCGGGATGAGCACGATGCCGGCGGCGGCGAAGACGCAGATGGCGTAGACGGCGTAGAAGCCGGGGGCTTCGGAGGGTTTTTTGTGGAGTGAGTGCTGCCATCCGGCGACTTCTCCATAGGCCCAGGCGCTGGCGAGGGAGATGGCGGTGGTGCCGAGTACGGCGGCGTTGACCATGAGGAGCAGAAGCGCGTGGTGGATGAAGACTCCACTGCGGTGGGGCAGGATGGTGGCGATGGACTGGGCGAGTTGCGCGGGGTCGGTGAAGGGGAGGTGGTGGTCGTAGGCGAAGGCTCCGGTGAGCATCATGGCACCGGCTACGAGGACGGTGAAGACCGCGCCGATGAGGGTGTCCAGGCGCGCCCACTTGAGGTCGGCGAAGCGGAGACGCTTTTCGGCTACGCAGCTTTGTTGGAAGAAGAGTTGCCACGGAGCGATGGTGGTGCCGACGATGGCGATGATGAGGAAGACCAGGTCGCCGGTGACTCCGGTGTGCGGGAGCGAAGGGATGAAGGTGCTGGTGAGGGCCTGGTGCCAGTCGGGATGGAGGAGGGCGGCGGTGACGAACCAGGTGAGGTCGAGGAGGCAGAGGATGACTACGATGCGCTCCCAGCGGCGGTAGCTGCCGGTGGCGATGAGGCCGACGAGCGCGACGGCTGCTATGGGCACGGAGATCACGGGCGCGACGCCGAGGCCGGACATGGCGAGCGAGATCGCGGCGAACTCTGTGATGAGGGTGAGGAAGTTGACGGCGAGGAGATCGAAGAGGGAGAAGCGGCCCCAGGCTTTGCCGAAGCGCTCGTAGATCATGGCGGCATGGCCTTTGCCGGTGGCGATGCCGAGGCGCGCGACCATCTCCTGCACGAAGTAGCAGATGGGGAGGAGGAGGACGAGGACCCAGAGAAGGTGGAGGCCGTACTGGCCGCCGGCCTGCATGTAGGTGGAGACTGCGCCAGCGTCGTTGTCGGCTTCCATGACGATGAGGCCGGGGCCGAAGACGACGAGGAAGCTGAGGATGGCGCGCAGCCAGGGGCGGCGGACGAGGGTCTTCCGGGTGGGCTCCTGTTGGGGCTGGAGGCCGGGCTGGAGGGTGGGCTGGAGGGTGGGCTGGAGGGTTGTCATGGGCGTGGACCTCCTTCCGTGTTGGTGTTGGGCGTGAGGGAGGGGAGCCAGGTGCTGGTGAGTGGCGTGCCGGATTGGCCCGTGGCGTGCCAGACGCGGATGAGCGTTGGTCGACGGACGGCGAAGGTGGTGGTGATCTTGAGGGACATGGTGCCTCCTGGCTGCATGCAAAGGACATGCGAGTGGAGGCGACGAGGAAGGCGTGCAGGGGTGCACGTGTTGGGTTCCCGTCGCGGTGTGCCGTTGGTTGGGCACTGCGCGAGCGGGAGAGGTTGCCTTCAGATGTTGCTAAGGAAGGAGGCTACCGCACCCCGCGAACGCAGCGCAGGAAGGGTGTCCGAGGACTCGGAGGTTCCGTTGTAGATGCGTTCGACATGAGGTACTCCAGTGAGATGGGATGTAACCCGTTGAAGGGATACCCCCCTATGGTATAGCAGTTGGATGCAGAATGCAAGGGTGGGGATTCGATTGGGCTGTCAGTTTGGAGATACGGGGACGAGAGATCGGCGGGTATCGCGGACATTATAGAGAGAGGCGTTTCGCACTTGCACAGATACCGGGGACGAAAAATGGGGTTTGCGGAAGGGTTGATTCGGCCCGGCGGCTGTTAGGGAAGTCTCCGAACAGCAGACGTAGCAGGCGGTTCGGTCGCCAGTAGCGGATGCCCACTAGCCGCGCGGTTCGCGCAAATGGCGATTTCACGCAGATCGACAAACGCACGGGCGGGATCACGAGTTCCTGGAGCGTTTTTCGTTGGTAGGGCTAGACGATGACAGGGCGAGTCAGGCGTTTCAGAGGCGACAGCAGATGGGGGGCTTCAGCCGATACGCTCTGCAAGCTCGACGATGATCCCCTCGGGGCCGCGGACGTAGCAGAGCCGGTAGCTGTCTTCGTAGCGCTCGAGCTCGCCGACGAGCCCAACGCCCTGGGCCCGCAGGCGCGCGACAATGTTGTCAATGTCTTCGACGGCGAATGCGACATGGCGGATCCCAGGTGTGTTCGCCGGCGCGTGCTGGTCGCCGCCTGGAGGCGACGGCGTGTGGAATTTCGTCAGCTCAAGTCGTCCTTGGCCGTCCGGGGTCTGAAGCATCGCGATATCTGCCCGGACGCCTTCGAGCCCTACGACGCGGTCCACCCAGCGGCCCTCGACCAAACCCTCTCCCTGCAGTTGGAGTCCAAGTTGGACGAAGAACTCGATTGCGGCCGCGAGGTCGTCAACCACGATGCCGACGTGCTCCATCCGTTGGATCGCCATAGGCTCCATTGTAATGAATGCAGGTTCGAGTCCCAGCGAAGAGAGCGTCTGGAGATTGCGTGGAGTAATGACAAGTCGGCCGGTGTTCAGTGATCCGCTGACCGCTGTCTTGAAGCCGACTTCAAATGGCGAGACGAGGGCTGCTGGGGCGGGAGTTGTTGGGGGAGTTGCATGATTTGAGCCCGGATCGGGTGACGATTCGGGCGCATCATTTGCTGACGTCGGGGGATGGGAAGCCGGTTGAAGTGGAGTTCGACGAATGTGTATAGCGAGGATGCGAGTGGGCGGCGTTGCCGGGAGCGCGGGTGGGTGGGCCGGCTACGACGAGTCCTCGGAGTGAGCATGCTTATGGATATCTGAGGAAATTTTTGGAGCATGTGGATACGGGGAAGAGTGCGGCGACCGGCGGGGTGGTGCCGCTGGATTTTATTTCGTTCCATGCGAAGGGGATGCTCTTGCGACGAGAGACGGGGCGGGGGCGAACGTGCTGGTGTGGGATTACCATGACGCGGCGGACGGGTTGGAGCTGTTGCGGTCGCCGGAGTGGGTGGAGGTGGCGAAGGGGAGTGTGGTGGTGAAGACGATGCTGCCGCGGGAGTCGGTGGAGTTGATGCGGTTGAGCTGGTGAGGGATGGGGGCGCGATGCATTCCCTCAGCGACTAAAGTCGCCGTGCAGGGGTGAGTTCAATGGATGGGCTGAAGCCCATCCCCTTCAAAGCGTGGAGTCCTGCGTATGCAACGGATGGGCTGAAGCCCACCCCCTTCAAAGCTTGGAGTCCTGCGTATGCAACGGATGGGCTGAAGCCCACCCCCTTCAAAGCTTGGAGTCCTGCGTATGCAACGGAAGGATTGAAGTCGATGCCCTTCAAAGCATGGAGTCGTGCGAGATTTCGTTCGCGGAGATGATCAGGGGGTGGTGGGGTGGGCGTCGAGGGCGGCTTGCCGGGCTACTTTTTCGCGGTGTTTGCGGATGTAGTGGGCGGCGATGTCGGGGTAGAACTCGCGGATGTTGGAGAAGATGACGTCGCGCATGACGGAGTAGCCGAACTTCTCGGCGAGCGAGCCGAAGTTGGTGGCGCTAGGCGGATAGTACGTGCGGGAGATGACCTGGGTGAGGACCTTACCGCCGAGTCCAGCGATGTTGAGGGTTGGGGCACCGCCATAGGTGCGGGTGATGGCCTGGCGGTCGATGACGTAGAACTCGCGGGCGACGATGCTGTGGCCGTGTCCGAGGGGGTAGAAGCGGGTGTCTTCGTGGAGGAGGCTGGGGAGTAGCCATGCGGAGAGATAGGTGCCGTCGGTTTTGTCGAGGAAGCCGCGCCAGCCATAGGCGTAGAAGCCGGCAGGACCTTTGCCGAGGGAGGGGTGCTCGTTATAGCCTTCAGCGAAGAGCGAGGTGAGTCCGAGGAAGAGGAAGGTGGAGTAATCGGTTGCCTGGTGGGTGGCGACGGTAAAGTTGTACTTCCAGCCAGGGGGATGAGGTTTTGCGCCGGCGGATACAGAGCGGAAGTTGGGCATGAAGCCGAGGATGCGCTGGGGTTGCTGGCGCTCGAGGGGGATGGGGTTGCCGTCAGCGTCGAGGGGAAGTGTGGTGCCGGGCTTCTGGTGCGGAACATTGCTGTTGAGGCCGGCGGTCTGGGAGGTACTGCTGGACTGATCCTGGGTAGAGGAGAAGCTGAAACTCGAGCGATCGGCATACGGTGCGGCGCCTGAGGGAGAGACTTCGGCGAGGGAGGAAGAGGCGGAAGCGACGAGGGGACTGGTCTTCGGCGCGTCTGGAGGCGTGGCCGACTGGGCACGCCTATTGCTCGCGGTGAGACATAGAAACAGAAAAAGAGGAGCGATCGGATAACGCAAATACACCATCCTGGAGGTCAAGGAAAATAGGCCGTCACTGAGTGGCCGAGGCTGTCGGAGCACAGGGGCAAGTAGTACGTTAGAGCCAAAATTACGAGAAAAGTTTCGCGTATTTCGGCAATTGCAGCGCCGATGCGCATGCAAAGGTACTCAACGACGGTTTATGTCGTGTGACGGGAGGCGCGCGATTCTCAGCGGCCGAGTTCCTCGAGGTATTTTTCTACTTCGAGGGCGGCCATGCAGCCGGTGCCGGCGGCGGTGATGGCTTGACGGTAGCGGCGATCCTGGACGTCTCCGCAGGCGTAGACGCCGTGGATGCGCTCGCCAAGGGTCGAGACGAAGACGTTGTCTTCGGTCTTGATGTAGCCGTCGACGTCGAGATCGAGCTGGCCGTCAAACATCCGGGCGTTGGGGATGTGGCCGATGCCGAGGAACATGAAGCTGACGGGCAGGGTGGAGCGCTCGCCGTTCTTGCGGTTGATGAGTTTGAGGCCCTTGAGGTCTTTTTCTTCGACGCCGATGCACTCTTCGACGAGGGTGTTGTGAAGGAATTCGATTTGGGGATGGGCTACGGCGCGCTCGAGCATGATGCGGGAGGCGCGGAAGTTTTCGGAGCGGTTGATGATGGTGACCTTGGTGGCGAAGCGGGTGAGGAAGAGGGCTTCCTCCATGGCGGAGTCGCCGCCGCCGATGACGGCGATTTCCTTGCCGCTGGCGAAGAAGCCATCGCAGGTGGCGCAGGAGCTGACGCCGAAGCCGATGAGGGCCTGCTCGGAGGGAAGGCCGAGCCAGCGGGCGCTCGCGCCGCTTGCGATGATGAGGGAGCGGGTGCGGACGATGTCCTTGCCGACGGTGAGGGTGAAAGGCATGGTGGTGAGGTCGACGGTGGAGAGATGGGCCATGCGGAGCTCGGCACCGAAGCGGGTGGCCTGCTTCTTCATGTTCTCGATGAGTTCAGGACCCTGGACGCCCTCGGGCCAGCCGGGGAAGTTTTCGACGAGGGTGGTGATGGAGAGCTGGCCGCCGGGCTCGTGGCCTTCGAGGACGAGAGGCTTGAGGTTGGAGCGTGCGGCGTAGATGGCGGCAGTGAGGCCTGCGCAGCCGGAGCCGAGGATGACGGTGTCGCGTACTTCGTTCTGATCGGACATATCGATTTGATTGTATCGGGTTGGAAAGGGTGCAGGGGTGGAAGTGCAGGAAGTGCAGGAAGTAGGAAGTAGGAAGTAGGAAGTACAGGAAGTACAGGAAGAAGGATGGTTTTGAGGCTATCTGCTTCCTATTTCCTGCTTCCTGCTCTTTGGCGTTTAGGATTGAGGGATGGCTGATCTGGTGTTGGTATATGGAATGAGGCTGTTGCCCGCGGATGAGGTCGAGGCCGTGCAGGCGGCTCCGATCAAGTTGAAGAATGGTCACGAGGCCCAGGTGACGATGCATATCCTGGAGGGAAGCAGGGAGCGGATCGAGGCGCAACTGCGACATAGCATCGAGGCGTTCTTCGATTTTTATCCGGAGATTTAGCATGGGCGAGCGGGTTGACCCTGCCTGCCGGCCACCACGCTGAGCGGATTCATGTGATTTGCCCTTTGTGACGAAAGACGTTGCAGAGGGCAGACTGCGATGCGCGTTTCGGGATGGGCTTTGTTGCTGGCGATGGGCGCGGGATCTTGTGGCGCGGTCGGGCAGCAGGCTGGAGGTGCTGCAGTAGATTTGCCGGCGACGAGTGTTGCGGGCGTTTTGCGGAGCCTGGCGTCGCGCGCGGGCGTGGTGTTTGTGGGGCAGGTGCAGCGCATTGTGCCGAAAGACGGTGTGGTGGAGATTACCTTCCTGGTGCAGCAGCCGGTGATGGGTGTGGTGGGTGGGACGTATGTGGAGCGTGAGTGGGCGGGGCGCTGGTCGGGGGGGCAACAGCGGTATTGGGTAGGGCAGCGGGCGATGTTTTTTCTATATGCGCCGAGTGCCGCGGGTTTGAGTTCCTCGGTGGATGGGATGGCGGGTGTGGTGCCGCTGGTGCCCATGGGTGCGAAAGCGGATCCGTTGCTGGATGTGCGAATGCTGACGACACGGGTGGTGCGGCGGGCGGGATCGCCGATGCCGGGTGCGGGGCTTGGAGCGATCGCGCTTGCAGATGCGAAGAGTGTGGTGACGAACTGGCGGGTGGGAAAGCAGACTGAGATTGTGAGGCGGTCGCTGCCAGTGATGATGCCGATGGCGGAGGGCTCGGTGGAGCAGCATGGAGCTACTGATGCACAGCGTTAGAGCGCGCAGCGTTCACTACAGCAGGGCGCGGCGTTGGATGGTGGGGTGCGGGCTTGCGTTGGCGGCGGCGACGGCAGGGGCGGGTGGGCCACGATTTATTACCGGGACAAGCGGGTACGCGCAGGCAGGCGTACCGATGGCCTGGTATACAGCGCAGCCAATGTACTTTACGGATCCGGGGGATTTGAGTTCCGGGGTGACGCATGCGCAGGCGGATGCCATGGTGGCGGCGGCGGCAGCGGTTTGGAATGTGCCGACCGCGAATATCACGCTGGCGCAGGGCGGGCAGCTTGCAGAGCATGTGAGCGGCACGAATAGTTATTTCAATGGCACCGATGTGGTGTTTCCATCGGATGTGGAGGCGACGAATTCTGCGGCGATCCAGATTTCGATTGTGTATGACAGCGATGGCAGTATTACCGACCTGCTGCTGGGGGGCGGGGCGAGCGATCCTAGTGGGTGTTCTCAGAACGGCGTGCTGGAGAGCGTGGATTCTTTTGGATCGAACGCTACGATCCAGCACGCGGTGATCGTGCTGAACGGTCGCTGCGTAGGATCGAACCCGCAGCAATTGCTGCAGATGCAATATCAGTTGACGAGAGTGTTTGGGCGGGTGCTGGGGCTGGCTTGGTCGCAGCTGAATGACAATGTGTTTACGGGTGTGAAGCCGGTTACGGCAGCGCAGATGGCTCTGTGGCCGTTGATGCACCCGATCGATGTGATCTGCGGCGCGTATACGTATCAATGCATGCAGAACCCGTTCACGTTGCGGATGGACGATGTTGCGGCGCTGATGGCCCTGTATCCGGTGATGACGACGACGTCGACGAAAACGCGGAGTAGTTTGAATACGGTTGCCATGTCGGGAGCGGTAAACTTTTCGACTCACCAGGGGATGGAGCTGGTCAACGTGTTGGCGTCCCGGAGTTTGACCGGGTCAGGTAGTTGGGAGCCTTATCCGGTGGTATCCGGCCTGGCGGGGTATTTGTTTCAGCAGAATGGTGGGAATCCGGTGAGTGGGCCGGAGCCGGCGAGCGAGAACGCCGGGGCCAGCGCATTGGCGGATGAGGGAGCTTGGAGTATGGCCTATATCCCCTCCGGGACTACGGGAACGAGTCTGTTTCTCTCGACGGAGGGGATCAATCCGTTGTACAGCGGCGAGTATGCGGTTGGACCCTACCAGAGGCCCGCGCTGACTATCTCGGGTGGAGGGGTAACGAGTGGTGCTGGCGCAATGACTTCGGGGATGTCGGGTACGGCTACGTTCACGCAGACGACGTCAGCGGCGAACTGGTGTCAGTATCCCGATGGGACGGAGACGAGCCCTCTTGCATCCAACGCTACCGGATGGTGGAATGCGACGCTGTGTGCGCCTGGTTACACGGCGTGGCGGAAGTTGACGATCAATGCGAATACGAGTTGGACGATCGAGGTGACGGCTACGAATGAGTTTGGGGCGGCGACGCTGCAGAAGGTGCAGCCGGTGATCGGGGTATGGAACGCGAGCGACGCGGTGGGTATGCTGCCGACGGTGGCGAGTCAGGCTGCGGCGATGAACTCGATGTCGCTGGGGATGACGCAATTGAGCCTACCAGGCAGCGCGAGTAGTACACCGTTGCGAGTTGCGATCGCAGATCAGTTTGGAGGAGGTCGGCCAGACTTTATGTACACCGCGAGAATTCTCTACGCGAGTGGCGTCGCGCCGACACAGTTGGGCGCTGGTGGCGGACAGATTGTGATTACGGGGATGGGCTTCCAGCTGGGCAACCAGGTGGCGATCAATGGAGTTGCGGCGACGGTGTTGAGCTGGACGTCGACACAGATTGTGGCCACGGCCCCTGCAATGGCGGCAGCGGGAGCGAGTAGTGGAACAGCTGTGGACGTGGCGGTGACGGATGCGAGTACGGGCGGGTCGACGGATATTCAGGGCGCTATGAAGTATGTGGTGGGAACGATCGAGCAGGTTCAATTGGTGTCGGCACCGGCGACGCTGGAGACGGGGATGGTGGCTCGGACGCCGTTTGCGGTGCGAGTGTTTGCGACGGACGGCGTTACTCCGGTGGCGAGTGCCAGCGTGACGTTTGTCGTGACAGGCAGTGGCGCTGGAGCTGCGTTGGTTACAGGGTGCCAGAGCGGTCCCGGCTGCGTGGTGAAGACCGATGCAACAGGGCTTGCTCAGACGCCTGTGATGGGGATTGCTGCTGGCGGGGTAACGGTGAAGGGGACGGAGATGAGTGGCGGCGCATCGGTGCAGGCTGCGATGGTGGATGCTGATCCGGTGCGAACAGCGACGATCAATGCGGTGCCGCAGTATCTCGCGGCGGGTGCTTCTGGAAGCTGGAGCGTTGCGCTGACGGCAACGCAGGACGGCGCGGTCGCGGCTGGTGTGCCGGTGGCGTGGTCGACTACAGGTGCGGGATTTACGCTGACGCCGCCAGGAGAGTTGACGGCAGCGAATGGGACGGCGGGGGTAGTGGCACAGGTGAATGCGATCGCTGGCGGATCTACGAATGTGGTGATGGGATGCGCGTGGAGCGCTGTCTGTGGAAGCTGGACGGTGTATGGAGTGGCGTCGACGCAGTGGGCGATTGCGGTGTCCAGCGGGGCTGGGCAGAGTGTTCGTAGGGGAGGTATGGCGCTGGTGCCGGTGATGATGCTGGTGACGGATGGAGCGGGGCATGCGCTGCCGGGAGCGGCAGTGAATATTTATCAGACGGCGTATGCGTGGGAGGGCGCTTGTACCGTGGTGGGAGCTTGCGCTGCGGCACCGGTGCTGGCTACGTCGCAGAGCTCCGCGACCTCGGACGGAAGTGGGATGGTACAGGTGCCGGCGCTGCGGGTGCCGGGGGTGGCGCAGATGGTGAAGATTGCGGCGGCAACGGGGACTCGAGGATTTGCTACGACGTCGCTTGCCGTGACGCCTTAAGTGCAGGGATTAGGGGATGGGGATCAGACAAAAGACGAAAGGCCCCCTGGGCCTTCGCAGCAGCGCGAGAGGTCCAGGGGGCCTGGTGGTTGGGTTGGACTACACGGGTTCTGCGGGGAGCAGGCCGGTTAGCGCTGCGGGACGGCGGATCGCGGCAAGGCCGAAGATCGTGATGTAGACGTAGCAAATGGCCGGGACGATGAAGGCTGGGTGCAGGCCGATTCTGTCGGCGAGCGCTCCGGTGCCGAGCGGGATGAGTGCTCCGCCTACGATGGCGGCGATGAGGAGGCTCGAGCCTTTGCTGGTGAGCGGGCCGAGATCCTGAATGCCGAGGGTGAAGATCGACGGGAACATGATGGAGTTGAAGATGCCGACGAAGAGCAGGGCATACATTGCGAGGTGGCCGTGGGTGAGCAGGGAGATGACAACGAGGATGAAGGAGCCGATGGCGGCGCCTCCGAGGATGGGGCCGGTGCGGACGCGCTGCAGGACTGCAGAGCCGATGAAGCGGCCGATCATCGCGCCGCCCCAGTAGACCATCAGGAACTTGGCGGCGACGGACTGAGTAAGCCCACCGATCTGGGGCAGACCCATGTAGTTGACGAGCAGGCTGCCGATGGTGACTTCGGCACCGACGTAGACGAAGATGCCGACGGCTCCGGCGATGAGCCAGGGGTGGTGCCAGATGCTGTCGGGTTTGGAGAGGGCCTCGGCGAAGGCACCGGGGCGGAAGTCCTGGGTGAGATCAGTCATGCCGGTCTGGGGCTTGAGCTTGATGAGAGCGAGGGCTACTGCGAGGAAGAGCAGCATGAGCGCGATGCCGATGTAGGGCAGGCGGACGGTCGAGGCTTGGGCGGCGCGGTAGGCTTGGCGGCCAATCTCGGACATCGAGAGGAGGTGCGCGGGGGTGATGACGGGGACAGCGTTGCGCAGGATGAGGACAGCTCCGAAGAAGGGCGCGATGAAGGTGCCGACGGAGTTGAAGGCCTGCGCGAGGTTGAGGCGGCTGGACGCGGTCTTGGGTGGTCCGATCACGGTGACGTAGGGATTGACGGCGACCTGGACGACGGTCATCCCTGCGGCGAGAATGATGAGCGCGCAGAGGAAGACGGGAAAGAGCGCGAGGTTGGCGGCTGGAATGAAGCCGGCCGCACCGATGGCCATGATGATGAGACCGACGACCATCGTCTTCTTGTAGCCGAGCTTATCGACGAGCGCTCCGCCGGGATAGCTGAAGACGAAGTAGGAGGTGAAGAAGGCGGTCTGCACGGTGAGGACTTCGGCGTAGTTGAGGGCGAAGATGCTCTTGAGGTGCGGGATGATGATGTCATTGAGGCAGGTGAGAAAGCCGACCATGAAGAAGAGGGCGGTGGCGACGCTCATGGCGCGCGTGTCGGTCTTGATCTGTGGGTCGTCGGCAAAACCTGGGGCGCTGATGTTGCGGATGGGAACTGCCAAGAAGGAACTCCTTCGTTCAGAGGGGTCGAGGGTGCGTGAGCAGGCTCGATTCAAGACTAACTGCTTTTGGTGGATTCTGGTTGAGTCTGCAGTGCAATGCAGGGTACTCGAGGCTGTCGCAGAGTGCGATGGGTTGGGCCGTTGGCCCTGGGATAAGGGCCTCCACAACAATGGATGATTTGGTCTAGTGGAGGGTGATCGTCTGAGGCTGGGCGGTGTCGGGCACGGTGGTGGCCCAGCCTAGCGGGGTGTGTTCGAGGGCTGTGGAGTGGCCGTTGACGGTGGACTGAGATGCCTGGGGGTTGAGGCCAACCGCTTCGATGCGGTACTGGGTCCACCAGGGGTGGAAGCTGCCTTCGCGGCTGGAGATGTTGAGGGTGAGGGTGCCGTCGGGGGCTAACTTGCAGGTGAGGTGGAGGCGGAGATAGGCGCCTTTGCGGAAGTCGTAGGTTTTGCCGTCGTCGGTGTAGAGATCGCCGCTGCAGTTATTGTTGGTGTTGTCGGCGGGGAGGAAGACTCGGAGGGTGAGGGGGCCGTTGGGCTTGTCCTCGGTGGATTGAACGAGGGGCTGCATGGGGATGATGGCTCCGGCGCGGACGTAGACGGGGAGGTCGCCTAGTTCGGGCTTGACCATGATGGGTGGCAGGGTGGGTGTGGCGGTGGAGGTGGGGTCGCGGAGTTCGAGGTCGTGGGTGCCGAGGGCTTGGCGGCGGTCTAGTTTGGCACCGGTCCAGTAGTCGTACCAGATGCCGGGAGGGAGGTGGACTTCGTAGGGGGCGATGTCGTCGGGGAGGGGGGATTCGGCAACGAGGATGGAGGGGCCAAAGAGGAATTCGCCGGGGGCGTCGAGGTCCAGGGGATGGCTGTCGCTGGTGGCGTGGGGAAATTCGAGGAAGAGCGGCCGGATGATCGGGATGCCGTCTCGCGACGTTTCTTCGGCGGTGGTGTAGAGGTAGGGCATGAGGCGATAACGCTCTTCGATGTAGCGGCGGCGGATGTCTTCTTGTACCGGGCCGTCGACCCAGGGCTCATGCATGCGAGTGCCTTTGGCGGAGTGGTCGCGGTCGATGGGCTGGAAGGCTGCGAGCATGAGCCACTTGGTGAGCAGGTCAGGGGAGGGGGATCCGCCGTAGCCGCCGACGTCGGCGCCGGAGAGCGAGAAGCCGCTGAGGCCGAGGTCGAGGAGTTGGGGGGTGGTCTGGCGGAGGTGGTTCCAGGTGGAGAGGTTATCGCCGGTCCAGGTGGCGGCGTAGCGCTGGCCTCCGGCATAGCTGGCGCGGGTGAGGACGAAGGGGCGGATGTTGGGCTCGAGATTGAGCAGGCCGTCGTGCGTGGCGCGAGAGTTCTCCATGCCGAAGATGTTGTGGATCTCCGGGTGCATGGCGGTGCGCTTGAGGAAGCCGGGCTCGTCGATGCGGTGGACGACGTCGTCGTGCATGGTCTTGGTGGGATAGACGAAGATGGCGGGCTCGTTCATGTCGTCCCAGAAACCGGCAACACCGTCGGCGACGAAGTCCTTGTAGAGAGAGCCGAACCAGCGGCGGG
>Ga0208357_1001520_pt1 | contig 16683 bp, 9 predicted proteins | sample NGESurdeep092012_6_FD_184487 | JGI IMG/M metagenome (GOLD analysis project Ga0208357, IMG submission 184487) | Arctic peat soil microbial communities from Barrow, Alaska - NGEE Surface sample F52-2 deep-092012 (SPAdes) | ecosystem: Environmental > Terrestrial > Soil > Wetlands > Peat ... | reverse complement strand
CCAACGACACCCTCGACCCGGTCGCGCCCGCGCGTGCGTGCGCCCGAGGAGGCTGGGCCGCACAAACCGTCCGGGCTGCAAAGTCGCCTGCTTGGTTCACTATCCGCCGATTCTTGGCCCATAGAGCGACTATGGGCCGGCGAATCGTCGAAAAACTGCCCCGGCGCAGCCAACTTTTCGCCTCGAACGTTTCTGCGGCCCAGCCTCCTGGTGCGCACATGATACCGTTACCATGACTTGATACCGATACCATTTGTCGGCACACTCCGGACTCGACCATCGATCCGGTTGCGCCTCGGCATCGCGCATCGCAGCCCGTCGCGATGCGCGCCGCTGCGTTTTGGGGCGGGATCACCACGAAGCAGGGGCTCATGAACCGATTCCGCATGATCGTCGCGCTGGCGCTGATTTACATGGTGTTCGCGATTCTGCTCAACAGCGTCGGCACGGTGATCCTGCAGGCAATCGTCAGCTTCGGCGTGGACAAGCCCCAGGCGAGTTTGCTCGAGTTGTTCAAGGATCTGACGATTGCGGTGACCTCGCTGCTGGTCGCCTCCTTCCTGCCCCTGCTGGGCTATCGCCGCGCGATGATCCTGGCGCTGGCGATCGTTGGCTGCGCCTGCGTGTTGATGCCGCTCTACCCCGGTTTCCATACCACCGAGCTGCTGTTTACCTGCATCGGGGTGTCGTTCGCACTGACCAAGGTGGCGGTGTACTCGTCGATCGGGCTGCTGACCAGCAACAAGGCAGAGCACGGCCGGCTGACCAATACCATCGAAGGCCTGTTCATGGTCGGCGTGCTGGCCGGTGGCTGGATTTTCAGCGCCTTCATCGACAGCGCCGCGCCCGCCAACCTATCCTGGTTGAATGTCTACTGGCTGCTGGCCGGGATGTGCGTGCTGGTGATCGTGCTGCTGGCCGGCTCGCAGATGGACGAATCGGCGGCGCATAACGAGCACACCAATTCGATGCGCGGCTCGCTGCTGGAGATGCTGCAGCTGTTCCTGCGCCCGCTGGTCTATGTGTTCCTGATCTCGGCGTTCCTGTACGTGCTGATCGAACAAAGCTTCGGCACCTGGCTGCCTACGTTCAACAACGAAGTACTGAAGCTGCCCAACGCCATGAGCGTGCAGGTGGCCACTATCCTGGCCGGTACCACCGCGATCGGCCGCCTGCTCGCCGGTCAGGTGCTGCGGCGAGTGCCGTGGTACGTGCTGCTGAACATCTGCGTGTTCGGCATGGGGCTGTTGGTGCTGGTGACCCTGCCACTGGCCGAGAATGTGGTCGCCCGGGCCAATGTCGGCTGGTTCAACGCGCCGGTCGCCGCGTACCTGATTCCGCTGATCGGCCTGTTGATGGCGCCGATCTACCCGGTGATCAATTCGGTGGCGCTGAGTTCACTGCCCAAGCCCTCGCATGCCGCGATGACCGGACTGATCGTGATCTTCTCGGCGCTCGGCGGCACGTTTGGTTCACGGATCACGGCGATCGTGTTCGCCCGCTTCGACGGCATCCACGCCTTCTACTTTTCGTTGATCCCGATGACGCTGCTGCTGGTTTCGCTGTTCCTGTTCAAGCGCGAGACCGATCGCGAGGGCGCAGCCATCCCGGTCAACATCCGCCTCACGGCCAAATAGGACGCGATCCCGCACGGACACGCCTTGCCACGCTCGGAGCCAGCATGAAAATCCACCATGCCCTGTCCATCTGCCTGTGCCTGCTCGCCACCGGCGCATTCCTGCCTGCGCTCGGCCAGACCGACCCCAGCTTCTTGCTGACCGGCACCGCCGCCAACTTCGGCAGCTATTTCCCAAGCTATCTGGCGAATGGCTATTTCTCGACGATGACCTCGCCGCGCGGCACCGAACCGAGCATGGGATACATGGTCGCGTTCATGGACTACGCCAAGGGCGACATCTCGCGTCCCGCCGCGGTCCCCGGCTGGAGCGAAATCGATTACAACCCCGGCGGCGGCTGGCTCAATGCGATCCGGCTGGATCCGAAGATCTTCGCCGGTTACACGCAGACGCTGAACATGCACGACGGCACGCTGTCGACGCGCTACCGCTTCGCTTACGCCAACAAGTCGACCGACGTGCAGGTGACCACCTTCGTCAGCCAGGCCGACCCGCACCTGGCCGCCACCCGGCTCACGATCACCTCACAGTTCGACGGCAAGGTGCAGCTGACCTTCCCGATCAGGCTTTGGTCGGAACACCAGCCGCGCTTCCCGATCGCCAGCATGAGCGGCGACGAGATGATCAACGCGGTGATCGCCAGCGGCCAGAACCTGCAGAACAAGCCGGTACCCACGCCGGATCGCGCGGCGGTCTGGTACCCCGGCCATACCCGCATCCTGGCCAGCGACGGCGACGCAAAACGGCTTCTGCTGTGGCTGGACGGCCAGGCCGAACAGGGCCTGCACATGGCCGAAGCCGCAGCCATCGGCCTCCCCGCAGGCATCAAGGTCGATGCAGCGACTCTGGAGAAGGGCCCCACCAAGCTGTCACTGAACCTCACTGTCAGCGTGCAGAAGGGCAAGACCTACACCTTCACCAAGTACATCGCCGCCTCCCGCCAGGACTGGGGCGGTGATGCCAAGAGCGACCTGGCGCTCGCCGAAGCGGCGCGCGATACCGGCTTCGACCAGCTGCTCGCGCGGCACGTCGCCGCCTGGCATGCGTTGTGGAACGCCGACATCGTGATCGATGGCGATCCCAAGGTGCAGCAGGCGGTGCACTCGGACCTGTACTACCTGCTGTCCAACACCACCGTCGGCACCGCCTGGCCGATGGGTGCCTGCGCTTTGACCCCCGGCTACGCCGGTCATGCGTTCTGGGACAGCGATTCGTGGGTGTTCCCTGCCCTGCTGTTGCTGCACCCGGAACGGGCCAAGCCGATCGTGATGTTCCGCGACCGCACCATGCAGCCGGCGCGCGAACGGGCGAAGCAGTACGGAGTGAGGGGCACCATGTACCCGTGGGAAGCCGATCCACAGACCGGTGTCGACAACACGCCGCATTTTGCCTACGGCGTGTTTCGCGAGATCCACGTCAATGCCGACATCGCGATCGCCCAGTGGCAGTACTACCTGGCCAGCGGCGACAAGGCGTGGCTGAAGGAACATGGCTGGCCGGTGATCCGCGAGATCGCCGAGTTCTGGAAAAGCCGGGTCAGCTGGAACGCCAAGGCAGACCGCTACGAGATCTTCCACGTCACCTCGCCCGACGAGGCCTACGACGACGTGCCGAACGACTCGTTCACCAACGCCGCCGCGCGCAAGGCGCTCGAGATCGCCGACAAGGCCGCTGCGGTGGTGGGTGCAACGCCCGACCCGAAGTGGGCGGAGATCGCCGCAAAGATGTACATCCCGTTCGACCAGGCGCAGCAACGCCACCTCGACTTCGACGCCTCGGTGCCGCACGACAAGATCACCTGGATGGGCTCGTCGCTGGTCTGGCTGATGTACCCGAACCTCGATCTGCAGATGACGCCGCAGGTGCGCCGCAACGACTTCGCGTTCCAGTTGCAGGAGCTCAAGACCCACGGCGACGATCCGAACGAAATGATGATGGTGATGCTCGCCGTCGGCGAGGCCGAACTGGGCAATGGCAAGGCCGCCGGTGACTGGATCCAGCGCAACCTGGTCGGCTTCCTGAAACCGCCGTTCAACGTGCGCACCGAGACAGTCGCCAACAACGCCGGGTACCTCCTGGCTACCTCGGCCGGCTTCGTGCAGAGCCTTGTCTACGGCCTGTCCGGCTTGCGCATCGAGGACAAGGGCCTGGTCGAGGCCTATGCGCCGGTGCTGCCGCCTTCCTGGAAGTCGCTGACGCTCAGGCACGTCAGCTTTCGCGGCAAGCACTTCGATGTCGTTATCGAACGTGATGCCAGCGGCAAGGTCCTGCTTGCCCGCCACGCGGATTAGCAGAAGTTTCCATGGCGCCGGGCATCCCGGCGCCGCTCTCGAGAAGTCCACATGAAGCATCCACTCGGAAACCTTGGCCTGCTGCTCGTGGTAGCGCTGGGTTGCGCCACCCCGATCGCACAGGCGGCCACCGACCCAGGCTTTCTGCTGACCGCCACCTCGAACGACTTCCCCAGCTATTTCCCGGGCCAGCTGGCCAACGGCTATCTGTCCACCACGACCGCACCACGCGGCACCGAGGGCAACCTGGCCTACATGGTCGGCTTCATGGACTACGGCAAGGACGACATGTCCCGGCCGGCGGCCATCCCCGGCTGGACCGAAATCGACTACAGCACGGGGACGTCAAACGCCGGCCATTTCTGGATGAACCAGGTTGAACTCAGTCCCTCGGTGTTCCAGGACTACCGCCAGGTACTGGACATGCATGAGGCCACCCTGACCACCAGCTACCGCTACCTCGACCACGGTCGGAGCACGCGGATCAAGGTGGTGACCCTGGTCAGCGAGGCGTCGCCGCACCTGGCCGCCAGCCAGATCTCGATCACGCCGGACTTCGACGGGGTGGTGCAGCTGTCGTTCGCGTTCAATCTGTGGGCGCCGTACCAGCCCAGGTTGCCGCTGGCGAAGTTGAGCGGTGACGAGATGCAGATCGCCGTGGCCGCGCACAACCTGACCTTTCAGGCGATTCCGCCGGCCACGCCAGATCGTGCGGCCGTGTGGTACCACGGCGATACCCATGTGCTGGCCAGTGACGGTGACCGCAAGGATCTCACCCTGTGGCTCGATGGCCGCGCCGAACAGGGTCTGGGCATGGCCGAGGCCGCTGCGGTCAGCCTGCCCGAGGGGCTCCAGCCGGTCGAGGTCAAACTCTACCAGAGCATCTACCGGCTCTCGCTCGATCTTCGCGTGCGGCTGCACAAGGGCCAGACCTATACCTTCACCAAGTACGTGGCGGTATCACGCGCGGACTGGGGCGGCGACGCCAGGGGGGATCTGGCGCTGGCGAAGGCTGCGCGCACCGATGGCTTCGACGCGTTGCTGGGTGCGCACCGGAAAGCATGGGCCGGCCTGTGGAAGAGCGACATCAGCATCGATGGCGACCCGAACGCGCAACGGGTGGTGCACTCGGACCTGTATTACCTGCTGGCCAACGCCACGCCCGGCACCGCGTGGGCGATCGGCGCCTGCGGGCTGACCACCGGCTACGTCGGCCACATCTTCTGGGACAGTGACTCATGGATCTTCCCGGCGCTGGTGCTGCTGCATCCGCAACGCGCCAAATCGCTGGTGATGTTCCGTGACCGCACCCTGCCCGCGGCGCAACAGCGTGCGCAGGCACGTGGACTGCGAGGCGCGATGTACCCGTGGGAGGCCGACCCGCAAAACGGCACCGAGCAGGTCCTGCACGCTGCCTGGGTGCTGGGCGAACGCGAGATCCACGTCAACGCCGACGTCGCCATCGCGCAATGGCAGTACTACCTGGCCAGCGGCGACAAGTCCTGGTTGAAGGAACACGGCTGGCCCGTGATCCGCGACATCGCGCGCTACTGGACCAGCCGGGTGAGCTGGAATCCCGGCAAGCAGCGCTACGACATCCTTCACGTCACCTCGGTCGAGGAGAACTACAACGACGTTCCCAACGACACCTTCACCAATGCCGACGCGGCGAAGGCCCTGCGCATCGCGACCGCTGCCGCGGCCGTGGTCGGCGCAAAGCCCGATCCGCGCTGGGCCAACATCGCTGCCAGAATCTACCTGCCGTTTTCCACCAGCGGGCAGCATTATCTCGACATGGACGAAACGGTGTCGCACGACACCGGCGGCAGCGACCTCGCCTTCCTGTCATTCCCCTCGCTCGACTTGCCGATGAGCATGCAAGTGCGACGCAACGACTACGCCATTGCGTTGAAACCGCTGAACACATCGGAAGGCATACCGACCACGATGGGGCTCGGTCCGATGCCGATCGCTGCCGCCGCCATTGGCAACACGGACGAAGCGGCGCGATGGATCGTGCGCAACGCGGCACCGGACATGTTCGAGCCGCCATTCAACGTGCGCCCCGAGACCGCGACCAACAACACCGGCTATTTCCTCACCGGCTCGGGTGGATTCGTGCAGGGTCTGCTCTACGGCCTGAGCGGGCTGCGTATCGAACCGAAGGGCCTGGTCGAGACCTATCCACCGGTGCTGCCGCCGACATGGAAATCCATGACGCTGAAAAACATCACGTTCCGCGGCAGGCACTACGACATCACCATCGATCGCGACGCCAGCGGCAAGACAATCCTGACGCGAAAAGCTCTTTGATGCCTCACCACGCGACATACCCATGCTGCTCGCCCCACACTTCGCCTTTGACCCTAGGAGCGTGGGCCGCAGAAATCGTCCGGGCTGCAAAGTCGCCTGCTTGGTTCATTTTTCCGCCGATTCGCCGCCCATAGAACGACTATGGGCCGGCGATTCGTCGAAAAACTGCCCCGGCGCAGCCAACTTTTCGCCTCGAACGTTTCTGTGGCCCACACTCCTAGGACGCACGACATGACGCATATGCAAGGCTCGTCCCTCGAACAGATCCAGGCAGCCCATGCGGGTATCCGCAAGCCCGGTTGGTCGGCGAGCGGTGGATGGCGCACCCTGGTGCTGCTGGCGGCGCTCGCGTTCGCGACCGGCGCAGCCGCAGCCACCCGCCCGGATCCGGCCAGGACCCGCGCCTATATCGATCACGCGTGGCACACCCTGACGCGCTCGCTGGATGATTGCTCGGCGCTGTCCGACAGCAAGGTAAGCACGCGCTCGGTACTCTATCTGCCCGCACAGCTGGCGGTGCCGCCAGGGCTTCGCGAGATCGCGAAACGCTGCGGTGTCGGCCTCAGCACGTTGCCACGCGTCATCGACAAGCTCGGCGACATCGACCCGGCGCAACTGCCCATGCAGGGGCTGCTCTATCTGCCCCATCCCTACGTCGTGCCGGGCGGTTTCTTCAACGAGATGTATGGCTGGGACAGCTATTTCATCGTGCTTGGCCTGGTCGCCGACCACCGCACCGAACTCGCCCGCGACATGGTCGACAATGCCCTGTTCGAGGTCGAGTACTACGGTGGCGTGTTGAATGCAAACCGCACCTACTACCTCAGTCGGTCGCAGCCACCGTTTCTCACGGCCATGATGACCGCCGTACTCGATGATCCGTCCAGTTTTCACGACAAGGCGTCGATGCAGGCCTGGCTCGCGCAGGCGTACCCGTTGGCCGTGCGCAACCACGATATCTGGACGCGTACCGAGCATCGCGCCGGCGATACCGGCCTGGCGCGTTACTTCGACCTTGGCAAAGGCCCGGTGCTGGAAGCGCGCGACGCCCATTATTATCGCGGCGTGATCGAGTGGCTGGTCGCGCATCCATCAGAAAACCCCGGTTACCTGGTGAAGGCATCGCAACATCCCGATGATGCCGAAGCCGCACGCCTGAAGTCCCGGAGCTGCGACGTGCATACCTCCAAAGTGTGCGCCGACGCCTGGCTGGACGGCTTTCGGCTGAGCGCCGACTACTACCTCGGCGATCGCGCCATGCGCGAATCGGGCTTCGACGTCAATTTCCACTTCGGCCCGTTTGCGGGATCCACCCACCACTACGCCGCGGTGGGTCTGAACAGCCTGCTCTATCGCTATGAAATGGATCTGCACGACTTTGCGCTGAAGCTTGGCAAGACCGCCGAGGCCACGCACTGGGCGCAAACTGCGCAGGCGCGCAAGCAGGCCATGAACATGTATCTGTGGCACTCCGACACGGGGCTGTACCTGGACTACGACTTTGTCACCGGGAAACCTGCAGCCTATCCCTACATCACGACCTTCTATCCGCTCTGGGCGCACGCGGCCTCCAGCGGGCAGGCTGCGGCGGTGCGGGATCATCTGGCGATCTTCGAACGACCAGGCGGCCTTGCCATGGACGATCATCCGAGCGGCGCCCAATGGGACGCGCCCTTCGGCTGGGCACCCACCAACTGGCTCGCCGTCTCGGGCCTCGATGCCTATGGCTTCCACGGTGATGCACGCCGCATCGCCGGCAAGTTCTGTGCGACCGTCGATCGTGGCGTCGCGACGGACGGAACCATTCGCGAGAAATACAACATGGTGCTCGGCAACGCGGACGTCCATGTCAGCGCCGGCTATACCCAGAACGTCGTCGGCTTCGGCTGGACCAATGGCGTGTACCTGAAGCTGCAGCAGTTGCTCGACCGCGACGCCGAACAACCCGCCGGCAAGCTGCCTACCACGAAGTGAATCCAACCGTTCCGCGCGACGCCCCCGGCCTGCCCGGCACGCGCCCAGCCAGCGATACGCAAGGAACCACCATGAACCGTCCACGTCTTTCGCATATCGTCCCGGTGCTATGGCTCTGCGGCCTGCTCGCCACCGGTGCCTTCGCGCAGAGCCGCGCCTTCCACGATCACTTCAACAACGACCATCTGCCGGTATGGTCGAAGGGCTATCTTTACATCCATCACATCAGCACGGGGCGGGGCAATTCCACCTATTTCGTTCTGCCTGACGGGACGACGATGCTGATCGATGCCGGGGAGGCCGACCCGAAGTTTGAAGAACGGGTGCGACCACTGAAGCCGTTCCCTCCTCGACCCGACGGTACGCACTCGGCCGCCTATTGGATTGCCGACTATATCCGGCAATTTGCGCCGACCGGGCGACCCGTGAAGCTCGACTATGCCCTCATCACGCATTTTCATACGGATCACTACGGCACGATAACCCCTGACAAGCCCATGTCCCGGACCGGCGCCTATCGCATGGCCGGGATCACGGAGCTTGCTGATCTCATTCCAATCGGCACACTTATCGACCGCGCCGCTCCTTCTTACGACTACCCAGTCGATCTTCATAAATGCACAGAGGCTTCCAACGCCGACGGCCTCAAGGGTTCCGACCGCCTGTCTCTCGCAAACTACCTCAGCTTCGCCGCATATCGAATGAAGCACGGCCAGGCTGTCGTCGGCTTGAAGCCTGGCGCGCTAGATCAGATCAAACTCGAGCATCCCGATGCGTTCCCGACCTTCCATATCCGCAATATCGCATCGAGCGGCATCATCTGGACCGGTACGCGCAATGAAACGCGGTACTACATCCCGAAGGGCGCGATCACGGATTGCCATTTCGACGAAAATCCCTTCAGCCTTGTTCTGACCCTCGCCTACGGCCGGTTCAAATATTACTCGGGCGGCGACATACCGGGTGTTCCCGCCTACAACCAGCCTTGGTGGCGAGATGTCGAGACGCCCGCGTCTGCGGTCGTCGGACCGGTCGACGTCATGCTGCTCGATCATCACGGAAACAGGGATTCAACGAACGAGAACATGCTTCGCAACCTCGCTCCTCGGATCATCGTGCAGGAAAATTGGCTGTCGCCGCAACCGGGTGAAGAGGTCGTCAACAGGATGGCTTCCAAGGGCCTCTATCCTGGACCCCGGAGCGTCTTTTCTACCGGAATGGCGCCTGAGAGCCGCGAAGTGATCGGGCCGATCATGGATAGCATCTACAAAAGCTATCACGGTGATGTCGTTATCCGCGTCGCCCCCGGCGGCGATCAATATGAGGTCTACGTCCTCAACGACACCGACCAGCGCCGCGAGGTTGTGAAGCGATTTGGACCCTACCAGTCAAAATAGGGTTGGCCGCTCCACTCCCGCAACATGCCTCCGACATCATCTACAGCTGAAGCATGTTCAAGGCCAACCGCAGCCATTACCTCAGACGCTCGCAGTCGCCGATCATCGCTGTGACGACCGACGCACCAGTCGAGGTGTCGCGGTATGCCGAGACGGTGCGGCTCGAGACCGCGAGCCGCGACGTTGCGGCCTCGAAGGGCCATGTCGGTGCCTGGCTAGGCGGCTATCCGCTGAGCGCCGATTACTACCTCGGTGACCGCCACAACGCACGAGAAATACAACATGAGGCCCAGCAAGGCCGACATGGATACCACCGTCGGCCATACACAGAATCTGGTCGGCTTCGACTGAACCAACGGGGTGCACCTGAAGCTGCGGCAGTTGCTCGACGCCGCTGCGGAAGAAACCTCCGGCCGGCCACGCCCAGGGCAATGAAATGAGCCTGCCCGACCTACCCACCGAACTCGCTTCGTCCGGTACGCCCATTCACCCAGTCCCACGCGAGAAACCATATGAACCCTCCACGTCTTTCGCACATCGTCCATGCGCTGTGGCTCTGCGGCCTGCTCGCCACCGGCGCCTTCGCGCAGGAGACCAGGCCGGGCGTCGAGCCCGACGGCACCGTCACGGTGCCTGCCGTGAGCGTCCCCTACTCCGTGTTCGCCTCGCCGGAAGCACGCGCTTTCTTCCCGAAGATGATCGCTGCCGGCAGCAAGGCACCTCCATTGACTGCGCCGATTGCACAGAGCCGCGCGTTCTACGAGCGCATGAACAGCGATCGCGCCGCGCGCATGGAGAAAATCTACCCGGTGCACATCCACGCGGAGACCATCGGCGGAGTTCAGACCGATGTCGTGCTGCCTGCCCAGGGCATCGCTGCCGGGCAGCGGCGACGCGTGCTGATCAATTTGCATGGAGGCGCCTTTCTTTGGGGCGCCCACAGCGGTGGCCTGGTGGAGTCGATCCCGGTGGCCAGCCTGGGCGGGATCAAGGTCATCAGCGTCGACTACCGGCAGGGACCGGAACATGTCTTTCCAGCAGCCAGTGAGGACGTCGAGGCGGTCTACCGCGCGTTGCTCAAGCTGTATACAGCGAAGAACATCGGCATCTACGGCTGCTCCGCCGGCGGCGTGCTCACCGGCGAGGCAGTGGCGCGGATCATCTCGAAGAACCTGCCGGTGCCCGGCGCGATCGGCACCTTCTGCGGCTCGATCAGCGAACTGGGCGGCGACTCCACCTACACCGCGCCCGTGCTTAACGGCGAGCCGCCGCCCGCCGGACCGTCCAAGCTGGCCGACCTGCCGTACTTCAAGGGCGCCAGCGCCAGCGATCCGCTGGTGTTCCCGGCCAACTCGCCCGCGCTGCTGGCGAAATTCCCGCCGACGCTGTTGATCACCGGCACGCGCGACTTCACCATGAGTTCGGTGATCCAGAGCCAGCGCCTGCTGAGCGCGGCCGGCGTGGATGCCGAACTGCATGTATGGGACGGCATGTGGCACTCGTTCTTTTCCGATCCCGAGATGCCCGAATCGCGCGAGGCCTACAAGGTGATCGTGGATTTTTTCAAGCGTAAGCTGGGCCGATAGCACGCCTTCCGGGTCAGTCGACCGAATTGGGGCGGCCATGCCGAATGCCCGCGCCACACTTGCTTCCGGCTTTGCTCTTGCGTGCAGCGACGGGTATTCTCTGCACACCCCTAGCCACGCGATGTGCCATGAGCCTGCAGACTGTCCTGGTCATTGACGATGAGCGCGATATCCGTGAACTGCTGACCATTACGCTGGGGCGGATGGATTTGCAGGTCGACGCCGTCGGCACCGTGACCGAGGCGCGCCGGGCGCTGACCGAAAACAGATACGACCTGTGCTTCACCGACATGCGCCTGCCCGATGGCAACGGTCAGGAAATCATCGAGTTGATCGCCGAGACGTGTCCGGACACCCCGGTGGCGATGATCACCGCCTACGGCAATGTCGACGCTGCAGTAAACGCGCTCAAGGCCGGTGCCTTCGACTTCGTTTCCAAGCCCGTGGATATCCAGATGCTGCGCGGACTGGTACGCACCGCGCTGCGCCTGGCCGAGGAGAAGCGCGAAGGCGGTGACGCCAAGTCTGGCGCGTCCGCCTCCCGCCTGATCGGCGACTCGCCGGCCATGGATCAGGTGCGCGCCACGATCACCAAGTTGGCGCGCAACCAGGCGCCGGTTTACATCGCCGGCGAATCCGGCGTCGGCAAGGAGCTGGTGGCGCGGCTGATCCACGAACAAGGCCCGCGCGCCAACGGGCCCTTCGTGCCGGTCAACTGCGGTGCGATCCCGTCCGAGTTGATGGAAAGCGAGTTCTTCGGCCATCGCAAGGGCAGCTTTACCGGTGCCGGCGCCGACAAGGAAGGCCTGTTCCAGGCGGCCCAGGGCGGCACGCTGTTCCTGGACGAGGTCGCCGAGCTGCCGCTGCACATGCAGGTGAAACTGCTGCGCGCGATCCAGGAGAAAGCGGTGCGCCCGATCGGCGGCCGTGACGAGATTCCGGTGGACGTGCGCATTCTGTCCGCCACCCACAAGAACCTGGGGCAGTTGGTCGAGCAGGGGCAGTTCCGTCAGGATCTGTTCTACCGCATCAATGTGATCGAGCTGCGCGTACCGCCGCTGCGCGAACGCCGCGGCGACGTGGCGCAGTTGTCTGCGTTCATCCTCAAGGCGTTGGCCGGCAAGAGCGGCGAAGAGATTGGCCAGCTTTCGGCCAGCGCACGCGATGCGCTGGAGGCCTACGATTTCCCGGGCAACGTGCGCGAGCTGGAGAACATCCTCGAACGCGCCATGGCCATGTGCGACGGCAGCACCATCGAGGCGGCAGACTTGATGCTGCCGCAACGTGGCGCCCGGCCCGCGGCCGCGGACACTTTCGCGCCGAACGCGGGCAGCGCGCCCGCTGCCGCCGCGCCGTCCCCCACTTCCGCGAGTGGCGGCCTGGATGACTACATCAGCAATATCGAGCGCACCGCCATCGTCAAGGCGCTGGAAGAATCGCGCTACAACAAGACCGCCGCCGCCCGCAAACTCGGGATCACCTTCCGCGCCCTGCGCTACAAGCTGAAGAAGCTCGGCATCGACTGAGCTGCCCGCAACGGCATCATCTTCATGCGCCCCGAATCACCGCACCTCCTGTAGGAGCGCAACCTTGTGCGCGATGCTGTCTGCCCCGTGACGAAGAGCTCGCGCACAGGGTTGCTCCTACACGCGGAGCCGGAGTCAATGGCAGAGACGGCAGTGCCCGCCTGCATAAGCGAGCTCGGGTGCACCGTCATGCCGCCTGTGCTGAATGGATCAGGGCATCCTTGACGCTCGACGTCACTTGTTTTCGCCGCCCCGGCCTCCATCGATTACCTCGTTGAGCGCCTTGCGCAGCACGCGCAGCAGCGCCGGGGTGGTAACCGGTTTGTCGATCAGGTGCAACCGCTTCAGCGGCGGCAGCTCGTGCAGATCCGGGGGGGCGTCCGCGCGCGCCAGCAGGATCACGCCGCCCTGGTAGCCCCGGTCGATCAGGGCGGCCAGGGTGCGCACGCCGGTGAACAGGTTCATGTCCGCGTCCAGCACGACCAGGTCGGGCAGGCCACCGGCCTCTATCCACTGCAGCGCAGCCGTACCGCTCTGGCTGGCATGGGCCTGGTAACCCCAGGTGTCGAGCGTGTCGGACAACATCGACAGCTGGCCGGCCTCTTCCACCACCACCAGCACGCGTTCGGCGCAACCCTCCAGACCCTCCATGTCCTCCAGCGAGGCGACGTCAGCGATCAGTTCCTCCAGCGGCATGTACAGGTCAAAACGGGTGCCACGGCCGCGCTTGCTGTCCACCCGCATGACGCCACCATGACTGGCGACGATGCGTTTGCACGAAAGCAGACCCAGGCCGGTGCCGGTCTCCTTGGTGGTGAAGAACGGCTCGAACAGATGCTCCAGCACGTCCTGGCCCATGCCCGGACCTCCATCGATCACGCTGATGCAAAGATAGCGCCCACTCCGTGGCTGCTCTTCGTCCAGGAAGAAGCCTTCGTCCAGGCGGGTTTGCGAAGTCTCGATGCGCAACTTGCCGCCATCGGGCATCGCCTGGATCGCGTTCAGGCAAAGATTCAGCAGGCATTGCTGCAACTCGGTGTGGTTGCCTTCGAAAGACAGCTCCGGGTCGTCGACCACCAGTTCCATCGCCACCGAACGCGGAACGCTGCCCTGCATCAACAACTCGAACGCATTGAACAACGCGCCCAGCCGCACCTGCTCGGCGCGCCGCGCGCCGCGCGCAAACGACAGCATCGAGTGCACCATGTCCAGGCCGCGCTTGCCGCAGTCGCGCACCAGCTTGCCCAGCCGCGCCAGGCGCGGATCGTCCTGGTAATCCTGCAGGCTGTCGCCGGCCAGCAGCAGCGGCTGCAGCAGGTTGCGCAGGTCGTGGCTGAGTCCGCCAGCGAGCATCGCCAGGCTCTCGAAACGCTGGGCGCGGATCAACTCCAGCTCGGCTCGGCGGTTGGCCTTGCGTGCGTCGACTTCAGCCAGTGCACGGCGCACGGCGCTGGCCAGCCGGGCGGGGTTCTGCTTGAGGATGTAATCGGTGGCGCCGTTGCGCAGCGCCTCGATCGCCGCCTCTTCGCCCAGCGTGGCGGAGACGAAGATGAAAGGCAGGTCCTCATCGCGTTTGCGCAGCAGCTCCAGCGCATGCTGGCCGGAGAAACGCGGCAGGCTCAGGTCGGACAACACGATGTGCGGGGCGAATTCCTCCAGCGCCGCGAGATAGCCCGCCTTGTCGTCGACCAAGCGGACCTCATAGTGGATATCGTCGGCCTCCAGTTCGGCCAGCACCAGCTCGGCATCAAGCTCGCTGTCCTCCACCTGCAGTACGCGAATGGTCGGCATCGCCCGAGAGTGCCGGTTAGGCATGTTGTTCCCCATCGCTGTCATGGCGGTGCGCAGCCATCGCATGAACGCCGTCCGCCGCAGCGCTCCCTGATCCAGTCATTGTGCGCCAATCCCTTCAATCCGCTTCGGGCGCCTCGTTCAGCACCGCCCAGAACCGCCCCAGAGTCCGCACGGCCTCAAAGAACTGGTCCACATCGACCGGCTTGATCACATAGGCGTTGGCGCCAAGATCCCAGCTGCGTGCCAGATCGGTCTCTTCGCGCGAGGAAGATAGGATCACCACCGGAATCCGCCGCATCCGCTCGTCCGCGCGCATCTGGGTCAGCACATCGAGCCCGTTCATGCGCGGCATCTTGATGTCCAGCAGCACCACCGCCGGATCGCCCGGCTCGCGCCCGGCCCAGGCGCCGCGCATGTAAAGGTAATCCAGGCAGTCCACACCGTCTTCCACATGCACCACGGGATTGGCCAGGTGCGCATCGGTCAGGGCGTCCATCGCCATCTCGGCGTCTGCCACGCTGTCTTCCACCAGCAGCACGGTGCGCAGCTCTTTCTTGATCATGCCGCCGACTCTCCGTTGTGTGCCCCAGCCACGTCGGTGGCCGGCAGCGAGAAATGAAACCTTGCACCCTGCTCCGGTTCGGCCTCGGCCCAGACCCGGCCGCCATGGCGCGTCACGATGCGGCGCACGTTGGCCAGGCCGATGCCATTGCCAGGATATTCCGAGGCCCGATGCAAGCGCTGGAACACACCGAACAGCTTGTCCGCATATTGCATGTCGAAGCCGGCGCCATTGTCTGCCACGGTGAACTCATAATCGCCTCGAGCGCCGCGACGTGCACTTACCTCGATGCGCGCCACTTCGCAGTGCCCGGTGTACTTGACCGCATTGCCGAGCAGATTTTGCCACACCGTGCCCAGCATATTGGCATCGCCGATCACCATCGGCAGTGAATCGATCGTCCAGATGATGCGGCGGCCTTCCTGCCCCGTTTCGGCCAGCGAACGCGCCTCCTCAACCAGTGACTGCATGTCCACCGCCTGCAGCCGCAGCGGACCGCGGCCCAGCCGCGAGAAAACCAGCAGGTCGTCGATCAGCTGGGCCATGCGCTGGGCCGAGCTGTCGATCACGCCGATGTAATGGGCGGCCCGGTCGTCGACCTGGTCGCCCAGGTGCCGTTCCAGCTTGCGTACGAAGCCGGCCACATGGCGCAGCGGCGCGCGCAGGTCATGCGATACCGAATAACTGAACGCCTCCAGTTCGCGGTTGATGTCCGAGATCTGCGCGATCTTGCCCTCCAGCTGACGGTTGAGCTCGGTCACCTGCTGTTCGGTCAGCGCGCGCACCGTCACGTCGCTTACCGTCATGAGCAAGGTGGGTTCGTCGCTCTCCTGCAGTTGCAGACGGCGCGCGTTGACCACCACGTGCCGCTCCTGCTCGTCGTCGACGCGCTGCACCACGTCGTAATCCCACAGCTCGCGATCACGCAGCAGGACATCCCTGAGGCGTTGCAACAGCACGGCGTCGTTCCATACGCCGCCGCCGATCTCGGCCAGGGGGCGCGATACGTGCTGCAGATCCTCGTCATACAGTTCGCTGAAGGCATTGTTCACCAACAGGCTGCGCAGGTTCGCGTCGAACAGCGCGATGGGCTCACGTACGGACTGCAGGATCAGCCGCGAACGATGCACCGCCCGGCCTTCGCGGGTTTCGGCCAACAGTCGCCGGCCGATCTGCTTTTCGGAAGCCACCACGATGATCGCCAGCAGCAGCAGCTGTGCCAGCGCGGTGATGGCGAGCACCAACTGCCCGCTGCGGGCCCGGTCCGAGGCGGCTTTTGCACGTACCGCCAACAGCTGATTCTCGTTCTGGACGAGGTTCTCCAACTGGTCATTGACCGGAAACAGGTCGCCTGCCGTGCGCAGCGATTCGCGCGCGCCGGTCGCATCGCCTTGGCGCAACTGCAGCAGCGCCTGGCGCATCAGGGTGAGTCGACCGTTGACGCTGGTCTCCAGGGCGCCAATCAGGATCAGCTGCTCCGGGTTGTCGCTGGTCAGGGATCTGAGCTGCTGCAACAGGTCTGGCACGTTCGTGCTGGCCCGGGCCGCACGCGCCTGGGTGGCCGCATCGCCATCGCCGGCAAACACCCGATAGGTCGCCGCCT
>Ga0208357_1001519_pt1 | contig 16685 bp, 15 predicted proteins | sample NGESurdeep092012_6_FD_184487 | JGI IMG/M metagenome (GOLD analysis project Ga0208357, IMG submission 184487) | Arctic peat soil microbial communities from Barrow, Alaska - NGEE Surface sample F52-2 deep-092012 (SPAdes) | ecosystem: Environmental > Terrestrial > Soil > Wetlands > Peat ... | reverse complement strand
GGACGGTGGGCGGACGCGCGGCGGCTCGTCGTCACCGGCCGCGGGCTCGCCTACGCGGCCGCGCTCGAGACCGCGCTCAAGATCAAGGAAACCGCGCAGGTGCACGCCGAAGGGCTGTCCTCGGCCGATCTGCTGCACGGGCCGATCGCCGCGCTCGACTCCCGGCTCCCGGTGCTGCTCGTCTCCGCCGGCCAGCGGTTCGCGGCCGACGAGGCGGCGCTGACCGCCCGCCTGGCGGCCGAGGGCGTTCCGTTCGCCGTCTGCGGATCAGGCCCGGACGCGGAGCTGCCGCTGCCCGCCGGGGTCAGCGAGATCACCGCGCCGATCCTCGCCACCGTCCGCGGTCAGCAGTTCGCCCTGGCGTCCTCGCTGCGCCGCGGCCTGAACCCCGACGCCCCGGCCGGGCTGTCCAAGGTCACCGCGACGCACTAGGCCCGTCTTGTCGCATCGCCGCCTGTCACATCGCCGCCTGTCACATCGCCGCCTGTCACATCGCCGCGTGGCCGAGGGGACCGGAGGTGAGCTGGTTCCAGGCCAGCGACGCCCCCTCGGCCAGGCAGCCGTCGACCACCACGTCGGTGCCGAGCGCGCTGACCTTCACCTCCGGCAGCACCGGGGTCATCGCCCCCAGCGCCTCGCTGACCTTCGCGGCGAAGCCAGGCGCCTGGCCGATCCCGCCGCCGAGCACGATCAGCTCCGGGTCGACCACGGTGATCACGCAGCAGACGGCCCGGGCGACCAGCTTGGCCTCCTGCGCGACGACCGCGACCGCGCGCTCGTCGCCGCGCCCGGCGGCGGCGAACACGCTGCGGGCCGACACCGCCCCCCGCATCCCGGCCGTGCGGGCGGCGCGGACGATGCCGGACGCGGCCGCGGCGGCCTCGAGCGGCCCCCGGCGCCTCGCCTCGCTGGACTCCTCGTCGGACAGCGGCATGAACGCGATCTCGCCCGCGACCCCGTGCACGCCGCGATGCAGCCGGCCGCCGAGCACCAGCCCCATGCCGATGCCGGTGCCGACATGCACGAAGGCGAAGCTCTCGCGATCGCGCCCTTGGCCGTGGGTCCGCTCGGCCAGCGCCGCCGCGTCGACGTCGTTCTCAATCGCGACCGACGGCCCGAACGCCTCGCGCAGGCCCGCCAGCGCCGCGGGCCGGTCCCAGCCGGCCAGCCCGCCGGTCAGCGCGATCGCGTTCCGCTTCGGGTCGTAGACGCCGGGGGTGCCGATCACGGTCTTGGTGACCGCCTGCCTGGACGTGCCCGCCCGCGCGCACAGGTCGTCGGCCAGCTCGACCAGCTCCGCCAGGCGGCCGACGACGCTGGTCGCCCCGACCTTGCGGGAGTCCCTGACCCGGACCGCCCCGGTCAGGTCGGCGACCGCCCCGCGCAGGTACTTCAGGCCGATGTCGAGGCCGAGCACGAACCCGGCCTCCGGCCTGACCTCGTAGAGCTGGGCGGTGCGGCCAGGCACCCCCGTGCGCTGCCCCGCGATCCGCACCAGCCCGGCCCGTTCGACGTTCGCCAGCGCCAGCGACACCGTCGGCTTGGACAGCCCGGAGATGCGGGCCAGGTCGGCTCGCGAGCATGGACCGGACACCCGGATATGCCCGAGCAGCAGCTGCTCGTTCATGGCTCTGATGAGCGGTGGTCGCGCAGCCGACAGCTCGGTCGTCACAGTCGCCTCCGTTACATGACGGTAACCGCCACGATCTTGCGTCTCGGGTTAGTTAGGTTACTATCCTAACAACCTCTGAAACGGTAGACATACATGGACTTGCCCCCAATGAGGTCGATGTCTCACCCGACCTCCTCGCCGTCCCCCGTCGTGCTCGGCATCGACTTCGGCGGCACCAAGATCGCAACCGCGGTCTGCGACCTGTCCGGCCGGCGGCTGGCGACGCGCGTCATCGACGCCGAGCCCGACGGCGGCGCCCGCGCGGCCTTCGACCGAGGGGTCCGCACCGCGCGGGCCCTGCTGGCGGAGACCGCGATCGACCGGCCGCTGGCCGGCGTGGGCGTCTCCACGTTCGGCATCCCGTCAGAAGACGGCGTGGCGCTGGCCCCCGCCATCGAGGGCTGGGAGGACCTGGCGATGGGGCGCGACCTGCGGGCGGCGTTCGAGGGGACGCCGGTCACGATGGCCACCGACGTCAAGGCGGCCGCCCTGGCCGAGGCGCGCTGGGGCGCGCTGGCCGGCGTCGACCCCGGGGTGTACCTGAACCTCGGCACCGGGCTGGCGGCGGCGATCGTGGCCGGCGGCCGGGTGCTGTCGGGCGCGAACGGGGCAGCCGGGGAAATCGGCTACAGCCTCCGCCGGCTGTCCGACGTCGGCTACGCCGGCTACCTGCCGCTGGAAGAGGCGGTCAGCGGCCGGGCCCTGGCCAGGCTGGCCGGGCGACCCGCCGCCGAGGCGTTCGCGGCCGAGGAAGGCACCCCGCTCGCCGCCGTGGCGGACCGGTTCACCACCGAGCTCGCCTTCCACGTGGTGAACCTCGCCATCTGCATCGACCCGGTCAGGATCGCCGTCGGCGGCGGCATGACCAGATCCTGGGACCGGATCCGGCCGCAGCTCGACGCGGCGCTCGACTCGGCCGCCCCCTACCGGCCCGAGCTGGTACTGGCCGACTTCCCGTTCGACGCGCCCTTGATGGGGGCGCTCGCACTAGCCGTGGACGCAATTGAAGCAGCTCAGGCGGACGACGGCGTCACGCACAACATGCACACACGCGAAGGGCTAACGCTATGAGACGACTCATCAAGGCAGGGGCGGTGCTCGCCGCCGTAACGATGGCCGGGGCGCTGGCCGCCTGCGGCGCCAGCGCGGGCGGGTCAGGCGGCGGCTCGGCCGCCAAGACCGCCACGCTGACGATCTCGAACGAGAACGGCGCGCTCTGGACGTGCGACTTCAGCCCGTTCAACGGCTCCGACACCCTGCTCTCGGTGGGCCTCGTCTACGAGACCCTGGACTACGTCAACCCGCTGCAGGACGGCAAGGTCACCCCGATGCTCGCGTCCTCCTACAGCTGGGGGGCGGGCGACAAGTCGCTCACGTTCACGATCCGCTCGGGCGTCAAATTCAGCAACGGCACCCCGCTGACCGCCAACGACGTCGCCTACACGTTCAACCTGCTCAAGAAGTACCCGGCTCTCGACCTGCCCGGCGTCTGGTCGGTCCTGTCCAGCGCCACCGCGACCGGCGACCGGGTCACGATGGACTTCAGCGCCCCCGCGGTGCCGTGGTTCTACTACATCGCTGACCAGGTGCCGATCGTGTCCCAGGCCATCTGGTCGAAGATCGCCAACCCGGTCGCCTACCCCGACTCCCACCCGGTCGGCACCGGGCCTTACGAGGTGAACCCCTGCACGTCGTCCAACATCACCTACACCGCCAACCCGAGCTACTGGCAGGCCGGCGAGCCGAAGGTCAAGAAGATCGAGTACCCGGCGTTCACCAGCAACAACACCGCCAACGACGAGCTCGCCACCGGCCAGGCCCAGTGGGGCGCCCAGTACATCCCGAGCATCGCGTCGTTCTACACCGCCAAGAGCCCGGACTTCCACTACTGGTTCCCGCCGACCGTGAACGTGTCGATCGTGCCGAACCTGACCAACCCGCTGCTGAGCAACGTGAAGGTCCGCCAGGCGATTTCCTACGCGATTAACCGGTCGCAAGTCTCCTCGCTCGGCGAGTCCGGCTACGAGCCCCCGGCCAACCAGACCGGCATCGTCACCCCGACGTTCTCAAGCACCGAGGACAGCTCGCTGGTGGCCCAGATCGGCAACTCCTACGACCCGGCCAAGGCCAAGTCGCTCCTCGAGCAGGCCGGCTACAAGCTGAACTCGGCCGGCGTGATGACCAACGCCAAGGGCCAGTCGCTCTCGTTCACGGTCATCAACATCGGCGACTACTCCGACTGGGTCGCTGACATGCAGGTCATCGCCCAGGACCTCAAGGCCGTCGGCATCGTCGTGACTCCCGACAACCTGACCAACACCGACTTCGACGCCGACCTGTACTACGGCAAGTACCAGCTCGCGTTCTACGACCAGCAGACGTTCGGCCCGAGCCCGTACTACGAGCTGAACAACTGGCTGAACTCGGCCGACACCGCCCCCGTCGGCAAGGTGGCCGCCACCAACTACGAGCGCTACAGCAGCCCGTCCACCGAGGCCCTGCTCAACGCCTACGCCGCCACCACGTCGACCGCGACCCAGCAGTCGATCATGAACCAGATTCAGCAGGTCATGGTCAGCGACGTGCCAATCATCCCGGTGGTCGAGGCGGTCGACTGGTACCAGTACGACACCGCCTCGTTCAGCGGGTGGCCGACCCCCTCCGACCCGTATGCCCAGCCGTCCGCGTACGCGTACCCGGACATGGAGCAGGTGCTGCTGCACCTGCAGCCCAAGTAGGCCTGGATCCGCATAGATGAGATACGTGTTGCGCCGCCTGGGGTTCTTTGTCCTCACGCTCTGGGCGGCGCTGACATTCAACTTCCTGCTGCCGCGCCTGATGCCGGGAAACCCGGCCCTGGCCATGCTCGGGAAGTTCCACGGCAACCTCACCCCCCAGTCGTTGAACGCGCTGGAGATTCTGTTCGGGGTTAACACCCACAAGAGCCTGCCGGTCCAGTACGTCGACTACCTGCACCAGATCGTGACCGGGAACTTCGGGACGTCGCTCGACTTCTACCCGGCCTCGGTCACCTCGGTGATCAGCAGCGCCATCTGGTGGACTTTGGGCCTGGTCGGGGTGACCACGGTCCTGGCGTTCATCCTCGGCACCGGGCTCGGCATCGTCGCCGCCTGGCGTCGGGGCGGGCGGCTGGACAGCCTGCTGCCGCCGGTGTTCGTGGTCGCCTCGGCCGTGCCGTACTTCTGGGTCGGGATGGTGCTGGTGCTGGTCTTCGGCATCGACCTGCACTGGCTGCCCTACGTGGACGGCTTCTACGTGGCGACCGACACCCCGGGGCTGAACCCGCAGTTCATCGGCGACGTGCTCGCGCACGCGATCCTGCCCGCGCTCTCGCTGCTGATCACCACGATCGGCACCTGGATCCTGACCATGCGGAACACGATGATCACGACGCTGGCGGAGGACTACGTGCGGATGGCGCGCGCCAAGGGGCTGCCCGGATGGCGGGTCATGCTCGACTACGCCGCCCGCAACGCGATCCTTCCGAACCTCACCGGGTTCGCGATGTCACTCGGGTTCGTCGTCAGCGGCGCCATCTTGATCGAGTACGTCTTCAACTACCCTGGCGTCGGGTTCATGCTGCTGCAGGCGGTGCAGGGCGAGGACTACCCGCTGATGCAGGCGCTGTTCCTCCTCATCACGGTCGCGGTGCTGGTGGCGATCTTGATCGCCGACCTCGCGACCGCGCTGCTCGACCCGCGCACCAGGGAGGCGAGGTGACATGGCACTCCAGGCCACGGTAGAGGCGCGGCGGCTGCCGACCAACCAGGCGCTGAACCGGATCGGCCGCGCGGTGCGGTCCAACCGCAAGGCGACGGCCGGCACCGTCCTGCTCGGGATCTTCATCCTGGTCGCGCTCTTTCCCGGCGTGATCGCGCACGACAGCCCGACCCTGGACGTCTACCAGCCGCACCTGGGCCTGTCGTCCGCCCACCTGCTCGGCACCACCGCCTACGGGCAGGACATGTGGGCGCAGCTGGTGTGGGGCACCAGGAACGTAATGATCATTGCGTTCACCGTCGGGCTGGCCGCGACCGCGATCGCGGTGCTGGTCGGCATCGCCGCCGCCTACCTCGGCGGCCTTTGGGACGGCTCGCTCAGCGTCATCACCGACGTGCTGCTCGTGATCCCGCTGTTCCCGCTGCTGATCGTGATCGCGGGCTACGCGCACGGCGGCAGCACCCTGGTCCTGATCGTCGTCATCACCGCCACCAGCTGGTCGTATACCGCGCGTCAGCTCCGGGCGCAGGCGCTCACGCTGCGCAGCCGGGACTTCCTGGAGGCGGCCCGGGTGCGCGGCGAGCGGAAGATCTACATCATCGTGGTCGAGGTCATCCCCACGATGACCTCGCTGATCGTGGCCAGCTTCCTCACCAACGCCCTGTACGCGGTGCTGTTCGCGTCCAGCCTGCAGTTCATTGGCCTGGGCGACCCGAACACGGTGAGCTGGGGGACGATGCTCTACTGGGCGCAGAACAACGCCGCCCTGCAGACCGGCGCGGCCATGTGGGCGCTGGCGCCGGGCGCCTGCATCGCCGCCCTCGGCGCCGCCTTCGCCCTGCTCAACTACGCCTTCGACGAGATCGGCAACCCGGCCCTGCGCCCGGTCAGACGACGTTCGCTCAAACAGCGTTCGGTCCAGCAAGGGGAAAACCGTGCTTGAGGTCAGCGGGCTGTCCGTCGACTACGTCCTCCCGCGGGCGGACGTCCGGGCGGTCGACAACGTGTCCTTCACCCTCGACCGCGGGGAGTTCCTCGGCATCGTCGGCGAGTCCGGCTGCGGGAAGTCCACCCTGCTGTTCGCCATCGCCCAGCTGCTGGCGCCGCCGGCCCGCATCGCGGCCGGCAGCGTCACCTTCAAGGGCACCAACCTGGTGGGGATGACCGACGGCCAGCTGTCGGCGGTCCGGTGGCGCGACATGTCGGTCGTCATGCAGAGCGCGATGAACGCCCTCAACCCCGTCAAGTCGATCGGCGCGCAGTACCGGGACGTGATGCGGGCGCACGGGAAGACGTCGCGCGACGAGATCGGCACCAGGTCGGCCGAGGTCCTGCGGATGGTCGGCATCGATCAGGCGCACCTGCGCAGCTTCCCCCACCAGCTCTCGGGCGGCATGCGGCAGCGCGCGATGATCGCGATGGCGCTGCTGTTCACCCCCGACCTGGTGATCATGGACGAGCCCACCTCCGCGCTCGACGTGGTGGCCCAGCGCTCGCTGATGGTGCAGATCAAGGAGCTGCAGCGGACGCTCGGGTTCGCGATCATCTTCGTCACCCACGACATGTCGCTGGTGAGCCACTTCTCCGACCGGCTGATGGTGATGTACGCGGGCCAGGTGGCCGAGTTCGGCGCCACCCGCCGGGTCTTCGACGAACCGCTGCATCCCTATACCAAGGGCCTGCTCGAGGCGTTCCCCTCGATCCGCGGCCCCCGCGTCCCGCTCAAGGGGATCCCCGGCAGTCCGCCCGATCTCTCGGTCATCCCGACCGGATGCCGGTTCCACCTGCGCTGCCCGGTCGCTTACGAGCCGTGCAATCAGGTCGCGCCCGAGCTCGCCGATCAGGAGGGGACGCTGGTGCGCTGCCTGCGCTACACCCAGGACCACTCGGAGGAAAGGAGCGTGGCCCTGTGACCACGCCGCTGCTGCGGGCCGAGCACCTGAGCAGGCATTTCAAGATCGGCGGGGCGCTGTCCAAGCGAACCCTGCACGCCGTCGACGACGTGAACTTCCAGATCGGCCAGCGCGAGATCGTCGCGCTGGCGGGGGAGAGCGGCAGCGGCAAGTCGACCATCGCCCGGCTGCTCGCCCGGGTCTACCAGCCGACCAGCGGAGAGGTGTACTTCTCCCAGGGCGAGGAGGACCCAGGCACGCCGCTGTCGGCGATGCGGTCGCGGCGGGCCCGGCTGCGCTACGCCAGCGAGGTGCCGATGGTCTTCCAGGACCCGTTCGCCTCGATCAACCCGGTCTTCCGGGTCTCCCACGGCGTACTCCGCAGCCTCAAGCTGCACCGCCCCGACCTGTCGGCCAGGGAGCGCGAGGCCGAGGCGGCCCGGGTGTTCGAGGTGGTCGGGCTGGACGCCGCCATGCTCGAGCGGTACCCGCACGAGCTCAGCGGCGGCCAGCGGCAGCGGGTCGGCTTCGCCCAGGCGCTGGCCGGCCGGGCGAGGCTGATCCTGGCCGACGAGCCGGTGTCGATGCTCGACGTGTCGATCAGGATCGGACTGCTCAACCTGATGGCGTCGCTGCGGGACACGATGGGCGTGTCGATCCTCTACATCACCCACGACATCGCCAGCGCCCGGTACGTGGCCGACCGGCTGATCGTGATGTACGCCGGCCAGATCGCCGAGTCCGGGCCGATCGAGGAGGTGCTGGCCGATCCGCGCCACCCCTATACCCAGCTGCTGGTCTCGGCCGTGCCCGACCCGCGCGCGCCGCTGTCGGTCAGCGCCGAGGCCGACCAGGGCGAGCCGCCGAAGGTGATCGACCCGACCCCGGGCTGCCGGTTCCGGTTCCGGTGCCCGATCGCCATCGACAAATGCGGGAATGTGACCCCGGAGCTGACACTGGTCGGCGCACGCGAGGTCGCCTGCCATGTCGCCCAGTCAGGCGCGGAAGTGAAGGCCTTCACATCATGAAGATCACGGTAGTTGGCGGCGGCTCGACCTACACGCCGGAGCTCGCCGACGGACTCGGCCGGCTCGCCCCCTGGGTGACCGAGCTCGTCCTGGTCGACCCCGACGACACCCGGCTGGCCGCGGTCGGCCCGGTGTCGGCCCGGATCATGCGCAGGCACGGGCACCCGGCGACCGTCCGGTGGACCGGCAACCTGGACGACGCGCTCGACGGCGCCGCCGCGGTGCTGATCCAGCTGCGGGTCGGCGGCCAGGCGGCGCGCAACCGAGACGAGACCTGGCCGCTCGACTACGACTGCGTCGGGCAGGAGACGACCGGGGCCGGCGGCCTGGCCAAGGCGCTGAGGACCGTGCCCCTGGTGCTCGACATCGCCGAGCAGGCGCGCCGTCGCGCGCTGCCCGGCGCGTGGATCATCGACTTCACCAACCCCGTCGGCATCGTGACCCGCGCACTGCTCGACGCGGGCCATCGGGCGGTCGGGCTGTGCAACGTCGCGATCGGGCTGCAGCGGTACTTCGCGTCGGTGCTCGGCACCGACCCCGCCCGGGTCTCGCTTGACCACGCGGGCCTGAACCACCTCACGTGGCTGCGCGGCGTGCAGGTGGACGGCAAGGAGCTGCTGCCCGAGCTGCTGACCGCGCACGGCGAGGAGATAGCGGACCACGCCGGAATGCCGCCGTCGGTGCTGCATGACCTGGGCGTCGTCCCCTCCTACTACCTCCGCTATTTCTACTTCCACGACGAGGTGGTGGGGGAGGAGCGGCAGCGGCCGAGCCGGGCGGCGGAGGTGGCCGCGATCGAGCGCGAGCTCATGGAGCTTTACGCCGACCCGGATCTCGACACCAAGCCCGAGCTGCTGTCCAAGCGCGGCGGGGCGTTCTACTCGGAGGCGGCCGTGGCGCTGATCGCGTCGCTGTTCGGCGACGACCCCGGGGTTAGCGGCGCCGCGGAGCAGGTCGTGAACGTGCGCAACTTCGGCACGCTCCCCTTCCTGGCCGACGACGCGGTCATCGAGGTGCCGGCCACGATCAGCGCTGCCGGGCCCGCACCGGTGCCGGTCGCGCCGATCGCGCCGCTCTTCCGCGGCCTGATCGCGCACGTGTCCGCCTACGAGGAGCTGGCCATCGACGCGGCGCTGCGGGGCGGCCGCTCGCGGGTCGCCGCCGCGCTGCTGGCGCACCCGCTGGTCGGACAGTACGACGTGGCCGGCCGGATGGCCGACCGGCTGATCGCAGAGAACGCGCAATTTCTTTCGTGGGCTTAAAGGAGACCGCAGATGATGCGCCGCGCCGGAATCACACTTGCCGCACTGACCACTCTCACCACCCTGGCGGTGCCCGCCGCCTCCTCGGCCCTGGCATCCTCACAACCAGCCTCGGCAAAGTCGGCCAGCGCAAAGCCGACCACCGCAAAACCGGCCGCCCCCGAGATCCGCCTTAACCAGGTTGGCTACCAGCCGACCGCGCCGAAGTCCGCCTACGTGATGCTCCCGGCCCGGGTCGCCAGCGTCCCCTTCACCATCACCGACGCCAAGGGCAGGGTCGTCTACCGCGGCGTCTCCCGCGACGACGTCGGCGCCTGGAACGCCGGCTACCAGGCGGTCTACCTGCTGTCGTTCTCCGGACTGCACCGGTGCGGGACGTATCAGGTGCGGGTCGGGTCGACGGTGTCGGTGACCTTCAAGATCGCGAACGGGTCCGCCCTGTACGGTCCGCTGGTCGACAACGCGGTGCGCTACTTCACCTCGGAACGCGACGGGGCGGACGTCGAGCACGACGTCCTCAGCCGGGAGCCGGCCAACTTGACCGATGAGAAGGCGGACGTCTACGCCACCCCGAGCTACGACGACAACGACAACCTGCTCGGCACGCTCAAGAAGGTCGGCGGCCCGGTCAACGTGTCCGGCGGCTGGTTCGACGCCGGCGGCGGGTACGAGAAGTTCGGCTACACCGCCAGCTACGCGGACGCGCTGATGCTGATCGCCGCCCGCGGCAACGCCGGCCAATCCTCGACCCTCAAGCCGGAGGCCGAGTACGGCCTGCAGTGGATCACCAAGCTCTGGAACCCGAGCCTGAAGGTGCTCTACATGCAGGTCGGCATCGGCAACGGCAACGCGTCGAACACGATCCAGGGCGACTACAACTTCTGGTTCCTGCCGCAGCAGGAGGACATGCTGGACGTGGCCAAGGGCGGCAACCCCGGCCCGACCGCCTTCTACGTCAAGTACCGGCCGGTGTTCGAGGCCGCCGCGCCAGGCCAGATGGTCAGCCCGGACCTGGCCGGGCGGTACGCGGCCGACTTCGCGCTCGGCGCCCAGCTCGCGCGCGGCAGCAACGCCAGGCACGACCTGTCGCTCGCCCGGTCGGTCTACGCGGACGCCAAGACGACCGACGTCGGCCAGCTCGTGACCGCCTACCCGAACGACTACTACCCCGGCACCGAGTGGAAGAGCGACATGCTCTGGGGCGCGACCGAGATCGCGCTCGCCGACGAGCGGCTCGGCGTGCCCCGGGCGCAGCTGCGCGCGGACCTCGCGGTGGCGGCGCGGTGGGCGCGGGCGTACATCGTCCAGGGCCACCCGGCCGGGTCCGACACGCTGAACCTGTACGACACCGGCGCGATCGCCGAGTCGGAGCTGCTGCGGGCCATGCGCGCAGCCCGGATGGCGCCCGCGATCGCGCCCAGCCTGCTCGTCAACGACCTGGCGGCGCAGCTCCAGGTGGGCGAGGAGTGGGCCAAGGGCGACCCGTTCGCGCTCGGCACCGACCTCGGGAACGCCGACGCGTCCCCGCACGCGTTCGGCCTCTACGTCACCGACCAGCTCTACCGTCAGGCCGGCGGCTCGGCCCGCTACCAGGCGTTCGCCCAGCAGCAGCTCAACTTCGCCCTCGGCGCGAACGCGTGGGGGTCCTCGTTCGTGGTCGGCGCCGGAACCACCTACCCGCACTGCATGCAGAGTGAGATCGCCAACCTGGCGGGCTCGCTCACCGGGCACGGGGACATCCAGCTCGGCGCGGTCACCGACGGGCCGAGCAGCCCCGGCAACTTCGTCGGGCTCGGTACCGTGAGCGGCATGCGAGCGTGCTCGGCCGGGTCGTTCTCCGCCTTCAACAACTCCTCGGCCGCTTACGAGGACAACGTGGTGTCGTGGCCGTCGGTCGAGCCGGCCGACGACTACACGGCGATCTCGCTGTTCGCGTTCTCGATGGGGGCGTCGTCCGGGCGTGACTGACAACCGCAATGATCCTCGGCCGGCGGTGCTCGCCATCGACGGCGGCAACAGCAAGACCGACGTCGCGCTGGTCGCCGACGACGGCAGGGTGCTGGCGTCGGTGCGCGGACCCGGCGTCAGCCACGAGGACTTCGGCCTCGAGGAGGCGATGCGGCGGCTCGGGGAGATCGTCCAGGCCGCCGCCGGGCGGGCCGGCCGGCCCGGGAGCGACGGCCTCGTCGCCCGGCACACCTCGGCCTGCCTGGCCGGCGCTGACCTGCCCGAGGAAGAGGCCATGCTCACGGCCGCGATCCAGCGGCAGGGCTGGTCCCAAACCGCGGCCGTCGCCAACGACACCTTCGCCGTGCTCCGGGCCGGCCTGACCCCGGGCGAGGGCGAACCCCCATGGGGCATCGCCGTCACCTGCGGCGCCGGCATCAACTGCGTCGGCGTCGCGCCGGACGGCCGCACCACGCGGTTCCTCGCCTTCGGCGCGCTCAGCGGCGACTGGGGCGGCGGTCTCGGGCTGGGAACGCAGACGGTGTGGCACGCCATCCGGGCCGAGGACGGCCGCGGCGAGCCGACCGAGCTGCGCGCGGCCGTCGCCGCGTTCTACGGGCTGCCCTCCATGCACGACGTGGCCGTCGCCTTCCACCTCGGCACGCTGGGCGAAGATGACCTGATCCGGCTGCCGGCCGTCCTGTTCGCCGCCGCCGAGGCGGGCGACGCGGTGGCCGCGAGCCTGGTCGAGCGCCAGGCGGAGGAGGTCTGCGCGATGGCGGTGACCGCGATCAGCCGCCTCGGCCTTGACGCCAGCCAGGACACCAAGGAAATCCCGGTCATCCTCGGCGGCGGCGTCCTCGAGGCCAGGAACCCGCTGCTGACCGGCGCCATCACCCGGCGCCTGGCCGCCAGCGCCTCGACCGCCGTCGTCCGCATCGTCGACGCACCCCCGGTCACCGGCGCCGCCCTGCTCGGCCTCGACCACCTGGGCGCCGGCCCGACCGCAGAGAGCAAACTCCGCGCCAGCTATGACCGAAGGGTCTCAGAGCCGGCACGTTGCTCGCGAAGGCCGGCACCAGCGACGTTATTGACGCGGCGTTGGTTCTGCTCGCCGAAGACGGTGACGAGATCATCACCTCAGATCCCGACGACCTGACCTTGCTCGCCAGCCAGGCCTCCCTTGCCGCGCGCCTGTCTCCCGCCTGACTAACTCAGTCCGGGGGTCGGCGGCGGCGTCCTCGGGGCCAAGAACCCGCTGCTGACCGGCGCCATCCCCCGCGCCGGTGACCCTACAGGGGTTCGCTGAAGTACCAGCGATGGCCCTCGGGATCGTCGGCTGTGTAGCTGCCCGCGCGGTTTCCCCTGATCCCGATCTCGGACACGCTCGCGCCGGCGGCCTGTGCACGATCGCGGTGGGCCGGCAGGTCGGTGATCGTGATGCACTGCAGCGCGGTTACCTCACCGAGTTTGGCGGGTCCCCGGAAGTCAGTCTCAGGGGAACCCAGCATGATGACACCGCCGTTGTCGAGCAGGAGCTCCCCGTGCCTGACGGTCCCGTCGCTGCGCTTATCGCGCACCCGCTCGGTGAAGGCGAAGGCCTTGATCAGCCAGTCCATTGCCGCGTCGGCATCGGCATACAAAAGATAGGGAACGACCTGCGGATCTGGATTGTCCTGCCGCATGACAGCCACTTTACATCCCGCACGGCTAGCGATCCCGGGTCGGTAGTGCGGCGCCGCGGACGTTTTTGAAGGGGTCGCTTTGATCCGGTCGTTGCTATCAGGCGGCCTGCGGCAGGGCCGGGCGGTGGCCGCCTCGGCGGTGGCAGCTGGACCGCAGGGGCTGTGGCGGGCGTGGTCGTCGCGGGCGTCGTCGACCCTGGTCCAGGGTTTGGCGGTCCGGTTGTAGCGGATCGCGAAACTGGGCCGCGGGTCAGCACGGAGAATCACAGAGACCATGTCCAGCCAGGATGCGTGCTTCGGGGTGTAGGCGACGGTGATCCGGGGTGCCCGGCGACGATGGGGCCAGCCGAACCCCTCAAGGACTTACGCGGCCCGCACTAGGGCGCTAGCTCAGTCCCGGCCGCCGCCGAAGATCCGCAGGAAGAACAGGAACACGTTCAGCGCGTCGAGGAAGATGGACGCCGCCATCAGCGGCGCCGAGGTCACGTCCTTGGACCGGCGCAGCCGCTGGAAGTCGCCCATCGTCAGCGCCGCGAAGATCACCAGCCCGAGGATCGCGTAGATCAGCGACCCGTGCGGGATGTGAATGAAGATCAGCACGATGCCAAAGATCAGCAGCGCGATCAGCGCGAAGAACGCGAACCGGAGGATCACCGACAGGTCCCGCCGCGTCGTGTACCCGATCGCGCCGAACACCGCGATGAACAGCGCAGTCGCCCCGCCCGACTGCCACAGGATCTGCGGGTCGGTCGATCCGTACCAGAAGAGCGTCGGCGCCGCCGCCACCCCCAGCAGGATCCCGAACACCACCAGCAACACGGTCGCCAGCGCGGCCGACTTGCGGGCCGCGAAGTTCATGATCATCAGCACCACGAACGCGCCGATCCAGGCGACGATCGCCGCGCCCTCCGACAGGTGCCGCCCCGCATACGCCCCGAGCGCGAACACCGCCGCCGTCAGCGCCACGAGCCCCATCGTCTGCCCGAACAGCGTCGCCGTCTGGTCCCGTGTCGCATACCCCTGATATGCCGGACTCGTGTACATAAGGCGCTTTCTCCTTAACCTGGGGCGTCTGCAAAATTCTAGAACCACCAACCAGTCATCTCGAACGGACCGTGAGTTCCAGCTAATCTCTAGCGTTTTCCATAGAATCGGCAGGACGAGACGGGTGGGTGGGCGGATGGATCCGATAGCGCTGATCGTGACGGCGCTCGCCGCCGGAGCGACCGCCGGCGGGCTGGACACGGTGAAGGACGCGACGAAGGCGGGCATTCAGACCGCCTACGCGAAGCTGGGCGGGCTGGCGAGGAAACGGGTCGGGGGACAGCCCGACGGCGAGCTGGCGCTCGAACGGCATGAATCCTCCCCGCAGAAGTGGGAGAGCCTGCTGACGGCCGAGCTGACCGAGGCGGGCGCGGCGGGCGACGCCGACCTGGTGGCAGCGGCCAGGGCGCTGATGGAACTCGTCGACAGCGCGGGCGCGCGAGCCGGCAAGTACAACGTGACCATCAAGAATGCCCGGGGTGTCCAAGTCGGCGACGGCAACGTGCAGTTCAACAACTTCGGCGCATAGCGCTCGGATAACAGCAAGAAGCGCCCGCAGGCGCAGGCCGCGGTTCTAGGCTGGGGGCGTGAGCAGGCTGAGGGTTCTTTTCATCGGCGGTACCGGGGTTATCTCGTCGGCGTGCGTGCGGGAGGCGGTCGCCCGCGACGTCGAGGTGTTCGTGCTCAACCGGGGGCAGTCAGCCGACCGGCCGTTGCCGGCCGGGGTCCGGGAGCTGCGGGCGGATGCACGGGACGCCGGGTCCGTTCGAGCTGCGGTTGACGGACTTGACTTTGACTCGGTCGTTGACTTCGTGGCCTTCGCCCCGGAGCACGTGCAGGCCGACATCGACCTGTTCGCCGGCCGGACCGGGCAGTACGTGTTCATCTCGACCGCGTCCGCGTACCAGAAGCCGCCGTCGCGGCTGCCGATCACGGAGTCGACGCCGCTGCGGAACCCGTTCTGGCAGTACTCACGGGACAAGATCGCGTGCGAGGACCTGCTGGTGGCCCAGTACCGGGCGAGCGGGTTCCCGGCGACGATCGTGCGGCCGTCGCACACCTACGACGCGACCAAGACCGTGCTGCACGGCGACTGGACGTCCCTCGCGCGGATGCGGGCGGGCCGGCCGGTGATCGTGCACGGCGACGGGACGTCGCTGTGGACGGTGACGCACAGCACCGACTTCGCGCGCGCGTTCGTGCCGCTGCTCGGGCACTCGCGGACGGTGGGGGAGGCGTTCCACATCACCTCCGACGACGTGCTCACCTGGGACCAGATCGCCCGCGCGCTCGGCGCCGCGCTCGGCGTGGAGCCGGCGATCGTGCACGTGCCGTCGGATGTCATCGCCGCCGCCGACCCCGAGTGGGGGGCCGGGCTGCTGGGCGACAAGGCGCACTCGGTCACGTTCGACAACTCCAAGCTGCGATCGGTGGTGCCCGGCTGGCACGCGGTGGTGCCGTTCGAGCGGGGGGCGCGGGAGATCGCGGACTGGCACCTGGCCCATCCCGACTGGCAGGTCGTCGACGAGCGGGCCGACGCGCTGATGGACAAGCTGGCGGCCGACTTCGGCGTGGCCTAGCGCTCGGCCGGCTCGATGCGGAAGACCGGGTAGCCCGGCGCGATCTCGCGCAGCTTCTCGGTTGGGGCCTTGGCGTCCACTCCGTCGAAGAACACGCCGACCTCCCACTTCCAGTGCTTCAGGTACTCGCGCAGGATGGCGGGCTTGTCGTCGTCGTTGACCTCGGTCGCGCTGAACGGCTCGGCCCGGCCGCCGACGCGCAGTTCGCCGGTGCCGATGGCGCGCAGGTTGCGAACCCACTGGGCGTTGCCGCGCGGCGCGACCAGGTAGCGGGTGCCGTCGACCGTGAGCGGGTTCACCGGGGTGGTCCGCCATTCGCCGGACGAGCGGCCGCGCACGGCCAGCACGCGCGAGCCGGCCACGCTGATGCCCATCCGGGTCAGCCGGGCGACGACGGTGTTGAAGAAGAGGGTCCCGGTCTTCGGCTTGATGTAGCGGGTGTCGGTGGCGTTCATTTTCTTCCTCCGGATGCACTTTGCGGGATCGCTGCTCTCGATTAAGATCAGTGAACACCAGAACAGTGACCCGTGTCAAGAGCAGTGCTCTCGTTTGGGTCAGGTGATCTCCAAACTGTGCGGAAGGAGGCCGGTCATGACCGCCACCCAGAACGCCCCGCGCACCGCGCGGGAGCGCGCTCGCGTCGAGCTGACCCGCGAGATCAAGGAGGGGGCGCGCCGTCAGCTCGCCGCCACCGGCGCGAACGGGATCTCGCTGCGCGCCGTCGCCCGCGAGCTCGGGCCGTTTGCGTCGGGGTTCCTGATCGACCGGCACTACGGCTACGAGGAGATCGTACGCGAGCGGCTGTTGCCGCCGAGCTGCGGGCTGATCCTGGCC
>Ga0208357_1001518_pt1 | contig 16688 bp, 14 predicted proteins | sample NGESurdeep092012_6_FD_184487 | JGI IMG/M metagenome (GOLD analysis project Ga0208357, IMG submission 184487) | Arctic peat soil microbial communities from Barrow, Alaska - NGEE Surface sample F52-2 deep-092012 (SPAdes) | ecosystem: Environmental > Terrestrial > Soil > Wetlands > Peat ... | reverse complement strand
GGTGGCGCGGTCGCCGCAACGGGTGCAATGACTTCTTCGCGCACCGGCGCCGGGCTGCCCGGCACGATGCCGCTTACCGCTGGCTGCTCGCCGCTGCCCAGGGCCTGGCCCATCTTCGGCAGCTCGGAGGTTTCCACCGCGGTCAGCATTTCGTAGCTGGGCTTGCTGTGCTCGCCCATGTCCGCTTCGCGGATGCGCTGGATCTCGATGTGTGGAGTTTGCAGCTTGTCGTCGGCCACGATCATCACATGCACCTTGTGGCGCAGTTCGATCTCCACCACGCTGGCACGCTTCTCGTTGAGCAGGAAGTTGACCACGCTGGTCGGCGCCTGCACCAGCACCTGGCCGGTGTTGTCCTTCATCGCGTGTTCTTCGATCAGACGCAGGGTCGACAGCGACAGCGATTCCACGCCGCGGATATGGCCGTGGCCTTCGCAACGCGGGCAGGTGATCTGGGTCGCCTCGCCCAGGCTGGGGCGCAGTCGCTGGCGCGACATTTCAAGCAAGCCGAAGCGCGAGATGCGGCCGATCTGCACGCGGGCACGGTCGAGCTTCAGCGCGTCCTTCAGGCGATCTTCCACTTCGCGCTGATGACGCGGGCTGTCCATGTCGATGAAGTCGATCACGATCAGGCCGCCGGCATCGCGGATACGCGCCTGGCGCGCGACTTCCACCGCCGCTTCGCAGTTGGTGTTGAACGCGGTGTCCTCGATGTCACTGCCCTTGGTGGCCTTCGACGAGTTGACGTCGATGGCGGTCAGCGCCTCGGTCTGGTCGATCACGATCGAACCGCCCGAGGGCAGGCGCACCTGGCGGTCGAACGCGCTCTCGATCTGCGTCTCGATCTGGTAACGGGTGAACAGCGGAGTGTCGTCGTGGTACAGCTTCAGCTTGCGCAGCGCGTTCGGCATCACCTGCTGCATGAACTCTCGTGCATCGTTGTACAGCGGCTCGTCGTCGATCAGGATCTCGCCGATGTCGCTGCGCAGGTAGTCGCGCAGGGCGCGGATGAACAGCTTCGATTCCTGGTAGATCAGGAACGGCGCCTTCTGCTTGCCGGCGGCCTCGGAGATCGACTTCCACAGGGTCAGCAGGTAATCCAGGTCCCACTGCAGCTCTTCGGCGTCGCGGCCGAGGCCGGCGGTGCGCACGATCAGGCCGACGTCATCCGGCACGGTGACGTGGTCGAGCGCTTCCTTCAGCGCCTGCCGATCCTCGCCCTCGATCCGGCGCGAGACGCCGCCGGCCTTCGGGTTGTTGGGCATCAGCACCATGTAACGGCCAGCCAGGCTGATGAAGGTGGTCAGGGCGGCGCCCTTGTTGCCGCGCTCTTCCTTTTCCACCTGCACGACCACTTCCTGGCCTTCCTTGACCAGTTCGCGGATGCCCGACTTGTGGTGGTCCAGACCCGGCGTGAAGTACTCGCGGGAGATTTCCTTCAGCGGCAGGAAGCCGTGGCGCTCGGCGCCATACTCGACGAAACACGCTTCGAGTGATGCTTCAACTCGCGTGATTCGGCCCTTGTAGATATTGGACTTTTTCTGTTCCCGCGAAGGGATTTCGATGTCCAGGTCATACAGGTTCTGACCATCGACAATAGCCACACGCAACTCTTCACGCTGAGTCGCGTTGATCAACATACGCTTCATGGTGGTAATCCTCGGCTTGGCCGCGCGTCGCGAGCCACCGTGGCGCCTCGATGGCGGCCTGCCGGGGAATCGCGCCGCTGCGGTAAAGCGGCAAAAAAACGGCACCGTTGCCGGTGTCGGGGATGATTCGGTCAGCTGCGCCTGCTGCCGCGATACCGGATGGCATCGGACAAACACCAGCCCAAACCGTTACGATGAAAGGGAGCCGCGACCGGCTACCAGAGGCAACCGGCGCAATCCTCGCCGACGTCACGGGCGGGCACTCCACCCGATCCAGACAACAGACGGGTGGAAACCAGCGCTTGGCGAGTATCCTATCTAAGCAGGTTTTTTTCAATGCAGACGGCAACTTCCCCCGACGCACCTCACGGCGTACGTCAAGTCGCGATAGGTCCGGAGCGCGACGGGCAGCGCATCGACAACGCGCTGGTGACCCTGCTCAAGGGCGTGCCCAAGAGCATGATTTATCGGCTGTTGCGCACCGGTCAGGTGCGCGTGAACGGCAAGCGGGCCAAGCCGGACACGCGTCTCGTCGACGGTGATACGCTGCGTATTCCACCAGTCCGGGTGGCGGAACGGCCCGAGGGCCGCGGGCCGGCCGAAGGCCAGGTGGCCGAAGTGTCCGAGGCGGTCATCTTCGAGGACAAGCACTTTCTGGTGATCGACAAGCCCTCCGGCGTGGCCAGCCACGGCGGCAGCGGCATCAGCCACGGCGCGATTGAATTGCTCCGTGCGGCGCGACCGCAGGAACATCTGGAGTTGGTGCATCGCCTCGACCGCGATACCAGCGGCGTTCTGGTGTTTGCGCGGACCCGCGCCGGCCTCACCGGGCTGCAGGCCGAGATCCGCGAGGGCAGGGTGACCAAGCAATACCTGTGTCTGATGCTGGGCCACCCGTCCAAGGCCAAGTTCGACGTCAACGCACCACTGCTGAAGTCGGTGATGCAAGGTGGCGAACGGATGGTGCGGGTGGCCGACAACGGCAAACCCTCGCTGACCTTCTTCCGCGAGATGGAGCAATACCCCAGCGCACGCCTGATGCAGGCGACGCTGGGCACCGGCCGCACCCACCAGATCCGCGTGCACGCGGCGCATATCGGCCATCCGCTGGCTGGTGATCCGAAATACGGCGATCGCGAAATGAACAAGCGTTACCGCGAGATGGGCCTGCATCGGATGTTCCTGCACGCCGCGCACATGAGTTTCGACCTGGACGGGCGCGCCTACAGCTTCTCCACGCCGCTGCCGCAGGACCTCAAGGATTTCCTCGATACGCTCGCCGTCAAGGGCAAGCGGCTGGTCTATACGCGCGAGAAGTCGCGCACCGATTTTTGATCAACGCTTGTGAAGAAAACCACTTCCTGTGGTTTTCTTCTATCGCACGCCCGGTACATGCCCGGACGTGCTCACGTGAATCAAGCACTTGCGTGCTTGTTCACGACCGGCCATCGGGCAACCGCTCCTGCGTTGCCTCAATTCGGGCATCCATGCCCTCGCCATGGCCAAGCTTCGAGGTTGAATAGTCATAACCTCTCAGCGCGCCAGCAAGGCCTCGACCCGCGCCGCGCAAATGAAGTCGTTCAATGAAAGTCCGCCCACGTCATGGGTCGACCACAGCACCTGGCAATGGCCGTAGCCGGCTTCCAGATCCGGGTGGTGATCCTCCTGGTTGGCCATGAAACCCACCGCGTTGATGAAGCCCAGCGTGTGGTGGAAATCCTTGAACTTGAAATCCCTGGCGATGGCCTTGCTGTCGTCGCGCAGCTGCCAGCCCGGCAGGCGTTTCAACAACTCGGCCACTTCGTCCGCGCCGAGCGCATGTTCCTCGCCCTTGCGTGGCTGGCAATGCATGGTCGAGAGATCGTGGACGTTCATGGGGTACTCCGCGCGGATGAAAGTCGGGAAGTGAAGGGTCGAAGTTGCGCCGGGAAAAGTCAAAGCACGGGTGCCACCGAGCATTCCTGGCGAAACAGGACTAAAATGGTGCTGATTCGCCGGTGCGACCCACCGGCTCCCCATGGGTGACAGCGGAGCAGGCATGATCGACATTTCCGAACGCGCGCAGCAACACTTCCTGCGCCTGCTTGAGCAGCAAGGTATCGAAGGTCTGGGCATCCGCCTGCGGGTGACCTCGCCCGGCACGCCAGCAGCCAGTTGCGAGCTGGAATTCTGCGAGCCTCTCGACCTGGCGGGCGGCGAATGGACGATCGAGTGCGCGGGTTTCGAGTTCCATGTCGATGGCGACAGCGCCAGCTGGCTGGACCAGGCCAGCATCGACTTCGAGCCGAATGCCACTGGCGGCCAGCTCAACATCCGCGCGCCGAAGATCAAGGGCCACGTGCCTGGTGCGGACGCGGGGTTGATCGAGCGCGTGCGCTATGTGCTGGAGGCCGAGATCAACCCAAAACTGGCATCGCACGGCGGTCGGGTGAGTCTGCTGGAGGTCGACGCCGAGGGGGCGGTGGTATTGCAGTTCGGCGGCGGCTGTCATGGTTGCGGCATGGTCGATGTGACCCTGAAGCAGGGCGTGGAAAAGACCTTGCGCGAACGCGTGCCTGAAATCACCGCTGTACGTGACGCCACCGATCATGCCGGCGGCGAGAAGCCCTATTACAGCAAGGCCGAAGGCAAGTCCGCCATCGCCTGAGACGTCGCCAGCGCCTGCATGTAGAAAGGCCCGCTTTCGCGGGCCTCGTCGTGCACATCCCGGGGCGAAACTTACTTGTCGCCGCCGATGTGGCCCTTGAGCGTATCCAGCTTGGTCGGCAGGCTGGAGAAATACGCTGCCACGTCTTCGATATCCTGGTCGGACAGGGTGGCCACCATGCCTTTCATGATCGGGTTGTCGCGCTGGCCGTCCTTGTACTCATGCAACACATGCTGCATGTACAGGTTGTACTGGCCCGCCAGGCGGGGATATTGCGGGTCGGTCGAGTTGCCGTCCGCGCCATGGCAGGCGAAGCAGGTGGCGGCCTTGGTCTTGCCGGCGGCGGCGTCGCCGTTGGCCAGCAGCGGCGCGGAGGCGAACGCCAGCACGGCGCCGAACGAAATCAGGGTAAACGCACGATTCATGCGGAAGTTCCTTTGCAACTACTTGGCGAGGCTGGAGAGATAGGCGGCGATGTTCTGGATGTCCGCATCGGACAGGCTTTCCGCCTGCGCATCCATGGTTGGATGCTTGCGATCACCGCTCTGGTAGCCGTGCAGCGCAGCCACGATGTACTGCTCGTTCTGGCCGGCGATCTTCGGCACCGGGTATTGCGGGTACGCATTGGTGTACCCGGGTACGCCATGGCAGCCGGCGCAGGTATAAACCAACTTCTTGCCGGCAGCCTTGTCACCCTCGGCGTGCGCGCTGGCAGTGGCGAAAAGAGCGGTGGCCACGACCAGGCCAAGCATGTGCAATCGAGTCATCGAGATCATTCCCACGCGAATACGCTGCGACTTAGGTAATGCAACCGGGCAAGTATAGACGTTGCGTTCACGGCTGAACAACACTCGACCGCGTGGTGGTCAAGGTTTGAACAGCGCGCCGCGGTGACATCAGCGCCTTCGCGAGCCGCAAAGCGCACATGAACGACAGCTTCCGTCTACCCGGCATCAGGATTGCCGTCGCGCACGTCGTCCCCATATACTGGTGAGGTCAAATCGTTTTCCCCGGGGGTGTCCTGGCTTCGACGGGGGTAGTGAGATGACTTGGTGCATGCCGAGGGGGCAGCTTTCCTCGTAAATCCAGCAGCAAACTTCTAGTTGCCAACGACGACAACTACGCTCTCGCCGCTTAAGGCGTAAGCCCCGAACCCACTTGTGCTCATGCTTGTCGGTGTAGGGTCATTATCATGAGATCGCCGAACGCTGCCGCCTGGCGGTTCTAGGTCAAATCAATCAGGCTGGTTCCGCGGTGCGTTTTGCCCACCGTACTTGTCGCGGAACGAGATCGAACGGTGAGCTAAGCATGTAGATCCGGGCATTGAACGCTCTCGGACGCGGGTTCGACTCCCGCCACCTCCACCAATACAACGTCCAACGACGTACAACGAAGGCCGGCAACCCTAGCAATAGCAAAGGTTCCGGCTTTTTTTGTGGCCGGTACAGTCCCATGCGATGCGTTGCAATCGCTCTTCCACCTGGGGGCATGATAGGGGGACAAATCCCATGTGGTGCAGCGATGCCCCATGGCTCGCGGTGACACGGCAATATGCGCGGCCGAGCCAGCCGCCAAGCCGCGCTGCCTTTTAGATGGTGGCGGACTTTACCGGAAGGGTTGCCGGCCGGGTGCAGGCGGCGGCGTTTGAAGGATCGCCCTGCGCGGGCAAAGATGAAGCGACTGGCGCCAGAGGCATCCCCGGATACGTCTGGAGGTATACACGGAAAGCGCGATTCTGCGCGCAAGTTGTCGGCCGCTGGCGTCAATCCGAGTGGACAGCGTAAAGCTGAAAAGACAGCGGGCGAGGGATGTGCGTCAAACAGCCTTGAAGTAGTCGCCAGCAAGTGGCACGCCAGGCAATCGGTCGCCGACTTCCCGTTCTCCGAGCGGTTGGTGCACGGAACGGATGCCGTTCCATTTCGAGGGAGTGGGTCGGGAATGAACCCCGCAGCGAGTGAGCTCAGTCGTGTGGAATGCCGGCGCGATGACGAGCCTGCTTCATTTCGCGCGCCAGCGTGGCATTGTCAACGCGATGCGGCGGCAACTGGCGCGCCACCGCCCAAGGCAAAGCGGCCGATCCATGCCCAGCGGCAAGATCAACAGCATGCAAAACCGCTGCGCATTCTGTTTCAGTTTGCAACGGCTCGATCAGCGGCGAAGCCCGGCGGGTAAACTTCTGGCCTATGGCGCAAGAGCTTGCGGTGGGTGATAACGTGCGGCTGGATTTTCACTTCGAGGTGACCGATGCCGATGTCGCGACATGCCTTACTGCCGCTTGCCGCCGCTCTTTCGCTCGCCGCGCTTGCCGCCCCCGCCCAGCAGACGAGCACCGAAAGCTCCGACGCAACGCCTCGGAAGGCCACGAACCTGGCGCCCGTCGACGTGAATGCCGAGGCCTGGCGCGAGACGGTCAAGGCCAAGCTCGAACACATGCTGCCGGAAGTCGATGACACCAAGATCACCGTGACCAAGAAGACCACGGTGACCCACCTGGCCGACCAGCCCACGGTGATCGGCAACAACCTGGACCAGTTGCTGGTGCGCTCGCCCGGGGTGCAGGTGTCGCAGCAACCGACGCCGACCCAGTTCAACCTGAGCTACCGTGGCCTGGGCAATCCGCAGGAATCGGAATACGTGCTGGTGATGCAGGACGGCATTCCGCTGGAAAGCGACTGGATCGGTTTCCCCACGCTGTATGCGATGCCGCTGGCCCAGAGCCTGTCCGACGTCGAGCTGATCCGTGGCGGTTCCAGCCTGCTGTACGGACCCGAGCCGGCACCGGTGATCAACTTGGTGTCCCGGCGGCCGAAACCTGGTGCGCCATTCTCGGCGACGAGCGAACAGGTGGTGGGCAACCACGGCCTGTACTCGACCTACAACGCGGTCGAAGGCAGCAGCGGGCGCTGGACCTATCGTGCGGACGCCGGTTATGTGCGTAGCGACGGCAGCCGGCCCAACGCCGGATCGCAGATGCGCCAGGCTGACCTGTACGTGGACTACCGGCCCGACGACAAGCAGCTGTGGTGGATCGATCTGCATGCGATCAACGCAGCCTCCGGCGACGCTGGCCGACTCAGCTACCCGCAATGGCAGGCCAACCCGCGGGCCACGCCCACGCCCTACAACCGCGACTGGGTCACGCGTGACCAGTTGGTGCTCGGCCATCGCCGCGAGTTCGGCGACGGCTGGTTGTTCGAGGGCAAGCTGTGGTTTGCCTATCAGGACCTGGCCAGCCGCGCGGCCAACGGCGCGCTCGCGCCGCAACCGCCACCGGCCAGCACCACCTTGCAGGATGAGCAGTTCCGCACCGGCGGCGCTGATCTGCGCCTGCGCAAGAAGTGGGGCCGTGGCAACGCGTTCACGATCGGCACCACGCTATTCCATGGCGATGATCCGTTCCGGCAGTGGAGCAGCAGCGACCTGTATGTCGACCGTTACGATCGCAGCGGGACGCCGCGACTGCGACAGTCGCGCAGCTCGAACTACTACGCGCTGTTCGCCGAGAACGTGTTCCGGCTGCCACATCGTTTTCACATCGTGCCGTCAGTGCGGCTGGAACATGAGCGCGTGGCCGTCGATGAAACTGTGCGGCCGCCGTTCCTCAGCCGTCCGCTGATCCACGAGGCCGATGCGCGCAGCCTGCCGCTGTTCGGGCTGGGCATCGGGAACGACTTCGGCCACGGCAACGAGACCTACTTCAATGTGTCGCAGGGCTGGCGCCCGCTGCGCTACTTCGACATGGCCTCGCCGTTCGCCAATGTGGTGCCCGGTCATGCGCCCGATCCGTCCAAATCGTTGTCGTACGAACTGGGCGTGCATGGCGTGCCGGTGACCGGGCTGTATTACGACGTCAGCGTGTTCTGGATCGACTTCAAGAACCGCATCGAAGCGCAGCATATCAACGCCATCGACGTGATCGAGGTGAACAGCGGCGACACCCGCAGCCGCGGTTTCGAAGGTCAGCTCAACTACGATTTCCTGGTAAACACGGCGCTGGCCGATCGCGGCGAACATCTGGAAGCCTTTCTGAGTGCCAGCCTGCTCAATGCCCGCTTCACCGCCAGTGTGATTCCCGGTCAGGTGGGCAAGATTCCGGCCTACGCGCCGCGCCATCTGCTCAAGGCCGGCGTCACCTGGCGCGTCGAGCAGCGCATCAAGTTGAGCCTCACCGCCGTGTCCTCCGCCGCGCAGTTCTGGCAGGACTCCGACCAGCCGTTGGGCAGCGGCAACAGTTACCTGCCGGCGCGCATCCCGGCCTATACCGTGCTGGACCTGGCCGGCGACTGGCAGCTCAACCGGCATGTCACCCTGCTGGCCGGCGTCAGCAACCTCACCGATCGCCAATATTACGACCGCGTCTGGCAGACCGGCCTGGAGCCCGCGTTGGGTCGCTCGTGGTATGCGGGGGTGCGACTCGGCCTTTGAGCGGCAGGCGTGTCGTGCGAATCATCCGACTCACTGGCTGGCCCACTTCGCCGCGCTGTGGCATGGGCGTACGTGAAAGATCGGGACCAACCGCGACAGCTGTACCCCGGCAACCGTGTCTGAAAATCCATCGGTCCCCACAAGACGCGTCAGCAGGTGGGTCTGACCCGGAGCGCTCGCAACGCGCGCATGCTCACCGATCAGGTCCATCCGATTTCGTTTTTGCCTGCGCGACGGTTCGCTTGGCGACGGCAAGTTCACTCGCACGCTGGATGCGGACGTGTGTTCTGGGCTCAATCGCGTGGTGCGGGACGTTTACGACGAACTTGGCACGGTTTTGTAACACGCTGATGCGACTGAGCCGCTCTCGGTGTCAGGAGATGGCGTGTACCAGGCCGCGATAGTCACGCGGCGTCATGCCCACCGTGGCCTTGAATTGTCGTGAGAAGGCGCTCTGGTCGACGAAGCCGCAGGCCATGCCCACCGCTGCCACGCTGTCTTCGCCATGCAGCAGGTGCATCGCACGGTCGATGCGCAACTTGGTCAGCACCTGCTGCGGCGTGAGCTGGAACACGCGGCGAAAATGCCGCTCCAGCTGCGCCACCGACAGGTTCGCCATGTCGGCCAGCGCGCCCACCCGCATGGCTTCAGAGTAATGAGTCTGCATGTGGTCGAGCACCAGGCGCAACCTATCGTAGGTCGGGTGCCTCGCATCGGGAAGGCCCAGGTCGCGAGAGATGCCGATCAAGCCGACGATCTCACCGCACACCCGCAGCGGCCGCTTGAAAGTCAGGCACCAGCCATGCGCGCGGTTGTCGAAGATGTGCACTTCTAGCTGGTTTTCGATCACCTCGCCGCCGAGCACGCGCCGGTCTTGCGCCGCATAGGTACCGCCCATCAGCGCAGGAAACAGTTCTTCCGCGCGCATGCCCAGTACCTCGTCGCGCCGCTTGAGTCCCAACCGGCGCACCAGGGTCAGGTTGGCGTGGGTGTAACGCCCGGCGGCATCCTTGACGAAGAACACGACGTCCGGCAGCCCGTCGAACAGGGGCAGCAGCTCATTCGCAGGTATCGTGATCGACATGGTGCGCTCCTGCGACGTCGTTGGCCCAAGGGTAGCCTCGTCGCGCCTGCGATTATGCCGAATTCCGCATCCGGTCACGTCAAGCCTTTCTAGACGGCGCCGGCCTGCGGGCGCGAGCATGGTCCGCATGCACAAGATCGATTTCATCGACTCCCACACGGGCGGCGAACCGACGCGTGTGATCACCGGCGGCTTTCCGGACCTGGGCACCGGCACGCTGGCCGAACGACGCGCACGCTTTCGTGATGAGCATGACCACTGGAGACGAGCCATTGCGCGCGAGCCGCGCGGTTCCGACGCCATGGTTGGCGCGCTGCTGCTGCCACCCGTGAATAGCCAGGCCTGCGCTGGCGTCATTTACTTCAACAACGTCGGCTACCTGGGCATGTGCGGACACGGCACGATCGGCGTGGTACGCACCCTGCAGCATCTCGGACGCATCGAGCCGGGCCGGCACATGCTGGAAACTCCGGTAGGGGAGGTGACCGTGGAAGTGCATGCGGACGGTCGCATTGCGATCGAGAACGTCGAAAGCTATCGACATGCTGCAAACGTGATGCTTGACGTGCCCGGCCATGGTCGGGTGTGCGGCGACGTGGCCTGGGGCGGCAACTGGTTTTTCATCAGCCATGACCGGCCCTGCGAGTTGACGCTGGCCCATCAGCGCGAGCTGACGACGTACACCGAGGCCATACGTGCCGCACTGGGGGAGACGCAAGTCACCGGCGCGGACGGTGCCGAGATCGACCACGTCGAAATCATCGGCCCCGCGCTGCCGGAGGATGACGCCGACGCGCGCAACTTCGTCTTGTGCCCGGGGATGGCCTACGATCGGTCGCCCTGCGGCACCGGCACCAGCGCCAAGCTGGCCTGCATGGCTGCTGCCGGCAGCCTGGCGCCGGGGCAGGTTTGGCGCCAGGCCGGCATCCTGGGCACCGTGTTCGAAGGCAAGTACCGGCGTGGCGTACGCGGCGTGCTGCCGCAGATCACGGGTACTGCGTTTGTCACCGGACAAGGCCAGTTGCTGATCGATGAAAACGATCCACTGACCTGGGGCATCGACGCCACGTGAGCCACTACGATCTCATCGTGGTGGGCGCCGGCATCATTGGCGCGGCGTGCGCGGATTTTGCCAGCGCCGAGGGCATGAAGGTAGCGGTCGTTGAGCCCGGGTCCGTGGGAGGCGGTAGCACGGCCAGTTCGATGGGACATCTGGTAGCGCTGGATGGCCTGCCCGCCGAGCTGGCGTTGGCAAAATATTCGATGGAACTGTGGCAGTCCCTGGTCGATCTGCCGCAGGCGCAATATCACCGTTGCGGCACGCTGTGGGTGGCAGCCGACGATGCGGATCTGGCGCGCATTCCAGCTAAGCTGGCGCGGCTGGCCGCGGCCGGCGTCGTGGCAGAAGCGATCGACGCCGCGAGCCTGCGTCGTCTGGAACCGCAGTTGGTTCCCGGATTGGCGGGCGGTGTGCTTGTTCCCGATGACGGCGCGGTCTATCCACCTGCAGTGGCGATGCATCTGATCGAGCGCGCCTGCCAGCGTGGCGCGGTGAGATATCACGAACGGGTGATGCGGCTGGAGGCAGGTGGCGTCTTGCTGCATGACGGCAGCCGGCTGCATGGTGCGGTGCTGGTTGCCACCGGCTGTGCACTGGCCGAGCTTTTGCCGGCCTTGCCGCTGCAACCGCGCAAGGGCCATCTTGTCATCACCGACCGCTATCCCGGCCTGATCCAGCATCAGTTGCTGCAAATGGGCTATGCCGACAGCGCGCATGGCGAAATCGACAGCAGCGTGGCGTTCAACGTGCAGCCGCGGCAGGGTGGCCAGTTGCTGATCGGCTCCTCGCGCGAGAACCGCAGCACCACCCGCGAGGTGTCGATGCCGATGGTGCAACGCATGCTGCAGCGGGCGTTCGAGTTCCTGCCGGGCCTGCGTCGCTTGCAGGCGTTGCGCATCTGGACCGGGCTGCGCCCGGTCAGCGTCGACGGGCTGCCATATCTGGGACGCGTGCCCGATCAGCCCGGGGTGTGGGTTGCCGCCGGCCACGAGGGCCTGGGCATCACCACCTCGCTGGGCAGTGCGCGACTGCTCGTCGATCAATTGCTGGGACGCCAACCCGCGATCGACCCGCGGCCGTACGATCCGGCCCGGGTGGCTGCATGAGCGGCGAGCGTGTGTCAGTTCAGGTGAATGGCATCGCTGTCCAGATCGTCTCCGGCAGTAGTGTAGCTGCCGCGATAGCATGGCTTGGCATGCCCAGCCGGCGCTCCGTCAGTGGGCAGTGGCGTGCACCGCTTTGCGGCATGGGTGTGTGCTTCGAGTGTCGCGTGTGCATCGACGGCGTGGCGCAGCAGCGTGCCTGCATGGTGCCAGTGCGCGAAGGCATGCAGGTGCGCACCGATGACTGAGCGTTACGACGTGCTCGTGGTCGGCGCCGGGCCGGCAGGACTGTCCGCCGCTTGCGCCGCCGCCGGCCATGGCGCGCGCGTGGGGCTGATCGACGCGCAGGCGCGCGTTGGCGGCCAGGTGTGGCGGCACGATGTGGCGCGCGCGGACGCCTCGTCCGTACCGCGTGCACTCACTCGCGTGATCGCTCGGGCACGGGTTGAATTTCTGGCGCAAACGCAGGTGGTGGCCGCCGCTCCCGGCATCCTGCTGGTGGAGGACACGCGCGGCGCGCGCAGCCTGCAAACTGACGCGCTGATTCTGGCGACTGGAGCCCGCGAACTGGTGCTGCCGTTTCCCGGATGGACTCTACCCAGCGTAACCGGGGCGGGCGGATTGCAGGCACTGGCCAAGCAGGGATGGCCGCTGGCCGGAAAGCGCGTGGTGATCGCAGGCAGCGGCCCCTTGCTGCTGGCTGCCGCAGCCTCCGCGCGGAGACATGGGGCACAGGTGCTGAGCATCCACGAACAAGCCAGTGCCGCCGCGGTCCTGCGCTTTGCCGGCGGCCTGTGGCGCTGGCCGTCCAAGGCATCGCAGGCGCTGCAATTGCGCGCTCAACTGGCTGGCATCCGGTATCGCTGCGGCAGTGTGGTGCTGCGCGCACTGGGCGACGATCGCGTGCGGGCGATTGAACTGGATGGCCCCGCCGGTCGGCAGCAAACGGAATGCGATCACTTGGCGGTCGGCTACGGCCTGCTGCCCAACGTGGAGCTGCCGCAGGCGCTTGGCTGCGAACTCGAGAATGATGGCGCCCATCCGCAGGTGCGCACCGACGATCGGCAATGCACCAGCGTCACTGGCGTGTTCGCCGCCGGCGAGATCTGTGGCATTGGCGGCAGGGATGCTGCCGTGGTGGAGGGCGCCATCGCTGGCCATGCTGCCGTGGGTGAGGTTTCGGCGCTCCAGGCATTGCAGCGCCGCCGCCAACATCAACGTGCTTTTGCCGTCCACCTGCAGCGTCACTTCGCGCTTGATTCGCGCGTGCTGGCACTGGCCGAACCCGAGACCCTTGTCTGTCGTTGCGAAGACGTGCCCCTGCACGCTCTGGACGGCCACCTCGACGCACGCAGTGCCAAGCTCGCCACGCGCTGCGGGATGGGCGCGTGCCAGGGCCGCATTTGCGGCAGCGCACTCGCCGCGATGGGCCGCTTTCCGCGTGGCGACCTGCGCCCACCCTTGTTCCCGGCGCGGCTTGCCACGCTTGGTGACACGAATTTTCCCGCTGATTTCAACCCTGGAGAAGTTTTCCCATGACCCAAGCCTCGATGTGGCACGGCGTACTGCCGGCCATCACCACGCCGTTCACCACCGACGGACAAGTCGATCACGAGTTCCTGGCGAGGCATGCCAGCCAGTTGATCGATGCCGGCTGTCGCGGCATGGTGCCGCTGGGATCACTCGGGGAAGCCGCCACGCTTGGCTTTGAGGAAAAGCTGGCTGTCCTGCGCACCCTGGTCAAGGCGATGGACGGGCGCGCGCCGGTAATTCCCGGCGTCGCCGCGCTTTCCACCGACGAGGCGGTGCGCCTGGCGCGCGAGGCCAGGACGATCGGCTGCAAGGGCCTGATGGTGCTGCCTCCGTATGTCTACTCCACCGATTGGCGCGAAATGGGCGCTCACGTGCGCGCCGTGCTTGGCGCTACTGACTTGCCCTGCATGCTTTACAACAATCCCATCGCCTACACGACTGATTTCACGCCGACGCAGATTGCCGAACTGGCCGCCGAATTCTCCAACCTGCAGGCGGTCAAGGAATCCTCCGGCGACGTGCGCCGCGTCACTGCCGTGCGTGCGCTGCTGGGTGATCGGCTGCAGGTGCTGGTGGGTCTGGATGATGCCATCGTCGAAGGTCTGGCGGCCGGCGCCACCGGCTGGGTCGCCGGCCTGGTCAATGCCTACCCGAAGGAGTCGGTGAAGTTGTTCGCGTTGGCACGCGACGGCGGTGCGGGGGCGGCGCAGTCGCTGTATGCCTGGTTTCTGCCGCTGCTGCGGCTCGACACGGTGCCTACGTTCGTGCAGTTGATCAAGCTGGTGCAGGAAGTTGTCGGCATGGGCAGCGAGCGGGTGCGCGCGCCGCGCCTGGTACTGGCCGATGCCGAACGCGAGGCGGCGATGAAAATCATCCGTGACGCCATCGCCACGCATCCGGGGGTCTGACATGAGCATGCTCGAGCCCGCGCTGATCGAACCTGTTCTCGTCGACGGTCAGTGGCGCGCCGCGCAGGCGCCGCAGGGCAGTTTCCGGGCCGAGGACCCTGCACTTGGCGAGAAGATCGGTCCGACGTTTCCGATCAGCAGTGCCGCGGATATCGAGGTGGCGCTGGTCGCAGGTGCAGCGGTGGCTGTCGAACTGGCGACGACGCCGGCCGCGCGCACCGCTGATTTCCTCGAGGCCTATGCCGATGCAATCGACGCCGATGCCGACGCCCTGGTGGCTCTGGCTTTCGTCGAAACCGCGCTGGCAGCGGAAACGCGCCTGCGCAAGGTGGAGCTGCCGCGCACCAGTGGCCAGCTGCGCCAGGCGGCCCGTGCGGTACGCTCGTACAGTTGGACGCAGCCGGTGATCGACACGAGCGCCGGACTGCGCGCCCATCGCGCGCCGTTGGGCAAGCCGGTGCTGGTATTCGGGCCGAACAATTTCCCCTATGCCTTCAACGCCATCTCGGGCAGTGACTTTGCCTCGGCAATCGCTGCGCGCAATCCGGTGATCGCCAAGGCGCATCCACTGCATCCGGCCACCAGCCAGCGACTGGCCCAGCTCGCGCACGACGCGCTGCGAGCCGCCGGGTTGCCCGCTGCGGCCGTGCAGATGTTGTATCACTTCGACAACGCGCTGGGCCTGCAACTGGCCGGTGATGCGCGGCTCGGTGCCATCGGCTTCACCGGCAGCCGTGCCGGCGGGCTTGCGTTGAAGGCCGCTGCCGACAGCGCCGGCGTACCCATGTATGCCGAGCTCTCCAGTATCAATCCGGTGTTCCTGCTGACGCATGCCTTGGCCGAACGCGGCCCCGCGCTCGCACAGGAATTCTTCGCTTCCTGCACCATGGGCAGCGGCCAGTTCTGCACCAATCCCGGGCTGGTGATGGTGCCGCAGGGTGCGTTGGGTGACGCGTTTGTCGCGGCGGCCCAGGCGCACTTCGCGGGAGACGCACCAAGAATTCTGTTTTCACGGAGCGGACAGGAGAACGTGCTGCGGACGATCGCTGCGCTGCAGTCCGCCGGCGCGCAGCTACTCAGCGGAGGCAAAGCGGGCGAGGGCGGCGGTTATCACATTGAATCCACCTTGCTTGCCACCGAGGCCGCCCGCTTCCTGGCCGACTCGCCTGCGCTGCAAGCCGAGGCTTTCGGCCCGGTCAGTTTGATCGTGCGCACGCGTGACACTGCGGAGATGGCCGAAATCGCCGCGGTCCTCGAAGGGAATCTCACCGGCACGATCTATCGCGCGGCGGACGGCAGCGACGATGCTGCCTGGAGCGCGATCGCGGCAGTGTTGCGCTACAAGGTGGGGCGGCTGATTGCCAACAGGATGCCCACCGGTGTCGCGGTGAGCGGGGCGATGAACCATGGTGGCCCCTATCCGAGTACGGGTCATCCCGGTTTCACCTCGGTCGGAATGCCTGCGGCGATCCATCGCTTCAGCGCGCTGCACAGTTACGACGGGATACCGGATGCGCTGCTGCCGCTGGAGTTGCGCGATGGCAATCCCGCAGGTGTGCAGCGCCTGGTCGATGGTCGCTGGAGCGATGCCGCCCTGCTTGGCGGCGCGTGAGTTTCATTGGGCATGACGAACGCCGCAGGCGTCGCACAGGGGGTCATCGCATGGCAGGACAAGGCAGATTCCACCGGCAACTCAGCCTCACCGATCTCACCTTCATCGGTCTGGGCTCGATCTTCGGTTCGGGCTGGCTGTTCGCTGCCAGCAAGGTGGCGGCGATCGCCGGGCCGGCGGGCATCGTGTCCTGGTTGATCGGCGGCGCGGCGGTGTTCCTGCTCGGGCTGGTCTATTGCGAGCTGGGGGCGGCGCTGCCGCGCGCCGGCGGGGTGGTGCGCTATCCGATGTACTCACATGGCGCGCTGCTGGGTTACCTGATGGGATTGATCACGCTCATTGCGTTCTCGAGCCTCATCGCGATCGAGACAGTGGCTTGCCGGCAGTACGCCTCCGCGTGGTTTCCTCAGCTCACCCAAGCGCACTCGGACAACCCGACCCTGCTCGGATGGCTGGTGCAGCTGGCCATCCTGTGGGTGTTCTTCGCGCTGAACTATTACAGCGTGAAGACCTTTGCCAAGGCGAACAACGTGATCAGCGTATTCAAGTTCGTGGTGCCCGTGCTGGTGATCGTGATGTTGCTGGCGTTCTTCAAGCCAGGCAATCTGACCGTGCATGGCTTTGCACCGTTCGGCTTTGCCGGCGTGGAAGGCGCGGTTTCGGCGGG
>Ga0208357_1001517_pt1 | contig 16688 bp, 19 predicted proteins | sample NGESurdeep092012_6_FD_184487 | JGI IMG/M metagenome (GOLD analysis project Ga0208357, IMG submission 184487) | Arctic peat soil microbial communities from Barrow, Alaska - NGEE Surface sample F52-2 deep-092012 (SPAdes) | ecosystem: Environmental > Terrestrial > Soil > Wetlands > Peat ... | reverse complement strand
GCCCTGAACGCGTTCGACATCACCTTCAACGGGCGCCTGTCCGCCCACAGCAACTAACCCAACAACAACCCAGTTACACCGTTAATTTGACAGACCCGGACGGGGATACCGCCATTCTGCGGCAACAGAACACCGCCGCTTTTCGGCAAAAGCCACACATCGAGGCCAGTGAAGGCGGGGAGTGTCCGTAGGAGGTCCCGCTGAGCAGCCGCCGCGCTGATCGTTCGTGTGCTTGCCGCGACTGCACGCATGTCGCGGGCCATCTCAAGTTTGAAACTCTGGTCGCTCGCGTAGCCAGGCCAATGCAAGTCGAAATGGCGGCAGGACTTCTTCGCCGCACACCCTTGTTGCATACCACTCGGCCCGGCGGGCATATTCTCGTCGCTCGTCGCTGTACGCCTGCCAACGCCAGACCCCATAGTGTGAATAAAAGGTATCGGAGAAGGTGTCGGTGAAGGCACCAAACTCGACCAGGCCGTGCGTCTTTCCGCCGCGAGCAAAGGCGAGAGCCGCCGTTGTCTCGCCGGCCGGGTCGCCGGTTACGATCGAGTCTTGCACCGCGTTCTTGAGCTTCGCTGTCTTCTTCCAGGCCTCCCATAGGTCGTACAACGCATCGAGTGCTATGGCGACTGCGTCCGGGCAGCGATCCGGGTCTGCCCAGTCGACGCTCGTCTCAACCTCTTGAACCGCGGCCTCCAAACGTCGCAAGCGGCTGGCCAGCGCGTCAGAAAAGGGGAGCCTCACAGAGAAGGAATGCTTTCGATATTGAGACCTGCACCCTCAAGAGTGTAAGCCCCCAAGCGTTCCGCATCTGCGATTGATTCCGGCGGTACTGCCAACGATGGTATACTCAAAGTATGACTACCACGATCAAGGTCAGTGACGAGCTGCGAGATCGCTTGAAGGTGCAGGCTGCCCGAGATGGCCTAACTTTGGGTGCTCATCTGGCTCGCCTCGCCGAGGCAGACGAGCGCGCACATAGGTTAAGCGACCTCAAGACTGCGATCGCCCACACGTCGGGCAAGAGTGCAGCGCTCTACGCGGCGGAGGTTGCCGAGTGGGAGCGTACCGAACTCGCCGACATGACCGCATGAGCGATCTCGACCTTGCGCCGGGCGTTGTCGCCTGGGCGACGCTCGAGCCTGTGCGAGGCCGCGAGCAGGGCGGCCATCGACCCGTCCTCGTGATCGCCTCGACAGGCTACCTCGACGCCGTCACAACGCTCGTGATCGTTCTGCCAATCTCGACAGTAGACCGGGGGTGGCCGAACCATATTGCGATTGACGGGCCGAGTGGCCTGGATCGGCCGTCGTGGATCATGAGCGAACAGCCTCGCACCCTCTCACGTGATCGGATTACCGCGATCGCCGGACACGTCTCCCAGGGATGCCTCAACGCAGTGCGGCTCTGGCTGAGCGACTTTCTCGACCTCTGAACGCCGAACCACCAGTCGCCGGTATCGATTATCCTCAGCCCGCCGTGCTCATCTACCTGCGCCTCCGCCCCGCACCCCAAGGAGATTGACACGGCCCACCTCGCCCCTTGGAACGTCACGAACTGTCGCACTAGCGGTTCCGCTTACGGACCCTCCCGGAGCAGGTTTCTACGCTGTACGACGACTGGCAATCTGATTCGGATGCGACGCGACGGTGGCAGAAGCCACCATGTCGCTACGGGCAGCTTTCAGCCACGTAGCCAGCCGCGGAACCCGCCTTGTGTGTGCCACCATTTGGCACCGCCGGCGAGGATTGCGTACGGCACGACTATTAACAATCCGATGAGGATCAGGTCGGCGTATTGCTCTATGGCAACCACCGTGATCGCATCGGCGACACAAAGGCCTAACCATATCCAAACGGCGGTGAGCTTGATTTGGTACCGTCGCCGAGCCTTCGGATCGGTCGCCTCGTCCACAATGCTGAGGATACACCTGCCTGTTGGCGATGCACATAAACGAACCCGCTAACGGACTTTCGAGCGGTCCCGCAAGCCGTTCCGCTTACGGGCACCATTGAAAGCGATAAACGCTCTCAAGCCTGTCTCGGGATGCACCCCCAGATGCGGCCCGGTCACCGTCCGACTTACGGACAGGAACGGTTGGCCTACGCTTTGTCCCACGTCGCCGCGAACCGGTCCAGCACCAGCTCCAGTTCGTCCGACGGCGTGACCGTCGACCCGAGCACCCTGCTGATCGAGGTGGCCCCACGACGCGGATTCCGCACGCCACGATGTGCTCATACGCATTGAACGCGTTCGAGCAGTTCAAGGCGAACCCGTGCCTGGTTACTCCCTCCGCGACGCGGATGCCCATGGCCGCGATCTTCTCGTCGCCGCGGTTCCCGCCGGGCCCGTCGACCCACGCTCCCGACCGCCCCGAACACGGCTCCCGGCGACGCCGAGCTCGGCCAGCACCTCGATCAGGAAGCCCTCGAGTCGGCGTACGTAGGCGACCACGGCAGCGGGCTTGGGTAGGTGCGATCGGATAACCGACCAGCTGCCCCGGCCCGTGCCAGGTGATCTTACCCCGCGGCCCGTGTCGATGACGGTGTGTCGTTATCCGGACGTTCAGAGGGTTCCCTGCGCTTACCCGCGGTATACACCGACGGATGTTCGAGGGGCATGACGGTATCGGGCACCCGGCCTGAGACGGCGGCGGCGTGCAGAACCCGCCGACTTCTGCACCGGTTTCATTGCGTAACGAGAAGCCGCCGCAACGCAGGTGTTCACCCGGACAACTCCAGCCGCGTGTCGGTGTCTGGGCCCATTATCGCGCCGACGGCTACCAGGAGTCCGGCGAGCGTGATTAACGCGGCCACCGCAGCGGTGTCGCCGAACAGCTGCTGCAACGGCGGCAGGTAGTACGGGTAGAGGGCCGGCAGCACGATCGAGAGGCTGTACGCCACCCCGTATCCGCTGGAGCGTACGCGGGTGGGGAAGCGTTCCGTGAGGTACGCGGCAATCGGCCCGTACACCGATACGGTGGCCAACTGCAGCACCACGACCCAGGCCACGGTGCCACCGAGCGGCTGCTGTCGAAAGACCATCAGGTATCCGGCCGGAGCAAGCACCGCGCTGAGGGCGCCGAAGGTCATGAAGAATCGGCGGCGCCCGGTGAGGGTGGAAAGGTGGCCGGCGGCAACCATCGCGAGGGCCGACGCGGCCGTCGCACACAGCATGGTGAACGAGGTGGCGCGGTCGTCCAGGTGGGCGAGGGTCTTCAACTGGCCGGTGAGCACGGCGATGGCCATGTCGGTGAACAGCCACATGCCGGTCATCAGCACGAACACCTGCGCGAGCGGGCGCCGGTGCGGGCCGGCGAGAATCTGTCTCAGCGGGCCGGGTGTCTTCGCCGTCTGCTTCCAGGCCGGGGCGTCCTCGATGTGTTGGTAGTAGCCGAGCATGACCACCGCCATCGTGGCGCCGAGGAGGAACGGCACACGCCAGCCCCACGCCTCGTATCCGGCGGGACCGGCCCAGCCCAGGAGCAGGAACACCAGTGCCGCGATCGACGCGTTCGCCCACGGCGACATCCACATGATCAACCCGCTGACGAGGCCACGCCGGCGTGGAGTGGTCCACTCCATCGCCAATGGCACGGCGGACGTGTATCCGCCGCCGAGGAAGATTCCGCCGAGAAAGCGCAGCACCAGGATCCACACCAGGGTTGCGTTCCCGGAAAGTTGCGGCGGCACCAGCGCGATCAGCAGGGTCGTCACGGCGACGCCGGCGATCGTGATCTTCGTGGTGGCGCTGCGACCGACACGGTCGGCCAGGGGGCCGAAGATGGCCGCACCGATAGGGCGGGCAATCAGGGTCGCGATAAAGATCAGCCCCGCGTTGCGTGCCAGGTTGCCGGCGCCGAAGAGATGCGCGGCGGCGGGCACCAGCACGATGACAGGCAGGAAGATGTCGAACTGGTCCACATAGTTGCCGAGAATCCCGCCTCGGATGGCTCGCCTCGCTTCACGAGGAACGTTCTGTTGTCCCGCGGCGGCCCTCTTGGTGGAACTGGGTGCCGCCGCGCTCTGATTGTCGCGCATGCTCGTGTCGTCTCCCTACGCCGGCATTACCCGGACAGGTTCGTACGGTCGGCGGCCCCAGCCGCCCTCTCAGCTCACTTGGGTGAGCTCCCGTGGTGTTGATTGTCGATTCAGCCTAGCGAATGCCGGATGGCGCTAGAGTGGCTTGTGACGCGGGGTGCCGGTTCCGAGGACCGGCTGAGATCACACCCGTCGAACCTGATCTAGCTCGTACTAGCGAAGGGACGTCACCATCGTGGCTCCAGATTTTCCCGTTCCCACCGCGCAGACCGTGGCCGAAAGCCTGCACGAACTGCGCGCGCAGCAGCCTTTGGTGCAGTGCCTGACGAACATTGTGGTGGCCCAGTGGACGGCGAACGTGTTGCTGGCCGTCGGCGCCGCTCCCGCCATGGTCGACAACCCGCACGAGGCCGGCGCCTTCGCCGCCATCGCCGGGGGCGTGCTGATTAACCTCGGCACCCCGTATGACGACACGACGGCTGGAATGACCGGCGCAGTGGCATCCGCTAGCGCTTGCGGCACACCGTGGGTGCTCGACCCGGTCGCCGCCGGCGCGGCCGCGTGGCGTACGGAGGTCGGTCTCGCCCTGCTCGAATCGGCAACCCCGAGGATCATCCGTGGCAACGCCTCCGAGATCCTCGCGCTGGCCGGTGGCGCGGGCGGCAAGGGGGTCGACTCGGTCGATTCCCCCCAGGCCGCCCTTCAGGTTGCGCGCACGCTCGCGCTACGCCACGGCACCACTGTCGCGGTCAGCGGGCCGGTGGACCATCTGACGGACGGCCACCGCGTCGTGACGGTCGCCAACGGCCATCCACTGATGACGCGGGTGACCGGTGTCGGTTGCGCCTTGGGCGCGCTCATGGCCGCCTTCGCAGCCGTGCTGGAGGACGGCCTTCTGGCGGCGACTGCAGCGACCGCGGTGCTCACCGTCGCTGCCGACCATGCGGCCCTAACCGCGCAGAGGCCGGGTAGTTTCGCGGTCGCGCTGCTCGACGAGCTCGACGCCCTCTCCCCGGAGTTGCTGGCCGCGGACGTGCGTCTCGGCCGCCCATGAGTGCGCCCAGCATGAGCACCCCGAGCAGGCCGCCCCTGGACCTGTCGCTCTACCTCGTGACCGACACTGTGCTGTGCGGCGCGTATGGCGTAGCCGCGACCGTCGCCGCCGCCGTCCGCGGCGGGGTGACCGCGGTGCAATTACGCGACCCGCATGCCACCGACGACGACCTCGTCACCCTGGGGCGATCCGTGGCCGCGGCACTGTATGGCACCGGAGTGCCCCTGCTCGTGAACGACCGGGTGCACCTGGTCGAGGCCATCGGGGCGCAGGGCGCGCACATCGGCCAGTCCGACCTCGGTGTCGCGGAGGCGCGCACCATCCTCGGTCCCGACGCCTACCTCGGGTTGTCGGCACAGACCGTGGCACACGTCGCCGCCGCCCGCCGGCTCACGCCGCATGCCATCGATTATCTGGGCGTCGGGCCGATCTGGGCGCAGACCACCAAACCGGACGCCGCCGCCCCCGGCGGCCTCGGCCGGTTGCGCGCGGTGCTGGCGGCCAGCCCGTGGCCGTGCGTGGCGATCGGCGGTATCGGGGCCGAGCGGGCGGCCCTGGTGCGCGCGGCCGGCGCGGCAGGAGTCGCCATGGTCAGCGCCATCTGCGGTCGCCGTGACCCCGAGGCGGCCGCCCGCGACATCCGTTCGGCCTGGGACCGTGCGACCACCATCGACCGGGAGAAGGTGCGGCCATGACCGTGCCCATCGCCTTGAGCATCGCCGGCAGCGACCCGTCCGGCGGGGCGGGCATCCAGGCGGACCTGAAGACCTTCAGTGCGTTGGGCGCATACGGCACCACCGTGATCACCGCGCTGACCGCGCAGAACACCACCGGCGTCACCGGTGTGCACGTGGTGCCCGCCGGGTTCGTGACCGAGCAGCTTGAGACGCTGGTCGCCGACGTGAGCGTCGACTCCGTCAAGATCGGGATGCTCGCCGACGCTGAGATCGTGGCCGCCGTCGCGGGCTTCCTCGCCCGGCAGCGCTGCGACCTGGTGGTGCTCGACCCCGTCATGGTCGCCACCAGCGGCGATCGGCTGCTGTCGGACCAGGCGGTGGATGCGATGCGTCGGCTGCTGCCGGCGTCATCCGTGATCACGCCCAACCTGGCCGAGGCGGCCGTTTTGCTGGATTGCCCGGTCGCCGCGTCAGTGGCGGCCATGCACGCGCAGGCGCACGCGCTGCTGGCCCTCGGCGCGCAGCGGGTGCTGCTGAAGGGCGGCCACCTGCCGGGCGGGCTCGCTGGCGCCGAGATGGTGGACGTCTTTATGGGGCCGGAAGGGGAGCACGAGTTGCGCGGGCCGCGTGTGGCCACCTCGAACACGCACGGCACCGGTTGCAGTCTCTCCTCGGCGCTGGCGGCGTTGCGGCCGCAGCGCGAGGACTGGCTGACGACCGCGCGGGACGCCAAGGCCTGGCTGACCGGGGCGCTGGCCGCCGCCGACACGCTCCGGGTCGGCCACGGGCACGGGCCGGTGCAGCACTTCTACCAGCTCTGGAGCGAGAAATGACCTTCACCGACGAACTCTGGCAGGCCGCCGCGCCCGTGCTCGAGGCGATCGACCTGCTGCCGTTTCTGGTCGCACTGGAAGACGGCAGCCTGCCGCAGGACCTTTTCGACTACTACATGGCCCAGGATGCCCACTACCTCGCGTCGTACGGGCGGGTGCTGGCCAGCGCAGCCGGCCACGCCGACAAACCCGACGACCTGCTGTTCTGGACCGGAAGCGCGGCCACCGCGGTCAGCGTGGAACGGCAGTTACATGCAACACACGTGGCGGATTTCACCGCGGTGGAAGCGTCGCCGACATGCACCGCCTACACGTCGTACCTGCTCTCCCTGGTCACGAGCGGCTGTTATCCGGCGCTCGTCGCCGGCCTGCTGCCCTGCTTCTGGATCTACGAGGATGTCGGGCGAAGACTGAAGGAGCGCATCGGCGACCTGGCGGGGCATCCGTACGCGGACTGGATCGGCACGTACGGCGCCCCAGACTTCGCGGCGGCCGCCGGGCAGGCGCGGGCGATCGTCAACCGTGCGGCGGAACAGGCCGGCGGCGCGGACCGGGAGCGGATGCGGCGGGCGTTCGCCACCGCCGCCCGCTACGAGTGGATGTTCTGGGAAAGCGCATGGCGGCGCGAGAGGTGGCCGGTCTGATCCTCTGACCGGCCACGCAAGCGTTCGACGCACTAACCGTTCGGCGCGGTCAGCGCAGGACAGCCAACGCGACCGGAATCGCGGCGACCACCGCAGCCAGCACGACGAGCGCAGTATCGGCCAGCAGCCATGGGGCTGGCTGCGCCCAAGTTCGCCGCACCCTTCTGGTTGCGGGCAGCGAGAAGCCGCGCGCCTCCATGGCCACGGCCATCCGCCCCGCCTGGCGCAGCGTCTGCACGAGGAGCGCGAAGGTCAGCGCGACCAGTTCGCGACCGCGGGCCGCTGGCCCGCGTGCACCTTCGAGAGCGCGCACCCTGCGGATACGGCGCAGTTCGCGCCACTGCTCGGCCAGACTCTCGAAGCGCTGAAGTGCCGCCACCGCAGCGACCACCGGCCGCCCCGGCAGTAGCAGGCGCTGTGCCAGATGGTCGCCGAGCGTGAACGGGTCGATGAAGCGCACCAGCAGCACGCCGGGTAGCACGAAGAACGCGATCCGCAAGCCCGCGGTCGCGCCGGCGATCGGGTCCTGGTGCGGGCTGAGCAACCAGGTGGAGAACCAGACAGATGCCACGGCCAGCAGTCCCGGAAGCAGCCTGCGCAATCGATGTCCCCGCCACCCGAGTACGAGCGGAGCGAGCAGAAGCTCGGCGCCCACGCCCAGGAGCGCCTCGCTCAGGCGCGTGATGGGCAGGGCACCGGCCAGCAGCAGCACAGCCGAACCGAGTAGTGCGAGGGGTCCGCAGCGCTCGGTCAGCGGCCGGAACCGGCCGCGGCGCGCCGCGGGACCCACCGCCGGCGAAATGAGCGTCGTCGGCGCCAGTGCTGGCACGGCCGCCGCGCTCTCGGCCGATTCCGCCGCCTCGATCACCCGGCCGTGATCCAGACGGACGCACCGGTCGGCCAGGTCCATCAGAAGCCGGTCGTGGGTGGCGACGAGCACCGCCGCGCCCGCATCGCGGGCGGCGGTGATGACGCCGGCCACGGCCGCCCAGGTCTGTCGGTCCTGGCCGACCGTCGGCTCGTCCAGAACCAGCAGTGCAGGTCCGTGCGCCATCGCGCCGGCCAGCGCAAGCCGACGCAGTTGGCCGCCGGAAAGGTGGTGCGGGTCGGTTTCCGCCGACTCCGCCAGCCCGAGCACCTCCAGCAGGGCTTCGGCCCGGGGCGTGAGCTCGTCGAGCTGCAGCCTGCGGCAGGTGCTCAACGCGTCCTCCCGCACCGTGCGGGCGACCACCGCCAGTTCGGCTTGCTGCGGCACCCAGCCCACCCGGCGCGCGAGCTCGGCAGACGACCAGTCAGCGGGGTTTTCGTGCAGCCCGCTGCGCAACTGCTGCCCTGCGATCACGAAGCCCGAGGAGGGCCGCTCCAGGCCTGCGAGCAGCGCCGCCAGCGTCGACTTACCGGCGCCGCTGGGCCCGACCAACGCGACGATCTCACCCGCCCGCACCACGGCATCCGCCCCGCTCAGCGTGACAACCGTGCCACCGGAAGTGCCACCTGGGCTACTGCCGCCCAGCCCGACCGGCAGGGTTCGGAGCATGCCCACCCCCTCGGCCCGCATCACCATGTCTCCCGCGGGCACGCCCCAGCCCACCGGGGCGCACAGCTGCCTCGGAACCTTGAGCGGTTGCGGGGCGCGTACCCCGGGAACCCACACGCCGTGCGCGGCCAGCGTGTCCGGGGCGGCGAGCAGTGTCTCATCCACCGTGCCGTCCGCGGTGATCGCGCCGTCCGCACCGAGCGCGACGACGCGGTCGATCTCGGGTAGCCAGTGCTCGAGTTGGTGCTCGACCAGCACGACGGTCGCGCCCGATACCGCCACCGCGGCCCAGATGGCCTGCCGCACCGCGGTCGCCGCCTGCGGGTCGAGCATCGAACTCGGTTCGTCGAGCAACACCAGCCCGGGGTGCAGAACCAGCACCCCGGCCAGCGCCAGGCGCTGCGCCTCTCCCCCGGAGAGCGCGCTCACGGGATGATCGACGCCATACGGGAACGCGACCGTGGCCAGCGCCCGACGCACGCGCGGCCAGATGTTCTCCCGCGGCACGCTCTCGTTCTCCAGCCCGAATGCCACGTCGCGGCCAATCTGTCCGGCCACGCTCGCGTCCGCCGGGTCCTGCACCATCAGGCCCACGACGGCGCCCGACCCCTGCTGGTCGCATCCGTCGATTCGGACAGATCCGGCCAGGTCGCCCGATTCGGTCGCCGTGAGCACTCCGGCGATCGCACGCAGCAGGGTCGACTTGCCGCTGCCGCTGGGCCCGGCCAGCAGCACCCTCTGGCCGGGCTCGATGCGCAGGCTGAAGTCCTCGAGTACCGGATCCGCCCGGCCAAACGGCCGCCAGGTCAGGTCCTGTACTTCCACCAGTGCGCCCACCGGTGTGCTACGCGATCCCTCGGGGAGAATCGGGAGCCCCTGCTCAGCGGGAGGCGTGCGTCTCACGAACTTCCTGCCCGGGCGGGAACGCGTTCAGTGCGCCGGCGCGTGCCAGGGCGCGGACCAGAGCCCAACCGCCTAAACCCGCGATGAGGCCACCAGAGATCATTCCGCAGATCAGGTAGACAATGCGCCACGTCCACGAGTAGCCGGCGACGTAGGACCACCACTCGTAGCCCACGATTTCCAGAACCGCCGACACGATGCCGCCGAGCACGGCGGTAAGGGCCCCGAATCGTCGCCACAGGAACACGGCGAGCACAATCTCGACGCCGAGGCCCTGCAGCGCGCCGGAGAGCAGCACGGCAACGCCCCACTGGTTGCCGAGAAACAACTCGATGTTGGCCGCGACAAGTTCCGTGAACAACGCGGCCCCGGGCCTGCGCACAACCAGACCACCCACGACCGCTGGGATCAGCCAGACGCCGAGCGCCAACTCTCCCGCGGGAGGGAACCCGGCCGTCACGGCCGAGACGCCCGGGTAGACGAACGTGTCGAACGCCCAGAAGACGACGCCGAACGCGACGGCGAGCATCGCCGCCGTGATCAAGTCGACTCCACGCCAGGCCGTGATACGGCCGGCAGCGAGTATCGTTCTGGGGCGGTGGGCCGTGCGTGCAGGCAGATTCTGCGTGGTGTTGTGCGTGACCATGATGCTTTTCTTCTCCCGTGGAATCCGTTGGATGCCTCGGGGAGGTGCCGCCTCGACATCCGCAGACGTCGGTGAGGCGAACCTGAGATTCCCGACTCCCTTCGCCGGTGCTAACCGGAGCAGGTTCGAGGGTCTGCGGCACGCCGCACTCTCAGCGCCGGATGGCGCTCCCCTGTCGTTACATGCCAATCGTACTGTATTCAGAGCCGGGCGAGCCTGACCCAGGCAAAAGTGTAGACGCCGTAAGCGATGAGACCGACACCGCCGACGAGGAGGAACACAGTGCCGAACGGTATGGCTGCCAGGGACTTCAGCGCCACGTCCAGCCCCGACGCATTACTCGGATTAACTCCGACCACGACGACGATGAAGTCGGCGATGCAGATGGCCTTCCTTGGGTTCTTATCGGTACAAGAACTACCGGCGGAACTGTTCAGCGAATCTGTTCCAGTCGCCCTTCCGCTTACGGGCACCATTGAAAGCGATAAACGCTCTCAAGCCTGTCTCGGGATGCACCCCCAGATGCGGCCCGGTCACCGTCCCGCTTGCGGGCATGCAGGGGTGGTCTCTTATCTCAATGGGTGGATCATCAGCTTCTCTGACTGGCATACGCGGTGCCGCCATACTTGTTATCTGGGGGCATTAATGCGTAGCCACTCGCGCAGTTTGTGCGGTTCGATGTCCGGTCCCTCCGACTCGATCCCGAATCGTCCGGGGATGCACGGCTCGCGCTGCTTCTTGCCGTCCAGAAGAGCACTGGTTCGTTCGCCGATGCAGGATTTGCGTCCGCAGCGTTCGGTATCGCCAATGTCGTCGCGGCGCCGTGGCGAGCTCGAGTCATTGGCCGCTGCTCCGCCGCTTGGGGCGGCGATGCGGGTCCTCTGGGTCACCCTCACTACCGTCGGCGAGCAGCGCAAGAAGGCGTTCAGCCTGGATGCCGTCGCCGAAGAACTTCTCTTCGTCACCGGGCCGGTTGTTGTCGCCGCTATCATCGTGACGACGTCGGCGAGCACCGGCCTGCTCGTCACTGCCGCAGTCGTGCTCATCGGCATGATGGGCCTGACGACCAGCGCCGTATCAGCAGCTCAGGTCGGAGCCGTGACGACGGCGAAGCGATCGCACCGCCCGCTCCGCCAACCCGGTTTCGTGCGCGTGCTCGTGGTCCTGATCGCTGTAGGGGGTGTGCTCGGCGTCGTCGAGATCGCCGCACCGGCGCTGGCTGAAGAGCAGGCTGCGGTAGCAGCATCCGGGTGGCTACTGGCCGCGTTCGCTGCCGGGAGTGCCATCGGTGGGCTGATCTACGCGTTTTCGGTGGTTTCCTGGACCGTTCGTAGCAGGAGGCAGAACTCGTTGCCCTCAGGATCGGCGAGCACAACCCATGTGGCTTCGGCTGGCTGACCCACGTCGACTCTCTTCGCACCTAGGCCCACGAGGCGCTGGACTTCGTCGCTTTGACTGATCCCGTCTGCTCGGAGATCAAGATGAATCCGATTCTTGGCGGACTTCGAGTCGGAGACGAGTCCGATCTCGATTCTCGGCCCATAACCGTCCACCGGCCCGATATCAGTTCCGGTGGCGTCAGACTGCAGGACACCCCATCCGAGAACCGAACGCCAAAACTCGGCAATTCGTGGCGGATCGAGGGCGACCATTGAGATAGCGACGATGCGGCTAGTCATTCCAGAAGCTTACAGTCGTCAGTCGCGACAAAGCGCAACCGAGGAAGCGTGATGCATAGACGAATCCCCTATCGGAACGTTGCAGTGTCCCGATTGAGCTCGCCTTCCGCATGCGGGCGCTGGGTAAGGTCGAAGGGTGGCCACAACGATCCCGTTCACCCCGATGCCCGTTTCGCAGGTGGATGTCGCGTACGAGTACGGCCCCGACTCAGTGCCGCGTTCGGGCGTCGTGGCCGGCTCGATTGAGCAGCTGATCCTCAGTGAGAGTCTCCGGTTCCCGGGAACGTCGCGGAAGATCTGGATACATGTGCCTGCCGGGCTCTCGTCGTCGGAGGAGAGCGCCGTCATGTTCTTCAACGACGGCTGGTGGTAGCTGGACCCGGCCGGCGATGTGCGCGGCGGTGCTGTCCTCGACAACCTCGCTGCCAGCGGTGAGCTGCCGCCGATGATCGGGGTCTTCGTCGAACCGGGACTCCTGGACGTCAACGGTGTACCGACGAAGCATCGCAACCTGGAGTACGACGTATTCAATGACGACTACGCGAGTTTGCTGCTCGACGAGGTGCTACCGCTGGTCGAATCACGGTTCGCGATCTCCAGCGACCCCATGATGCGCGGCATCTGCGGCAGCAGCGGCGGCGTCGCGGCCATGACTGCGGCCTGGACCCGACCCGATGGGATCGGGCGTGTGATCGCCTTCAACGCGAGCTTCGCGCAGATGCTGGAAGGGAACCCATATCCGGCGCTGCTGGCGGCAGAGCCCGGCGGGTCAATGCGAATACTCCTCCACGCGGCGCATCGCGACCTGAACTGGAACGAACGGAACGATAACTGGTTTGCCGAGAATCTCGAAACGGCCGCAGCTCTCGCGCGAGCCGGTTACGACTTCCGACTCGTCGTCGGAGATGGGGCGCACAGCCCCAACCACGGCGGGGTACTCCTCCCCGACGCGATGTGGTGGCTATGGACTGAATCCCGGCCCTGACGTGCCACGCGTTGACCGGTGAGCGGGTGACTCGAACGTTGCCCCGTCCCGCAAACCGTTCCGCTTCCGGGCGGAGTGACGGCCTGGCCGACTCGACTGGTTCAATGATGGGATGGCATTGCGCACGTTTGTCAGTACTCCGAAAGCCAAAGCCGGTGAGCACGTTGCGATTCTTTCTCCTGCGTTCACGGCCCCTGCGGTGTCTGAAGCGGTCCACGAACAGGCGATGCGACGACTGTGGGAGGCTACCGGGCTCGTGCCCGTGGAGTATCCGACGACACGGCAGCTGGGTGCAAGCGCCATGGCGCGCGCAGCCGATATCACGGCGGCGTTCGGCGACCCGAGGATCTGCGCGGTTCTTGCAACGATTGGCGGCGATGATCAGGTCACCGTCATCCCGCATATCGATGCCGACGTCCTTGCCGCGAACCCGAAACCGTTCCTCGGATACAGCGATAACACGAACCTGCACAATCTCCTCTGGAATCTCGGGGTGCCCAGTTATTACGGAGGTTCGACGCAGGTGCACCTCGGACCGGGCCCGCACCTCGACGGTGTGCACCGCGCATCGCTTCGTGCTGCGCTGCTGGAGGGCGGGGTCATCGAACTCACTGTTCCAGGCGAGTCAGAGGACTTCGGCGTCGCGTGGACCGATCCTCGCGCTCTGGATCAGTTCGGCGTTCGCGAACAGACCGAACCGTGGGTATGGGCGGGCCCGAACACCGTAGTGGAAGGAGCAACCTGGGGCGGTCGCGTCGAGGTCATTGATCAGATCGCTCTGGCCAACCGGATGCCCTGTCTCGACGACCTTGCGGGGGCGATTCTGTTGCTGGAAACGAGTGAGGAGCTACCCGCCGCAGACGAGGTGAAGCGGTGGGTACGTGCGCTCGGTGAGCGAGGCATCCTTGATGCGGCCGTCGGCGTACTCGTGGCGCGCCCACCGGTGAGCGAACTGCATTCAACTGTTCCGTCGGTGGACGAGCGCGCGCGCCTGCGGGAAGTTCAAGGCGAGACTATCATCGAGCAGGTCGCGCGATACAACCCTGACGCCGTCGTCTGTGTCGGCGTGCCATTCGGACACACCAGACCGCAATGGATTATTCCGCACGGCGGCAGGGTTCGGCTCGACGGCGCAGCCCGTAAGGTCACCGCTGACTACAGCTGAACACCCGACGCCAGTTTAATGGTGCGGGCAAGGCCAGGCGAACCGCTAACCGCTCGATCTATCGCGCTTCACGTTCCGCTACCGCACGGCGGCGAGCGCTTCGATTTCGACGAGTTGGTCGTCCCACCCCAACACGGTTACGCCGAACAGGGTACTGGGCACGTCGTGTTCACCGAACTCGCTGTGAACGACATCCCAGACGGCGCCGAGGTCCTCCTGTCGGGTTGAGGCCACCAACACGCGGGTGAACACGACATCGGTGATCTCAGCCCCGGCAGCGCGGAGTGCGGAGTGCATGTTCTCAAGGCATTTGCGCGCCTGACCGCGAATATCGCCGACGGCCGCGGTCGATCCATCGACGTTAAGCGGACAGGCGCCGGCGATATAGACCATTCGCGCGTCCGCGGGAGCAGTCGCTGCGTAAGCGTACGGGACCCCTGGAAAGAGCTTAGACGAGCGAATGAGTCGGGCGTCGTTGGCCATTGATATGCCTCCACGAGTTCGATCTGGACTTCTCGAGTCTGCCAGAACGCTCCGGGCAGGACGCCTCTACAGAGTGAAGGACCCCGTTTCAGGACGCCAGCGTCCCGTTGCGGGTTTCCCGGTCGCGACACTCAGGCACCTAGGTGCCTGAGTGTGTATAGTGTGTGGTGTGACTCGATTGAATGTGTATCTTCCGGACGAACTCGCGGCGGAGGCAAAGAAGGCGGGCCTGAATCTCTCGGCGGTGACGCAGGAGGCCGTCAGGAGAAGCCTTGCAGCGCGCTCGACTGATGCCTGGCTCGCCGTGCTTGCGACGACGACGAAGTCAAGGAGAGTGCCCCATGAGCGCGCGTTGGAGGCGCTCGACGCTGCGCGCGACGAGGCTCCCACTCGTCATGGCTGAGTTGGTGGTTGATGCCTCCGCGCTCGTTGACCTTCTGTTGGACAACGAGTTGGGTGGTGCCGTTCGCCGGAGGATCGCAGGCCACGCGCTGCATGCACCAGCTCACATCGATGCCGAAGTTCTCTCCGTGCTGGGCCGACTGCACCGGGCTGGTGAACTCGAGGCCGACAGTGTCGAGTCGAAGCTTCACGATCTCGTCGCTGCTCCGATCGAGCGTCACCCAACGACCGATCTTCTCCTCGGCGCCTGGGCACGACGCCACCAGCTCCGTCTGGTTGACGCTTTGTACGTCCAACTGGCGGTATCGATGGATGTTCCGCTGGTCACCACCGACCGTCGACTGCTCGCCGCACCCTCCGCAGACGTCGTCATCACCTGAATCGCTATCCGGACGCCTCAGATGTCCCGCTGAAGGAAGTTTCGGCGGATTCAAGCGGTTATTGCAACAGGAGCGTCTCGATCAGTTCGATCGGTTTCTTGAACTCTAGGCGTTTGCGTGGTCGATCGTTGAGTTCTTGGGCGGCCCAGTCCAGGTCCGCGGCCGACGGTTCGCTGGTCGGCGAAGGCGACGTGGCGGCACAGTCGACTCGCGCCCTGGAGAACGTCAGGATTGCGCTGGCCGCAGCCGGCGCGACCATCGAAGACGTTGTGCAGTGGACAGTGTTGTTCGTCGATGGGGTTGATCTAGCGGCGGCGTATCGGGCGATCGCATCTGAACTCGCTTCGGACGAGCCTGCATTGGTAACGGGAGCTCAAGTCGCCGGGCTGGGTGTTCCTGGCGCGCTAGTCGAAATCGCCGAAATCGCCGCCATTCTTCGGTGACGGCCGAATACGTTGCGCTGCTGCGCGGGATTAACGTCGCGGGTAAGAACCTGATCAGCGTGCAAGCCAGCGCCGAATGCTTCCCCGGAGATCGCAGCGGCACGCGCCGAGTACGGCTTCACGGAGCTTGGTAGCGAGGTGTTCTTTCTCAAGCAACCACGTCGTCGCCGATTGGTTGCGTCGGTCGAGGACCTGCGCGAAAACGGCGGAACGATTTCGGGGGCGGTTCGAAAGAAATCCGGAAGTCGGTGTCGGATCGGGGCAGAGGCGTTCGTAGAAGTAGTGAGAGGGCGCCCACAAAGGGGTGGCCCCACGTGGAAGGGAACCGCGATCATGAAATTGACTACCATGACTCAGGTCACCGTCGATGGAGTGATGCAGGGAAACGGCGGTGCGTCGGATGACCGCAGGAACGGATTCGAGCGCGGCGGATGGGCTCTGGGGAGGGGTGACGATGAGACTAGAAGCTTCATCACACAGACTTATCAGCTCGCCGAGGCGTTCCTGTTCGGACGGCGCACCTATGAGCTGTTCGCCGGTTCATGGGGAACGATTGCGGAGATGCAACACCATCCCATCGGTGTGGCGTTGAATGGGACGCCTAAGTACGTGGCGTCGACCACCCTCAGCGACCCACAGTGGGCGGACACGACCGTGCTCTCCGGTGAGCTCTCCACTGCTATCGCTGACTTGAAAGCCAAGCAGGGGCGTGAGCTGCAGGTGCATGGCAGTGGTGCGCTGACCCGGTGGCTGCTCGAGAACGACCTCGTCGACGAGATGACTCTGCTTGTCGTGCCCGTGGTCCTCGGCCAGGGCG
>Ga0208357_1001516_pt1 | contig 16698 bp, 16 predicted proteins | sample NGESurdeep092012_6_FD_184487 | JGI IMG/M metagenome (GOLD analysis project Ga0208357, IMG submission 184487) | Arctic peat soil microbial communities from Barrow, Alaska - NGEE Surface sample F52-2 deep-092012 (SPAdes) | ecosystem: Environmental > Terrestrial > Soil > Wetlands > Peat ... | reverse complement strand
TCAATGACGAATCGGGTAGGTGCGTAGTTGATGAGGATCTCGACGCCTTCTTCTTCGGCGTCGTCGAGCTCCCAGGGCGACGCCTTAAAGAACTGTCGGGGACGCCTCGCCATGACCTTGATGTCACTGCCGCCGAGTCGCCGCGACGTGCGACAACAGTCCATCGCCGTATTGCCAACGCCAATGATCAAGACGCGCGATCCAATTTCGCTGATGTGCTCAAAGGCGACCGACTCGAGCCAGTCGATACCGATGTGGATGTGTGACTCGATTTCGTCGTGTCGTCCCGGCAGGTCCAGTTCCTTGCCGCGCGGAGCGCCCACGCCGACGAAGACCGAATCGAAACCTTGGTCGAGCAACTCTCTCAGACTGGAGATGGGCGAGTTGTAGCGAATGTCGACGCCCATGTCGAGAATGACGCGCGTCTCCTCGTCGAGTACCTCTTCGGGTAGGCGGAACGAAGGAATGTTCGAGCGCATGAGACCGCCGGGCTTGTCGAACTGTTCGAAGATCGTGACCTCGTAGCCATAGGGCATGAGATCGTTCGCGACGGTGAGCGACGCCGGTCCCGCACCAATGCAGGCCACGCGGTAGCCATTCTTTTCGGTGGGAATCTTGGGCAGGCGGTCCTTGATATCGCCCTTTAAGTCGCTGGCGACGCGCTTGAGGCGACAGATGGCGACGGGCGAGCCGTCCACGCGGTCGCGTCGACAGGCCGGTTCACAGGGTCGGTCACAGGTGCGACCGAGAATGCCAGGGAAAACGTTGGACTCACGGTTCAACATGTAGGCGTCATCGAACTCGCCCTGGGCGATGAGGCGGATGTAACCGGGTACGTTCGTGTGCGCGGGACAAGCCCACTGACAGTCGACGACCTTATGGAAGTAGTCGGGACTTTGAGTGTCCGTCGGTTCCACGCAGAATCCCCTTTCGATAAAGCCCGAAACAGTTCCACGTCGTACCAGAACTACTGCCCAGGTCCTTCGAATTTCACTTTACTTCGTCTGAAATGACCCTTGGTTGCACTCAACGACCAGGACCGCGATGCAGATTCGTGGCGTCACAGCCGTGCCGTAGGGTGAGCTCATAGCGAAATCGTCGGGACTTTCAGGTGGTAGTGAACTCCAGCGCGTGATGGACGCCGCGCGCACGCCCGAGTGGAGTCTCGGACTTGGTCGACAGGGCCAAATCATGGCTACGAAGGACTCGGGCCAGATTGGTCTGCCGTGGGTGGTCCTCGTTGCCAAGGCGGGCCGAGGCATGCGCGTGTCGAAGTTCCACCCCGGCGACGACATCGAGGTTGAAGGCGAGGTGGTCGGTGAGATCACGGGCAATCCCCGCGAGATGGGACGTCAACTCCGAGCGCTCCTCGGCGAGCTGGATACGTAGGTCTTCGTCGCAGCGATTTTGTCACTCGCGTTGTCCCCGTTTGGAGAGTTCGTACTTTGAGACGGGGGCTCACGCTGAACTGTCCTCTAGGTATTTCATGCACGACCCGGGACCTCTAACGTTGGGCGAACGCACCTAACCGATTCGGCGCACCTAATTCAATGGGTTTCGTGGCGGCAATGCATTTTGCTATGCTATTTGCATGGCACAACTTGTTACAAGGATTGACGACCGACTCGCTGAAGACGTGGATGACCTGGTTCGCCAAGGTATTGCCGCGAATCGATCCGAAGCGGTGAGGATGGGTCTTGAGCAGTTGATTAATCGTCATCGACGACAGCAAGTAGGAGCCGTCATTTCCGAGGCGTATCGTCGACAGCCGCAGACCGATGTGGAGATGGCGGGCCTGGATCAGGCGACGCGAGCTCTCATTGAGGAGGAGCCCTGGTGAGCGCTCCTCGGCAGGGGGAGATCTGGTGGGCCGAAGTTGAAACGTCTCGGCGACCCGTGATGGTGGTTACTCGCACGGAAGCCGTCGGTGTCCTCAGCGCGATTGTCGTCGCTCCTGTGACTCGAACGGTTCGCGAGATACCTACCGAAATTCGACTTGGGGTTGACGAAGGGTTGAGCGAGGAGTGCGTTGCCTCCTTTGACAACCTTCAACGAATACAGCGCGGAGCGCTGACTACAAAAATTGGCGATTTAGGACTACGACGTGATGAGATATGCGGCGCCGTTCGTGCGATGACCGACTGTTAATCAAGTGATTGCCGCCGAGTGACGGAGTCGAGCAGCACTACCTAAAACCAGTGCCACTGCCCAAGCGGCCAGAACTTTAGGAATACCTTGCCGATCATGTCCGAGCGCGGCACGCTGCCCCAGACTCGACTGTCACAGGAGTTGGCGTGATTATCGCCCATCATGAAGTAGTTGTTCGGCGGAACGGTCACGTGACCGATTGGACTACCCAGTGGCTCGTAGTGTGACCAGGCTTCATTTAATGGTTTTCCATTCACGTAAATGGTGTTGCCCTTCGAGGTGAGGTGATCTCCCGGTACGCCAATGACGCGCTTGACCAAATCCGTCACCGCGTCGCTACAGTCTTTCGCTACGTCCGCCGGCGCTTTAAAGACCATGATGTCACCAATATTGATGGTGCCAAAGGTGACGCTGAGTTTGTCGACGATGACGCGGTTGCCAACGTAGAGCGTTGGTTTCATTGACTTCGAGGGAATGGAGAACGTCTGAAAGGCGAAGGTGCGCAGGAACAATGACGCCAACACCGCGACGACAACGATGATGAACCACTCGGCGAACGCTCGCCTGCGTGACTTTCTTTCCCTGGGCGACGCGGCTTCGACGGTGGGAGCGTCGTCGCTTAGAGACATAGATGAACAGTAGTGTCCGTCAACTGCATCGACTAAGACGGGGCTGCTGTAGTTAATCGGCCTCGACCGAACTGGGCTCAGTGACGACCATCGAGTCGAACACTGGTTCTCCGTCGAGCACGGTTTCTCGCGCGTGGGTCTCTTCGACGTCAAGGTCAACGTTCGCCTGAGGAGTCGGCGAGGTCTTCTTACGGCCAAGGCCCGTACTGACGACCCCCGCGAGCGCGGCCATGGTCGCGACGAACCACCACAAGTGCTGAAAGTTGCGCAGCGCTTCAGTAGCGCTCGCGGGGGTGCCGAGAATAACCACGAGTAGCGCGACGCCAATGGCGCCACCGACTTGGCGGGCCGTTTGGTTGACGGCGCTGCCCACGGCGTAGCGCGCGGGCTCGAGACTCGAGACCGCGGCGGCGCTGAGCACCGGGAAGGTGAGTCCAATGCCCGCACCGACGATGAGCGTGCCCGGTAACCAGATCGCGGGGTAGTCCGGTGTGACGCCGACGCGCACCACGTACCAAAGAAGACCGAGGGTGAACACGCTAAAGCCCACCATCAACACGCGGCGAAAGCCGTACTTTGCGGCGAGTTTGCCAGCAGGCCCCGAGATCGTGGCGACGATGAGCGGTCCCGGCGTTACCGCTAGTCCGGCGTCGAGAATTGAGAAGTGCCAGACGCTCGTAAGAAACAAGATGTTGCCGAGCAGCATGGCGAAAAAGCCCATCGCGTACAACAGCATCGCCGAGTTCGCGACGCTGAACGTGCGCGCTTTGAAGAGTTGAAGGTCGAGCACGGGCTCGTTGTGGTGAGCGGAACGATAGAGGAACGACGTCGTAAGAATCACCGACACGACGAAGCCCGCAACGACGCGCGCACTACTCCAGCCCCACGTCGGACCTTCGGAGATGGAGAGGACCAACGTCGCGAGCGCACCGCTCAACAGCGCCACGCCCGGAAAGTCGGGACTCGACGTCGAACCGGTTCCTGGAGTTTTGGCGAGGACCCCGCGACCAACGAGCCACGCAACGAGACCCACGGGCAGGTTCACGTAGAAGGCTGCTCGCCAACTAAAAGCCGTAATCAACGCGGCGCCGAGGGAAGGGCCAGTCGCGACGGCGAGCGCGCCGATGCCACCCCACAACGCGACCACCTGTGAGCGTTTTTCTTTCGAGTACGAGGCGAGAAGTAGTGACAACGAGGCCGGCAGTAACGAGGCCGCGCCAAATCCCTGGACGACGCGACCAATGATCAATGTCGGCACCGAGGGCGCGACCGCGCAGAGCAGCGATCCGAAAGAGAAAACGGCCAGACCGAAGAAGAAGACGCGACGACTGCCGAGTCGGTCAGCGGTTCTTCCCGCGACGACCAACAGCGCGCCAAAGATAATGGCGTAACCGGTAAGAACCCACGACAAGCTCGCTCTCGTATCGTGAGGGAACGCGCGCTCGAGCGCGGGAAAGGCCACGTTGACAATGGAGAGATCGAGCGAAGCCATGAAGGCGCCCAGTGCGGTGACGATGAAGACGGCCTTGCGATGAGGGGGCACAAGAGGAGCAGAAAGGGATTTCGGGTCGCCACTTAGTTCTGTCATGGGATGCACTCTACATGCTTGCATTCTATAATGCAACTGACTAAAGTTGAAACCATGGAACACAAGAGCTTCGCTGGAATGGACTGTTCGGTGGCGCAGTGCTTAGAGGTAGTGGGTGAGCGCTGGAGCATGTTGATTATTCGAGACTCCTTCATGGGCGTAACGCGCTTTGAGGAGTTCCACCGACGACTGGGCATATCGAGAAACATTCTTCGAGAGCGTCTCAACGCGCTCGTGGGCGCGGGCGTCCTCGTACGCGTTCCGTACTCCGAGCACCCGCCCCGCGACGACTACAAACTGACCGAAAAGGGTCGCGACTTATGGCCAGTGCTCACCGCCATGCGTCAGTGGGGCGATCAGTACGCCGCCCCGTCGGGGCCGCCCATTGAATTGGTGCACGGCTGGTGTGGCAAGAAGACCCACGTCGAGACGGTGTGTGGTGAGTGCGGTGAGCGGCTTAACTACCGCGACGTGAAAGTCGTCGCCGGCGCGGGTCGCGAATTGAGCGCACCGCGAGCAGCCAAGGTGAAGGCGCCCGTCGAGAGCCACGTGGCCGCGCGTTAGGACTCATCGGGCTTTGGCGTGCCGGGGGGAAAGTTTCCGGTCTCGGCGCCGACTGCTTTGCCGATGTTGGTGACGTGAAGGTGAATCTCGTCGAGCAGGTCGGTGGCCTTTTTCACCGCTTCGGTCAGATCGGTGTTCTCTTGCACCAACTTCTTGATGTCGTCGGTGTTGGTGGAGGTGTGCAGAGCGACTTCAGACGAGATGGAATCAGCTCGTTTGGCGGCGATGAGCAGCGCCGCCGCCTGGACGCCGGCCATCATCGATAAGAACAAGTTGAGCAAGATGTACGGGTAGGGGTCGAAGGCCTTGTGGTGCAACACGTGCACGAAAAAGAACGTGTTCACGACAGCCCACAGGATCATGACCGCGAAGAAGCCAAACACGAAGCCCCACGAGCCCATGATGTTTCGCATCCTGTCGGCCGCGCGCTCGCCGCGAGAGAGATCGTCACCGGAGCGTACGCCGGGGTGCTTATGCCAAAGACTTTGGAAGGGTCTCGAGGTCACGGTTGAATCGTTGCACACCAACGCGCGAGTTAAGAGGACTCCAGAACGACGTCCCGGGTCCAAGGAACTCTAAATCGTTGGTTCGAACGAAGGACGAAGTGGCATTTCGCTTCGACCATCGAGTGGGCGAACGTTGAGAACCTGGTGAATCTCTAGGTGATGACGCTCGAAACCTACGGCCGATCCCGCCATGTAGAGACGCCATACCCGGGCGCGCTCGATGCCCACCTCTTCGACGGCTTCGTCAAATCGTTTGGTGAGATTGTTTACCCAATGACGCAACGTGAGGGCGTAGTGCTCACGCAGACTTTCTAAATGACGCACTTCAAAGCCGTGGGCTTGGAAGATCGAAACCAGGGTGCCCACTTCGTGGAGTTCACCGTCGGGAAAGACGTAGCGATTGATGAAGGCACTGCCAGTCTTGGAGGGGCCACTAAGTCCAAGCGCGATCTGCATCTGTCGATTTAGCTCCGAGGTTCTCGTTGGTTGAGGATCGTCATCAAAGGAGACTGGCTTGCCAATGGCGTGATTGAGGAAACGTCCACCAGGTCTGAGCAGATTGAAGATGATCTGGGTGTAGCTGGGCAGCGACTTGATGCCCACGTGCTCAGACATACCAATTGAACTCACGGCGTCAAAGGGACCGTCGGCGATATCACGGAAGTCTTGGACACGAAAGTCCACGAGAGCGCTCACGCCGGCGAGTCGGGCCGCTTCGGTTGCGTAGTCGCGCTGGGGTTGCGAGAGCGTGACGCCCACCACGTGCACGCCGTAGGTTTTCGCCGCGTGAATGCCCATCGCCCCCCACCCACAACCAACGTCGAGCAAGCGCATGCCGGGTTTGAGGTCGAGTTTGCGCGCGACGAGATCAACTTTTCTGGTTTGGGCAACCTCGAGCGTGTCCGCGGGCGAGGTAAAGACCGCGCACGAGTAGGTCATCGAAGGGCCGAGCACCATCTCGTAGAAGCGGTTCGACACGTTGTAGTGGTGCGTGACGGCTTGGCGATCACGAGCGCGCGAGTGCAACGCGCCGCGTGGGCGAACTTCTATCTTTGGCGGCGCGAGGGGCCTCAAGGCGGAGGTGCCCACGACCGATAACAGCGAACGAAGGTTGTTCGCGCTCAGCAGTTTGCGCGCGGGCGGCAGGGAGAGTTCGAAGAGGGGATCGAGGTCGCCGTCGACTTCGATGTCGCCCGCCACGTACGCTCGCGCGAGTCCGAGTTCGCCCGGATGCGTGAGGACTCGAGTAATGGCGTCGCGACGCAGAATCTTGAGTGTCGTAGTGTTCGCGCTCGAGGTAATGGTTGGCTCCGCGACGCTCCCGTCGTAAGCCTCGACGCGGAAAGGCAGTTCGTTGTTGAAGATCGAGGCAACGAAGGCAGCGATATTCATGTCTGTCCTTTCACCTTGGCGGTGCGGAGCCGGCGCTGTTCAGTCCAAGCCCTTACGTTTTACCAGGAAGTCAAGACACATAGCGAGGTGACCTGATTCGGGGTGCTAAATGGACCTTGAAATTACCGAGTTATCGTCAAGTCAAGGGGGCGACAACGCGGCGCTCGAGAGTTAGCAATCTCTCTCCGATACACTGCGAATATCAGCCAAAACACGCTCAGTTACCTCAACTGAAGCGACGTTTTGGGGAGGTAAGTGTTCTATGAATACGGGAATTGTTCTCGCGGTCGTTGCCGCCATCATCGTTTTGCTGGTCATCGTGACCATCTCAAAGTCGGTGCGCATTGTTCAGCAGGGATTTGAAGGCGTCATCACGCGCTTTGGTGAGTTCAAGGACATTAAGAATCCTGGCCTGACCTTCATCTTTCCCTTCATCGAAGTAATGAAGATCATCGACGTCCGTGAAACACCGCGCACCGGCGACCGTCAACAGGTCATCACGCGCGACAACGTGGCCGTCATCGTGAACGCCACCATCTTTAGCCAGGTCGTCGACGTTCGTCTCGCGCTCTTTACCAACTCCGACTACCTCGTAAGTGTGGACAACTTGGCACGCACCTCGGTGCGAGCGGTCTTTGGTTCCATCAGTCTCGATGAAGCCTTCTCTCAGCGCGAGCGCATCGGTACGTTGCTCCAGACGCAAATGGAGGAAGCGACCGACAAGTGGGGCGTGCGTATTAACCGCGTTGAGGTTTTAGAGATCACCCCGCCCGATCAGATTCTCCAGGCCATGGCCTTACAGAAGCAGGCCGACCAAGAGAAGCGCGCGCGCATTCTTGAATCAGAAGGTCAACAGCAGTCCGCGGTGAACGTCGCTGACGGTCAACGTCAGGCCGCAATCAAAGAAGCCGAAGGTGCCCAGCAGTCCGCCATCTTGCGCGCGGAAGGATTCCGTCAAGCTCAGATTCTCGACGCCGAGGGTCGAGCGCAAGCAATCGCCCTGGTCTACGCCGCCATTAAATCGCAAGCGCCTGATCCAACGCTGGTGGCCATTCTCCAACTGGACACGTTGGCGAAGTTTGCCGAGAGCGACAACACCAAACTCATCATTCCAGCGGAGAGCGCCGCGTTGCTGGGTGCCGCTCAAGCAATTAAGAGCGTGATGGAAGGCGTTCCGGGAGCGGTTCAGATATAGACGGTCGAGTGGGGAATCTCTAGATTCCCCTTCCCATATTAGATTATATTTAGACTATAATGCATTAATGGTTGTAACTATGCCTCGATTAAGATTAGATATAATCTGTTATACTCTCTTATGAGGTGTAAGAGATGGAATCTAATCTACTATTGACAACCGAGAACTGGGAACATCGTTTCGGAGTTGAAGTCCGCCGGCTTCGACAGCGCCGCGAACTTACTCAGGCCGAACTCGCCGAACGAGCGAACGTTTCAACATCGTCCATCAAGTATCTCGAGGCCGGGAAGGGATCGTCGCTGGCCACGGTCGTGCGCGTCGCTAAAGCCCTTGGGCGAGTGGACTGGTTGGAGTCGTTTACGCCGCCCGAGTCAACGGTTAGCCCGATGGCGTTGTTGCGAGAGCGCCAACGTTCAGAACAACGACCACCGGCACGCGTTCGACACTCGCCACGTGGCGCTACGTCGTCGTGAGTTTTACACCGAGCGACGTCATTGAAGTGTCGGCGTGGGGGCGCGTCGTTGGTGCGGTGGCTCTGGACCCGACGACGAACTTCTACGCCTTTGAATACGACGACGATTGGATTGACACCGGGGCCGACTTGGCGCCGCTGCACCTTCCACGACGCCGTGGGATCTACGTCTTTCCTGAACTCAATCGTCAGACGTTTTACGGACTGCCCGGAATGTTGGCTGACGCGTTGCCGGATAAATTCGGTAACGCGTTGGTGAATGCCTGGATGGCTGACCAGGGCGTGAGCGCCAGCCAGATCACCGCACTGGATCGCCTGGCGTACGCGAGCGAGCGCGCCATGGGTGCGTTGACGTTTGCGCCAGCGACGGGACCGCCGACGTCGGAGATCTCCGTCGTGCAGTTGGCCGACCTCGTGACGGCGGCGAGAGCCCAGATCGCGGGACGTCTTGATGACAGTGAAGATGTTCATCGAGCACTCACAGAACTAATCACCGTGGGTTCAACCGCGGGCGGCGCGCGCGCGAAAGCGGTCGTCGCCTATAACCCGACGACCGGTCAAATTCGTTCGGGCCAGTTCAACGCTCCTGAAGGCTACGAGCAGTGGCTTATAAAACTCGACGGCGTTGGCGACACCGTCGGACAGAACGATCCTTTGGGCACGAGTCAGCAGTACTGCCGCGTGGAGTACGCCTACTACCTCATGGCCACAAGCGCGGGCATCGAGATGAGTGAGTCGAGGATCTTGCACGAAGACTCCCGAGCGCACTTCATGACCCGGCGATTTGACCGCGGAGTGGGCAATGAACGTATACACTCTCAGACGCTGTGCGCGCTTGCCCACTTGGACTACAACGCGTCACACGCACACTCCTACGCGAGTTACTTTCTCACTGCTCGCGAGCTCGGTCTCGGACCTGATGACTTGCAACAGATATTTCGGCGCGTGGTCTTCAACGTCATGGCGTCCAATCGTGACGATCACGCCAAGAACTTCTCGTTCTCGCTGAAGGAGCGTGGTGCCTGGCAGCTTGCTCCGGCGTACGACGTCACGCACTCAAATTGGGGCGTCGAGTGGACGAACGGTCATCAGATGAGCGTGAATGGTCGATTTCTCGGCACTACCTTGGAGGACCTGCGCACGCTCGGTGATCAGCAGGGTGTTCCCGGTATCGAGCAGGTGCTCCGCGACGTCACTGACGCGACGGATCAGTGGCGACAGTTCGCGTTTGAAGGCGGGGTCGACAGTATCGAAGTCGAAAAAATAGCTTCCGACATCGTTGACTTTCGCCCTCGTTAGCGTCACACCCGTGAGCCGAAGCACCCACTTGGACGGGAACTTCTATCCCTTGGGTGCGAGCGTCGTCGGATTTGTCGGCGCCCACAGTGCGATTCACCGGCCCGTCGCACGGTGCGAGACATAACTGCGCGCTGCAAGAAACTGTGATAGACACCCGACGGGCGGATGGTGCGCAAATCGCCGAAACCGCCGCTCCAGCGCAGTGAACGTACGTGACATCGGGAGGCTACGTGAGCAGGTTGAATCGCGTCAAATTGATCGCACTCTTCGCGACGGCGACCTTGACCTTCGGCGTGGTGCTTCCGCTGGTCAGCGGTGAGACGATTTCGGGCGCACTTGGTGCCCACGCCAGCGCCGGCTCGTGCACAACGGTCGGTTCTTTAAGTTACTGCGGAGTCAATCCCGATTACATCACCTTCCCCGATCCCAACCAGGGTATTGGGGTAATAGGTACTTCGGCCACCTTGGCCCCGATGTCAACGTTGTCACCGACGGGGCTTCTCGTGACCCTGACTTTGGACTCCTCCACTTCGAGTCACGTATGCTCACTCATCGGCGATGTCGTCACGTACCTCCATCAGGGCACGTGCACTATTGACGCTAACGAGGTGGCGAGTCCCAACTTCACAGCGGCCGATCAGGCGCAGGTCGCCATCGACGTCGTTCCTCTTCTCGTCTCGGGGACGGTCACCAACTCTGCCGGTGCTCCCCTCGCGGGCATCTGCGTGGCTGCTGTTTCGGCGTCTGGTTCCAACTGGGCAGGCTATATCTCCGCTACGGGATCCGATGGCACGTACCAAATCGGGAATACCGGGAGCCCGCCGGCTGATGTGTACATAGAATTCTCCCACTCCTGCAATGACGTGACGTACGTGGCTGGTAACTACGCGCCCCAGTTCTATAACGGCACCACGTCGGGTGCTTCATCGATTGTTGGCGCCGCGCCAATTGCCTTCAGCAACAATGCGCCCGCAACGAATATCAACGCCGTGCTGGCGGCCGGGTCGACCATCTCTGGCACCGTGACCGACGCCAGTGGGACCGTGGACAACATCGAGGTCCTTGTTTATCCGGCGGGGAGCAACCCGAACGCACAAAATAATCTTTCTGACGCCAACTATGCGGTCCCCTCCTCTTCTGGCACTTACGCGATCAGCAACCTCGCCGCTGGAAAGTACAACGTGCTGTTCGATTCTCTAGGTAGTGACGCTGGGGTAGGACAGTGGTACAACGGAACAACTCAAGGAGCATCGACCCAGTCGGGCGCCACTGCCGTCACAGTGACCGCCGGCACCAAAACCACGGCCATCAACGCCGTGCTGGCGGCCGGGGGAACGATTTCTGGTGTCGTGACGGATCAGTCAAGTGGAGACTTCCTCTATCAACTGTGCATCACTGCGGTTCCGCTAGGAGCGGGCCTGCCCGAAACCGTCAATAACAACACCACTTACAGTATTGAGGGTCTGGCGCCAGGCAGCTACGACGTGGAGTTCTCCGACCCAGGATGCTCATCCGCCTCCAACACCTACGCCCCAAGTTGGTACAACGGTACGCCTCAGGGGGCGTCGAAGCAATCGGGAGCAACCCCGGTCAAGGTTGTGGCGGGATCGACCGTCGCGAATATCAACGCGGCCTTGAGCGCGTCGAGCGCGCCGTCGCAAGGCGTCCAGTCCGTGTCGTTCACGTCCCTGGCACCGACCAGCGCTTTAGCGGGGGGTCCAACGTACGTGCCAACGGCGACTGCCTCTAGTGCTCTACCAGTGTCATTGAGCATTGACCAGACCTCGACGGGTTGCGTTATGGACGCAGAAGGAACTGTCCACTTCACCGATGCTGGGACGTGCGTGATTGACGCCGATCAGTACGGTGATCCTTCGTTCAGCGCCGCCACGACGGTCCAGCAAAGCATCGAGGTGACGGGGCAGAGTCCCAGCACGCCAACAATCAGCAACCTGCCCGCCAGTGGTAGCGTCGGCGGCAGTTTCACGGCAACGATCTCCACGTCCAGCGGTGGTACTACGTCGCTCGCCAGCACGACCCCCAGCGTGTGCACGGTAGGAAGCAACGGTCTAACGGTGACGTACGTCGGCGCGGGCACCTGTTCGCTCACCGCGAGCGTCGCCGCCGCCGGTGGGTTCTTCAGCGCAACGAATCCGACTCCTTCCACGATTGCGATCACTGCGTCGTCCCAGGTCGCGCTATCGGTCACCACGCTCTCGGGCACCGTGGGCACGACCTTGACTCTCGCCACCAGTGGTGGATCGGGTACCGGGGCGTTGACCTACAGCGTCACGAGCGGCACCGCGACGGGTTGTTCGTTAACCGGCTCTTCGCTGAGCGCCACCACCGCAGGCACCTGCCTGGTAACCGCGACGAAGGCGGCGGACGCCACGTACCTGGCTGTCTCGTCCTCGCCAACCGTGGTGACTTTCGCCACGGCGGCGACGACCACGACCGAGGCACCCACCACGACGACCACGGCCACGGCGACCACGACGACGACGACACGCCCCACGACGACCACGACCAAGGCGCCCACTAAACACCCCGTGCCCGCGCCGGTGACCGTCAGTTTCACCGCGAAGAGTAGTTCTCTCAGTTCCTCGGACAAGAGCGCGATCAAGGCCTTGGCAAAGAAGTTGAGTAGGGGGGCGAGCGTGACGGTGACCGGATACGCGAAGTCAAACGCCGCTCTCGCGAAGAAGCGTGCTCAGGCCGTCGCCGCATTCTTGAAAGGCGCAGCCTCGGTCACCGTTTCGATAAAGACGGTGACGAACGTTGCGAAGAACGCGGCGGTAGTAACGACGACGAAGCAGTAGTTCAACCACTCACAGGCACTTCGGAAATGCGCGGGGTCTGGCGGTGAAGTGTGACATCTGATTGAACCCCGCTAGGACACGGCTCCTTCCGTGAAATACTTTCACTTCGTTACGTAATCTTCTCGTTCTGGGACAAGACCGTCATTTGGTGAATGGTCAGGGTCATCGTCTCGGCGAGGCCTCGTGACGTGTCTAGTCTTGGCTCAATGGAAAACTTGAAGCCACTCCTAGCCGAAGCACAAGCGCTATTGCCAGCGGCGGTGTCGTTGCGAAGAGATATTCATGCACATCCAGAGCTCGGGCTCGACCTACCGCGCACGCAGGCCGCAGTGCTCAAAGCACTCGACGGGTTGGGACTTGAGGTTACGACGGGCTCGTCGCTCTCGAGTGTGGTGGCGGTACTCGACAGCGGCCAACCGGGACCGACCGTGCTACTGCGAGGCGACATGGACGCACTGCCGATGCCCGAGGATACTGGCCTCGACTTCGCCAGCACGGTGCCCGGCGCGATGCACGCGTGTGGCCACGACGCGCACGTTGCGATGCTGGCGGGCGCGGCCACACTGCTGCGCTCGCACGAAGACGATCTCACCGGTCGGGTGGTATTCATGTTTCAACCGGGCGAAGAAGGGCTACACGGCGCTCGGTACATGATTGATGAAGGCGTACTCGACGTCGCGGGTGCGGTGGACGTGGCTTTCGCGATCCATCAGAGTCCGAACTTCCCCAGCGGAATGATGGCCACAAGGGGTGGAACGATCATGGCGTCGGCTGATGAGATCTACATCGACGTGGTGGGCCGCGGCGGACACGCGTCGATGCCGCATCAAGCGCTTGACCCGATTCCCATAGCCTGTGAGATAGTGCTCGCCATACAGTCGATGGTGACACGAAGGATTGACATCTTCGATCCCGCCGTGGTGACGGTGGCTCACATCAACGCGGGCACGACCACCAACGTCATTCCCGAGCGCGCCTCCATCCACGGCACCGTACGAGCGATTTCGTCTCGAACCCGTGAGTTGGTGCACAACGAGGTGCGCCAACTGGCGACGGGCATCGCGTCAGCGCACGGCGCGACGGCGGACGTTCAGATAACTTCCGGTTTTCCAGTGACGGTGAATGACGCGTCAATTGCGGAATGGACCCGGGGCGTAGCTACGCGCCTCATCGGGGCGGAACACGTGATGGAGCTTCCATCTCCAATCATGGGCGCCGAGGACTTCAGTTACGTGCTCGAGCGTGTGCCGGGCGCGATGGTATTTCTTGGTACCTGCCCGGAGGGCGTCGAGCTCTCTCACGTTGCGCCCTGCCATTCGAACCGGATGCGACTGAACGAAAGCGCGATGGCGACGGGTATCGCCCTCTACGCAGCGATGGCGCTCGCTCGCTCGAGCGCGGCCTAGATCCGCTCAACCCAGAGCGTGGTTCCAAAGGACTTCGTGACGACCACTTGAGTCCCGTCGGGAATCGATTCGGGCGACGAGGTCACTGCCTTCCACACTTCGCCCTTAATCTTGACGTGTCCGGGGTGGCCTTCATCGCCAACGGTGTCCTCAACGAAGCCCGTCAGACTCGTCATCGAACTCTTTGATGGTGCCGAGAGATCGAGTATTCCACGGTGATGGAATCTATGCAACGCCGCGGGACGAAGTATGCCAATCAACAGTCCAGAGATAATGAGCCACACCACCGCCTGCACCGCGAACGGCACACTCCACAGTGCGAGAAAGAAGGGAATGACCGCTCCAGCGCCAAAGAACACGGCGAGGAAGGCGTTGGTGTGAATCTCCGCGAAGATACACACGAGGATGATGATTAACCAGAAAAGTACGGCCATAGTTCGCAGTATAAGACTCGGGTACTCTCAATCGACGGCGCTCGGTGGCGCCACTATCTGGCTCGGCAATGTTTCGCCAGTATTGTCGGGCACGTGGACTGCGCCTCAAAGTCATACGGTGGGCCGGTCTCCGCGAGCGAGATTCTCAAACGTCGGTTGCGTTATCGGATTAGTCCGCCGCCAACGCCGCATTTAAACAAACCCCAGAGAGTCATTTATCGCCTACAGCGCCTCATTCTCGGCGATAGTCGTCGACGTCGAGCCCGCACGCATCGGCGGTAGTGGCACGATGATTGTGTATGGCTGATTCCCCACGACTGACTGGTGTCGTGCTGGCGTTGGACGTTGACGGCGTTCTTCTGGCCACACCGAATGACCCCCGAGACCACTGGCTGAGCCAATTCTCTCGACGCTTTGGTGTCGACGCCGACGACCTGCGGACCACGTTCTTTCGGCGGTGGTGGCCGGAGATCATTGTGGGACGCCAAGCCATTGAAGTCGGACTCGCCGAGGCGTTTTCCTCTCTCGGATGGAACATAGACGTTGAAGACGCCCTCTCGTGCTGGTTCGACGGTGACTTTTTCGTCGACAATGAAGTAGTCAGTGCGGCGAAGGAGTGGTCGAGTCGTGGTGCACGAGTAGTACTCGCGACCGACCAAGAGCGTCGTCGAGTCGCGTACCTCGAGCGTCGCCTGGCACCGCTCATGCCCTTTGAAGGTGTTGCCTATTCTGGACAACTCGGCCACCAAAAAGAGGAAGCCGCGTTCTACCCGGCGGCGGAGATCTATCTCGGAATATCTCATCGAGAGGTAGTGGTCTTTGTCGATGACCGGGTCGACAATGTCGCCGTCGCTCAACAACACGGTTGGCGCGGTTGCCATTTTGAGAAGGGGAACCACTGGCGCAGGAGGATCGAATCGCTCTTGCTTCAAGCGAGTCGCCGTGACGCCGCTGCCCCAGAGTGAGCGAATCCAAGGTTTCGCCAAAGAGCGTTACGTTGGAGGTAGAGGTAAGGAGAATGTCGTGACGCGTAGTAACGAGCTTGACGAGGGACGGGGTCTCCTCGCCCCGATGACCGACTCCATCGAAAGTGACGCCGACGAACTCGATCCGCGGCGCTTGGAACTGAGGGCGTGGCTCTCCGAGCACCCCGATCCTTCGGGCAGAGATCTGGTTGAGGCGAAGTTGGTCGCTCCGGCGTGGCCCGAGCCGTGGGGGCGAAACGCGTCGGCGGAGTATCAATTGCTCATTGACGACGAACTTCGTCGGGCCAAAGTTCGCCGTCCGATCAACCCCATTGGCATTGGCTGGGCCGGCCCGACGATCGTCGCCGCCGGCACGAAGGAACAACAAGACCGCTGGCTGCCCAAGCTGCTGAGCGGCGAAGAGTTCTGGTGCCAACTTTTTAGCGAGCCCGACGCGGGGAGTGACTTGGCGTCCCTGACCACGTCCGCGCGCAAGGACGGCGACGAGTGGGTCGTCACTGGACAGAAGGTCTGGACGAGTTACGCCCACGTCGCGACCTGGGGGATTCTGCTCGCTCGCACGTCGAACGAGGGAGTGCCACAGAACGGGATCTCGTACTTCATCTGTCCGATGCGCGCCGAGGGCGTCACTATTCGTCCGCTCATCGACATGACGGGTGACCACGCCTTTAACGAGGTCTTCCTCGACGAAGTCCGCCTCCCGGCGGACTATCTCTTGGGTGAAGTGAACGAGGGATGGCGACTCGCGAAGGTGACCCTCGGCAACGAGCGGGTCTCGCTCTCGGGCGAAGGCGTTCTCTGGGGGCGAGGCCCAACGGCTGACGACCTGGTAAAACTCGTCAGTGCGCAGGGGGCATCGTTGACCAAGGTCGAACGCGACGATCTCGTCACGTGCTGGTCGCACGGCGAGATCCTTCGGTTTCTGCGCCTGCGCCTCAACGCCAACGCGTTGGCCGGCCGCGCGACGAGTTCTGACGCCAGTCTGCGCAAGGCGCTCGCCGACGACCACGGTCAAGAGGTCATGACGATGGCCCAGCGACTGGCCGGCAGCGCGGGCATGCTCACCAACCACGGACCCGGAGGCATTGACGGTGAAGAGGGCAGGTCGTGGTACTGGGGTTTTCTCTACTCCCAGGCGCTCACGATTGGTGGCGGCACGTCGGTGGTGCAACGAAACATCATCGCCGAGCGCGTGCTGGGACTGCCTAAGGACGTCGGCGTTTAAGCGACAGTTCTTCGCTCGAACTCAGCGAGGCATCG
>Ga0208357_1001514_pt1 | contig 16727 bp, 14 predicted proteins | sample NGESurdeep092012_6_FD_184487 | JGI IMG/M metagenome (GOLD analysis project Ga0208357, IMG submission 184487) | Arctic peat soil microbial communities from Barrow, Alaska - NGEE Surface sample F52-2 deep-092012 (SPAdes) | ecosystem: Environmental > Terrestrial > Soil > Wetlands > Peat ... | reverse complement strand
TGGAGGGCCAGGAGGGACTCGAACCCTCGACACCCTGCTTAAGAGGCAGGTGCTCTAACCAGCTGAGCTACTGGCCCAAAATATGCCGCAGGCATATTTTGTAGACGCGAACGAAATGTCGTTAGTGAAACTACGTACGTGCTACAACTACAAAACTTTAGCAAACTACCTCTGTTTTGGCAAGGGTATTAGCGGTTTTGGGGTTCGGCCGGGCAATGGCTTACTGAATCGGCGATGGCGGTGGACCGGACGGAGTGTCGCTTGGCAGGCTGGGGCCTGACGGGCCGCTATCCTGGCTGCCGTCGTCGGGCGGGCTTATGTCGGGTGCTGCCGTCGTGACGCCTATAGGCGTGGGCTCGACTGGAGCGGCAGGAGATACCGGACTGACTGGTGCCGCTGGCGGGAAGCCGGGATTGACCGGGGGTACGGGGCTCGGGCCGGCTGGCTGGGCGTCGCCGAGCTTATTGAACTCGCTCTGGAGAATGGCGAAGCCGACAATACTAAGTAACAGCATCAGGATTAAGGCCAAAACGGCTGAGATTTGGCCATTGCTGACTTTTTCGACGCCTACGCAGTATTTCCATATCCAATACAGGTTGCCGAGCGGTACTATCAGCAGCCAAGCGGTAGGGATATCAGCTCCCATGCGATTTAGCTCGCCTTTAGTTTTGACTTCCCAGACCAAAGCGTAGATACCAAACGTAATCAATGACAGCAGGAAGACCGCTGCCGGACTGCGTTGTTTCATAGTAATGCTCCTAATTTAAAATTTATCGTAACGCCTATGCTTAATACTAGTCATATTAATTGACGAATGCAAACTAAAAGCAAGGTGTTACAATTGTTGGGTATGAAAATGCTGAACGGCTCAGAACTAGCTGTCTACATCAAGCAGCGGCAGTCGGACCAGGTACGGAAATTACGGCAAGCACATGGCGTAATCCCTAGACTGGCCATCGTTGTGACGGTCGACAACCCTATTATCAACGTCTACATGCGCCTCAAGCAGCGCTACGGCTCCGACATACTGGCGGAAGTAGACGTCCACCGTGTAGCCCAATCAGGGGTAAAAGAATTACTTAGCAAGTTAAGTAATGATCCCCTGGTGCACGCCGTGATTGTCCAGTTGCCGCTGGAAGACCCCTCGGAAACCGAAACTATAGTCAACCTAGTCACGCCCGAAAAAGACGTTGACGGACTCAGCGCCGGCTCGAAGTTTGACCCGGCCACGGCGATGTCCATACTCTGGCTGCTGTCCGGTTATAACGTCAGCTTAACCGGCAAGCGCGTCTTGCTCGTCGGCCACGGCAAACTGGTCGGCCAGCCGCTCGAAAAACTGCTCATAGCCTCGGGCATCAAACCCGAAATAGCCGACAAGGACACGCCGGACGTGCCGGGCGAAGTCTTGAAGGCCGACGTCGTCATAAGCGCCACCGGCGTGGCCGGCCTGATAAAGTCCGAAATGCTCAAGCAAGGCGCGGTAGTCATCGATGCCGGCGTCGCCAGCGAAGGCGGCAAAACGGTCGGCGACGTCGCGCCGGAAGTTTACCAGACCCGCGATGACCTGACTATCACGCCGCTCAAAGGCGGTGTCGGTCCGCTAACTGTTTGCGCCCTCTTCGAAAACGTTATCCGCGCCGCCGAGCTGTCAGTCCAAAGCCAAGTCTAGCAATCCTTGATTAATAAGCAAATACATGTTATTGTTTATTAATCATGACAGAGATGAGGACACCGGAACGCCTGGATTTTCTGCGCGGCCTGGGCAGCGATCCCGACCATCGGGCACCCTGGGAAAGCTGGCCGGTTAACGACTCCGGACTTGCTGAGTATTTCGAACCGGTAAAACTAGACGGCCATCCCGAGGGCGTGCTTGCCGTTATAGAGGGGCAAATCGGCGGTACCGAAGGTAATGCCGGTGTTGATATCGCCGGCGGCACTAACGGCGTCGCGCTGCGAGAGCTCCTGAAGTTGGGCCTGATCGAAAAAGCTCTCGTAACTAATTACCGCAACCGGCCTAACTGGCGGGCGCGCCGGGCCGGTGTCGGCTATGTGCGGGGTAATCTTTTGAAGCCGAAAACCTGGCAGGGAATCATAGACTGGCAGGAAGAACAAGCTCCCGGCGGCTTGGCCCTGGTCATGCACCGGCCGGACGGCGGCCTGCAAGACCTGGAACCGCGCTTCTACGGAGGAGCCGTTAACTTATTGCTTGATATGGTTCGTCCCGGCGGCGTGATGTTTACGCAAATACCTCATATCTTAAGGAATCGGCGGGCCGCGCAGCTAGACCCTATCTGCCAAGGTATTCACGACCGGCCTGATGTCGAAACTATCCTGGCCCCGAAAGTCCCCGACAAGCCTGAACGGGCACGTTTGAGAATGCCGAACAGGGACTGCGTAGTGATAATTAAAGGCAGGGAAGAAACTTAGAGCTTGCTTTTAAGCACGGAGAAAACTTCTTCGGGCATAGCGTGGGCTGACCAGGCGCGGAAATCGTAATCGGCCGGTATGTCGAACGTGTATTTATCCAATTCTTCGGGGTAGGCTGCCTGGGCCAGGCGCATGGCCGTCCGGGCCTCCTTGATTTCGCCGACGCAGTCCAGCGGCTTATCGCCCTCGATGCCCAGCAGCTGCCGGTAAGTCGGCTCCAGCCCGGCGTCCAGCAGTAGGTTTTTACCGTCCCATAACGCTTCCAGTTCTTGGCGCTCGACGAAAGGCGTCAGTATCAAGAACACGAACGCGCATTTTGGGCATTCGCCGCACCAGAACATCTGCTGCCGGTCGTGCGTGTAAGCCCGGTTGCAGGAGCTGAAAACACCTTGGTACTTGGCGAAGCCAAGCCGGGCGAACAGCTCGCCGATCCGCAGTTCGCTGAATGGCCTCAAGAACGAATAATAACGCAGGCTATCTCCAAAGAGACGTCCCAGGCAGGCTTGGAAATCCCTCTCGTACTCCAGCGATTTGGAGTACTGGTGGTTAATCTCCACGTCTTCATAGCGCAAGGTCGGCTCGCTGGCCGAGCTCTCGTTGGAAACCACGGCGTCGCGGTAGCCGCTCAGAATACTGACGATCGTGCCGACGCACGAGAAGATCGCCGATATCGGTATATGCCCGTTCATGGCGTCCTGCCGGTTCAGCTCTTTGAGCTGCTGGTCCCATTCCCGGGCCACCCAGAAATGCGGCAAGCCGACCCGCCCGGCCAGCGGCTCGAGCTGCGAACGGTGGTTCAGGCTCCAGGTAGCGGTCCGCGGCTGGCCGCGCAGCAGTTCGACTGATACCAGCGAATCTTTGCCGCCGCCCAAACCGATCAGCTGGCCGGGCTGGTTGCTAACTTGCATCGGCTCAAGGCCTTCGCTATTAACGGGGAAGATGACCGACGTTCGAGGGTCGAGCCGGTTGATGTAGAAAAACTCGCCCAGCCCGCGTTGGTAGGTTTTGCCCAGAAAAGCGGCCAGCTCCCGGTCAACCTGCCCGGCCTTAACGATGATCTCGGGTGCAAGGTAGAGCTTGTAATAAGACACGCCGGCCACGAAAAACAGCAGCTGTAGCGCCCGGTCCAGCGCTGCCTCGTCATACTCGCCGAACTCGAAATCAAAACGGTAAAATTCGCAGAACTCCAAAGCCTCGTCGTAGCCGTAATAGAGCCGCAACTCGCCGTTAGATTTGTCAAAATCATAGCGTTTGAAGATGAACTGCCGGTATTTGCTCATAGGCCCAGCACCGCTTCCTTGAACTGCCGGCCGCGGTCTTCGAAGTTTTTAAACATGTCGAAGCTGGCGAAACCGGGCGACAAGACGACGGCGTCGCCTTCATGGGCCAGCCGCCGGGCGGCCGCGACGACTTCGGGCATGGTTTTGGCACCGGTATCGACGGTGTAATTCGTGAAGCCGGCCTTGTCCAGACTGACCGCCAGCCGCTCGGCACTGGCACCGATCAGCAATAGTTTGCGGAACTCAGACTGATGCTCTACGGCATAAGGTCCGAAGTGGTCGATGTCCAGCATCCGGTCGTAGCCGCCCAGAATCATGACTTTTTTGCCGTCTATGGCTTCGATGGCGGCCTCGGTGGCGTGCAGGCCGGCGGCGAACGAATCATTGTAGAAACGGATGCTGCCAACCTCGCGGACAAGCTCGATCCGGTGTTCCAAGCCCTCGAAGCTGGTCAGGACGGAACTCAGGGCGTCAACGTCCTGTGAAGTTTGCCAGACGGCTGTCACGGCGGCACAGACGTTTTGCCAGTTGTGGCGGCCGGGCAGCTTCAGCTCGTCTGTCTTACAGATTACCTGGCCGTTAATGCTGATCGCGCCGTCGGCAGCGACCGCGCCGGGCGGGGCGCAGTAGGGTATTTGATGGCCGGGGCTGGCGGCCGCGATCTTCCGGGACGTCTCGTTGGCGGCATAATAAATGGCGACGTCTTCGCCGGTTTGGCGCTTGAACAGTTGGGATTTGGCCTCGGTGTAATCATCTAAGTCGGCGTGCCAGTTCAGGTGCTCCGGCACGACCATCAGGCAGACCGCGATATGGGGCGAAAGCTTAAGGTCCGTCAGCTGGAAGCTGGACAGCTCCAGCACGACCCAGGACTCGGCGGTTAACTCTTCCAGGAAAGTCAGTGGCGGCAGCCCGATATTGCCTCCTAGCCTGACGTCACGCCCGGCGGCCTCCAGCAGCTTGGCTATCAGGGTACTGGCAGTGCCTTTGCCCTTGGTGCCGGTAACGCCGATAACATTGGCGGTCGGGCAAACTTTCATAAACTCATTGATATGAGTGGTGATTTTGGCTTCCAGGCCGAGATTCTTGTCGAGAATTAGCTGCGGCAACAGCCCGGCCGTACGCACCACCAGGTCGAACCTGTCCAGGCCGTCCAGGTAACCATCCCCCAAAACGCTCGGTACCCCCTCCGGCACCGCCAAATCGGGATTACGGTCGCAAATGGTCAGCTCATGCCCCTGAGCCGCGAAATAATCATAAGAAACCCGCCCTTCGATGTCGTAACCCAGGATAGCGATTTTCATCTTATCTATTATGGCATGTTACGACGCCGGCGGGGCCGATCCGCCTAACCGGCCAGGTTCTTCTTAACCACGTCAGCCACCTGCCGCGGGGTCATGTCGGCTTTCATAATGACGCCGCTGACGCTCAGCTCCTTAACCTTGGGCGGGATTTCCTGTTCGCCCATGTTGGTCAGGATGATAACTTTGACTTTTTTGCCCCAAGGCGTCGCGCGCAGGTGCTCAAGCATCTCGTCACCGTTCATTTCGGGCATCATCAGGTCAAGCAGGATGATATCCGGCTTCATGCTCCGCACCAGTTCCAGCCCGAGTTTGCCGTTCTCGGCCGTCTCGACGCTATAGCCCTCCGTCTCGAACTTGAAGCGGTACATCTGGGAAATAGCCTGATCATCTTCGATGATAGCGACTTTCTTGAGAGGACTGGACATATTACTCTAAGTTTACCACGTGGGAGGGGGGAGGTAAGGCGGTAATCTTCGCTAAGGCTTTAACCGCCCTTTCCAAGGTTTCCATGTCAGTACCGTAGGATAACCTTACGTAGCCATGCAGCCTGGAAAAGGCCCTACCGGGTACCAGGATTAAGCCGTAGTCGCTGGCCCGGTCGGCGAACTCCACGTCCGTAAGGTCATGCGGCGCCTTAACGAAGATGTAAAAAGCGCCTTGGGCGCCATGGATAACGTAGCCCATAGCTTGCAGCTCTTTTACCAGGAAATCATGCTTTTGTTTATACTTGACCGTTAGTTGAGGCCGGTGTTCCATAGCCGACAGGCCGGCATGCTGGGCGATCGAAGAACTGGACATCACGACATATTGCTGCAACTGGTTAATGGCATCGATAATTTCCTGCGGCCCGGCAATATAACCCAGCCGCCAGCCCGTCATGGCGTACTCCTTGGAGAAACCGTTCATAGTGATGGTGTTGGGATAAATGCTGCCAATGCTGAAATGCGGCACGTCGTAAATGAAATGTTCGTAGATTTCATCGGAAATCACCAGGAGATTATGCTGTTCGGCTATGGAAGCGATTTTGCGCAGGGTCTTTTCTGAATAAACCGCGCCGGTCGGGTTATTAGGCGAATTGATGACGATCATCTTAGTGCGGTCCGTAATGCTGGCTTCGATTGACGGCAGGTCGGGCTGGAAGGTAGGCAACGTCGAAATGTACACCACGTGCGCGCCGATCATGCTGGCGAGATGGGGGTAGGGCGGGTAATAAGGATCAAAGACGATAATTTCATCTCCCGGATCAAGCAACGCCAAATAGACCAACAAAAGCCCGGTAGTCAGACCGGGAACTATCGTCACGGCGGCGGCGGAACAGCTTAGATTGTTCTCATCGACCAGCTTCCGGGCGATAGCGGCCCGGAGGTCGAGGAGGCCGTTGGCGGGAGTATAGCTGGTCTTATCCTGCTGGATAGCACGTATACCGGCGGCTTTAATATGCTCCGCCGTCAGCTCTTCGGGTATACCGATGCTGAGATCTATCGGATCTGCGAGTTCGGACTGCTTCTCGATAGCCCGCTGAAAGTCGCCGCTATCGAAATACTGTAGCCGGTTGGAAATGAATGACATGTTTGTTTTATTGGAGCAACTTCATGGATTATAGCATAAGTAGGTGCCGCGACAACCCCGGCCAGTGCTTTATTTCGCGTGATTCTGATAAGATAAACATTATGAAGCCCCTACACCTTAACGATCAGGGTTTACAAGCCCTAAAGGACAGCCATCCGGAGCTTATTATCCATGATCGAATAGACTTGGCTATAGACGAGCTGTTCGATATAGACTATCCGGCGCAGAAAGACACCAAGACTGGCGCGGACCTGGAGCGCTACAAAAAGGACCTGCTTAACGGCACGACTGAAGACCAGTGGGGAGAGTGGGTTTACTACCCCTGGCTTAACCAGGCGGTTCACTTCCCGCCCAAGGAGAAGTTAAGGGCACTGCGCACTTCTCGTAATCGCAACCTGGTAACAAGCGAAGAGCAGGCCGACTTATACGAAGCTACGATATTGATTATCGGCATGAGTGTCGGCAGCAACATCGTCGAGGCCCTGGTTTCACAAGGTATCGGCGGAAAGCTCGTCCTGGTTGACATGGACAGCATAGAACCAAGTAACCTTAACCGGATCCGTTCACCATACCATCAGGTCGGTTTACACAAGGTAGAAGCTATTTCGCGCAAGGTTTGGGAAATAGACCCGTTTATAACGATAGTTGGCCACAGGCAAGGTTTAAGCGAGCAAAACATCGATGAAATCCTCGGACAAAACCAGCCGGATATAATCGTCGACGAAATGGACGAATTGAGGATGAAAATACTGCTTCGCGAGACCGCGAAGCAGCTAAAACTGCCAGTAGTAATGGCGGCCGACGACGGTGATAACGCCCTGTTGGACATTGAGAGATATGACCTGGACGCCGAACTGAAGCCCTTCAACGGCCGTATCCCGGAACGGGTCCTGGAACAGATTAAGAACCAATCAATATCGCGCCCCAAGCTCGGCATGATGATTGGTAAATACTTCGTCGGCGCCGAAAATATACCGCTAAGGATGTACCAATCGCTTGGCGAGGTAGGTAAAACCTTGCCAAGTTGGCCGCAACTTGGCGGGGCGGCTACCCTATCCGGTGTCAGCATTGCCTATATAGTCAAAAAAATACTGCTGGGGCACAAGCTGCAAACCGGGCGCGTACTGGTGTCGCTCGACGAGAAGCTGGACCTGGAACACCTGGAGCCAGCCCACCAGGAGCAGCTTGCCAAGTTCCAAGCTATGCTTGAAGGGCAGGAACCGTGAGCGCTCCGCGCTTAAGCCGCCAGTTACGTGACGTACCGCGCCTAGAGAAGTTACTGAAGTCAAAACCGGAGAGCTACTGGCTTAAGCGGGGAGAGCGTATGGCCCTCGGCCTGTTCCACCAGATGTCCCAGCGCGTACCCGCCTACCAGGATTTCCTGAAGCAGCGGGATATAAATCCGCGCCGTATCCGGACCATCGGCGACTTCCGGCAGCTGCCAACCGTCGACAAAGATAACTACCTCCGGCACTATCCGCGCGAAGCCCTGTGTTGGGATGGCAAGTTTAGCAGTGAACGCTGGGTAGTCAGCACGACCTCCGGCTCTACCGGCGAACCGTTTTACTTTCCGCGCACCGACCTGCAGGACGAGCAATACGCCCTGACGGCCGAACTGTACCTGCGCGAAAACTTCCAGATACACAAGAAAAAGACCCTGTACATCGACGCCTTCGCGATGGGGGCCTGGATTGGCGGGTTATTCACCTACGAAGCCATCCACCGGGTAGCCCAAAAAGGCTACGCGCTTAGTATCATTACCCCCGGTATCAACAAGGCCGAAGTGATCAGCAGCGTACGTCAGCTCGGATCGGACTTTGACCAGGTAATTATAGGCTGCTACCCGCCGGTTATGCGTGACATCATTGATCTCGGTATAGAGGAAGGTTTGGATTGGAAGAAGTATAATCTGGGTATCGTCTTCTCGGCCGAAGGTTTCAGCGAAGAGTTTCGAGACTATATTGCCAATCATGGCAAACTTGCCAATATCTATACTTCATCGTTGAACCATTACGGCACGGTAGACCTCGGTACTATGAGCCACGAGACCCCTACCGCTATCCTGGTCCGGCGCCAGGCTGTCAAGGACAAGAAGCTGTTTGGCGCGATCTTCGGTGATGTGGCCAACCAACCAACCCTTACCCAGTATTTGCCGGAGCTGTTTTACTTCGAGGCAATCGATAACCAGGTCATCTGTTCCAGCTACAGCGGCTTGCCGCTGGTACGCTATGACCTGAAAGACCATGGCGGCGTCGCCAGCCTGGACAAGATCGGGCAGGCATACGAAGTGACAGGAAAAGATTTGTCAGCTGAACTCAACGGCGCGGCAATCGCCGACAAACTGTGGAACCTGCCCTTCGTTTATGTCTACGAGCGCAGCGATTTCTCAGTTAGCCTGGTTGGTGCCAATATTTATCCCGAAGAAATTCACAGGGCGTTGCTGGCCGAACCGTTACCGCAATATCTGACAGGTAAGTTCACTATGACGGTTACGTATGACCACAAGCTGGAGCCTAAACTGTTAATCCATGTTGAGCTCAAACGGGGAGCTGGCAAAGCCAGCCAAACCCTGAGTAAACAAGTCCAAAAGTCGATTGTCGATACACTGTTACGGGATAATTCGGAATATGCCAGCAACCACGCTTCATATGGTAAGAAACTCTGGCCGGTTATCACGTTGTGGCCATATGAGCACTCGCTTTATTTTAATGGTCGCGGCAAACAAAAATGGGTCAAGCAGTAGTTCTAACTTTCACCGATATTTAACCGCTTACTTTCGAGATCGGCCAGCGGGGAGTATGGCGGGCGTGCCGGCCGGTTTTGCCCAGTCTTATGATAGCGATCGGCTGGCTGTCCAGTCTGAATGATTCCGCGATTTCTTTTTTTGCTTCCGGGTCGACAATGGCCGTTCCCAACCCGCTGCTGGCGATACCTTGTTGTTGGGCCAATACGCAGATCTGGGCATATAGTCTGCCGGCGTTCAGCAACGCTTCTTTGCCCGGGTCTTTGACGTTGATCAATAAAAGGTCGGCGGAATGCAGGATACGGCTGCTATCTTTCTTGGCCTGATCTTTCGACACGTCCAGGCGTTTAATAATATGTTTGGCAAAAAGCGAAGGAGGCGTAGGTATGCCTTGGACGAATCCAGGCATCCCGTCGTGCTGCTTGGTTATATTATTTCTGACCCATTTACTGAGTTCTGTCCGGAACTCTTTATCACCGAAGGTTCTATAAGTAGCTTCCCTGGTCTTTTCGGCGATAAACGAGATATCGGATTGCTTGGAGATTGTACGCGTAGAGACGTTCTTGAACGTCGTTTTGGTAAAGCCTTGGATTAACTTATCCGGTAAGCCGGCAGTATCGTAGAGGCTGCGGTTCGAGACCCGGCGCGTAATCGCTTCTAGCAGAGACGGATCAGCAGCTATCTTGCCTGATAATCGAACAGCAGCTACCAAGTCACCGCTAAGATGATAGTCTATTGCCAGGCTATAACCGAAACCCTTGGCAGCTAACTCCAGTACTCCCAAGCAACAACCAAGACTGACATGCGGTTCATTGGCCTGGACCCCCGAATACGGCAGACTTCTACTATTGTCTGCGTGCAGCAGCAAGCTTTGCTTGTCTTGCGTGAAGCGCCATGGCTGGGTGTTATGCCCGGATGGCGCTAGAATCGCGTAGCGGGCAAAAAGCCGTAGTTTCTCAACAGCAGGCCATTCCTCTGAAAAATCTTCGGAACGGATATGCCACGCTTTATAGTTATTCTTAGCCATAGACGTCTCCTGATTATCTGACCTCTAGCCCTAATCTATCTGATGTATTGTACTATATCAATGCGCCTATGTTTATTTTTGTCATCATACTAGCGGCACTTACCCAGGGCTTGGTAGCCTTATTCGTTTTACAGAAAAACTATAAAAGCCTGGCCAACATCCTGTTTTTCATCCTGTCTGTCTTCCTGGTTATCTGGGCGATTATTAATTTTATTATCACCAATAATCCGTTCTCTTCCGAACAGCTCGCGTTATACCGGCTGCTAATGGCGTCGGTCGTGGCCCAGAATACCTTTTTCTTCCTGTTTGCTCATACTTATCCGGATCAAAAAATCAGCGTAAAATCCAAATACATCAAGCTATACATTGTCCTCAGTCTTATAGCGATAATCGCGGCCTTATCACCGTTAGTCTTCGTAAAAGTCGCTTACGGGTCCGCGGGCGCTAGGCCGGTGGCCGGTCCCGGCATGCTCGTATTTATCCTACAGGCGGGGATAAGCGTGATCTCAGGCCTGCATTCGATATATAAACGTTACTCAAAAGCCAGCGGTATCGCCAAACAGCAGTTTAGGCTTATATTTATCGGGTCCGTCATCTTATGGGGCATCGTGCCGATTACGAATTTTGTCGTTCCCCTGGCTACAAAAACGCTGTTCTTTTCACGGATCAGCCCGATTTACACCCTAGCGTTCTATTCGATAATCGCTTACGCCATAATTGCCCAGAAGCTGTTTGATATCCGGGCGGCGGTGGCTCGGTCGGTGGGCTACCTGATGATCGTGGCCAGTATCACCGTGGTGTATGGCATAGGCCTGTTCGGGGTTATCGACATATTATTCAGGGGGGCAAACGATGAGTTCCTGCGCCAGGTACTCTCTGTTATTCTGATTACGCCGGTGGCGTTGGTTTTCCAGCGGACCAAGCGGTTTTTTGACCGTATCACCAGCCGCCTGTTCTACCGCGACGCCTATGACACCCAAGCGGTGTTGGACCAGATAGGCAGCATCGCGGCCTCCGAAATCGAACTGTATAAGATGCTTAAGGACACCCGCGCGGCCTTGGACGCCGCGCTCAAGAGCGTATTCGTAGAGTTCGTGTTGTTCAAGGAAGACAAGCCATACTTCGAGACCCATACGCACAAGATTATTCCCCAGAACATACTCGCCCTCGGCTCTCATATCAAGGACCAGCAACAAGACCTACTGATAACGGATGAGCTGGCCCCGCAGAACCCCTTGCGGGAGCAGCTGGCGAGCGCCGGCGTCGCCTTGAGCCTGAAACTGAAGACCCGCGAACAAGTCGTCGGATATGTCATCTTCGGCCCCAAGCGCAGCGGTGACATCTATAGCTCGCAAGACAGGCAGATGCTGTTAATAGTGGCTAATGAGCTGGCTGTCGCGGTTCAGAACGCCTTACGCTTCGAAGAAATCCAGAACTTCAACCTTACCCTACAGGCCAAAGTCGACGAAGCTACCAGGAAGCTCAGGCGGGCCAACGAAAAGTTGAAAGCCATGGACGAGGCCAAGGACGACTTCATCAGCATGGCCAGCCACCAGCTGCGCACGCCGTTGACCAGCGTCAAGGGCTATATCAGCATGATCAAGGAAGGCGACGCCGGCAAGGTGACGCCTATGCAGAGCCAGATGCTGAACCAGGCCTTTTTCAGCTCCCAGCGGATGGTTTACCTGATAGCCGACCTGTTAAACGTGTCGCGGCTGCGGACCGGTAAATTCGTCATCGACACCACGACGGTCAATCTGGCGCAGATGGTCAGTGAAGAAACCGAACAGCTCAAAGAAATCGCCAAAGTCCACGCCCAAAAACTGGTCTACGAGGTGCCCAAAAACTTCCCCGACCTGATCCTTGACGATGTTAAAACCCGTCAGGTTATCATGAATTTCCTCGATAACGCGCTGCACTATACGCCGGAGGACGGGACTATCACCGTTCACCTGGTCAATAATCCGAACACGGTGGAATTCCGGGTCGAGGATAACGGCATCGGCGTGCCGACCAGCGAACGGCCTCACCTGTTTACCAAGTTTTACAGGGCGGCCAACGCCCGAAAAGCCCGCCCCGACGGCACCGGACTAGGCCTGTTCATGGCCAAAAAGGTCATCATTGCCCAGGGCGGCTCCCTGATTTTCGAGAGCAAAGAGGGCAAGGGCAGCACCTTCGGCTTCATCTTCAGCAAAGCTAAGCATGTCGTCCCAACAGATGCAAAACCCGTAAGATAGCGTTTTCTATAGCCAGATTGACCGCTCTTCCTCTTACGCTAACCAGCCGCTACTTGCGTACAGATATTGACAAAAAATCTAATCTAGTGTATTGTAGGTCTTAGTTAACGTGAGTTACTTAGTGGGATAATTATGGAAATAACTGTTGATATAACAGATGCGGATCAAAGAATACTTTTAGAAGACAGAGAGCCTACGCCTAATGTGGGCTCTATGCTGCCAAGCTGGGCACAAAGCAGACTGCTTGTCTTCGGTGCCTCGGCAGTGGCATCATTTGGCGCCCATGCCTTGAAAGCCCCCTCCGCGATTGCTGCGGATACCTGTACGACTACTACGACGGTAGAATCCACCACCACTGTTTGCGGCCCTGACCAGCCAGCTCCTTCCTCTACGCCGCAGCCTCAAGGACCGGAGTCCCAGCCCCAAACAACGCCCGGAGAGCCCGTGCCTAAACTGCGCCGGCACGTTAGCTATAACATGTGCGACTGGGGCGCAAGAATATGTACGACCGGCTGCGGCGACGTTGTTTCGGCCGATGCTATAACCGATTTAACAGGGTTACAAGAGACGCCCGCCGACATGCTATCTATACTAAGCCCTAATTATTACATCCCGGGGTCGGGCACCAGACCCGAAGCTTTCGCGGTTATTGCCCGGCGTTTTCACCTGAAGGAAGGCGCGAGCAGCCTGACCGGCGCCAAGCAGGCTATAACAGAGGAGGGCGGCCTGGCTATAGCCGAGTTCAACGCGGCTTTGGCCGACCAGAGAAGCGGCAATAGCCCGATTGCCGTTAATGATCACTACGTATTGCTGGATCGGTTCAAAAACGGCAGGTTCGCGATTGCCGATCCGCACCAGGGCGGGGGCCGCCATACCCAAACTAATCCGGACGGTTTGATCCATTGGTGGAGCACGCAGGCACTCAATGCCGCCGGCCTGACGCACGTTTGGACCATGACCCGTCCGCAGCAATAGAGTTAGGTCCAGGGAAACGCTTATGCATACTAGGTATACAATAAGCTTGACAATTAATGATGCTTGTGATATTATGATGTCATAACACATTTGGCGACCTGTCAAGGTCCCAAGGGTGTGGGAATAGTAAGCGCCAGACCTGGCGCAGAAGAGGAGACTTAAAGAACATGAGTGCAGAAGCCTTAATAGCGATACAAGCAGAAGCCATGACTGCTGCGGATCACGCAGGAGCCGGCCAGCTCGACTTTGATGACGAGATGCTTCGGATTATAAGTGATGAACCATTGCAAATGCAGGCTCAAGGACCTGACGGCCTATTTGACCGCATACGCAACAGCCGAGTAGGCAACATTCTAACCAAGGTTACGATAGTAGCTACGGGTATTACCGGTCCTGGTGCTGGCGTCCTGGCAGCTACTGCCGGCGCTAATCAGGCTCCTGAAGCTCATGTTGCCAGCGCCTCAACCGCGGCCAACGTTTTTGATTGGAGCAACGTAGGCGGCGCTCCGTTAGTACCTGGCGGTGTCCACAGCGTTGGCGCGGCCACGTCGTTCCTGGAATCAGGCCAGGGCCGCTCGACCTTAAGCAGCGAAGGCCTTAATAGCTCAGAAGCCGCAGCAGTCGAAAAGGCTGTCCGGGCAGGCAAATTACGCAACTGTAATATTCCTGCCGGCCAAGTAATGATGAGCATGGTATCTGCCAATGGCGAAGTTGACCATAACGTCGTACTTGACGACCCGCGTGACCCTAACGGCGTCCCGGGCTACTGCGTAACGGCTGTCCGAACCTACATGCAGGGCGGCAGAAAGTTCAAAGAGACTATCAATGACGCCATAGCCGGCCCTTGTAACAACGGCTTGCTGCTTAACAAGAATACTATTGCGATCAATCGGCCTAAGCCTAAGACGGCTGAAGTGAAAGTCTTCAAGATCGCCTTGGATGACACTGGCCGCCAGCTGGTAGATAACAATGGACACGCTATAGACCCGACCGGCACGTTCCGTTTCGAAGCTAAGTGTAAAGACGGCAAGAATGAAGTTGACCGCACGGTTATCTATAACCAGTCTCCGCAACCCCTTTTACGCTGTAATATCGGCAGTACCGTAAAGGTTAACGAGCTTTCACCGCTTGGTCCGGAACAGTGGGATCAGCTTTCGCCCGGCGCCCAGGCCCAGATAGTCGGCCGTGCCGGTAGCGAGTTCGTCTTCAAGGATGAAGAGCCACAATTACCCGGCGTTCCTGGTCCCCAGGGCCCTCCTGGTACCCCTGGTACTCCTCCTGGTACCCCCCCCGGTACCCCTGGCACTCCCGGTATCGCGATCGAGAAAGCTTTCATCGCCTCTTACAATTCTGACGGCAGCCTTTACTCCAACCTCGCGACCAAACATGGTGACATCGATGAATGGCAGATTACTGTCAAGAACACCGGCAACGAAACCCTTAGCGATAAGTACACTGACACCCCGCCCGAAGGCGAAGTGAACATCAATGACACTGAAGCTAATCCTGCCCAACCGTTTGGTTTCAGCGTTGACGGTAACGGACTCGGCTACTTTAGCGACACCCTGTCGGCCGGCGCCAGCGGCACAGAAGTCTACACTGTCTACACCGAAAACGTTAACGTGCCTTGTTTCACCAACGTGCTTAACACCATAGTTGTTGTCGGTACTGACGTCAGCGGCAATCATGTAACAGCTACTGGCCAGGCTTACACCAAAGAAGAGAACACCGGCCCTGACTGTATTAGCCAGGCACCCCCGGTTACCGGCCCTGGCCAACCGTTACCTACGAGCTAAGCAACCATTAAGTGAGTATATAAGGAGAAATCGATGAAGCTATCAAAAACCATCAAACGCCTCAGCGCCACCGGCGCCGCAGCTTTGCTCACCATGACTGGTGTGCTGACCCTCGCGACCGGTAACGTACTGGCCGCCAACATTCAAGAAGAAGCCGCTATATATGCCGGCAACGTAACCCAAGGCGTTGGCTTTACCCACGCCGGCGTAACCGCCAAAGACAACGACGTAGTAGCATTCGAAGTTTACTACCACGACTTGGAGTCACCGGACAGCGGCATGGATGCCATTAACGTGCGCATCAAAGCCAACTTGCCCAGTGCTACCGTTAGCGGTGCGCACACCGTAAGCGCTACCGTCCAAGCCGATAACTCCAACCAGGTTAATGACAGCACGACCGTTACGACCAGCGACGCGACCCAGCTACAATTCATTCCCGGTACCGTTACTTGGAAGCATGATGTTGGCACCAACGCCAGCCCGCAATGGGTAACCCAGACTATCTCGGATAGTGTAGTTACCGGGGCAAACGGCGCTGTTGTTGACCAGAACGAACAGCCGTCCAATAACTTCGCCGGCACAATCGTGTTCGAAGCTAAGATCATACCGCAGCCTCCTGTTACCCCGCCGCAGCCCGTCTACACTTGTAACGACCTTGAGATAACTGCCGAGACCAGCCGAACGGTTAAGATTAGCAAGTTTGACACTACTGCCACCCATGGCGCTAGTTTCAGCACCGCGGCAATCACCTGGGGTGACAGCGGCACATTGAACACTGCTAACCCTGTCGGCCAGAGCCACCAGTACGCTAAAGATGGCACTTACACCGTTACCGCTACCGCCCACTTCACGATTAACGGCCAAGGCGATGTAACCGCTGGCGGTCCTCAGTGTCAGAAGCAGGTTACTTTCAGCAGCACTACGCCGCCTAAGGTAACGCCGCCTCCGACGACTCCGCCTTCGACCCCCCCGGCTACTCCTCCGGCTACCCCTACGGCGCTGGTTAACACCGGCCCCGGCAGTGTAGTAGGCCTGTTCGCAGCTGCTACGGCAGCCGGTGCGGTCGTCTACCGCCGGATGCTTACCCGACGCCTGAGCCGTCAGTAACCTGTGGATAAACACTAGCGTAAACCGTCGGTTTGTGCTAAGGTTACCAACAGTTACAAGAGCACTGACTGACCGCTCTAGCTAAAAAACAAAAATTTAATCTCCGGAAATCCCCCTCCTGGTGGCGGTGGGGGATTTTCATTTCTTATCTGTTATGGTAAGATTGACCAGATCATTTGGGCCCTTTCAAGGTCCCGTCGTCTAATGGTTAGGACACCAGGTTTTCATCCTGGCAATCGGAGTTCGATTCTCCGCGGGATCACCA
>Ga0208357_1001511_pt1 | contig 16750 bp, 15 predicted proteins | sample NGESurdeep092012_6_FD_184487 | JGI IMG/M metagenome (GOLD analysis project Ga0208357, IMG submission 184487) | Arctic peat soil microbial communities from Barrow, Alaska - NGEE Surface sample F52-2 deep-092012 (SPAdes) | ecosystem: Environmental > Terrestrial > Soil > Wetlands > Peat ... | reverse complement strand
CCTAGCCCGTCGCGCCGAGCCGGATGCTTGCAAGAGAACGAAGAGATGGTGATCGGTCGATCCGAGGATCGGGAGAACCCGTGGCCACCCAAGGCGTCATTGAGCGCCGTGATCGTGTTAGGGACCCAATCCGCGGAACCCATCTGGGCCAGCGGTCTTATCCGACCGCGCAAACAAGCCGGACATATGACCGCAAGTCGCCGCTCCCCTATCGCTTCCCATCTTGCAGGCCGGGGGCCGTCAACATATGGGTGGCCGGGCCAAACCCGGCCAAAGCGGTCGTTTCCCGCCGCGAAAAGTACCTTGGGAGCTTCGCCAAACCCCAACCGGACAGCCGTGAGGCTTGACCGGGGGATCACGCCGGGACGGTGATTTTTTCTTAGAGTGCGATCCGCCCGGACGGAAGCATCCCTTGCTTCCGTCCGGGCGGATCGCACTCTAAGCCGATAGCCGGACGGTGGTGTCGGCGCGGGTTTGCGTCTCGCTCAACAGCTTGTCGAAATAGGCGATGGTGCGCTTGAGACCGCTATCGAGCGCGACCTTCGGCTCCCAGTCCAGCGTCTCCCGCGCGACCGTGATGTTGGGGCAGCGCTGGGTCGGATCGTCGACCGGCAGCGGCCGGTATTCTATCTTGGAGCGCGAACCGGTCAGCTCGACCACGCGTTTGGCCAGGTCCGCCACCGTCATCTCAACCGGATTGCCGAGATTGATCGGGCCGGTGATGCCGTCGGCCGACCCCATCAGGCGCACGAAGCCCTCGATCAGATCGTCGACATAACAGAAGGCGCGGGTCTGCGAGCCGTCGCCGAACAGCGTGATGGCTTCGCCCTTCAGCGCCTGGATGATGAAATTCGACACCACGCGGCCGTCGTTCGGATGCATGCGCGGGCCATAGGTATTGAAGATGCGGGCGACCTTGATCTTGACGCCGTGCTGGCGGTGATAGTCGAAGAACAGGGTCTCGGCGCAGCGCTTGCCCTCGTCATAGCAGGCCCGCGGGCCGATGGTGTTGACGTTGCCGCGATAATCCTCGGTTTGCGGATGAACCTCGGGATCGCCATAGATCTCGGAGGTCGAAGCCTGAAATATCTTGGCCTTCACCCGCTTGGCGAGGCCCAGCATGTTGATGGCGCCGACCACGCTGGTCTTGGTGGTCTGCACCGGATCGAACTGGTAATGCACCGGCGAGGCCGGGCAAGCGAGATTATAAATCTCGTCGACTTCCACATACAGCGGAAAGCACACATCGTGGCGCAGCGCCTCGAAGCGCGGGTTCGCCAGATGCGCCGCGATATTGTCCTTGCGCCCGGTGAAGTAGTTATCGACGCACAGCACATCGTGACCGTCCGCGATCAGCCGGTCACACAGATGCGAGCCGAGAAAGCCGGCGCCGCCGGTGATCAGGATTCGTTTGGTCGTGACGCTCATCGATGCTCTTTCGTGGGTTGGGCCGCGCCTTAGGCGCGCGACCGGATGCGGTCCTGGCCTTCGGCCGGTTCGACTGGGCCACGGCCGATGCTGAAATAATAGAAGCCGGCATGGGCCATGTCGGCGGGCTTGTAGATGTTGCGCAGGTCGATCACCGTCGGCGTCCGCAACAGCGATTTGACGCGGGCGAAATCGAGCGCGCGGAATTCATTCCATTCGGTCAGGATGACCACCGCGTCGGCGCCGTCCATCGCCTCATAGGCGTTGGCGCAATAGGCGATGTCGCCCATCAGCTTCTTCGCCTCGGCCATGCTCTCGGGATCGAAGGCCCGGATCGTGGCGCCCGCTTCGCGCAGCCGCGGCACGATGGCGAGGCTGGGGCTGTCGCGCATATCATCGGTGTTGGGCTTGAAGGCGAGACCCAGGATCGCGATAGTCTTGCCGGCGATATTGCCGCCGCAATGGCGGATGATGCGGTCGGCCATCGCCAGTTTGCGGGCGTCATTGACCTCGCGGGCCGCTTCGACGATGCGTACCGGCGCGCCATGCTCGGCGGCGGTGCGGGTCAAAGCGAGGCAATCCTTGGGGAAGCACGAGCCGCCATAGCCCGGTCCGGCATGCAGGAATTTTCGCCCGATGCGGCCGTCGAGGCCGATGCCCCGGGCCACGTCCTGGACGTCCGCGCCGACCTGCTCGCACAGATCGGCGATCTCGTTGATGAACGAGATCTTGGTAGCGAGAAAGCTGTTGGCGGCGTATTTGGTCAGCTCGGCCGTTTCCAGCGAGGTGAAGATCATCGGCACTTCGATCAGATAGAGCGGGCGGTACAGTTCGCGCATCACTTCCTGCGCCGCTTCACTCTCGGTGCCGATGATGACGCGATCGGGCCGCATGAAATCCTGGATCGCCGAGCCCTCCCGCAGGAATTCCGGGTTGGACACGACATCGAATCGCGCCTCCGGGTTGGTCTGGCGGATGATCTCCGCGACCCGGCGCCCGGTGCCGACCGGCACCGTCGATTTGGTAATGATGACGGTATAGCCGGTGAGGGCGCGCGCGATTTCCTCGGCGGCGGCGAAGACGTAGCTCAGATCGGCATGGCCGTCGCCATGGCGCGACGGCGTGCCAACCGCGATGAAGACGGCGTCGGCGCCGGCCACCGCGGCGTTGAGATTGTCGGTGAAGGACAGCCGGCCGGCGCGGCGATTGGCCTCGACGATCTGGTCCAGGCCCGGCTCGAAAATCGGGATCTGTCCTTTTTCGAGCCGCGAAATCTTGTCGAGATCCTTGTCGACGCAGACGACATTGACGCCGAACTCGGAAAAGCAGGCGCCCGAGACCAGACCTACATACCCTGTTCCGATAACCGCGATGCGCATAGCTACTCCCGAATAGAACGTCCAAAAGTGACAGGAGGCGAACCGGTCCGGCAGCAACCCGCATGCGAGGGTAGGGGCATCGATTTAATAATGTCTTAAATGCTCCCCGGCTGTCCAACCACGCAAGACCGATACTATATACAAGGATGGCCCGAATTCTTAGGGGGTTGGCACCTCGCGCCGGGCAAGCTATCCCATGGCGATGGCAACCAATCTCAGCGGACCGTCCGCGGTCTATCCCCAGGGCGCCACGCCCAAACGCCTCGTCGTGCTGCTCCATGGATTGGGGGCCGATGGCAACGATCTTTTCGGCATGGTGCCGGCGCTGGCACCTGCCTTGCCGGAAACCGCCTTCATCGCGCCGGACGCGCCCTTTCCCTGCGACATGGCGCCCTATGGCAGGCAGTGGTTCAGCCTGCAAATCCGCACGCCCGAGGCGATCGAGTCCGGGGTGCGTGAGGCGGCGGCGGTTCTCGACGCCTTTCTCGACGACGCGCTGGACCGGCTGGGCCTCGATGAAGCGCGGCTGGCGCTGGTCGGCTTCTCGCAGGGCACGATGATGTCGCTGTTCGTCGGGCCGCGCCGGGCGAAGCAACTGGCGGGCATCGTTGGCTATTCGGGCCGGGTGATCGGCGGCAGCGACGAATTTCGCTCGAAGCCCCCGGTGCTGCTGGTGCATGGCGATGCCGATCAGATGGTGCCGCCGGAATCGCTGCCCCTGGCGGTAGCGGCGCTGGAGGCGGCCGGCCTGCCCGTCGAGGCGGCGAGCCGCCCCGGCCTCGGCCATGGCATCGACGAGGTGGGATTGAGCCGCGGCCGCGATTTCCTCGCCCGCGTGCTGGGCTGATCAGCGCGCCGGCTTGCCCATCAGCTCGTTCAGCGCGGCGACGGTGCGCGGCGAGTCCCAATCGGCGGGCCCGTCGAGGCGGGCCACGATGCGGCTTTGCGGGTCGATCAGAAAGGTCGAGGGCAGGCCATCGACATGGAGGGCGCCGGCGACGTTGCCGGCCGGGTCGAGACCGATCGCCAGGGTCTTGAGACCGAGCGTTGTCTTGAAGGGATCGACCGCCGCCGCGCCTTTGCGATCCTCGGAGATCGCGATCACGTTAAGCTCGGACTTCATCGCGTCGTTCATCCGCGCCAGCGACGGCATCTCGCGCATGCACGGGCCGCACCAGGTCGCCCACAGATTGACCAGCAGCCAGCGGCCGTGAAAATCGGCGATCGTGGTCTTCTTGCCGTCGGGACGGGTAAACATGATCGCGGGTGCTGGCAGCGGTGGCGAGACCGCTGTAAACTTGTCGGCGATCACCTCTTGCTGGCGCTGTAGCGGGGCCGGCTGGGGCGGTGTCTGAAGCGTCAAATAGCCGCCGATCGCGGCCACGGCGACCACCCCGACAATGATCACGATATAGGTTAAGCGGATGCGCATTTTCACGATACCCCGAGCGCGCGGATGAGCGACAAATCCTCGGCCAATGCGGCCTGGGGCGGGCGGTTCGCGGGCGGCCCCGCCGAAATCATGCAGCGCATCAATGTCTCGCTCGATATCGACAGGCGGCTTTATGCTCAAGATATTGCCGGCTCGCTAGCGCATTGCGCCATGCTGGTGCGGCAGGGAATCGTGACACCGGAGGATGGCGGCCTGATCGCGCAAAGTCTAGCGCAAATCAAAAACGAGATTGATGCCGGATCGTTCCCGTTCCGCGAGCAGCATGAGGATATTCACCTCAATATCGAGGCGCGGCTCGCCGAGTTGATCGGCCCCGCCGCCGGGCGCCTCCACACCGCGCGCTCGCGCAACGACCAGGTCGCGACCGATTTTCGGCTATGGGTGCGCGACGCCATCGACCGGCTGGATGGCCAGATGCGCGCGCTACAGGCGGCGCTGCTCGACCGCGCCGCCGAGCATGCCGCGACGGTGATGCCGGGCTTCACCCATTTGCAGCCGGCGCAGCCCGTGACCTTCGGCCATCATCTCATGGCCTATGTCGAAATGCTGGGGCGCGATCGCGGGCGCTTTCGCGATTGCCGCGCCCGGCTCAATGAATCGCCCTTGGGCGCGGCGGCGCTGGCCGGGACTTCGTTCCCCATCGACCGCGCCGCCACGGCCGAGGCGCTGGGCTTCGACCGGCCGGCGGCGAATTCGATGGATGCCGTGTCGGATCGCGATTTCGCGCTGGAATTTCTTGCCGCCGCCGCGATCGTGGGGGTGCATCTCTCGCGCTTCGCCGAGGAAATCGTGCTGTGGGCTGGGCCGAATTTCGGCTTTATAAAGCTTAGCGATGCCTTCACCACCGGCAGCTCGATCATGCCGCAAAAGCGCAACCCCGACGCGGCGGAGCTGGTGCGCGCCAAGTCCGGGCGCCTCACCGGCAACCTCGTGGCGCTGTTGACGGTGATGAAGGGCTTGGCGCTGACCTATGCCAAGGATCTGCAGGAGGACAAGGCGCCGGTGTTCGAGGCAGCCGACGCGCTCGAATTGTGCCTCGCCGCGACCGCCGGCATGGTGCGCGACATGACGGCCGACGTCGCGGCGATGCGTGCCGCGGCGGAGCACGGGTTCAGCACCGCGACCGATCTCGCCGATTGGCTGGTGCGGGTGCTGGGCATGCCGTTTCGCGAGGCGCACCATCGCACCGGCGCCCTGGTGAAGCGCGCCGAGGAATTGCATATCGGCCTCGCGGCCCTGCCGCTGGCCGAGATGCGGCGCATCGAGCCGCGCATCACCGCCGCGATCTACGACGTGCTCGGCGTCGAACAGTCGGTGGCAAGCCGCGCCAGCTTCGGCGGCACCGCCCCGGCCGAGGTGGCCCGCGCCATCGCGGCCGCCCGGACGCGGTATCTGTGATGGCGCGCCTCATCGCCCTGTTGATGATGGCCGCCATCGCCCTGCCGTTGGTGGCGTGCGGCAAGCGCGCGCAGCCGCAGCCGCCGGCGGGCGAGCCCAACGTCTATCCCAAAACCTATCCGAATCCCGATGGACAATAGCGACATGCCCGGCGGGCCGGAGCTGGCTTATCGCGACGGCATGCTGACGCTGGAGGAGGTTCCAGTCACGCGCATCGCCGCTGCCGTGGGCACGCCGTTCTATGCTTATTCGAGCGCGCATCTCGAACGCCGCTATCGCGAATTCGCGGCGGCGTTCGCCGGCCAGTCGATGATGCTGTGCTTCGCGGTGAAGGCGCTGTCGAATGTCGCGGTGCTGCGCCAGCTCGGACGGCTCGGTGCCGGCGCCGATATCGTCTCCGAAGGCGAGTTGCGCCGCGCGCTGGCCGCCGGCATTCCCGCCGGCCGCATCGTCTTTTCCGGCATCGGCAAGACCGAGGACGAGCTTGCCGCCGCGCTGGCGGCGGGGGTGCATCAGATCAATGTCGAATCCGTCGCGGAATTGTCGGCGCTGAGCGCGGTCGCGACGCGCCTCGGCACTACCGCGCGCATCGCGATTCGCGTCAATCCCGATGTCGATGCCAAAAGCCACGCCAAGATCTCAACCGGCAAAAGCGAAAATAAATTCGGCATCGACCTGGCGCATGCGCGCGACGCGTTTCATCGCGCCGCGCGCATGCCCGGCATCGAGCCGGTCGGCATCGCGGTGCATATCGGCTCGCAGATCACCAGCCTGGCGCCGTTCGAGGCGGCGTTCGCCCGCGTGGTGGATTTGCTGAAGGGGCTGCGCGGCGAGGGCATCGCGTTGCGCCGGCTCGATCTGGGCGGCGGACTCGGCATCCGCTATCGCGACGAGACGCCGCCCGCCGTCGCCGATTACGCCGCGATGGTGCGGCGCCTGACGCACGGTCTCGATGTCGATCTGGCGTTCGAGCAAGGCCGCTGGATCGCCGGCAATGCCGGTATCCTGGTGTCGCGCGTGCTCTATGTGAAAGACGGCGCGACGCGGCGCTTCGTCATTGTCGATGCCGCGATGAACGATCTGGTGCGCCCCGTCATGTACGATGCTTGGCACGCGATCGTCCCGGTCGCGGCGCCCGTCACCGATGACCGCGCCTTGGCCGATATCGTCGGGCCGGTGTGCGAAACCGGCGACATCTTCGCGGCCGAGCGGCCGCTGCCGCCGGTCGGCGCCGGCGACCTGGTGGCCCTGCTGTCGGCCGGGGCCTATGGCGCGATCATGGCGTCCAGCTATAATTCCCGCCCGCTGGTGCCGGAGGTGCTGGTGCGCGGCGCCGCGTTCGCCATCATTCGGCCGCGTCCCACCTATGAGGCGATGCTGGCCGCGGAGCAACAGCCGCCATGGCAGGCGTAAACCCGCCCCCCTCCGGCCCGGCGGTCGCGGCGCGGCGGCTGCGCCTCGCGGCGGGCGCGCTGCTGTGGGAGCGGCTGTGGCCGGCGGTGGCGCCGGCGCTGGCGGTGATCGCCCTGTTCCTGGTGCTGGCGCTGTTCGACCTGCCCGAGCAATTGCCCGGCTGGCTACATTTCGGCTTGTTGGTGGTGCTGGCGGCGGCGCTGGTGGCGGTGCTGGCCGATGGCTTGCGCCGATTTCGCCTGCCGCGTCCCGGCGCGGCGCGGCGCCGCGTCGAGCAGGCGAGCGGCCTCGCGCATCGTCCGTTGGCGGCGCTCGACGACCGCATCGCCGGCGGCGCCGACGATCCCGAAAGCGTCGCTTTATGGCAGGCGCATCGGGCGCGCATGGTCGCGGCATCGCATCGCTTGCGCATCGGCTGGCCCGAGGCGGGATTGGTCCGCCGCGACCCCTGGGCGCTGCGCGCGCTGCTGGTGTTGTTGCTGGTGCTGGCGGCGATCGACGCCGGACCGGATTGGGCGTCGCGGATTGGCCGGTCGCTGGCGCCGGATGTAAGCGGCGGGCCGGTCGCGCCGCTCGCCAGCCTCGATATCTGGCTGACGCCGCCCGATTACACCGGCCTGCCGCCTCAGCTCCTATCGCCGGCGGCGACCGCGACGCCGATAAAAGTCCCGGCCGGCAGCGTCCTCTTGGCACAGGTTCACGGTCGCGGCACCGTGCCGCGCCTGGCGTTCGCCGGCACCGAATCCGATTTCGACCGCATCGATGAGGATAATTTCAAGGCGCGGGTGACGCTGACCAAGAGCGGCCCGCTGGCCGTGCAACAGGGCTCGACCACGCTGGGAAGCTGGCCGATCGCGATCGTGCCTGACCTGCCGCCGGCCATCGCGCTGATCGGGCCGCCGCGCCAGACCGAACATGGCGCGCTGCGCCTCGAATATCGGGCGACCGACGAATATGGTGTCGAGGCGGTGCGGGCGGAAATGCGCCTCGTCGATAATCCCGATGCGCCGCCGCTGATCCTCGACCTCGCGCTGCCGGGCCTCCATCTGAAGACGGCGCACGGCGTCGGCTATAACGATCTGACCGCGCATCCCTGGGCGGGGCTGCCGGTCACCATCCGGCTCGAGGCGAAGGACGCGCTGGGCCAGACCGGCCGCAGCGAGCCCGCGACCATCACCTTGCCCGAGCGCGTGTTTCACAATCCGGTGGCGCGCGCCATCATCGAGCAGCGCAAGGCGCTGACCGTCCATCCCGAGGATCGCGACGCGGTCGCGGAACAGCTCTCGGACCTGTCACTGCGCCCCAAGCGGTACGCCGGCGATATCGTGGTGTTCCTGGCATTGCGGACGGCAGGGACGCGGCTGGAGATCAATCGCGACCCCGAGACGGTGTCGGCGGTGCAGAAATTATTGTGGGAAACCGCCTTGCGCATCGAGGATGGCCGCGCGCCGCTGATGCAGCAGAGCATGCGCCAAGCGATGCAGGCCCTGCAGGACGCGCTGGCGCGCAACGCGCCGGCGGCGGAGATCAACCGGCTGACCGAACAACTGCGTCAGGCCATGAACAAATACATGCAGGCGCTGATGCAGAATGCACAGCGCCAAGGCATGAAGAATTTGAAGCAGGTCGATCCGGCGCAGGCCACGACCACGCAGCGCGATCTGCAACAGATGCTCGACCGCGCGCAGAAGCTGGCGCAGACCGGCGCGCGCGATGCGGCGCGCGATCTGCTGTCGCAGCTGCAGGACATGCTGGAGAATATGCGGCTGGGCCGGAGCGGCGCCGCGCAAAACGACGCGCAGCGCATGATGGGCGCGATGCAGAAGATGATGCAGCGCCAGCAGCAATTGCTCGATCAGAGCTTCCGCGATTCGCGCGCTGGCAAGGCCGATGAGCAGTCGGCGATGCAGTCGCAGGAGGCGTTGCGGAAATCGCTGGGCGAGATGATGCGCCGGCTTGGCGAGAATGGCGAGATTCCGTCGGCGCTGCAGCGCGCCGAGCGCGCGATGCGTAATGCCAGCGGCGCGCTGAAGCAAGGCCGGCCGGGCGCGGCCATCCGGCCGCAATCGGACGCACTCGACCAGTTGCAGCAGGGCGCGCGCCGCATGGGTGAGCGCATGGCCGGCCGCAAGAACGGCAACGGCACCAGCGATTCCGGCGAGCCCGACGATGGCTCGGAGCCGTCCCAGGCACAACGCGATCCCTTCGGGCGCGCCAGCCCGCAGGATCGCGGCAGCGGCTGGGTCGATGATGGCGGACCGATGCGGCGCGGCACCGGCCCGGAGGTCGATACCTCGCTGCATCGTGCCCGCACGATCCTCGACGAGCTGCGCCGCCGCGCCGGCGAACGCGCCCGCCCCGAAATCGAGCGCGACTATCTCGACCGGCTGCTGAAGGAATTTTAGAGGAAAGTTTTCAGTCGTCAGTTATCAGTCATCAGAACTGAAAACTGATAACTGCCAACTGAGAACTTCCTACTGCCCCGCCTCGTCGAGCACTTTCTTGGCGATACGGAAACTGTCGACCGCCGCCGGCACGCCGCAATAGACCGCGGCCTGCAGGAAAATCTCGCCGATCTCTTCCGGCGTCAGGCCGTTGCGCAGCGCGCCCTTGACGTGGACCTCGATCTCGTGCGGCCGGTTCAGCGCCGTCAGCATGGCGAGATTGATGATGCTGCGGGTCTTGCGGTTGAGACCGGGCCGGCACCACACCGTGCCCCAGCAATATTCGGTGACGAATTCCTGCATCGGCCAGCTGAATGGGGTGGCCGCGCTCAGCGCGTTCTCGACATAATCCGGTCCGAGCACGGCCTTGCGCACCTTCAGCCCTTCGACGAATTGCTTGTTGGTCGGCCGCTTCATTTTTTTCGCCTTGGTCGGTGCGGGTGCCTTCGCTTGTGCCATGCCGATTTCTCCCAATCGATGAATCCAGTTCGAGACGCGGAGGATTATGCATATCTCGCGCGGTTTGTGCATAATCCGACGCGATAAATTCGCGCGGGAGACAAAGATGACGCAGAACACGATCGGCTTTATCGGGGTCGGCAACATGGGCGGGCCGATGGCGCTGAACCTGGTGGCGGCCGGGCATCGGCTGGTGGTGCACGATGTCAACACCGACGCGCTGAAGCCGTTCGGGAACAAAGTGCAGATCGCCCGGTCGCCGGCCGAGGTCGCGAACGAAGCGGAAATCGTGATGGTCAGCCTGCCGCGCCCCGAGATCGTGCATGGCGTGGTGTTCGGCGAAGGCGGCATCGCCGCCGGCAGCAAGCGCAAGATTTTCGTCGATCTCTCGACCACCGGCCCGCGCATGGCGAAGACCATTTCCGACGAACTGGCGAAGCGCGGGGTCGTCGCGCTCGACGCGCCGGTGTCGGGCGGCGTTTCCGGCGCGGTGAAGGGCACCGTCGCGGTGATGGTCTCGGGCCCGAAGGCCGAGGCGGATATCGTGATGCCGCTGCTCGCCGCCGTCGGCAAGGTGTTCTATATCGGCGCCGAGCCTGGCATGGGCCAGACCATGAAGCTGATTAACAATTTATTGTCGGCGACGGCGCAGGCGGCGACCGCCGAGGCGCTGGTGATGGGCACGAAATTCGGTCTCGACGCCAAGATCATGATCGATGTGCTGAATGCCAGCAGCGGCCGCAACACCGCGACCGAGGCGAAATACCCCAACGAAATTTTGCCGCGCCGCTTCAAGGGCGGGTTCGCGCTGGAGCTGATGGTGAAGGATGTGAAGCTCGCCATCGAGACGGCGGAGAGCATGCACGTCCCGATGTGGGTCGGCCAAGCGGTGAAGCAGCTCTGGCTCTATGCCGAGGGCCATGGCGGGCCGCAGCAGGATGCGACCGAGCTGATCAAGCACATCGAGGCGTGGAGCGACGTCACCGTGAAGGGAAAATAGCGGCGTCTCTCGTGTCGGCGGCGGCCAGAAGATGCTATGATGATGCGGGAGACATGATGACCCCAAACGTTGAGGAGGGGGCCGAAATGGCGAGAGGCGAGGTTCATGCGATGGGGCATCGGTCGGACACCGAAGCGGAGGCGGTTCGCGCCCAGGCCCAGATGCAGGAAGCGATCGAGGCGCTGTCCGAAGGCTTCGCGCTATTCGATGCCCACGACCGGCTGGTCATCTGCAACGCCCAGTATCGCCGCATGTATGAGAATATCGATATCCCGGTGGTGCCGGGGACCAGCTTCGAGGAGATCGCGCGGGCGCTGGTGCGTACCGGCGTCATTTCCATATCTGGCGCCGGCGAAAGCGAAAAATGGGTGACCCAGCGTGTCGCCAAGCATCGCAACCCCGGCGCCTCCTATGAACATCTCAATGCCAGCGGCACCTGGCTGAATATCAGCGAGACGCGCACCAGCGAAGGCGGCGTGGTCGGCGTCTATATGGACATCACCAGCCTCAAGGTGCGGGAGAAGCAGCTCGCCGATCTGGTGGACCGCCTGGCCGATGCCCGCGACCAGGCCATGCAGGCGACGGTGGCGAAGAGCCGCTTCCTCGCCAATATGAGCCACGAGCTGCGCACCCCGCTCAATGCCGTCATCGGCATCACGGAAATGCTGGTGGAGGACGCCGAGGATGCGGGCCAGGACAGTTTCGTCGAGCCGCTGAACCGCATCTCGCGCGCCGGCAAGCATCTGCTGCATCTGATCAACGAGGTGCTGGATCTGTCGAAGATCGAGGCCGGCAAGCTCGAGCTGAATGACGAGGATGTCAGTGTCGGCATTCTCGTCGGCGACCTGGTCAGCGCGGCCCAGCCGCTCGCCGCCAAGAACAACAACCGCCTCGCGGTCGATTGTCCCGCCGACATCGGCACCATCCGCGCCGATCAGATGCGGCTGCGTCAGATCGTGCTCAATCTGTTGAGTAATGCCTGCAAATTCACCGATAAGGGCACGGTGTCGCTGACCGTCGCGCGCTTTCGCGAAGCGGGCGAGGAGCGGATCAAATTCGCGGTCACCGATACCGGCATCGGCATGACGCAGGAACAGATCGGCAGGCTGTTTCAGGAATTCACCCAGGCCGACAGTTCGACCACGCGGAAATATGGCGGCACCGGACTGGGCCTCGCAATCACCGATCGGCTGTGCACGATGATGGGGGGCGCCATCACGGTAGAGAGCACGCCGGGGCAGGGCACCGTGTTCTCCGTGGTGCTGCCGGCGCGCCATCAGATGAGCGCCGCCGATCAAGCGCCCGCCAATCAAGCCGGCGAGGCGATGCGCGCGGTGGCGAGCGCCGCCACCGGGCGCGCCAACCGCGTGCTGGTGATCGACGATGATCCGACGGTGCGCGACCTGATGCGCCGCTATCTCAGCCGCGAGGGTTTCGACGTCGTCACCGCGCAGAATGGCGCGGAGGGCATCGCGCTGGCGCGGGAGCTCGAACCTTCGGTGATCACGCTCGACATCATGATGCCGGGAACCGACGGCTGGGCGGTACTGCAGGAACTCAAATCCGATCCCAAGCTGGCGCCTATTCCGGTGATCATGATTTCGATCCTGGACGAGCAGCAAAAGGGCGTCACGCTGGGAGCATCAGGGTATCTCAACAAGCCGGTCGATCGCGGCAGGCTGGCGGCGCTGCTGGCGAATTTCAAATTCGCCGGTGCGGTGCGACGCGTTCTGGTGGTCGAGGATGACGATACGACCCGGATGATGGAAGGCCGGCTGTTGAAGGGCGAGGGCTGGGAGGTGATGGAGGCGGCCAACGGGCGCGAAGGTCTCGATCGGCTGGCGGAGCAACGCCCCGATCTCATCCTCTTGGATTTGATGATGCCGGAGATGGATGGGTTCGAATTCCTGGCGGTGCTGCGGCGCGATCCCGACCATGGCAAGATTCCGGTGATCATCGTCACCGCCGCCGACCTGACGGAAGAGGATCGGGCGCGGCTCAATGGCGGTGTCAGCTACATTCTCGAAAAATCGGGGTTCGAGCAGCAGGAGCTGCTGGGCCAGATTCGCCGGCTCGTCGCCAGCCACGCTTCGGCGATCGGCATGACCGGCGCGGGGGACTAGCCATGGCGAAGATTCTCTATGTCGAGGACAATGAAGACAATATCTACATGCTGACCAACCGGCTGACGCGGCGCGGCCATGAAATGGTGATCGCGCGCGACGGCCAGGAAGGCTTCGACACCGCGCATCGCGAGCTGCCGGCGCTGATTCTGATGGATCTCGACCTGCCGGTGATGGATGGGTGGGAGGCATCGCGCCGCCTGAAGGGATCGGCCGCGACCCAGCATATTCCGATTATCGCGCTGTCGGCGCATGCCATGTCGGGCGACCGCGACCGCGCCATGGCCGCGGGTTGCGACGATTACGATACCAAGCCCGTCGAGCTGCCGCGCCTCCTCGAGAAGATCGCCGCCATGCTGGGGGCGCCGGGCGATGGCTGACGCGGCGCCGGCCATCCTGCTCGTCGATGATGACGAGAATAATCGCTACACCCTGTCGCGCCGCCTGCGCCGCGAGAATTTCACCGACATCGCCGAGGCGGAGAATGGCCGCGTCGCGCTGGAGATGATGCGCGAGCGCGCGTTCGACCTGGTGCTGCTCGACGTCATGATGCCGGAGATGGACGGGTACGAGGTGCTCGGCCATATCAAGGCCGACATGATGCTGCGCGACACGCCGGTGATCATGATCTCGGCCCTCGACGCGGTGGAAAGCGTGGTGCGCTGCATCGAATTGGGCGCCGAGGATTACCTGCCGAAGCCGTTCAATCCGGTGCTGTTGAAGGCGCGCATCGGCGCGTCGCTGGAAAAGCGCCGGCTGCGCTTCCAGGAGGAAGCCTATACCCGCCTGATCGAAAGTGAAAAGCGGCGCAGCGACGAGTTGCTGCATGCGGTGCTGCCGCCAGGCGCGATCCGCGAATTGAAGGCGACCAACGAGGTCAAGCCGCGGCGCTATGAGGGCGTGGCGGTGCTGTTCTGCGACATCGTCGAATTCACCGCCTATTGCGACAAGAATCCGCCCGAGCAAGTGGTCGCCGAGCTGCAGACCCTGATCGAGGAGTTCGAGCGCATCGTCGCCGCGCACGGCATGGAGAAGATCAAGACCATCGGCGATGCGCTGCTGGCGACGGCGGGGCTGCTGCAGCCGGTGGAGGAGCCGCTGATCGCCGCGGTGCGCTGCGCCCTCGACCTGATCGAGGGCACGCGCCGGGTCCATCCGCAATGGGGCATTCGCGTCGGCATCCATCATGGGCCGGTGGTCGCAGGCATCGTCGGGCGCAAGCAGTTCCTGTTCGATTTGTGGGGCGACACCGTGAACATGGCGGCGCGCGTCGCCGCCAGCGCCAACGTCAATTCGGTGTTCATGAGCAGCCTGGTGTGGATGCGCATCCGCGGCCGCTGTCAGGCCAAGAGCCGCGGCCCGTTCGATCTCAAGGGCAAGGGCAGCATCGAACTGGTCGAATGCATCGCCGTGAAGTAAGGAACCGATTCGTGGAACGCAGCACCGACAAGATTTTGACCACGCATACCGGCAGCATTCCAGAAGCCGCGCCGCTCGACCGCGCCGCGCCCGATTTCGAGGCGAATTTGCGCCGCGAGGTCGCGGCGGTGGTGGCACGCCAGCGCGCCGTCGGCCTCGATGTCATCAACGAGGGCGAATACACCAAGGGCGGCGACTGGCTGTCCTATGCCGAGCATCGCTTCGGCGGCTATGAGGAACGGCCGCCGGCGGCGAAGCCGCTGATGATGCAAGGCAAGGATCGGGAAGAGTTCGCCGGCTTCTACCAATATGCAACCGAGCGCGGCTCGCTGTTCTTCATGCCGGGCGCGCAGATCCGCACCAGCCGTCCGATATGGGTGTGCACCGGGCCGGTGACCTATCGCGCCCAGGCCGATGTTCAGCGCGAGATCGACACGCTGCTGGCGGTCGCCCCGGCGGCGAATGCATTCCTCACCAGCACCGCGCCGGCCAGCCTCGAAGTCTATCGCCGCAACGAATTCTATAAATCCGAGGAAGAATATGTCTTCGCGCTGGCGGAGGCGCTGCGCGTCGAATACGAGGCGATTGCCAAATCCGGGCTGCTGCTTCAGATCGACGATGCCTGGCTGCCGGCGCTGTGGGATCGCATCGGCATCGCGATGGGGCTGGAGGCGTTCCGCCGGCGCTGCGAAATCCGGGTCGAGGCGCTGAACCATGCGCTGTCCAATATTCCCGAGGACCGGATTCGCTATCATCTATGCTGGGGATCATGGCACGGCCCGCATGCGCACGATCTGGAAATGATCCATCTCGTCGATATCATGCTGAAGGTCAAGGCGCAGGCCTATCTGTTCGAGGCTGCCAATGCGCGCCACGAGCATGAATATGATGTGTGGCAGCAGGTGACGCTGCCGGCCGGCAAGATCTTGGTGCCGGGCTGCGTCACCCATTCGACGGATGTGGTCGAGCATCCCGAGCTGGTGTCGCAGCGCATCCAGCGTTTCGCCGCGCTGGTCGGCAAGGAAAATGTCATGGCTGGCACCGATTGCGGCTTCGGCGGCCGCTCGCACCCGGAGATCGCGTGGGCCAAGCTGACCGTGCTGGTCGAGGGCGCGGCGCGCGCCACCAAGGCGTTGAAGTATTCATAGACGGCTGAATTGGATTTATTTCCCGCCGCGGAGCAAACCACCGAGACCCTCGAGCCGGGCGCGATGCTGTTGCGCGGCTTCGCCCGCGATGCGGCGGCGGCACTGGTCGCCGAGATCGGCCGCATCGCCACCGTGGCGCCATTCCGCAACATGATCACGCCGGGCGGCTTTCGCATGTCGGTGGCGATGACGAGTTGCGGGCCGCTCGGCTGGATCACCGACCGCAAGGGCTATCGCTATGCCGATGCCAATCCCGAAACGGCGCTGCCGTGGCCCGCGATGCCGCCGCGCTTCGCCGATCTGGCGCGCCGCGCCGCCGCCGCCGCGGGCTTTGCCGATTTCGCGCCCGATTCGTGTCTGATCAACCGTTATGTCGCCGGAGCACACATGTCGCCGCACCAGGATAAGGACGAGGCGGATTTCGCCGCGCCCATCGTCTCGGTGTCGCTGGGCGTGCCAGCGACCTTCCTGTGGGGCGGGGCGAAACGCGCCGACCGGCCGCGCCGCTTGCGCCTCGAATCGGGCGATGCGGTGGTGTGGGGCGGCCCCGCCCGCCTCATGTTTCACGGCATCGACACGCTGGCCGCCGGGACCGATCCCGTCACCGGCGATTGCCGCTATAATTTGACGTTCCGTAAAGCCAGGTGAAGTTGTCAGTTATCAGTAGTCAGTTATCAGTAAGCCAAGGTGACCGGGGACTGATAACTGACTACTGATAACTTAAGACTTTCCCGGCGGCTTGTGTCCCGTCGGGATGATGTCGTCGGGCAGAACGCGGCGGATCAGGCCCCACAGGCCGCGCTTGTCGATGAGGATGATCGCGATCGATACCGCGCCCAGCAGCATCAGGTGCCAGGTGCCGAGGTCCGACAGGTATTCGCGCAGCACGAAGAACACGATGGTGCCGAGGATCGGCCCCTCGATGCTGCCGATGCCGCCGATCACCACATTGAAAATGATCAGCACCGTCCAATCGGTGATGCTGAACGAGGCCGAAGGCGAGACGCGGATTTTTTGCAGCGTGATGATGGCGCCGGCCATGCCGAGGAACGGCGCCGTGCCCAGAAAGCACAGGATGCGCGCGCG
>Ga0208357_1001510_pt1 | contig 16755 bp, 20 predicted proteins | sample NGESurdeep092012_6_FD_184487 | JGI IMG/M metagenome (GOLD analysis project Ga0208357, IMG submission 184487) | Arctic peat soil microbial communities from Barrow, Alaska - NGEE Surface sample F52-2 deep-092012 (SPAdes) | ecosystem: Environmental > Terrestrial > Soil > Wetlands > Peat ... | reverse complement strand
AGCGAGCGCGACGAGCGAATACGCGCTCACGTCGTGCGCGACCCGAAACGCTTCACGGCTCGTGTTCACAAACTCGCCTTCGAGCGCGTCTTTTGGCGCGTAAGCGACCGAGTGCAAAAGCAAATTCAATTTTCCAAATTGCGCGCCGACCGTTTTGAAAACCGTTTCAATTTCGTCGTCCTTCGTCACGTCGCACAGCAAAATCAAAGTGTCCGCGCCAAACGTTCCGGCGAGTTCGGTGACGTTTTCCTTGATGCGCTCGCCTTGAAATGTGAACGCGAGTTTCGCGCCCTCGCGCGCCCATGCCTGCGCGATGGCCCACGCGATGGAGCGTTTGTTGGCGACGCCGAAGACAATTCCAGTTTTTCCGTCGAGTAGTGGCATAAATAAATTCGTTAAAAGCGTTGAATGGTTGAATCGTTAAATCGTGAAAAGATTAAAACATTTTCGCGGCGCGCAAAGAAAAATCAATGTAGGAGCCGAGGTGACGAGGCTCAAATTTCAAAACAAATAAATGAGACTTCTTACGTCGTCTCCTACATTTTCAACAGCCTCGACTCGCGGCGGCGGATAAATTAAAGTTCCGTGAATGGATTCAAATCACATCGTTGACGGTCTGCTTTTTTACATCGGCTTGGTCGTGCTGCTGACGTTTCATGAATTTGCCCACGCATGGGCGGCCTGGAAACTTGGCGACGACACGGCGCGGCTGCAAGGCCGCCTGTCACTAAATCCAATTGTCCACATTGATCCGATTGGCACGGTGCTATTGCCACTGTTTATGATTTTCGGCCCATCGCGGTTGACAAATTTTGCTCTAGGCTATGCAAAACCTGTTCCTTTTAATCCAGCTAATCTCGGCAACCGTTGGCGCGATGAAATGCTCATCGCGATGGCCGGTCCGGCGATGAATATAATTTTGGCCGTGGTGCTGGTCGGTTTCGCACGTGTCGCCGTAATTTTCAATTCTGAAGCTGCGGTGGAATTATTTCTTCAGATGGCGGCCTTGAGTTTGATGCTATGTTTTTTCAATCTGATTCCAATTCCGCCGCTGGATGGTTCTCACGTCATGCGAAATTTGAGTGGCATGAGTTACGAAACTTACTGGCGACTTTGTCAGCACCCCTTTATCAATTTCGCGGTTATAATCATCGTGCTGAACCTTCCTGGCGTGCGCTGGCTTTTAAGTCACGCCACCAACTACACGCTTACGTTGATAGCTCTCTGCTTCGGCTTTCCGTCGCAGTAAAATCGGAGCGCGGACGGCTCGTCCGCGTGTTGTTTTATTTTGAACTCGCGGGCGAGCCGCCCGCGCTCCTTTATTTCTTGAAATAAAGTTCCTCGGCGTTCCACGAAACGTGATCAATGTCAAACGGCGTCACCTTGACATTGCCGATGGTTGTTTTGACGGCGGCATAATAAATTGGCACGGCGGTCCAAATTTCCGGCTGTTGTTCGCCAAGAATTTCCTGAACTTCGTCGAAATCTTTTTTGCGTTCGTTGAAATCGAGCGTTTTGAGTTGCGCGTCCATCAATTGATCAATTCGCGCCTCCCATTCGGTGGAAGGAATTTTTTGCTGCGGAAACCAGTTATGTGAAAAGCCGCTGGATTTGAGGATGTTCATGCTCGCGGCTGGTTCGGGCGCGCCACCTTCGGAAAGCAGGACGCATTCGAAATTATGATTGTTGTCCATTTTGTCTATCAGCGTGTTAAATTCAACCGGCTGAAAAATGACGTGAATGCCAATTTTTTCCAGGTCCGACGCGATGAGGAGGCACATTTTTTGTCTCATGCCGTTTCCGGTGTTGGTGTTCAGGACAAATTCAATTTTATTTCCATCGGCGTCGGTCAGAAAATCATCGCCATTCCGCTTTTCGATTCCAATCTCCTTCAGCAGTTCCAACGCCTTGGCGGGGTCATGGGCATATTTTGGCGTGTTCGGATTAAACCATTTTTTATTGCCGCGCGTCACAAATCCGTATTCCGGTTCTGAATGGCCGGAATAAACCGTTTTGACAATGGCCTCGCGGTCAATCGCGTAAGCAACGGCCTGACGGAATTTCATATTGCGAAACCACTTCAATTTTTTCGGGTCCACCAGCGGCTTGCCATCCTTGTCCAAGTTTGTGTTTTGATTGAACACGATGAAGCCGTCGTCTGCGCCGGGGCCCGGTTCGAGCAATTTAATTTTTCCATCTGCCTCCGCCGCCTTGAACGTGTCGTATTCATCAGGCTTGATTTCGTCATCAATGTCGTCCTCGCCGTGCAACATGCGCAGCGACATGGCATTCCAATCCGGCACGATGCTGTAAATGATGTTGTCGAAATACGGCAGACGCGTGCCGTTGCTGTCCACTTCAAAAAAATACGGATTGCGCGTGAGCAGGACATATTGCGCCGGCTTGTAATCCTGGATGAGAAACGGCCCGCTGCCGACGATGTCCTGCGGTTTCCAATTGATGCCGTAGGCGGAATTAAAAGTGCCCTCCGCGACATATTTTTCCAAAATGTGCTTGGGCATGATCGGCACGCCTGCGCCGAACGTCGTCAAAAACGGCGCATAAATGTCCGGCGTCACAACCTGAACCGTCAAATCGTCCATCTTCGTCACCGTGAAATTTTTCTCCTCCTCGCGCAATGCGTCGGCGATGACCGGATTGATGTTCGTGTTGTATATCAAATCGTTGCAGGTGAACACCACGTCATCGGCGGTGATCGGCTGGCCGTCGCTCCAACGCAAATTTTTTCGCAGATGAAACGTCCACGTCTTGTTGTCCGGCGCATTGGTCCACCAGTCGGCAAGTCCGGGACTGACTTCCTGCGTGTTCGGGTCGTAGCCGAGCAACGAGGCAAAAAGAAAACGGTAAATGTCCGCCGAGGATTGTTCATTGCCGGTGATGGGATTGAACGTTTTCGGGTCAACAAATGTGGAAAGCACCAATCGCCCGCCCGGGATTCCAGGATTGCAATCGGCGACCAGCGGCGGATCGGGCAGGGGATAGCTGGCGGTTGTTACCGGAGTATTTCCAAGTTTTTTTCCACAACCGGAGAAGCAAGCGGCTGCGGCCGTTAAAATGACAAATGCCCCGACAAAATTTTTCATGATCAATTAATTGTAGCAGCCGGCATGGGCCGGCTCACTTCAAAAATAGAGCGAACTGACGTTCGCGGCTACGTTTAATTTCCTTTTCACTCGCCCGCGCGTAAATTTTTTGCCACGTTTCAGAAGGTTGTTGCGATGTTGCGATTTATTTTCAAACGGCTGCTGCACATGATTCCGCTGTTGATCGGCGTCTCGCTGCTCACGTTTCTGCTCATGTCGCTCGCGCCCGGCAATTATTTCACCGCGCTCCAGCAAAATCCGCAAATCTCGCCCGACACCATCGCAAAGCTCAAGGCCCAATTCCATCTCGATAAGCCGTGGTATGTCCAATACTGCTACTGGCTTAAAAATATTTTGCACGGCGATTTCGGCTACTCGATGGCCTACAAAATTCCCGCCACGTCGCTCATCTTTCAGCGACTGTGGAACACTTTTGTGCTTTCGTTTTGCGCCATGATCATCGCGTGGGGAATTGCCATTCCGCTGGGAATCTGGGCCGCTGTCAAAAAAGATTCGTGGGTTGACCGTTTCTGCTCGCTGATTGCGTTCGTGGGCTTGTCCATTTCGGACATTCTGTTGTCGCTGCTCGCGCTGTGGTTCGCGGCTTCAACCGGCTGGTTTCCCATCGGCGGCGCGCAAAGTTCGCTCCACGATCTGATGTCGCCGCTGCAACAATTTTGGGATTTCGCGCACCACTTGATTTTGCCCGCGCTCGTTCTCGCCGCGTCCGATCTGGCCGGCATCATGCGACAGATGCGTTCCAATCTGCTCGACACGCTGCGCGCCGAATACGTCACCGCCGCCCGCGCGCGCGGCCTCGGCGAAGGCTGGGTGATTTACAAACACGCGCTGCGCAACGCCATCAATCCGCTGCTCACGATTTTTGGCTACTCGCTCGCCGGCCTTTTGAGCGGCGCGTTCATCGTCGAAAATATCATGGCGTGGCCGGGGCTCGGACGGCTGACGATGGAAGCCTTTTTTGCGAAAGATTCCTATCTCGTCGTGGATTGCGTCGTCATGGCCACGGCGCTTTTGATCGTCGGAAATTTCATCGCCGATATTTTGCTCGCGTGGAGTGATCCAAGAATCCGGCTGAAATAAAATGGAAACCGCAGAACCCATTTCAACCGCAGAACCGAAGCTCGCGCTCTCGCCATGGCAATTGTTCTGGCAGCGGTTCAAACGCCGTAAAATCGCCATGGCCGGCGGCGTCATTTTGATTTTTCTTTATCTCGTCGCGATTTTTGCCGGTTTCATCGCGCCACATCATTACGACCATTTGGACACTGATTATTCCTTTCATCAGCCGCTTTGGCCGAAGCCGTCGGGCTTTCACCTGGTCGTGCCGCGTTACGAACCGGCACCCGGCGATTTCGTTTATCGCGAAGTGCCGGACGACACCAAGCCACTGCATTTTTTTATTCGCGGCGACAAATATGAATTGTTCGGATTCATTCCCGCTTCAATTCATCTTTTTGGCACGGGCGACAAAAATTATCCGGTTTTCCTTTTCGGCGCGGACCAATTCGGGCGCGACATTTTTTCGCGGGTGCTTTATGGCTCGCAAATTTCGCTGTCCATCGGTGTCATCGGCATTTTGCTTTCGTTCACGTTCGGCATGATGATCGGCGGCATTTCCGGTTATTTTGCCGGCGCGACCGACACCGTCATCATGCGATTTTGCGAACTCATCATGTCCATTCCCGCGCTGTATCTCATCATTTCGCTGCGCGCGACGTTTCCGCCCGGAATGAGTTCGGCGCAAATATACGCGATGATAATAATTATTTTGAGTTTCATCGGCTGGGCGGGCATGGCGCGTGTGATTCGTGGAATGACATTGTCACTGCGCGAACAGCAATTCATTCTCGCCGCGCGCGCGCTGGGACAGTCAAATTTCAAAATCATCGTGCGCCACATTTTGCCGAACACCTTTTCCTACGTCATCGTCGCTGCGACTTTGAGCGTGCCGTATTACATTCTTGGTGAAGTGGTGTTGAGTTTTCTCGGCGTCGGCATCCAGGAACCGCAAGCAAGCTGGGGAAATATGCTTTCCGCCGCGGAAGACGTTCAATATTTGCAAAATTATCCGTGGCTGCTCGCGCCGAGCGCGGCGATTTTCATCACCGTTCTCGCTTTCAACTTCCTCGGCGATGGATTAAGAGACGCGGCGGACACCAAATCAAATTAAAAATGAAAAATTCAAAATTAAAAATCGCCGGCGTGCCGAGTCCGTTTTTTGCATTTTTAATTTTTAATTTTTAATTCGCATGAACCTCCTCGAAATCAAAAATCTGAAAATGGACTTCGGCAAAAATACCGAGGCATTGCGCGCGATTGACGACGTGTCCTTCACCATCGGCGCGGGCGAAACCGTCTGTCTCGTCGGCGAAAGCGGCTGTGGAAAAACTGTGACCGCACTTTCCATCGCGCGACTCGTGCCGACGCCGCCGGCCAATTACGTCGGCGGAGAAATTTTATTGAATGGCCGCGATACCTTGAAAATGTCCGCGCGCGAACTGCAACAGATTCGCGGTGGCGTGGTCAGTTACGTTTTTCAAGACCCGGGTGCGTCGCTGAATCCTGTTTTCCGCATCGGCAACCAGATCAAGGAATCGCTCAAGCTGCACAAACCGGAAAAAGCGAACGACGCCGAAGTCGTCCGCCTGCTGAAACTGGTTGGCATTCCCGCGCCGGAATCGCGCATCAAAAATTATCCGTTCGAGATGTCCGGCGGCATGCAGCAGCGCGTGATGATCGCGATGGCGCTGGCGAGCGAGCCGAAGTTGCTCGTCGCCGACGAACCGACCACCGCGCTCGACGTGACGATCCAGGCGCAGATTCTGGATTTGTTGAGCGAGCTGAAGCAGCGGCTCGGCATGGCGATTTTGCTCATCACGCACAACCTCGGCATCGTCGGCGACATGGCCGACCGCGTGGCCGTGATGTATGCCGGGCAGATTGTTGAACTCGCGCCCGCCAAGGAATTGTTGCGCCGACCGCTGCATCCTTACACGAAGGCGTTGATGAATTCCGTGCCGAAACTGCGCGGCGGTGCCGACCGCCTCTCGGCCATTCCCGGCAACGTCCCGCGCATCGGCAATTTCCCGCCCGGCTGCCGCTTCGCCCCGCGCTGCCCGATTGCCAGGCCGGAATGTTCCGAGAAAATTCCTGAACTGCTCGAAGTCGAACCCGGACGTTTCGTGAGATGTCCGTTTTGGAAATAAAATTTTTAACCGTAAAGGCGCAAAGTTGAAGAAGAATTGTTTTTACTGCCGTTGACACGTTTTGAAAAATAGTCAGACTGTTGTTCAGAGCATAACAACTATGAGGAAATTCTTATTTTGTTGGTTGGTTTTGGCTGTGACTATTCTAGTGAATGGCGCCAAAGCCACCACGACTTTTCCAATTGCGACCAATCCTGCCGTGACGGAAGTTGCGGGCGGATTCGCAACCAGCGGCTCCAACAGCATTGTTAGCATTCTGGCCGGCACGAATGTTTGTTATCAGCTTGTTTCATCAAATGGAACATTGATTGGTTCGTTAGTCACTATTGGCAAAAGCTTGGGATTTCCATATATCGCTTTTGGCAGCACCAATTATTTATCTATCTGGTTCGATGACTTCGTGAGCAGCCCTTTTGGACAAATTATTTCTTCGAGCGGGGCAACCGTCGGCTCGGCTTTTTCATTGGGATCAGGCGTGTCAAAAGTAAGCGCTCTAACATCCGATGGCACAAATTTTCTGGCGATATGGCAGGACGGCAGTAAAAATTTCTACGGTCAGTTGGTGACTTCGACAGGGACTTTGTCCGGTGCGGCGTTTTTGATCAGCAGCCAATTGCAAAATGGAAGCAGTGCCGCCGCGACTTTCGGTAAAACGAATTATCTTGTCGTCTGGCAGAGCAACAATGGGAGCGTCGGCAATGTGAACCAAGCCTTTGGAGAATTTGTATCTGGGAATGGTTTAGCGGGAAGCCCATTCCAAATCAGCCTGACCTCTTCGCCGGATCAAACTTTTCTCACTGTCGCGTTTGATGGCACCAATTATTTGGCGGTATGGCCCTGGCATTCCGGACCTGCAACTGGAGGAAACGTCACAAATTGGCAATTTAACGCCCGGCTGGTTTCACAAATCGGCACTTTTCCGGGAAGCGAACTCGCTTTGATTACAAACCGCAATCAGATTATTCCTTCATTGGCTTTTGATGGCGTAAACTATTTGCTGGCCTATGGCTTCGATAGCAACAGCACGAATTCGGACAGAAACTTGCGTTGTCAGTTTATTGATCGTTCGGGCAATCTGGTGGGACCCTTATTCACTCCGTTCGCGCCGTCAGGAACGAATACGACTTTATTTGCACTCCACAGCCTTTTCTTTAGCGGAACCAGATTTGGGATGGCCGCCTCGTTGGGAACATTGGGAGTAAATGGCGACGTTTTCGGTGTGTTCATTCCAGCAAGCACAACTCCACCAACATTGACGGCCAGCAATCTCGTCGGAACACAATTTCCGCTCCAGCTCACCGGCACGCCGGGCATCAACTACGCAATTCAAGTCCGCACCAATCTTGTATCGGGCAATTGGACAGATGTGGTCACGAATTCTCCAACGAACGGCACTTTTAGTTTCGACGATACGCACGCGACCAATGCCAGCCGTTTTTATCGTGCTTTGAAACAATAAAAGTTCACTTTCACGGCATCATCAAATTTTCTCCGCGTCTCTGCGATAAATCCAGTTTTGCCGCATTGACGCCAAACCGCATTGCGCTTAATTTTCCAGCATGAGCACGGTTGCTGAAATCAAGGCGGCGATTCCCTCGCTGACGCTCGCAGAGCGCGAAGACATCGCGCGCTATCTGCACGACTGGACGGATGACGATTGGGATCGTCAAATGGCTGCCGACGCCGAGCCGGGCGGCAAGCTGCATCGGCTGATGGAACAAGCGGAAGCCGAGGCCAACGCCGGAACATTGCGCGACTTTCCCGGTCGGGAATTGAAATGAATTCCAAGGCCGCCGCGTCCTTCTGGAAAAGTCACGATGAACTTCCAGCACAGGTTCGCAAGCTGGCTTTGAAGAATTTCCGGCTGTGGCTGGCCAATCCTGATTATCCTTCGCTGCATTTCAAGCCTTTCAAAAAGAATTTCTGGTCGGTCAGGGTCGGCGATCATTATCGGGCGGTGGGTTATTACCGGGACAGTGAAACATTCGTCTGGACTTGGATTGGCACGCACGAGGAATACAATAAATTCTGACGCATTGACGCCAAACGGCATTGCGCTTAATTTTCCAGCATGAGCGCGGTTGCTGAAATCATTTTCCAAGTCACGCCTTGCGCGGAAACCGGCGGTTACGTCGCGCGCTGGGACGCGCCGCGCGACGGTGGCGGCATCACCACGCAGGGAGATTCGTTCGCGGAACTCGACGCGATGATCGCCGATGCCGTCGGCGGTTACTTCGAGCCGAAGCAACGGCCCAAGCGCATCCGCCTGCATTTTTCCCAAGACCCGATTCTCGCCGTCGCGTGAAAATTCCCCGGGACGTCAACGGCGTTGAAGCAGTTCGCGCATTGAAACGTCTCGGCTTCGTCCAGCTTCGCCAGACCGGCTCGCATCTCATTCTTCGCAAAGACAGCCGCACGGTTGTCGTTCCGCAGCACAAGCCAATCAAGCCCGGCACGCTGAAAGGCGTCATCGAACAGGCAGGATTAACTCTGGAAGAATTTGTGGAAGAGCTTTGACCTTTTTGCCGCATTGACGCCAAACCGCATTGCGCTTAATTTTCCAGCATGAGCACGGTTGCTGAAATCAAGGCTGCGATCCTCTCGCTGACGCTCGAAGAGCGCGCCGAGGTCGCGCGTTGTCTTGGCAATTGGCAGGACGACGAGTGGGATGAGCAGATGAAACGCGACATCGCCGCCGGCAAGCTGGACAAGTTGCTGTCCAAAGTGGACGACGACATCGCGCACGGAAAACTCCGCGACCTTCCGTAATTTCCAAAACGCACGAGGATTTCTGGGCTTGCTTCGACGCTTTGCCAAAAGCGATTCAAAAACTGGCGCGGGAAAAATTTCATCTCTGGCTGGAAGAGCCTTTTAATCCTTCGTTGCAGTTCAAGGAATTGCTGCAAGATGTCTGGTCGGCCCGCATCAATCAAAATTACCGCGCGCTCGGTCGCCGCAAGGGAAATTTAATCGTATGGTTTTGGATTGGCACGCACGCCGAATACGACCAACTGTTGAGACGTTTAAAATAGTTTTGCCGCATTGACGCCCAACCGCATTGCGCTTAATTTTCCGGCATGAGCACGGTTGCTGAAATTTACACCGCGATTCAAGAGCTTTCGCTGCAAGAGCGTTGCGAATTGGAGGCATTGCTGCATCCGTTCGAGGACGATGATTGGGATCGGCAAATGAAGCGCGATGCCGCCGCCGGCAAGTTCGGTGCGCTTCATGACGCGGCGGAAGCTGAACACGCCGCCGGCAAAACGATTCCGCTCACTGACATCCTGCGCGAACCGTGATCATTCCCAGCCGAGGAACATCCGAATTTTGGCGGCGATATCGCGCGCTGCCCGCCGAAGTGCGGACGCTGGCGCAAAAGAATTACCGGCTCTGGTCGGCAAACGCTTTTCATCCATCGCTGCATTTCAAATCCATCGACAAGTCTGATTGGTCAGTGCGCGCGGGCGGCCATTATCGCGCCGTTGGAAAATTTTCCGGCGAGACTTTTCTTTGGGAATGGATCGGCTCGCACGAGGAATACAACAAACGGTTTTGAGCCGTTCGCAGTTTTGCCGCATTGACGCCAAACCGCATTGCGCTTAATTTTCCAGCATGGGCGGCGCATTCGTCTATCGGCTAGGACGTGGCCTTCTCAAGGCTGAAAGAGGGGTTCGATTCCCCTATGCGCTACCAATTTTATGATGAATGTGTTTCAAATTATTTTCACGCCGGCGGGCGCCGCCGAACTGGGGCGGATGCCAAAGGAACTGCAATTGCAGATTCTCGGCGAGTTTCGCGGCCTGCCCCAGCAGGTGCTCGGCACGGAACTGGACGAGTTTGGCAAGCTGGAGCAGGGCGGACGGACGCTGCACCGTTTTCGCGTTGGCGACTACCGTGTTTATTTTGAGCGGCATGAACTGGGCGTGCTCGTCCACCGGATTTTGAGCCGCAACACGTTGAAGGATTTTCTGTTCCGTTCCGGCCTGAAAACGGGCGAGGACGAGGCGTTGCAGGAAAACCCGAAGTTCTGGGAATTGATTGAGACGGCCAAGGTTCACAAGGCATGAACCTCCAAAAGATTTGCCCGATTGCCGCTGAAATTTTTATGGCGGGGTCGGAGCGTCCGGTGACGTTGGAGGCGCTATGTTTGGAGTGACTCCGGCTGCAGCGTCCTCATCGGTGACCGGATAAATTTGAGCGATTGGATCGTGGTCCTGTTGCGCTTTAAGGTGATTGGCCAAGATTAATAATTCTTGAGTGTCCGGATCCATCGGGGCCTGCGTTTGCGTAGTGGTATTGACGTTTGCCGAGCCGGTGCTGTTCACGCCGCTTTGTCCACCAGCGCCATTTCCCCTGCTCGCCAAGGCATTGACTTCATTTGCGCTGTTGTTGACCGCGCCGCCCGGCAGAACCGGCAAGCGGATTCCGCCGACGGACTTGAATCCCGGCACCCCCGGCGTGCCTGCGACCGCACCCGTTGAAGGCGCGTTGGCCAGAGGGATTTTTTCAACCATGCCGTGGTTGTTGAACGTGACGAAACCCGCTTTGTCGTCAATCTTGACGACTTCGATGTCATCCTGCGCCTCGCCTTCGGCAAGCATATATGACTTTTCCCCAGGTTTGCCGGCGACGGTGGTTTTGAATAAAACCTGCCATTGCCCGAAGATGGACATGACGCCGTTGGGCGTGATTTTCACCGGCGGTTCTGCGGCGTGCGCGTTCGGGTCAGGCGGCGGTGGAGGCGGGTTCAGTGCGAAAATGTTCCGCGCGACAATCAAGGCGTAGGGATTGCCCGGCAGCGCGGCGTCTTCCGCGCGCGAGGCGGCGTTCAAGGCCACTGCGCCCGCGAGGCAGATCGCAATTTTTCCGCAGCGCTTCATGTTTCAAATATATCAGTCACCGACTCGAATTCAAACACCGGAAGGGAAACTTGGTTGCGCGGCAAATTTCTTCACCCGGCGTCTTCACCCAGCTCGACGTTCCAATAGGCGAGGTCAATGAAGTGTTTCCAGCTCTCGTGTTTTTGCAGGCTGAAGCTGATCTGGACAAACGGACGCCATTTCGGGCGCTTGGGTTTGCGGACAAGGTGCATGGCGGCCTCCTGCGGCGTGCGGTTGGCTTTGTGCGTGTTGCAGCCGATGCACGAGCAGACGATGTTTTCCCACGTCGTCGGACCTCCACGGTCGCGCGGGATGACGTGGTCCAGATTCAAATCCTTGCGGTCAAAAACTTCGCCGCAATACTGGCAGGTGTTTTTGTCGCGCTCGAAAATGTTGTGGCGCGTGAACTTCACTTCCTTTTTCGGCAGCCGGTCATACAGGAGCAGCAGGATGACGCGGGGGACGCGGATGCGGAAGGAAATGGCGTGGATGGATTCCTCGTGCGGCGCGTCGGCGGAAACGTCGCGCCATTCGTGGAAGTTCAGCGTGCGGAACGAGCCGTCCTCGCCGCCGACGACGACCTGCGCCTGTCCTTGAAAAAGCAGCGTGAGCGCGCGGCGTGCGGTGCAGACATTGACTGCCTGCCACAGCCGGTTCAAAACCAAGACGTGCTGGTTGAGCGCGGTGTTCATAAACGCAACTGCCGGAAACTATCAAAACGGCCCGCGCGGGTCAATCGCGGCAATGTTACGGTCTCGTTCGATTTGATCTTCGCACCAGCGTTGCAAACCAAATGAGGTTCGGTTATTTTTTCCCGCATGAAGTTTTTTTCCGTCATCGCCATCTTTCTTGTTGTCGCGCTGTCGCAGGCGCGCGCGCAGGAGGGACCCGACGAACAATACGTCGCCATTTACAGCCGGATACAACAGGCGGACTCGTTCCAGAGTTTGAGCCAGACGCGCCAGGCGTTGGACGGTTATGTCGAGGCGCAAACGGCACTGCAAAAATTCCAGAAAGTTTTCCCGGATTGGGACCAGAAAATCATCAGCTACCGGCTGGATTATCTCGCGGGGAAAATCGCCGCGTTGACGGCGCTGCTTCCGCCTTTGACGAATGCCCTTCCGCAAACGGAACCGGCGGCCGCGGACACAAATGCCTCAACGTCCATCACCGGCCTTCAGTCGCAGCCCGGCGGATTGCGCTCGCAAGTGCTGGCTTTGCAGTCGGACAACGCGACACTTCAGGCAAAATTGAAGGAAGCTCTCGCGTTGCAGCCGGTGGCGGTGGCTCCGGGCGAACTTGCCAAAGCGCAGGCGCAAATCCTGTCGCTGATGAAGACCAATGATTTGCTCAAGGCAAGTCTGGATCAAATTTCCGCGAGGCCGGCCGTGATCAATATGGTCGAAACGCCCGTCGTCAATCCCGAACTGACGAATTTGCAGGCGCGAGTCGCGTCGCTACAGTCGGAATTGCTGGCCGCTTCGGTGGAAAAACTTGCGCTGGAAGATCGCGTCAAGCAATTGCAGGCTCCGGCAACCAACGCGTCGGTGGCGTCGGCGCAGTCGGCAGACGAGGCGCGGCTCCGGGAATTGGATGGCGAAGTGGAAACTTTGCGCGCACGGCTGGCAACGGACGAGGCGCAGGCCGTGCCTTACACATCGGACGAACTGGCCTTGCTCAAACAGCCGGAGCCGCAGGCCGCCGCCAGTTCCGGCACGACGAAAAAAACCTTGCACAAACTGCCTCCCGGCTCGGAGAAACTTGTCACCGAGGCGCAAAATTATTTTGCCGCCAAGGAATTCGACAAGGCCGCAGCCGACTACCGGATCCTTTTGCAGCAAGACCCGGACAATCCGCTGGCACTGGGCAATCTCGCGGCGATTGAACTGGAGCAGGGCAGCCTTGATGACGCAGAAAAGCACATCAAGGCCGCGCTCGCGCAAAATCCCGACGATGCCTACAACCTTTCCATCCTCGGCTACGTCAAGTTCCGGCAGAAGAAATTCGACGACGCGCTGGACGTCTTGAGCCGCGCGGCGAAACTGGATCCGCAGAATCCCGAGATTGAAAATTACCTGGGCGTCACTTTGAGCCACAAGGGGCTGCACACGCAGGCGGAGACGGCGTTGCGCAAGGCCATCGAGATAAACCCGAATTACGCCGCCGCGCAGAACAATCTCGCCGTGATTTACATCAGCGACCAGCCGCCGTCGCCGGAACTCGCGCGCTACCATTACCAAAAGGCGATCGCCGCCGGCCAGCCGCGCAATCCGGAACTGGAAAAAATGCTCGCCGCCAAGGGCGTGCCCGTCAACCCGCAGTAAAAAATGTTGCGCCAGGCTTCGCACGAACTGGTGGTTTCCACGCGCGGGCGCGGGCTTTTGGAATTCACCCGCGAATTGGAAAAGTGGATCGCGGAAAATAAATTTCGCGACGGCCTGCTCACGCTGCATCTGCGGCACACTTCCGCATCGCTGCTGATCCAGGAAAACGCCGACCCGGACGTGCGGCGCGATTTGGAATCATTTTTCAAGCGGCTCGTGCCGGACGGCGATCCGCTGTTCATCCACACGGCGGAAGGCGACGACGATATGCCCGCGCACGTCCGCACCGCGTTAACGACGGTTAATTTGAGTATCCCCGTCCGCGCCGGACAACTTGCGCTCGGAACGTGGCAGGGGATTTATTTATGGGAACACCGCACACGCGGCCACTCGCGCCGCGTCGCGCTGCACTTCATCGGCGAATGATAATTTTTCGACGCATGGCTTGGATTATTTTGGCAGGCCGTCGTGTGAGATTTTCAGCCAGAGATGAACTCAACTTTTTGAGGACATGGAAACGCCTTCATGTGTGAAATGGAATTCAGATTGTTCATCTGATTCTTTGAAGCCTAAATTGCTTTCGCAGTCTCAAAAATGTATGAAAATGTCCCAAAATAGGATAGTTCGCCAACTTGGAATCCAGTATTTATTATATTGTGATTGGCTTAAAAATAATAAAATAATGAAAGGAAACTTAATGAAAATGAATCTTGTAAAAACAATGAGTGTTGCCGCCTTGTTCGCAGGGCTGGCTATGATTCCCAGCGCAGCGAATGCTTCGTTGGAAGTGTTCACTTGGGCTCCCGACACCACTCGTCCACTTCCGGAGAATTTTTTAAGCTCAAGCGGCACGCTTGATTACGATACCGTCAACGGCGATATATCAGATTTCTCGTTGACTTATAGTTTTTTGGGCACTGACGATACTTATGATGCTTTCAGTGGAACTGTAGTGCTGGGAGATGGCGACCTTGCCTTGACCGGACATTCTTCCAATAGCAATGGCTTTTTAGGCATACCGTATGTTTTGTGGATTCCCACTGGCTCTCCCCAACCGGATGAAAATTCAGCCACTGCGCTTGGAACCCTTTTTGGCGATTGGGTTTATACCTCCACCGTCAGTGACAATCAGGCTGCGCCTGTTCCTGAACCGACGACTATGTTTGCCGGTGCGATGCTGCTGCTGCCGTTGGGGCTGGGAGCCGTGCGTTCTTTGCGCAAGAACCGCAACGCGTAATAATTCCTCCGCCTTGAGCGGATAAACGCCGCCGGAACAATTATCTGTTTCGGCGGCTTGTTTTTTTCTGTGCAACGGTGGCTTGCACAGCGGCGGGAGGCTGCAAGGTCTCGCGCCGCATCTGGGAGATCACACTACAAACTCCAATTCCTGCCGGTGCGGAATCAGGCCGCGCTCAAACGCCAGGCCGAGGAAGCGGCGGATGGATTCGCGGCCTTTGTCGCCGTAATCCAGCGTCCAGTGGTTGACATACATCCCAACGAACTTGTCCGCGAGGTCGCGGCCCATGTCGCGCGCGTATTGAAGCGCGTGCTGCACCGCTTCGGCGCGATGATCCAGGCTGAACCGGATGCTCGCGGTGAGCGTGTCGGAAATTATCCTGCGCGTGGCCAGATCAAATTTTTTGTGGATGACGTTGCCGCCGAGCGGCAGCGGCAGTCCGTCGTTCTGTTTGCCCCACCAGACGCCGAGGTCTTCACATAGCACGAGCTTTTCGTTTTGGAACGTAAGTTGGCCTTCGTGGATGATGAGGCCGACTTCAGCAATTCCATTTTTCACCGCCGCGAAAATCTGGTCAAACGGCACGACGACGTAATTGAATTCCTTCGCCGGTTTGCCGAGCCAGAGTTGCAGTGCCAGAAACGCGCTGGTCATCGTTCCCGGCACGGCGATTTTCTTCTTCAGAATTTCATCGCGCGAAAATTTTTGTTTCGCGACAAGCATCGGGCCGTAGCCGTCGCCCATGCTCGCGCCACTGGGCAGCAGCGCGTATTTGTCGGAGACATAGGCGTAGGCGTGGATGCTGACGGCGGTGATGTCGAGTTCGCCGCGCGTGGCGCGCTCGTTCAACGTCTGGATGTCCTGCAAAATGTGCTGGAAATGAAAACCCTGCGTGGGAATGAGTTCCTTTGCGAGCGCGTAAAACATGAACGCATCGTCGGGGTCCGGCGAATGGCCGAGGGTCAGGGTCGTTTTTGACATCCGCGAAAATTAAACGACGCGGCGCACGGTGTCACGACGAGAACTCCGACCATGCCGGGTGCGGACATGAACTTAATACCGAACGCACGCGCACGAATCAGTCCAGCCGCAGTTGACTGACACCTCCTTAAAGCACAGTCAAATTACAGGCAGACCCAGTGTGCGCGTGCGTCGCGTTCCTCCTTGGATTTCGAACATGAATGCAATCGGATCCGGCTCCCCACACATTTCCACTGCTTCACAGTTCCCCACCCGAATTCACAACAACCCGCAACCCGCATCCATTTAGCGCTTGCGTGCCGGGTGGAAAACTTCAGGCAAATCAGGATTTTTGACGTTGTTGAAAAATCGGACGCCGCGGCCGCTCGCGCTGGAATTTGCCGGTGGCTTGCGCCCGCGCAACGGCAACCTGCTTTGGGACCGGCTGCATGATTATCTCCTGCGGTTCGGCCAGCGCACCGCCGATACGTTTTGCCGGTTAAAACAATCCCGTCGTCACCCTCAACCAGGACAAAAACATGAGCACCAAATTACCCGAATGTTTCACCACTAACCCGCAAGCCCGCTGTCTGCGGGTCGAAATTTCCGCGACGCGCTCGGTGCTGCTGCCGTTCGATCAATTTGCGTTTGCCGAACTCGCCAGCGAGGACAAGGAACAAAAATTGCGTTTGGTCTTTGCCACGCACGAGATTTTGATTTCCGGCCACGCGTTGCGGCGAATTGAAGCGGCCATGCAAGTGATGGAACTGTCATTTATCATGCCGTTGCCGGCGAAATACCAGCCGCTCATTGCCGAAAATCAGCCGAAAATTCGGGAAATTGTGGTGACGGAAAACAAGCCCGGCAATTCGTAAGCGCAGGCGGCACTTAATTAAAAGTGCCAAGACTTTTCCTCAAGCTGCCTTGGGCAAGCTCTTGGTTGGCGGAAGTTCATCCGACGCCTTCACCATTTCACCGAAAAGACTCGTGAAATCTTTCAGCCCGGTGGTGGGAATAATGATC